>JAEEGI010006698.1_pt1 | contig 25955 bp, 20 predicted proteins | sample 8958751 | NCBI WGS metagenome assembly JAEEGI01 (sample SAMN16246545, study PRJNA631951) | gut metagenome | biome: gut microbiome; feature: rumen; material: KS-attached | host: Bos | place: Iran: Karaj | collected 2018-10
AATCTTTATGTTTTCTGTTGTCAAAGCCTCTTCTTTTTCCTGTCCGGTTCCGACATCATTCGGTCTTTCAGATCCGTAAGTATCCAAACTTTCGGGTACACTCTCCGACACAGCACCGGTGTTTTCTGTCCCTTCACGCACATCTTCAAACTTCAGGCCGATGCTTCCCGTGCCTGAATGCACACCTTCTGACATCTGAGCGGTGTTACCCGTCCCTTCTGGCCCGCTTTCTGACATACGGCCTGTGCTTTTCGCGGGATAAACGTCCTCAGGCTCGCCTCCGGAGAGATAACAGATCCCGGCTGCGGCAAACCCCGCTACAACGAGTACCCTTCTTGCCACATGCAGCAGGCTCCTTCTTTTGGCTTTTATAGTCTCTTTCAACCTGTTTTCTCCCTTCTGTCCGTTTCGTCTGTAACAACAGAGTGCTGAATATTCAGATTTACTGTTTTATAAAACTGTGCTATCATAATCAAATATCAAAACGAAATTATACGATCAGGAGTAATACCATGGGATTAAAAGACAAAGTTAAGATCGCAAAAACAGCCAGTCACAAGCTTGCGGCTACATCTGCAGAGCAGAGGAACAACGCTCTCCTTGCCGTAAAAGAAGCTCTTATCGCAGGTAAAGAGAGAGCCTTCGAAGCCAACGAGCTCGATGTCAGGGATGCCGAGGGTCAGAACCTCGGAAAGTCCGTTATCAAAAGACTTCGTTTCGATGAGAAGAAACTTGAAGGCGTAGTGGACGGTATCGACCAGCTGATCAACCTCCCCGATCCCATAGGCAAGACTCTTCTCGCGCGTCAGCTTGACGAGGGTCTCAATCTTTACAGGATCAGCTGCCCGATCGGTGTGATCGGCATGATCTTTGAGGCACGTCCTGATGCTCTTGTCCAGATCTCAACTCTCTGCATCAAGAGCGGTAACTGTGTCGTACTCAAAGGTGGCAGCGAGACCGCTCGTACCAACAAGGCACTCTTCGACATCATAAACGAGGCTGTCAAAAAAGCAGGACTCCCCGACGGCTCGCTTTTGCAGATTGAGGAACGCAGCCAGGTAAACGAGATGCTTGAATGTACAGGACTTATCGACCTGATCATTCCCCGCGGATCGAACACCTTTGTTCAGTACATCATGTCTCATACCCTCATCCCCGTGATGGGTCATGCGGACGGCGTCTGCCACGTTTATGTGGACAAGGATGCAGACATCGAAACAGCTCTTAAGATCGCTCTCGATGCAAAGACCCAGTACACCTCCGTATGTAACGCATGCGAAACATTCCTCATAAACAGTAAGATCGCAGAAAGCTTCATCCCCCGCTTTGCCGCGATGATGAAAGATGCCGGTGTAAAGCTCCACGGCAACAAAGAATTTGCCGACACTCTTAAAGCCCTCGCTCCCGAAGCCTGCGAATGTGAGCTCATGGAGGACACGGCATACCACAAAGAGTACCTCGACTACGAGTGCTCATGCAAGCTTGTCGATGATGTTGACGAAGCCATCGCTCATATAAACGAATTCGGTTCTCATCACACTGACTCGATCATTTCGACCAACAAAGCAACGATCGAGCACTTCATGGAGATGGTCGACTCGGCAGATGTTATGAGCAACTGCTCTACACGTTTCTCAGACGGATTCCGCTACGGTTTCGGCGCAGAGGTGGGAATCAGCACGAGCAAACTCCATGCACGCGGACCTGTCGGTCTTGAAGGACTTATGACATACAAATACAAGCTCTACGGTGACGGTCATATCGTTGGGGATTACGCAAGCGGCGCCAGGGAATTCCATTTTAAGGATCTTAACTGAACTGATGAGCATTTACGAAGCCCGGAGGAACAATACCGTCCTCTCCGGCACGTCTGTTTAAGTACCTGAACTTTTGCCGGGCATCCTTGAAAGGTGCCCGGTTTCTTATGTCACATAGGATAACACGTCATTGCATGAAAAGATACTTGGAATAATGCACAAAAAACAAGGGTACGATTTGGTAGAATTGAACAAAGACAAAGTTATCAGCAGATTTAGATCAACCCCAAAGGCTGAATCAACTAAAGAGGCACATACCCAAGCGGGCATGTGCCTAATTTGTTAAATGAACTTAGTATTCGAAATAACTATCGCTATCTGCTCATACAGACACCGGGTGAAACGTATCACTGTCCCATCTGCTTAGCAACTTCCTCAGCAAAGTTCTCGTTTCTCTTCTCAAGGCCTTCGCCTGTCTCGAAACGAACGAACTTGTTGATAGCGAATGAGCATCCGTTGTCCTTGGAAACCTTAGCGATGTACTGGCCAACGTTTTCCTTGTCCTCAGCCTTTACATACTCCTGATCAACAAGGCAGATCTCCTTAAGACGCTTGGAGAAACGTCCCTCTACGAGGCCTGCAAAGATCTTGTTCTCAAGATACTCAGCCTTGTGTGTAGCTGCGATGTCTCTGAGAACCTGCATTCCCTCATCAGAGATGAAGTTATACCAGAACTTGTTGTTCTTCTGCTCTTCGTAAGCAGCCTTGTCCTCTGCGTTCCACTTGTTGGAATCAATAGCTTCCTGAATAACAGCCATCATAAGAGGCTTGGGAAGTGAAGCGGGATCTGCAAGAGAGCTGTCAACAACGATCTCTCTCTCCTTTGCGATCGTGTCAGCGGAAATGTCATCCTTCTTAACGTAAGTAGGATTCATAGCTGCGATCTGCATAGCGATGTTCTTTGCGCACTCAACTGTAGCATCGCTCATGGGAGCGTCAACATCAAGAAGGATACCGATCTTGCCGTTCATGTGGATGTACTTAACAAGGAATCCGTTTGTGTTGAACTTAACGAAACGACGAACCTTAAGGTTCTCGCCGATAACTGCAACCTGAGCTGCACGAGCCTCGTCAACAGTCTTGGTTGTATCAAACTTCCAAGGCTTTGCAAGGAAATCTTCGATGCTTGCTGCGTCTGTCTCGGAAGCTGCCTCTGCAACCTGCTCAACATATGCTCTGAACTTCTCGTTCTTAGCAACGAAGTCTGTCTCAGAGTTAACCTCTACGATAGCGCCTGTCTTGTTGTCTGCGGAGATGTAGATGTCGCAAACACCCTCAGCTGCGATACGGCTTGCCTTCTTCTCAGCCTGAGCAAGACCACGCTTACGTAAGTACTCAATAGCCTCATCGAAATTACCGTCGGTCTCTGTAAGGGCCTTCTTGCAGTCCATCATACCCGAACCGGTCATTTCTCTTAATTCTTTTACCATTGCTGCAGTAATTGCTGCCATAATAGTTATCCTCCTCTTTTATAATCGCAATGTAACGGATTACGCCTCTGCTTCAGCCTCAGCCTCTGCGTCGCCGCTCTCGGGTGTGCCTGCGTCAACGCCCTGGTTTGCCTCGATAACTGCATCAGCCATCTTGGAAACGATAAGCTTAACGGCACGGATTGCGTCGTCATTGCCGGGGATAACAAAGTCAAGCTCCTCGGGATCGCAGTTTGTATCAGCGATACCGATAAGCGGAATACCAAGTGCATGTGCCTCAAGGACACAGATTCTTTCCTTCTTGGGATCTACTACAAAGATTGCGTCAGGGATGCCTGCCATATCCTTGATACCGGAAAGGTTCTTCTCAAGCTTGTCCCATTCCTTCTTAAGCTTGATAACTTCCTTCTTGGGAAGTACATCGAAAGTTCCGTCCTCAGACATCTTCTCGATCTGCTTAAGTCTGCCTACACGAGCCTTGATGGTCTTGTAGTTGGTGAGCATACCGCCGAGCCATCTCTCGTTAACGTAGTACATACCGCAACGCTCTGCTTCTGACTTGATGGCATCCTGTGCCTGCTTCTTTGTTCCTACGAAGAGGATCTTGCCGCCGTTAGCAACGATATCCTTAACTGCGTAGTAAGCTTCGTCTACCTTGCCTACAGACTTCTGAAGGTCGATGATGTAGATGCCGTTACGCTCTGTGTAGATGTAAGGAGCCATCTTGGGGTTCCAGCGTCTTGTCTGATGTCCGAAATGAACACCGGCTTCAAGAAGCTGCTTCATTGAAATAACACTCATTTTTGTGTCCTCCGTTTGGTTTGTCTTCCGTATCGGTCTTCGGTCGGACTGACGGGACTGATGTCCCGCACCGGGTCGTTCCTGACGATACGTGAATGGTTAAAAGTACCGTGCACTGCGCACAGCCTTAGATACTATAGCACAGCACACGGTCCAATGCAAGTAATTTCTTTTATACCCAACACTTATCCTACAAGCAGATGCATTCCGTCCTTGTAGAACTCATCCAATTCTTTAAGGAGCCAGCGATTTGTCCCCGACGTATCATCGAAAGTAACATCAACAAACAGCTCTTTTCCGTCGATAACAAGGAGATTCCACATATGCAGACCCATCTTACCCTTATCTCCCGCGATACCGCTGATACAGTAGCATTCGAGCCCCGCTCTTCTGCAGAGGATCCTGTAGAGATTTGCATATGCCTGACAGACTCCTTTTTTGTCGTCAAGCAGTCCCCACACGTAATGACTTCCCTTTGCGTATTTATCGCCGTATGAGTAATTCTTTACCATATAGTCATGGATAGCGACTGCCTTTTCTTTGGCACTCATACCGTCTTTAACGACCTCTGCGATGATCTTGTCGACCTTTTTGCTGTATTCTACAGCTTCCTTGTCCGCGTTTTTGGTCGATTCCTTGCTGTGAGGAGCCATCTCTATCTGGTATTCAAGCAGATAAGAAAGCTTCACCGTTACTTCAAGGACTCTTGTGTTCTTGCCTAAGGAAGTGTCCGAGCTTTCCTTCCAATTGTAGCTGGTGCTTTTGATCCCGTCATTCCAGATGTGGCTGTAATGCAACATCAGTTTATAAAAATCGTTACTGCACTTAACAACGAACTCAGGCCTAAGGTCCTCCATCGCATCCATCATAGCGGAGTACAGATCATCGGGATCGGTGATCAGCATACCCTTCTTATACTTCGTTTTGTTCCTGGTGAATTCGGTCGCTATAAGCCCCTTACCCTTCGGTGTATCATCCTGTATCCTGCTTTCATCGATAAGCCCGGGTTCGAGATAAAGCGTTCCGTCAAATGTTTTGACGATATCAAGGATAGGTTGTCTTTCGTCCTCATCCTTATATTCATCTTTGATCTCATAGTAACCGCCGTTGATAAAGACATCGGGCGTAAGCTGAATGAAGAAGATATGATCGTCTTTGTTTATGAAGACTCCGTCATTTACGGTGCATGAAAGCGGATCTGTCGGGTTGCAGATGAACATGGTGCTTCCCAGTATACCATCGCGCCGATGTTTGTAATAGTACTCACCGCCGTTGATCACAACCTTTCCGCTCACAAGTTCAAGCACGCCTCGCTCAAGGCCTTCGAACGTACCGCCATTTAATGTGACACTGCCGTTTGTTCCGTACATTGTAACAACATAGCCGTAGTTTGACTTAAATGCTCCTCCGTTTACGGTTAAGACACCGGGTTTCTTGTCATCAAACGCATAGACCCTGATCGTATCGACCGGAAGGGTACCCACAAGAGTTTCAGACTCCTGTTCAAAAGAACCGCCGTAGATATTGGCATATCCCGAGTGCAGGCAAATGGCCATGGTAAGGCCCTTAAACTTACCGCCGTAAATGTTCAGAGTACCGCTGCCTTCCATGAAAACAGCAAAGACAACTCCGACGTACTCTCCGCCGTAGATGTTGAGCTTACCTTTCTCACAGCTCACGGCATCCTGATCCGACTCGTTGATGATCTTGCCGTCGCCTTTCGAATCAGTGATCGTCAGATTACCTCCCGAAACGAGGATCAATGAATTACCTGTGTTTTTTCCGTATATGGTATGACCGTTTAAGTCAAGCCTGTATGTCCCTTTCTTAACGGTAATGTTCGAAACTCCGCTGATATCGGCTCCGAGCTTGTATCTCCCGCCTTTGGTGTCCGTAAGAACGCTCTGCAGCTGCTTGAGGGTTGTGATTGTTGTCGCCTTACCATCCTTAACCTTGATCTTGCTCTTAAGCTTGTAGCTGTATGCCTTCCCGTCCTTTGATGCGGGCACGTCTACTTTGGCCGTAACGGTTGCGGAGCCCTTCTTGACAGCGGTGATCCTACCCGTATTCTTTCCAACCTTAACTTTCGACGATGCTGAGGACGAGTAAGTCACGACAGCTCCATCGGGAAGATTGGCGATCTCAAGAACGACCGATTCTCCCGTATAGAGGGTTGCCTTTGAAACATTGATATTTCCGGCTTTCTTGGGCGTTACAGTAATCGGCTTCGGAACGGAGATCAGCCCGTCGGTCCCGTTTACCACAGCCGAAACGGTTACTCTTCCGGCTCCGACTGCGATGAATTCCGCACTCATGCCCGTAGTATCGCCGGCCGGTCTCAATACGGAATCGTCGCTGCTCATCCATGTGATGTCGTCATGGTCATATCCTTTGAGCTCAAGGTCAAGCACTACCGTCTCGCCCTCTCTGACCCTCGTGGAGCCCGCTATCCATGTCGATGCTCTGTCAAACTTCATGTGCACCATGGCACCATTGAAGCTGAAGTTTGCGTCACTTTTGACATCGTATTCGATCCTGAACCACTCGCCGACCAGATCATCCGGATTACCGTCATAATCCACAATAACCTTGTTGTCTTTAACGCTTATGTAGGACTTCCCGGACGTATTCGAAGGAGTGAACTTTATCTGCACCTTTCCGCTCTCGGAAGGTCCGATCTCATCGACATATTTGAACCTCTCGGGCAACTTAGGACAAAGATCGTATTCCGCATGACCCGAATCATCAACATAGATATGTACAAACCCGTCCGATTCCTCTTTGTAATACTCTTTGATCAAGGCAGAGAATTCTTCGTAAGCGCCGATCTCGGCATTTGCCTCGTAAGAGACTGTCATGATCAGTGCGAAACAAAAAATAGCAAATAACCCAAAGACATATCCTGCGGTTTTTCTCATGGCTGCTCCTTTCCGTATCATCACAAAACGCTACATTTAATCTTCTGTCCCGTCGTCAGGGTGCGGGGTTAGTCGAACCCGTACCTGTGAGGAGTATCCTGCGGGTCGTAAGCCCGAGTACAAGCCAGAACAGAGGGTTGACTGTCACACAGCTGTCGTTGATGAGGCCGGTGATCATAAACGTCAGAACTCCCGCCAAGAGTCCCAGTTCAAACGCGCCGATCTCCTTCCTGATCGCAAGCCTGATGCCTCTGATCACGATCAGAGCAAAAAGCACGAGCATAGCGAGCAGGAACGGCAGACCGTTCGAAACAAACACCTGTATGTACCAGTTGTGAGGTCTGTCTATGACATATTTCATCGAGCCGTGAGTATTGAGAAGTCCCACGAGCTCATTCTGTCTGAAGTTAAACGCAAAGTTTCCGCAGCCCTTTCCGAGAAGGAGCGAATCCTTCATAACGGGAAGCGACTGAACCCAGATATACCCGCGTCCCGTTCCGAAGCCATAAAGGCTCTCAAACCCGGTCACCGCGGGCTGAGGGATCGTGTCCTCGAGGATATCCTCCTGCGCGAAGGACTTGAAGCCCTCCTCAAACATGGCGAACTGCGCCGGTCCTTCGTAGCCGAAGCAGAAATAAACCATCTGCCCTTCTGTCGCGACGGTGATCATACTAAATCTCGGATCTGCGGGAGCTACACCCGTCAGGTGAAGCTCAACCCTGTCATTGTCAAATCTTGATGGCTGTCGACTGAGAGTTCTGCCCTCTCCGTCTTTAAGGACGATACAATCGACATATTCCGTCTCGTCTACGAGCGATGTATCATACTCATAAAAGAGATCTCCGTCCACGCTGCAGACAAGAGTGTCCTCCCCGGAAGTAAAATAAAGTACTCCGTCCTTAAGCTCAGCCTTGTCAAGCTTAAAGAGCTTATGTTCATCTGATGAGGCTGCTGTCGAAGTACCAATCATTTCACCTGACGACGAAAGCACGGCTCTCACACCTAACCTCGTTACTGTGAAAACTGCAAGCGCCGCCGCCACAGTTATACCGATGATAACGCTCACTTTCTTTCTGTCATGCGAATTCCTTATGATAAAGAAGCTCATCAAAGGAACAGTCACCAAAAGACTCACCCACGCCGCTTTCGAATCAGACCCGTAAAGCGCAACGCATATAAGTGCAGACGCAGCTATCCTTGCTGCTCTGTAAACCTTTATCTTGGCCTCCGCGGCAAGCGCGATATCGATCGGTAGCATAAGCGCCGCAAATCCGCCGAGGAAACCGGGATTGTTAAAAAGAAGCGCCGACTGTCCCGTAAAGTACCTGCTCTCGATACTCTCCGCCAGGGCGGTGTACTTTTCGGAAGAAATAAGGTGCTGAATGAATCTGAATTCGAGTATGGGCTTGTAAAAAAGCTCTATACAACACAGAATGCCGGCGATGATCGAAACAACCACCGCAAAATGCTTGAAGAATTCCACGCAGTCTCCCTTGCGGAGATAATAGAGACCGAACATGAAAACAATTACATAAGAGAGCAAAGCGAGGAAGCCTTCGTACTCCGTGAACACTCCACGCCATGACACTTCCTTTTCCGCGGAAAAAGCAAAAGAGAGCGCGGCAAAAAGTGTCATCACACCCACGAGCGCAAGCGGGACCTTAAGTTTCTTCAGGTAGTCCCGGTTGAGCGGCTCGGGTTTGTCCGTAAATATGCGTTCTCCAATAAAAAAGAGCACCGCAATCGCCGCAAAAGCGGCGATCGCGATCTCTTTCGAATACAATGCTACATCGGATATAAGTCCGTTCTGAGTCGAGAAAAACGTTTTCTCAGACTCCGAGACTCTCATAACGACGAGCCTTGCTAGAAACGGGAATGCCGTAAAGAATGCCATGGACAGCGCGACAAAGATCTTCTCGTAAAGGGGTGTTCCTTTGCCTGCCGTGTTTGTGGATTTCCTGGTATTCTTATGCTTCATCACTTTTACCTGTTATTTAACTGTTACTTTTACTTTGACCTTCCTAGTCTTGCCGTCGGGCATTTCAAACTTGGCCGTGATGGTAGTCTTACCTTTCTTAAGTGCGGTAATCTCTCCGGTCTTACTGTTGACCTTGGCTATCGACTTGTTCTTCGACGAGTAAGAAACCTTGCAGACCGTATTGGTTCCGTCGTATGCCGCAGTAAGCTTGCTTACCATCGTAAGTCCGGTCGGGTACGTGTAATAAACCGATGCCTTATTGCCCTTCTTGATCTGCATGTCGTCACCGACTTCGATCATGGATAGGATCTCTTTGCTCGTGTTCGTAAATTCATATGATACGGGAGCCCACGCCCAGGAGTTGTAGTTGACCACAAGACCCGCTGCGGTCGTATCACAAGGAACCTTCACTGTCTTAACGGCATTGAAGTTGTCGCAGCTTGAAAGTGTAGCGGGTAATTCGAGGTTGATGTCTCTGGGTACATAGACGTCATTCTTGTAGTCATAGTAACCATCATTGACAAGTGCGTAATACGAAATGGTCACGCAGCCTCTGACAACCTTGACATCCTTCTTTGCATAAGGTACTGCGTGAAGGATCTCCTTGTCCTTGCTGTAGAGACATCCTCCCGAAGATGAATAGTAAGGATTATCTGCCGCAACGGTGTACTTGGTAAGAGATCTGGGCGTACGGTACGCAAGCGAGTATGTATCGATCCACCATGCACTTGCAGGGAAATTGATACTCTTGAGCTTCTTACATTCCGAAAGGTCAAGATTGATCTCTCCGATACCCTCGGGGATATCAAGTTCCTTAAAGATACAACCGTTAAGCGAAGAAGAAGCAAGCGAGATAACACCCTTAGGTAAATTAAGGGTCTCTTTGTTCTTCGGATAGTAATAGCACAGAGTCATGTCGTTCGAGTAGATACCGCCCTTATACGACGTGATCTCGCTGTTGTAACCGCCCTGAAGGCTGATGGAGCCGTTGTAGCCTCCGAATGCATCCCAGTCAAGGTATGAAACGGTCGAAGGGATCTCGATAGTGTCGGCTGCGATACCGTCAAATGCATAAGAATAAATGCAGACAAGGTTCTTCGAAAGCTTCAGCTTCTTAACCTTAGTTGCACCGGAGAATGCACCCCACTCAAGCACCTCGACACTGTCGGGGAGATTGATGGTCGTTACCGCATATGCATTGCAAAGAGCCCATCCGCCGATAGCCTTAGTTCCGGGCTTGACATTGAGTACAGGCTTGTTTGCGGCAACCGTGAGAGTCTCATCTCTGTAAAGGCTGCCCTCGTAAAGCTCATAGTAAGGGTTGTCAGCACTGATGGTCATGTTGGAATAATCATCACAGTAGATATATGAAACTGTCGAAGGTATGGTCACCTTAAGCTTGGGGCAACCCCACTGCGAGTAGTCCTGAAGGCCCTTGTCAAGCTTCATTGTCTTGAGGTTCTCACAGAACTCAACACTGAGGCTTGTTACCGATGCGGGAACATCAAGCTCTTCAAGTGAACCGCAAGAGTAAATGTACAGATATGACAATGAATTGCCGAAAGTGATCTTCTTAAGGTTGGGTGCAAATGAGATGTAAACCGAGTCTACACTCTTGGGAAGAACAAGCTCTTCGAGCTTGTCTCCGTCATAGATGGAAACGGATGTGTAACCGTTCTCGATCGTAAGGGATTCAACGCCGGTATCAAGAAGGCTGAGTGAAACACTCTCAGCATCAAGGTCGCCGGGTATCGTAACCGAAGGAGTAGGGTTGATGATGGTGTTGACATAGCCCCACTCATCCACTTCAAAAGATGTTGCAGCAGCGCTCGCAGGTGTAGCGTCGCTCACAACAAAGATCTGAAATGCCATTGCAAGGAAAGTGAGGAAAGCAACTGCTTTTTTCAAAGATCTTCTCATGTAAATTCCTCCTGAAAGTAATCTTTATGTTACACCTTTGGTGTTACATGTCTTCCCTATCATACACCATCGGTGTTACATCTCTTTCACGAATATGTGTCATTTTTATTTCTTTTTCGAAGAAACCGCAACGGCAATATCTTTATGATCGGACCCCTTTTTGATCTTGAATGTTCCGGTCTGAATGCGGGATGCGTAGCCATTCCTAACAATGTACTTGTTAAGATCCGCTGCCGAACCCGTAACACCCGCTTTCTGAAGCGCATCGCTTAAGATCTCGGATGTGCAGCCGCTCCTGATGGTAACGGAGACTGTTCCGTCCCCGTTATCCGAAACGCTGACCTTCCCGCCTCCCTGACTGTCCGTACTCTTCGGAGTCGGTGTCGCGGTAGGCTTTGGTGTCGGTGTCGCCGTGGGCTTAGGCGTAGGTGTCGCCGTGGGCTTCGGCGTAGGTGTCGCCGTGGGCTTCGGCGTAGGTGTCGCCGTGGGTTTAGGCGTCGGTGTCGCCGTGGGCGCCGGTGTGGGCGTCGATGTGGGTGCCGGAGTAGGTGTCGCTGTAGGTGCCGGCGTAGGTGTCGGCTCAGGTGTGGGTGTCGCCGTAGGCTCCGGGGTTGCCGCAGGATCATCTGCGGGTTCCTGATCAGGCTTCTGAGTCGTTACCTGATCTTGCTCAGGCTCCGGTGTCGTCATCTGTTCCTGCTCAGGCTCCGTAACCTGCTCCCGGTCTGTTGAAGAAGTGTCCTTGTCTGTCCGGGCAGTATCGGTATCGGAAGCTGCGGATGTTTTCTCACCTGAACCGAGCAGAACAGAAACCTTGCTCTCCCCCAGCTGCTTGTTCACGTTTTCCTGCAGCTGCGTAATCTCTTCAAATTCAAGGTTCGGGATGATGATCACGGAGAACACAAAAACCGTGAATATGATGCCGATCCCGACACCTCTCATGTAATACTTAAGTTTCATCTTTATCCCCGCATTTCGTATCGTGTGTGGTCTGCCGTTTCAAACAGTCTTTTATCTGCAGTACAGGTCAATGATCAGCTTGACCTCACCCTGTCCCATCTGAAGCAGCCTGGATATCTCCATGACGGATTTGTTCTGTTTGTAGAGAGCAATGATCTCATCGTTACGAGAGAGCATCCTTGTGTCTCTTGTATCGGTAGCCTTAACCGACTCCCATCCGCTCTTACGTGCGGTATCTGTTTTTCTGACCGTTTTTGCGGAGCTGACGGAAGCGGAAGCTTTCCCTGCCGTAGTCTTATTCGCAGTCCCGGTCGATGCTTTCGCTGACGATTTGGCAGTCTTTGCCGGTCCGGAAGACTTGGCTGATTTAGCGACCGTTTTCTTTTCCTCTTTCTGCGTGTCGGTGTCTTCTATGGGATCCGGCTCCGGCTCCTCATTTTCGGGGATGACATCCGAAACGGGTTCCGAAACACCGGTCACGGCCTGAACTTTCAGGAGCTCACGCTCCTTTTCAAGGGCTTCACGCGCCTGCGCCATCTCGTTTTCAAGCTCTTCGCGTGCTCTCTCCTTTTCGGCCTCAAGTTCGGCACGAAGCTTCTCCATCTCGGCTTCGTAGCTTTCCTTACGTTCGGCGTCTTCCTTTTCTTCCATGAGAACTCTTTCGCATTCAGTCTTAAGAGTGCTCATACGGTTCGTCATTTCTTTGAGCTCTTCTTCTTTTTCGCATAACATCTGATAGAGGAATACCGCTTCCTTGTGATCGGCTTCTATCTTCTCGATCACCTGGTCCGAATACTCCCCTACCGCAATTATCTTGTCATTTGAAAGCGACTCGAGCTTATCCTGCGCATCGGCAATGATCCTGCCGGCTTCACCGTTAATGTTCTGCTTGATGTTCTCGCCCATCTCTTTGAGCTTATCGGAGTCTTCGGGAGCAAGCCCTGAATCCTCTCCGGCCGATGAGCCTCTGTCGATGATAAAGCAGCTGATAACGATAAACGCAATTCCGAGTATTAAAAGTATGATCTCTAATGCAGTCATATCGATTCCCTGTCAGATCCGGATGTCAATCCCGTCAGAGCGGACATATCCTTCCTTTTCCTTCTTGTTATGCTCTTCTTCCTTTTTCTTTTTTTCACCTGACGGCTCGTACCCCTGTCCGTTACCTTCTGTCCCGTCGTAGCGGTACTCGGGGCTGTCGGTCTCGTTCATCTTAACCGTCTTTTGACTGTTCGACATCGTTTCGTGGTCGAACTGCTGCATCCCGTTCACATGCTGGCTCGCGTCCTTCGTGAGCTCACCCTGTCGCTGCATGGCAGCCACATCGGACTTCGGGATCATTGAATACATCTCAATCGGTGATATCATAGAAGTCCCCCCTTCCGGATAATCGCCTCACCCCTGTCAGTACCCCTTGACTCTGACATCCGCACCGTCTCTTACAAGCCTGCAATGTTTTGTCTCCGAACGGATGAAGGTCGAAACGTTTGAAACCGTAACCTTGCATCCCGGGTAAATAACGTCGTCGATCAGGATATATCCGCCGACCGAGTTATCGAGTTCTTCGTAGATCTTGGCGATCCTGTCGGAGATCTGTATCAGCTTGTTCTCAAGCTCTTTCTTGTTCGCCGACAAAGTCTGGAACTGGGCAAGCTTGTCGGGTGTAAGAGTCTCTCTGTCCTTGATCTTCTTTGATATAAAGAAGATGATCTTTGAGGCCTTGTCGATCTGTTCGTCTATTGATTTCTTCTCTTCCTCGAGTCTCTTTACTTCCTCGGTGAGGTTGATGTTGACTCCGACCTCGATGTTGGTGTTCGTACCCATGATGGATCCGGCTGTCTTTGCTTCGATGTACTTGCCCGATCTGATCGATCCGCCGGTAATGAAGCCTTTCTTTCCGCGGACAAGGATCTCACCGCCTGCCGATACCTTGCTGTGCATTATGGACTCGGTCTGGATGAATCCGCCTGCGGTAACCTCAGCGCTCTCGATAAATCTTGATACGATGTTTGTTCCTGCCTGAAGAACACCTCTGCTCATGCCCTGGATACCGCGCTTGAGGACGATCTGGCCGTCCGCTATAAGCGTTGCACCCTCAACAATGCCGTTGACGATTATGTCACCGTTTGCGATAACCTTATAGCCGGTATTGACATTACCGGTGATCTCAACGTTGCCGTTATATGTGATGTCACCCGTCGATGCGTCAACGTTCGCGGGAACGGTGTATGTGTCAAGCACGAAAATCTGACCGTCCACAAGTGAAGCATGGCCGTTGCAGTTACAGTATATGTTGAGGCCGTCGGGTGAAAGATGAGTGTTCTTGCTCTGACGAAGGAACTTGACCTGAACTTTCCTCGGATTGATCGGTCTGCCCATGACATCGGTTCCGGGCTTGCCGTGAACGGCCGGTGTGAGCGTAGCAAGACACTGATCCTTCTCTACAAGACAAACATTATCGAGCTGATGGAAATCAACCGAACCGTCTTCGTTCATCTTGGGCTTTCTGGAAAGATCGGTATTGAAATGATAGGTGATGACGGCGTCGCTGCCTTCTTCGGGCATCTCGGCGTCGGCAAGTATATAAGAAGTGCAGTATTTACGGTCCTTAAGGAACAGCCCGATCGCGTCTTCATCGATACCGAATTTAACGCCCTGTCTTCCGAGCTGGTAGATGATATCATCCTTTGAGAGGAGTCTTCCTCCCGTCGACGGAGGATAAAAGCGCGCGATTGCACTCGTGGCCTCGTTAGTTATGGACACGAACACGGTCTCATCGATATTTCCGAGCTGAAGAGTCGTAAGTCTGACCTCTTTGGGTTCTGTACAGTTCTTCACTACATCATAAACAACATTCTTCTCGTAATCGATGTTAAAACCGTCGAGATAACGGGTCACTTCAACCGGGTCAACGGAATTACCCATGTCTTCCGGAGGGAATACCATAAGGTAAGCGCCGTCTTTTCTTTTGTCGAGTTTAAAATAGCCGTTTGTCATAAATAGTGTTCCCCCTCTTTCTAAATACCATTATGTGACCAAAAGCTCCCCCTAAAAACTGTCCCCGAAAGATCCCCCGATCCTTTATCCGAGGAAAAGCTCCATTTCGGGCCCCAGTCTCTGCTTCATCTTGGCAAGTGCCTTTGAATGAAGTTGTGAAACACGTGACTCCGAGACCTCAAGTACCCTGCTGATCTCCTTAAGAGTAAGGTCTTCGTAGTAGTACATCGTGATGACCTGTTTCTCTTTATCGGTGAGTGTCATGATGACCTCAAGCAAAAGCCTTTTGAGCTCTTCCTTTTCCATCATCTTTTCGGGCTGCATGTAATCCTTGTCAGCCCTGGGCTCAACTCTTACCTCACCCTGTTCCATGTACTCGTCGAGTGAAAGTATGTTTGAAACCTTTGTCTCGTTATAAAGATTGCAAAGCTCGTCATCGGAGATCTGAAGCTCCTCTGCGATCTCTTCATCGGTCGCGGGTCGTCCGGTACGGTCTTCAACCTTTTTATATGCCGCCTCAAGCATCTTCTGCTTTTGTCTGACGGTACGCGGGATCCAGTCCATCCTTCTGATCTGGTCAAGGACTGCTCCTCGTATCCTGAGCGACGCATATGTTTCGAATTTAACGCCTTTGCCGTAATCGAACTTATCGATGGCATCTATAAGCCCAAAAACCCCGTATCCAACGAGGTCATCAAATTCCACATTGTAACCCAGATACATGCCGAGCTTACCGGCCACGAGTTTAACAAGAGGCGCATATTCAATTATGAGTTTTTCTCTCAGCTGAGGGGATCTGTCTTTGACGTACTCGCCCCACAACTTTTCCTTGTCAACAGCCATCTGTTATCACCTCAAATAAAAAACAATTTATAAATCTTCGGGATCGCCGGCTAAAGGCTCCGGTTCCTGCTCTGCCGCAGGCTCGGGCTGAGACGGAGGGTAGTCTTCCCGTGCGGGAGGCTCTTCCCCGTTGGCACGCTTGATCGCCATCTCGTTTTCCCTTTTCTCCCGCTCGAATTCCTCGTGTTCCCTGATGATCCTCTCACGGGCCATTTTGCTTTCTAATTCATCTTTTATTCTAGCATATATTTTGTTCGCGACAATACCAATGATGAGAAATGCGATCAATGATACGAGCACGAGCACAAGTGTTATCGTAAGGCTTGCACCGTTTATAAGACACGATACAGCCGCTATCGCTCCCCCGAGCAACGTGATAACAATAACTATCGGTTTATCTTTCACTTTATACCCCTTCTCTCCTTATCCTGTATCAAATGATCCTGAGCGGTTTTCCGATCGCCTTAACATGCAGCTCGCTGGTCGCAGGGTAGAACTCTATAGTCCGTCCGAATCTGTCCCCACAGTCTTCTGCGACAAGCTTGATGTTATTGGCCTTTAATACTGCCCGGCAGGCCTCTGCATTTCTCTGGCCGACCTTTAAGAGGTCGTTGTCGGTATTGAAGGCGAACATCTGGGCACCGCCTGCCATCTTGGCAACAAGTGCCTGCTTTGTTGTTCCCATCTTACACACCATGTCGATCAAATTCTTGATCCCGGTGTCGGCAAATTTGGCCGGATTGTCATTGTTTCGGATTATTGAGCTGTCAGGTAACATCACGTGAACCATGCCGCAAACCTTTTTGACCGGATCATATAATACTACTCCGATACACGACCCGAGTCCCAGGGTTGTGATCGCATCAGCGCCGGCACATGTGTTCATGTCAGCCATTCCGACTTTTATCATGTTTCCCATAATCGGTCCTTGTGTCTGTTCTTACAGTGTTAAACCAAGTGATTTGAATATCTTCTCAAAAGCTTCAAGTGTCGGGATCAGGATGAAGTATCCGTCAACCGTAAGTGATTTGTCTCCGAATTCGGACTGGATAAGGAGTGCCTTATCACTGACCTTACCGTACTCGATCGCGGGAACCGAAAGGATCGCACCCGCCATATCAACCGAAAGATAAGGGACACTCGATGTAATACAGAGGTTTGTAAGTGACGATATTGCCGACAGATATGATCCGGCAATGATGTTCCCGAGTTCCTGAAGAACCGAAAGCTCCATCTCGGTAAAATCTCTCTCTCCGGCAGGGGCCCCTTCTCCCGCTCCGGGCAAGATCCCGTCCACAATACTCTCTGCTGCTTTTTTCTCCATGACGAACATCATCATGCCGTCAATATCACTCTGAAGGGCAAGCAAAATACCGACAACCACGTTCTCGGCTCCTCCGATAACCTCTGCGAGCTCCTTAAATTCAAGGAACTTGATCACGGGAACCTGCATATCAACCTTGAGGTTCATCATGGTTGATATCGCGGTAGTCGCATTACCTGCTCCGATGTTTGATATCTCCTTCAGGACGTCGAATTCCATGTCGGAGAATTCTTCAAGTCGACTTCCGGTCAAGCCAAAGCACCTGCCTCTCTTCTGTAAAAATATCGTTTTTGTGTGACAGAAATGCCCAAAAATACTGTTTCACAAAAAACACGATTTCCTGCCGCTTTTATATCCCCAAAAGCGGCAGGGAATCCTGATAAACTATTCTCAGATAGCTGCTGCCTCTTTTTCAGTGATAACAGCTGCTATGTTCATAAGGGAGATAAGTCCCTTGCTGTGCTTGCCGACACCTGAAATAAACGATCCCTGATCGGTGGTGTTGCTCGATCTGTCAATGTCTTCGTCAGCAAGGTTAACAACTTCTCTTACCTCATCAACGATGAATCCTACCGGAGCCTGCTGCTCGGGCTTAACGATCAGGATCCTCGTCTTCTTGGAGAACTCGTCGGGTTCAAGTCCGAACTTAACTCTGAGACTCATAACCGGGATGATCTCACCTCGGATATTGATAACTCCGTAGAAGTAAGGCTGAGCCTTGGGAACTCTCGTGATCCTCTGCATCTTAACGATGTTGTCGATGTATTTGATGTCTATACCGTATTGCTCATTACCGATGATAACGCCGATGTACTGTGTAGTATCGAGCGTCGAAGCAACCATATTGTTATCAGCCATGTCTTTGTCCTCCTCTTTAATTAAACTAAAGTGTTGGCATCAAGAATGAGAGCGATCTCGCCGTCACCGAGGATGGTTGCACCACTGATCATCTTGCTGTTGTTGATGTACTTGCCGATAGACTTGATTACGATCTCAAGCTGTCCGATAAGATCGTCCACGATAAGACCGGCCTGCTTGTCGCCCTTTGCAACAATGACAACAGTAAGGCTTTCCTGATCCTGCTTTGCATTCGGAACATCGAGGATCTTGTCGAGACGAACAAGCGGAATAACAGTTCCACGAAGGTTGATAACTTCCTTGCCTTCCACGTACTTGATATCGGTTGTGGGGATATCCTCGATCGTCTGGATGCTTCCGAGCGGGATAGCGTACTTCTCGTTTCCGAGAACAACCATAAGCGACTGGATGATGGCAAGTGTAAGAGGAAGTCTGATGATGAACGTACTTCCCTCTCCAAGGACTGATCTGCACTCTACGCTGCCGCCGAGAGCTTCGATCTTGGTCTTGACAACATCAAGACCGACACCACGTCCGGAGATATCGGAGATCTTCTCTGCTGTGGAGAAGCTGGGTCTGAATAAGAGGTCGATGATCTCTTTGTCGGACATCGTCTCTGCCTGATCGGGAGTGATGGTGCCTCTCTCAAGAGCCTTGGCCTTAACCTTTTCAACATCGATTCCGTGACCGTCATCACGAACTTCGATAACAACGTTGTTACCTTCCTGGTAAGCACTCAGGAATATTGAACCGACTTCGGGCTTTCCGGCTTTGATACGTTCTGCGTTGGTCTCAAGACCATGATCCGCCGCATTACGAAGGATGTGCTGAAGAGGATCACCGATCTCATCGATAACGGTACGATCAAGCTCTGTCTCTTCACCGCTCATGAAGAGCTCCATCTTCTTGTCAAGCTTCTTGGAAAGGTCTCTGATCATACGAGGGAATCTGTTAACAACACTCTCGATAGGTACCATCCTGACCTTCATAACCGACTGATGGATGTTGGTAGTGATACGCTCAAGGTATTCAACCTGATCACGGAAGCTCGAATTCTTCTCGTCACGAACAAGGTCTGCGGGTGAGATCGAAACAAGTCCGTTCTTGGCGATGATAAGCTCGCTCACGAGGTTCATGAGGTCATCGAGCTTGTCAATATCAACACGTACCGAACGGTTAACAACGGGCTTCTTGGCTGTTGCAGCGGGAGCCTTTGTCTGAGTAGCGGTTGCAGTGCCTGTAGCGGCTGCTGTGCTCTCTGCAGTCTGCTCGGCAGCTTCCTTACGCTCACACTTGGTTTCATCAATAAGTGCGATATCAACGCTCTTAACTTCCGAAACATTCATAACGGCTGCCTGGATCTCATCCATGGTCTTGGCGCTGGTAACAACTACTGAGAATGAGAAATCAAACTTCTCATCTTCGATCGCCTGAGCGTCGGGCATTGACTTGATAGTCTCACCGACTGTCTCGATAGCCTTAAATACAAGGAAAGCACGTGCAGCCTTAAGCACACATGTATCCTGAATGTTGATCCTTACGATATATCCCTGAAGGCCCTGTCCGCGAGCCTTGTTGATCATGTTCTTTTCCTGCTCCGTAAGAGTAAAGGAATCAAGAAGTTCCTTTGTGTCACCCTCGGTTGCAACAGCGGCAGCCGCAGCGGCGGGAGCGGCTTTCTCAGCGGGTGCTGCAGCGGGAGCAGCGGGAGCAGCAGGTGCATCGGAACCACCGGCGAGACCGGCCTGGAGCTCTTTCTGGAAAAGGTCGATAATATCCTGATTATCGTTGGTGCCTTCATCCTGATTATTTACGATGTTGTCAAGGTACTCCTCAAGAGCATCGAGACCTCTGAAAAGACCGTCAACCAGAGTAGAAGAAACTTTCATCTTCTCGTTGCGGATCTCCTGGAATACGTTTTCCATGTCATGGGTAAGCTTCTGCATTCTCTTGTAGCCCATGGTTCCGGCCATACCTTTAAGAGAGTGAGCAGCTCTGAAGATCTCGTTGATGGTTTCTTTGTTATCGGGCTCTTTCTCAAGAACAAGCAACTGCTCATTGAGGCTTTGAAGGTGTTCCTTGGTTTCTTCGATAAAGATTTCAAGATACTGACTAACGTCCATAAAAGACCTCCTCTTTTATTTAACATGTACCGACTGTTCTGACTATCGCTTCCGCGATCTCCCCCAGCGGGAGTATCTCGTCAGAAATACCGGCTTCTTTTATCATACGGGGCATCCCGTATACCGTACTGCTTGCTTCATCCTGGGCGATAACGTAGGTGTTCTTAACTTCAGAGAGAGCTCCGATACCTCTGGTACCGTCACTGCCCATACCTGTGAGAACAACACATGTTATCTCGTCAAAATCAAGCTCTTTGATCGATTCGTACATGATGTCGGCACAAGGCCTGAGGCCGTTGCGTGCGGGTGAATTGTCGAAAACGAGCACATAATCGGATCCTTTTTTCTCGATCCTTAAGTGACGTCCTCCTTTGGCTATATAAACCCAGCCTTTTTTCAGAATGTCACCGTTCTCCGCTTCCTTAACGTTAATCTTAGAGATCTCATTCATCCTAGTTGCAAGCGAGCCTGTAAAGCTCTCAGGCATATGCTGTACAAGGACAACGGGAGCCGCAAGATTGGGAGGTAACAGCGGCAGAACCTGTTGAAGTGCTTTCGGACCGCCCGTCGAAGAAGCAATGGCTACAAGTCTGTTCGCATTCTTCGCAACAGCCGTATGAGGCTTCCTGTTGAAGACATTGATATTGGTGTAGGACATCGGTCCGCCCAGCACCTTCGCAGTACCTGCGGAAGGTGTAACGGGAGTGGCTGACTCCGGAGTCTCCTTCGAAGCTTCATGTTCGTGAGAACGTCTCGAGGGAAGCTCTTTCACGGCCGAATCGGGAAGGGAAAGTCCCGCTGCCATGAGGCTTAAGAGTCTGTCTCTGAATCTCTCGCTCTTCGTCTCCATGAAGCTGCCGGGTTTGGTAAGGAAATCAAACGCGCCAAGCTCAAGACATCTGATAGTCTCATCGGCACCTTCTTTGGCGATGGTGCTCACAACGAGTGTGGGGATCCTGATCCCTTTCGCCGCAAGCTTCTCAAGAAGTTCGATACCGTTCATCCTCGGCATGTTGATGTCGAGAATTATGAGATCGTATTTCGACTGATCGGAGACGATCATATCGTAGGCTTCAAGACCGTTGACCGCACTGTCTTCCAGTACAAATCTCTCATCGGAAGCTATTATATCAGATAGTACTCTTCTCATGAGTGCAGAGTCGTCAATCGCTAGTATTTTTTTAATCATTTTGTCTCCTTATTTGCTTTTTAACGATAAACGGTTTGCGAATATCAGATTTATTTGCATGTTTCGTCAAAACAATATCTCACAATTCTTTCCTTGGTGTCCGCGGATATGTCGGTAAACTCCACACGGTGCTCATAGACTGCATCTTCGAGACCTACATTATCCGTGTATATCACACGACCCGAAACGATCAGATCGTCTTTTTCTCCGCCGAGCATCAGATTCATCCTGATAATTCTTCCTCTTTCAATGTCTGTTCCCGAGGAAAACCTGACACCTCCGGCGCTGAGGTTAAAGCAAGTTCCTCCGAGCATCTGTCCGGAAGCTTCATCTTCACCTATGGTGTACATGATCGGTATAACCTTGTCCAGTCTGTAAAACATCCGCTTACTGTCCTTGGTAAGCTCCGATACCAGCTTGAGCTCAAATCCGTTACCAAGCTCAGCGTCCATATCATCGACGACCGTCGCTCTGCAGGCAAAGCTTCCCGAGGATGCTATAAACCTGAGTTCGTAAACTTCACCCTCCTCAAGAGGGCTTGCCTGTCCGCGCTGCGTCGGCATTGCGATACGGATCAGATTCTCGGCGTCGGTCCGTGTGATAATGCTCTCCGAGATCACAGATGTTTCTCCGCTCTCTTTACCCTTGCGTCCGGACAACAGCTTAAGCTCTACATAATCACCTGTTTTATAAAGCGCTTCTGTCATAACGTCGTCCTTTATTATATGCCCGGTTAATTATTTCTTGTTCTTTTTGTATAGGCTCTTCATCCATCTGTTAAAGAGCTGCGTGATACCTGAGCCGGCAGTTGCTTCGGGCTCGGCCTGAGCGATCTTTGAAGCGATCTTAACGATCGACTTCGAAGCCGGCGATGTGGGGTAGCTTATCATAAGCGGTTCCTGCGCCATGATCGCCTTCGAGCTGTTAGGATCCTGAGGTATGTCTCCGAGATATTCCATTCCTATACCGAGGAACTTGTCAACCACGAGACTGAGCTGGCGGTAAAGGCCCTCTCCTTCTTCGCTGTTCTTGACACGATTTGCAACCATCCTGATGACAGTGCTTTCCTTTGAGAAGTCGCTCTTACGGTTCAGTGTCTTAAGGAGAGCATACGCATCGGTGATCGAAGTGGGCTCAAGCGTTGCTACTATGAGCACTTCGTTGCTCGCACTGAGGAATTCGAGTACCGTATCGGCAATACCCGCTCCCGTATCTACTATGATGACGTCTGCCATCTCATCGAGCTCGTAAAGCTTTGATACGAGGTAAACAACCTGATCCCTCGTCAGTCTCGAAAGTTCCTGGATACCGGAACCTCCGGATATAAACCCGATGTTCTCGGGACCGGGTGTTATGATGTCCTTGAGGTCCTTGCCCCTGAACATAAGATCCGCAAGGTTGTACTGCGGTCTTATACCGAGCATAACCTCGATATTGGCAAGACCGAAATCGGCATCAAGAATGATGACACGTTTTCCGAGTCTTGCAAGACTGATGGCAAGATTAACGGACAATGTCGATTTTCCGACGCCTCCCTTGCCGCTGGTCACGGTGATGACACGTGACACTTTCCTGACCTTGGTGTGCTTTGAAACCAGTTTTCTGAGCTGATCGGCCTGATCCATTAATCCTCACCTCCCAGCAGATGCCTGGCTATCGTCTGGGCATCGAGACGGCTGATGTCGTTGGGTACCTTCTGTCCGAATGTCGCATAAGAAAGAGGTACTCCCGTGAGCATCTTAATATTGAAGATATTTCCGAGGCATGATGTCTCATCAAGCTTTGTAAAAATAAGCCTGTAGTCGGAAATGTCCGAATATGTCTTTGTGATCTTTATAAGGTCGTTGTACTTTGTTGCCACACTCAGTACAAGGTAAACCTGACGTCTCTCTTCGGGAACCGCTTCGAGGAGTCTGCGCAGATCGTCTGTCTGCTCGGGATCCCTGTGAGAACGTCCCGCTGTATCGACAAGCACTATATCAAAGCTCTTGAGGTCCTCAAGCGAATCCTTGAGCTCCGTTTCGTTGTAGACAACCCTCAGAGGTACCTGAAGTATATTGGCATATGTATGAAGCTGCTCTACCGCTGCTATCCTGTAAGTGTCCGCGGTAAGGAGCGCCACATTGAGTTTCTTCTCGAGCTTAAGCTTTGAAGCAAGCTTGGCTATGGTGGTCGTCTTTCCGACACCGGTAGGTCCGATGAAGAAGACATAATCGGCATGGCCGGGCTTTACATCAAGTACTTCGGACTTGCCGAGTTTAAGTACGATCTTCTGGTAAACCGCCGAGAGGATATTCTCAACCGAAGAATCCTTCTTAAGCGAAGGCTCTACCTCTCCGATCACCTGATTGATGTACTGCTCGTCGACTTCGTTGTCGGCCAGCTGGTTGTAGATAAGGCGAAGGCACTCTACGTTGCTGTCATCCTTTTCTTTTTCTTTCTCTTTCTTTTCCTCTTTTGCTGTCGAAGCGGATGAATCCTCTCCGTTCAACACGGCGCGCGAATGACCCATCTGCTGCTCGATCATGGTGGTAAGATTGTTGAGCTTAACCTCGAGAGCCTTGGGGTCGGGATAAAAAGGTGACTCAGGAGCGTCTCCTTCAACAATGACGTTCGGGTTGCTCTTAAGGGCAGCCATCATACTCTCCTTACGGGAGAGCTCGGGCTTGGGAGGTGTCTCGTCAAGAGTGACGGTAACCTCATAAATGGGTCTCTTAAAGATCCTGGCGATACCTCTGGGTCTGATCTCCCTGGTATTCGCCACAACAGCGTCGTTGCCAAGCTCGCTCTGCGCGGCAATTAAGGCTTCTTTTTGGGTCTTGCCCGTAAATTTCTTGATTATCACTTAACTGTCACCATCCCTACTGATTGTAATTCGACACCCGAATCGATCTCATTGTACGAAATGACTATCAGATCCGGGAAATAATCCATGGTCAGCTTCTTAAAGTACATCCTCACTATGGGCGAAGTAACAACGATCGCGTTTCTTCCCATGTTCTCGAGCTTCTCGACCTCTTCCTTGAGCGATTCCATGAGTCTTGACGATTTATCCGGGTCGTAGCTGATATACGAACCCTGCTCCGTCGTCTTGACGCTTGCCATGATCTCCTGCTCGACCTCGGGATCAAGTGTGACCACACTGTTCTTCTCATGAGCAGGGAAGTATTTGTTCGAGATCGCACGTTTTAAAGCCTGACGCACATACTCGGTGAGGATATCGGTATCTCTTGTGGTCGGCGCGTAATCGGCAAGCGTTTCAAAGATCGTAACAAGGTCTCTGATAGAAATACCTTCGCGCAAAAGGTTCTGAAGCACCTTCTGTATCTCTCCGACTCCGAGCAGCTTCGGAACAAGTTCCGAAATAAGTGTCTGGTTCTGCTCCTGAATATTGTTGATGAGGTTCTGAACATCCTGGCGTGAAAGCAGTTCCGCAAGATGTCTCCTGATAACCTCTGTCAGGTGAGTCGCAATGATCGACGGAGGATCGACAACCGTGTAACCGTAGGACTCCGCTCTCTCCCTCTGGCTCTCGGTGATCCAGAGCGCCGGCAGATGGAACGAAGGCTCGACAGTCGGGATACCCGTGATCTCCTCTTCAACATAACCCGGGTTCATGGCCATGTAGTGATCGAACAGGATCTCGCCCTCGGAAACCGGGACACCTTTGATCTTGATCACATACTGATTCGGAGAAAGCTGTATGTTGTCTCGAAGTCGTATCGTGGGAACGACACATCCGAGTTCAAGTGCAATCTGACGCCTTATGAGCACGACTCTGTCAAGCAGGTCGCCGCCCTGATTGGTGTCCGCGAGAGGGATGATACCGTAACCGAACTCAAATTCGATCTGATCAACCTGAAGCAGATTGACAACATTCTCGGGACGTCTGATCTCGGAAGCCTGAGTCTCCTCTTCCGAAACCTCGGCGGTAACTTCGCTCTTTTTGAGTCTCTTGTCAATGTTACGTCCCGCGAGCAGGAAAAGTGCTCCGAAGGGAACGAACACCAAAAGAGGCAGAGGCGTGAACAGTCCGAAGAACACCATGGCCGCGCCGACGATATACAGAACCCTCGGTATCGAGAAAAGCTGCGATATGAGGAGGTTTCCGGTGTCGGCCTCTTTTGACACCTTGGTAACGAGCACACCGGTTGCCAGTGAGATCATAAGTGAAGGCATCGAGCTTACAAGTCCGTCACCGATCGTCAGTATACCGTATGTCTCAAGAGCCTGCGAAGCGTCCATATTGCCGGCCGTGATACCCATCACAAGTCCGCCGACAAAGTTTATGAGCGTGATGATGAGTCCGAGTACGGCATCACCTTTAACGTACTTCGTGGCACCGTCCATAGAACCGAAGAATGTCGATTCTTCCTGGATCTTCTCACGTCTTTCCTTTGCTTCTTTATCTGTTATGGCGCCGGTGTTGAGATCGGCATCGATGGCCATCTGCTTACCGGGCATTGCATCGAGTGTGAAGCGGGCCGTTACCTCGGATACACGCTCGGAACCTTTGTTGATGACGATGAACTGTACCAGAATAATGACGATAAAGATTATCGCACCAACGATTATATTGTCTCCTCCGACGAAACTGCCGAACTGTCTGATGACCTGTCCGGGGTCGCCGTTCATGAGGATAAGCCTTGTTGACGAAACGTTCAGCGAGATCCTGAAGATCGTCGTGAACAGAAGGATCGTCGGGAAGCTCGACATATTGAGGACTTCCGTCGAAAACAGCGCATTAAAGAGGATGATCATCGCGAGCGCTATGTTAAACGCCACACCGACGTCGAG
>JAEEGI010006700.1_pt1 | contig 25949 bp, 25 predicted proteins | sample 8958751 | NCBI WGS metagenome assembly JAEEGI01 (sample SAMN16246545, study PRJNA631951) | gut metagenome | biome: gut microbiome; feature: rumen; material: KS-attached | host: Bos | place: Iran: Karaj | collected 2018-10
GGAATAGCCCTAACTTATACGCCTGTGGACATTGTGTAAGACATTGAGCTGCGTATCATCGTAGCCAATGCAGTAGTGGTTGAAGCAGGAAGCTCCGACTTCAAATGCGTAGCATTAAGTTGGAGTAGTTCACAGAAAGGCCCTTATCAATGTGTAGATCGCAATGAATCAGTAGTGTTTGAAATCGAGAGTTTATAAATGAAAATTATAATGCGGCATTTTGAACATAAAGATATTAAAATAATTCAAGACAAGCTATATCCGGACCATTCAGAAATTGCTATAGGAGATTTAATCACAGAATGGAATTCCGGTGCTTGTCAAGGACGTTTTTTTGAAATGTTTGCTATCGAATCAGATAATAAGATTGTTGGGTATGTTTCAATATATGGAAAAAGCCGAAGCATTGCGTCAGCAGGGATAGAGATATTTGCTGAAGAAAGGAAAAAGGGTTTTGCTTACTATGCTATGGCTGATTTGCTGAAGTATGCCTCTGAAAAAGGTTATCACATAATGCTCAATCAGATGCGTAAAGACAATCTGGCAAGCATGCGACTGCATGAAAAACTTGGCTTTGAGAGTGACGGTTATAGTTATCGGAACCAGAAAAACAAAGAGGTTTTTCTATACTTGAAATTGCTATAACAAATCCTTTTAACTGGCACGCGGAAGAAATCTTGTGACTAGACGGGCTGATGAAGATACCATGTCTTATAACACTAAGTGAGGATGAACAATTTCTTTTCCTAAAAGAAAAAGTTGTTATAGTAAAAAGAAATCTGTAATAAATCGTGGTTTTTAGAACTGTTACTATAGTTGACAAAACTACGCAAAGTAGGAAATGTAACATTTTTTCATCCCATCTATAATTGCATCACAGGAGAGGAAAAGTATGGAGTGGATATCGTCTTTGCAAAAAGCAATTACCTATATGGAAGAGCATCTTCTTGAGAAAATCAATTATGAGGATGTTGCAAAGCATGTGCACATTTCAAGCTACGAGTTTCATAGAGCTTTCAGCTTCCTAACAGGAATCACAGCGAATGCTTATATCCGAAATCGAAGATTATCTCTGGCCGGAAGAGAAATCGTAGATACTGATATCAGAATCACCGATATTGCACTGAAGTATGGGTACGATACACCGGAAAGTTTCACCAAGGCTTTTACCCGTTTCCATGGCATATCACCCAGTGTTGCCAGAGAAGGTAATGCCAAATTAGTACTTTTCAATCCTCTTGTAATAAAAATTACAGTAGATGGAGGAAAAACAATGGAATACAAAATCGTACAGGCAGAAGCGAAGAAATTTATAGCATTGGTAAGGAGTTTTAAAACAGAAATCATAAATGATGAGGCCAATCATGATGTGGCGGATTTCTGGGCAGAGTGCAATGCCAAGCAGATGCTTTCTCCTATATGGATGCTTAGGGAGGATGGAAAACGTGACCTATACGGGCTATGCTCACCAACTACTGAAGACTCTGATACTTTTGATTATGGTATTGGAATCATCGTTGATGAGGATACTGCCGATTACAATCCGGAAGAAATCAAGAAAGCAGGCTTTAGAATCTGGGATGTCAATCCAGGTACATATGTAGTTTTTGAGTGTAAGGGTGAAAACGGAGACTGCATAGCAAAAACCTGGTCTAAGTTTTATAAAGAGTTCCTTCCACAATCCGGCTACGAAGCATCTGAAGAGACTGATTACGAGCTGTACTTTGATAGTGAGCATGAGGACCTCTTCTGTGAACTTTGGATTCCTGTAAGAAAGAGGTAATAGATGGATAGACCAATCACAACATTGTTCATGCTTATGTCTGTTGACGGGAAAATAAGTACCGGAGCATCAGATCTTTTAGATGTGGATAGAGACTTTCCAATCATCGAAGGCTTGAAAGAAGGACTGCATCAATACTATGAGATAGAACAGACAACAGATTTATGGTCACTGAATTCTGGAAGAGTACAGGCTAAGCTTGGAGTTAATGAGAAAGCTATGCCGGTAAAAACACCAGTTTCATTTGTGCTCATAGACAATTCTCATTTGGACGAACATGGAATAAAGTATTTCTGCGAATTATCAAAAAAGTTCGTGCTCATAACGGCAAATCGAAATCACCCGGCATTTAATGTAGAAGCTGATAATATGGGGATAATTCTCCAAGAAGAATTATCACTTGAGAGGGCGCTTTCTGAACTTAAAGATAAATATGGATGTGAGCGAATCACAATTCAAAGCGGCGGGACGATAAATGGATTATTTCTTAGAAATAAGCTATTTGATTATGTTGATATAGTTGTGGCACCTGTCCTTGTCGGAGGAAAAGCTACATCAACCTTGATAGATGGATAATCAATCACTGACAGAAAAGATTTGGATAAACTTGGAGTATTACGCCTTGTGGATTGTGAGAAACTTGAAGATTCATATATCAGGCTAAAATATGAAGTTGTTAAATAACGGAGGACAGATGGATAGTATCATTGAAAGACGTAGCATCAGGAAATACAAGGAAGTTTTTTAGTTGGTAGCAAGCTTATGACTATAGGTGCCTATAGCATAGATTTATGTCAGTATAGATAAAAAAACAAGCATGGTGGAAGCTTTAGTGGAAAAGAAGAGGTATTATCACATGGAATTATATACAGGAAGACCTGCAGATGAAAAAGGGCGACTTGAAAGGGAGCTGCGAGTTTATAACTATCTTGACAAGCTCGGAATAGAATTTGAACGTGTAGACCATGAGAGCGCCACAACTATGGAGGCTTGCCTTGAAGTTGATAAGGCGCTTGGAACTTTGATGTGCAAGAATCTGTTTCTTTGTAACAGACAAAAGACAAGGTTTTATCTGCTCCTTATGCCAGGGGACAAGAAGTTTAAGACCAAAGAGCTTTCAAACCAGATAGGCTCTGCAAGATTATCTTTTGCTGATGCGGATGATATGCTTAAGTATCTTGATATAGAGCCTGGCGCAGTCAGTGTTATGGGACTTATGAATGATAAGGATAAAGCGGTCACGCTTCTAATAGATGAGGATGTTATGACTGGCGAGTATATCGGGTGTCACCCTTGCGTATGCACTTCCAGTATGAAGATCAAGACTTCTGATATCATGGATAAGTTCCTACCTGCAACTGGGCATGATAAGCAGATTGTACATCTTGTAGGAGAGGACTGAAGCTGAAAATGATTTATTTTTAAATCAGGGGGATAGCACGGAAAAAAGATTAATATAAGCGGATATCACTGCGATATTGATGATTTTGTTGCTTGGATCCTTGATACACGATTAAGGTAATGTTAAGGTTCATAGCATGTTTCGGAAAGGTATATCTGTTAATCTGATCATAGAGGTTGTTACATAGAACTGATTTTGCAGAAAAACTATGACAGATTATGTGGGAGGACATGTTATGAATCTTTTTATTTCCAAAGTTGTGAGCAGTATCATTCAGATCGTCTTATTTTCTCTTATACCTTTTATCTGGTGGCTAGTGACAAGGCGTAAGTATGAGAGCTTTTGGAGCTTTATTGGCTTAAAGCGAGTATATAATGCTAAGGAAAATAAGCTTGTAATACTTATTCTTGATATTATTTACAAGTTTTTGATACTGTCGGTATTTATTATTAAAATTCTTAAAAATGTTGAGATGGCAACTTCAGTCTTTTACGGCTTAAAATTTGCAGCTATTCCTGCCATAATAATATATGCGGTTTTTAATACAGCACTTCCGGAAGAGATTGTATTCAGAGGATTTCTTTTAAAAAGGATAGCAGATAGATTTTGTTTTAAAATAGGGAATCTGGTACAAAGCATTTTGTTTGGACTTATGCATGGCATTATGTTCTTTTATCTCACCGGACCTATCAAGGCATTTATGATAACAATGTTTACAGGTCTTATAGGCTTAGCTATGGGATATGTTAATGAGAGAAAGGCCGGTGGATCAATTCTTCCAAGTTGGTGCATCCATGCATCGGCAAATATCTGTTCGGGATTATTCTCAGCATTTATGTTATAATTATAACGGTCTGCGATGCAGGCCGTTTTTTTGAATAAAAACTCAAATAGGGAGATCTTATGATAGCATATGTTCAGGGGATTCTTGAAAATCTCGAAATAGATAAAGCGGTAATAGACGTAGGCGGCATCGGATATGAAGTTAATATATCCGCATCAACCTGCGACAGAATGCCGGGGCTTGGAGACAATGTCAAGCTTTATACATATATGAATGTGAAAGAAGATGAGATGAGTCTTTTTGGCTTCCTTACAAGAGATGAGATCCGCATGTTCAGGATGCTCATCACTGTAAGTGGTATAGGCCCTAAGGGTGCACTTTCGATTCTTTCTGTATTTGATACAGATGATCTTAGATTTGCAATCCTTGCAGGCGATGTCAAGACAATATCCAAAGCCCCCGGCATTGGCAAAAAGACTGCAGAACGCCTTGTACTTGAACTTCGTGACAAGATATCTAATGCAGATATCACAGGCACAGAAGGTATAGGACAGGCAGCAGGCAGTGCATCTACTGGCAAATCTTCAGGCGAAGATGCATCTTCAAGAGATGAAGCCGTTGAAGCTCTCGCTGCCCTTGGCTATAACGCTACAGATGCCATGAAAGCTGTTAGAAAAGTTCTTTCAAACTCTGATGAAAAGCTTGATACCGAGGCTATATTAAAGCTTGCACTTAAAGAGCTCTTTTAAAACTGTAATGCTTTATATTAAAACTTAAGAATGCAGTATAAACAGCTGATGCAGATTTATATACTGTCTACCCCTGTAAAGACTTTTGGGATGCTGGTTCGTCCAAGTGGGGAGCTTTAGTAAATTTAGAATAAATCAATATAAACACGAGGATAGATATGGCCAAAAGAACCATTCAAACAGAAAAAAGTTCAAAAAATATGATGGATGCCGGCTTTACCGGCGAAGACGCAGGCGTTGAGAGCTCACTTCGTCCAAAGAGCCTTGATAAATACATAGGTCAGGAGAAGATCAAAAAGAGCCTTAAGATCTACATAGAAGCTGCCAAGGAACGTGGAGACAGCCTTGATCACATCCTTTTTTACGGCCCTCCCGGACTTGGTAAGACAACTCTTGCACAGATCATGGCTCATGAGATGGGAGTAAATATCAAGATCACATCAGGCCCTGCAATTGAAAAGCCGGGAGAGATGGCAGCAATCCTTAACAGCCTTCAGGAAGGTGATATTCTATTCGTTGATGAGATCCACAGAATATCCCGCCAGGTAGAAGAAGTGCTGTATCCAGCTATGGAAGACTTTGCAATAGACATCATGATCGGCAAAGGCCCTACAGCAAGATCTATCCGTCTTGATCTTCCAAAGTTCACTCTTGTTGGAGCTACAACAAGAGCGGGTATGCTGTCTGCGCCTCTTAGAGACAGATTCGGCATGATCCACAGGATGGAATTCTATAATGAAAAAGAGTTATCGCAGATCATAATCCAGTCTGCAAGAGTCCTTGGAATCGAAGTTGGCGAAGAAAGCGCCATAGAGATGGCAAGAAGAAGCCGTGGAACACCCAGACTTGCAAACCGCACACTTAAACGTGTACGAGACTATGCTCAGGTTAGGAATAATGGTATTGTTTCAATTGATATAGTAAGAGAAGCTCTTAATCTACTGGAAGTAGATGATATGGGACTTGACCACACAGACCACGAGATCTTAAAGACTATGATAGAGAAGTTCGGCGGCGGTCCTGTTGGTCTTGACACTCTGGCAGCTGCTATAGGTGAAGATGCCGGAACTATAGAAGATGTATATGAGCCCTATCTTATCAAATGCGGATTCATCAATAGAACTCCCAGAGGTCGCGTGGTAACACAACCGGGGTACGAGCAGATGGGACTCAAGATGCCGGAAGACTCTGATAATAAATGATATAAAAGTCCTGGTTGGGGCGTGTAGTATCCTCAATAAATAGAACTAAAAAAGATATGAAATAAAAAATTAGGATATATCAATAATATGGATTGCATAAAGATAATATATGGCATTCAGACTGATAGTGAAGGGCGGTGCATTCATTATCACAGTCATAAAGATGTGATAGCTAATAAATGCAATAAATGCGGTAAGTTTTATGCCTGCTATAAATGCCACGATGAACTTGAAGACCATAAATTTGAGCCTGTAGATCCTGACGAGAAGGATACGGTTATGTGCGGCGCTTGTGGAAGGCTTTATAGCTATAATGAGTATTCATGTATTGAAAGGTGTCTTGACTGCGGTCATGAATATAATCCGGGATGTTCTTTGCATAAATCTATATATGCTGCAAGGTAAAATGGATTTTAATATCAAAATTTTTGGGTACACTAATTATATATGATTTGGAGTTTGATATGCAAAATAAAAATAAATACAATAAGACACTACTTGCCTGTTATCTTGGTTTTGTAGTTCAGGCAATCTGTGCCAATTTTGTTCCGCTGCTTTATATTGTATTTCACGATAATTACAATATTTCATTTGGACAGCTGGCGCTTATTTCAACGACTTTCTTTTTTACCCAGCTTATAGTTGATTATATATGCGGAAGAGTTGTAGACAAGATTGGATATAGACCTAGTATTGTTGCTTCGGAGATAACCTGCTGCGCGGGATTATCACTTCTTGCAGTACTGCCGGATATAATGCCGTCGCCTCTTATAGGTATACTAATCTGTGTCACGATATATGCTATAGGTAGTGGTCTTATAGAAGTTCTGGTGAGTCCTATAATCGAAGCCTGTCCTTTTGATAATAAAGACGTTATGATGAGTCTTCTTCATTCGTTTTATTGTTGGGGGACTGTAGGCGTAATCCTTATTTCTACAATATTTTTTAAATTCTTTGGAATAGGTAACTGGAAGTTATTGGCTATTCTTTGGGCTATTGTCCCATTTTATAACATCTTTAATTTTGCAACCTGCCCTATAGAAAAGCTCGTGGATGATGGTCAGAGCATGACAATGGGAGAGCTGCTTAGATCAAAGACATTCTGGCTTTTTATATTGCTGATGGTCTGTGCAGGATCTTCTGAGATATCTATGTCTCAATGGGCATCTGCTTTTGTAGAGTCGGCACTTCATATGTCCAAGGCAGTTGGAGATCTTGCAGGCCCTTGCGGATTTGCTGTTCTTATGGGAATAAGTAGAACTTTGTACGGCAAATTTGGCGAGAAGATTGACCTTACAGGCTTTATGATCGCTTCAGGTATTCTCTGCTTGATATGTTATTTACTGGCAGCTTTGTCCAAGGCGCCTGTAATGGGACTTGTTGGCTGCGCTTTATGCGGATTTTCAGTTGGTATCATGTGGCCCGGATCCATTAGCATATCTTCTAAAGTTATCCCAAGGGGAGGTACAGCGATGTTTGCACTTCTTGCTCTTGCAGGAGATTTGGGCGGTGCTTCCGGACCTGCGATCATAGGCTATGTATCCCAGTTTGCAGGCAACAACATACAGGCCGGGATTCTTTCCGGCATCGGTTTTCCGATTGTCTTGGTCATATGTGTACTGGTTATTAAAAAGGTAAAAAACAATGATATTCTATGAACTGATGATATTTGAGTAATTAATCTTAGCTTTTTGGAGTGTTATTTATGAGTTCTGATATAGCAGTAATATTCGATATGGACGGCGTCCTTCTTGATACAGAGATGATATATATGAAAGCCTGGGAAGAGCGTGCGAGGCAGACTTTACTTGATGTGGACTTTGTACGAGATATGGTTCTTGCCTGTACAGGTACTACATCTGCCATGACAAAAGAGATCATGATCCAAAGGCTTGGCAGTATAGAGGCTTATGAAGAAGGTGTTACATATACAAGAAACTATTTTCACAAATATATTAATGACAATGGTATACCTGTAAAAAAATATGTTCGAGATATCTTGCAGTATCTAAATAGTAATAATATACCAACAGGCCTTGCATCATCCACGAAAGAAGCTATCGTCAGACAGGAGATAAGCGAAGCCGGAATTATCGACTATTTTACAGTGATACTTGGCGGTGACAATGTTGTAAACGGCAAGCCTGCCCCTGACATATTCCTTGACTGCGCGTCAAAACTGAAAGCGGATCCCAAGGACTGCTATGTGATAGAAGATTCTTTTAACGGAATAAGAGCAGCATATGCGGCTGGCATGCATCCTATAATGGTTCCTGATCTGAGGCAGCCGGATGATGAGATCAGATCATACTGCGATGCGGTACTTCCTGATCTTAATGAAGTTATGGCTTTTATAAGAAGTAAGCTTAAGTCTGATCAGTGAATTGTTTTTTTGTTTGGCTCTTTACACATTTTGCATAGGAGAATCCGGCATCCCCGTGCAGGTTCATTTTCAAGTTCTGGTGCATGTCTTACTGACGATAAACTAATTCCCCAGATTGATAAGCAGCGTCAGTTCATCATATGGGACTATGATCTGCGGATATCCTTCGGCATAGGGAGAGATTTCGTATGAGGCAAATCTCACGCCCACACCCTCTGGCGTCAGGAACCAGTTGAAATCATTGTCCGTATAGGAATCGCGTATCTGCTCAATAGTCCCATCATATCCGCTAAAAAGTGATCCCTCATCAAGATCGTACACATGATCACATACAAGCTCTACAAATTCTGCCTGCGACTGACCGATGACATCGCTAAGTGCAAGAATCTTACCATCCTGCATGTCAAGAGTATAAGAGTACTGCCAGCCGATACCATGAGCACCTCCCCAGTACTGATAATCACTGGTGGTCAGACATACATATCTTGAATCATAGTAGCTAAGTCCTGCGTAGCGATATGTATAGTTATATGGATATATATCCATAGGAGAGTATTCATCATAGGCATCCTGACTTAAAGCTATCTCCCCGGCCTCTTTTACAGAAGACTTGGCCATATCCGTAACATCCAGATTGTCAAGTATTGTCTCATTGAAAGATATAAAGTCATCTGATGTTGCCGGAAGCTGTGGTACTACAAGGTCAGAATAGAAAGTCATTACATCATAGTTATCATCTGTGTAGAAATAAGCATTGTGGAGAGTCTTAAAGGTTATGCCATACTGTTCGAGAATACCCACGCTTGATTCAAGTCCATAATCAGGAGATGCCAGTACGATTTGGCTGCTCATATTATCATAAGGCATATAGCATAGACTATAACTTGAATCGGCGTAGTTGAGATACATCAAGCCGTCCTTGGTAAAATTTAAAACCTTAAGTCCGAAATCATTGTCCGGATCTTCACCTTCTGTGATATTCACAAGAGGTTCTATGCTGCCATCAGACAGGCTTATCTTCAAGATGTCATATACATAATTTGGAACAGGATTCTCTGTAAGAGGGTGCCTTATCATTACAAAAATATTGTTGTCGTCATAATCAATAACACTAAAGTAAGAAGAATGCGCATATCCCATGGATTTAAGTTCTTCTTTGGTAAGAAGATCTTTTCTCTCACCTGAATTTATATCAATTGTATACAGATTATTATCAATAAGATTATTGCTTTGAAGCATTACTAGCTTATCTTTTGTGATTGCAGCTACATCATCTCCGCTTATATCAGCAATCTTTTTGGCATTGTTATTGTCTTTTGGAATAAAATACAAGGACGCCTGATTGCCTGCGCTATCTGTAGTATATATGCCTCCATAGTAGTCTATAGAAGAAGGCGAGTAGATATAATCGCCAAAATTAAGATGTACAGGAACAAGGTTATCGCCAAGACTTAGATTAAGATCTGAAAAGTCAGCGCATTCTTCACCCAAAGAGCCGTCGTCATTTATCTTATAACCTTCGAATAAGATGTTATTGTCAAGGTCAAAACTATAGACATACAAAGCACCATTATGTATATCTATACCACTTGTATATCCGACCTTAGTCTTATAAGAGAGCTTGGAGATAGCTCCGTTTTTGTCTATTCTATATACATATTCGTTGTAATCGGCAAGATCTTCACCGATCAGATATATATTGTCATTGTATATCAGGATATTATCAGGATGGTTTGCCTGTAGATCTAGATCATCATTTGGAAAAAGACATACAGTCTCATCAGGATTTTCTTTAGACGTACGCCATAATTTAGAATTAAAGCAATAGTAATAGTAGCTTTCGTCTTCTTTTATTTTCTCATTAAAATTAAGTTTCCTTGACTGGGAATTAAGATTTATGGTACCATTTGTAGCTTCTGTGGTATCAGGACCAAAAGATGCGGCCAAATTGCTATTATCAGATGAGTTGTCTGTAATGCTGTTAGAAGAGCCTGACTCTTTAGAGCCTATCATAGGAGATGTGCATGAACATAGCGAAAGTGTAAGAGTAAGAGATGTTGTCAAAAATAACCTGGAGAATTTACCATTTTTACTCATAAATACCAACCTCATTATGATATGTATTATTAAGGGGAATTGCATAAGGATGTACTTCTATTCCCCCGTTTACAGGATGTAAACAGGGAATGTCCAGAAGTACAAGGATGCACTTCTATTCCCCCGTTTACAGGAAGTAAATAGGGAATGTCCAGAAGTGCAGGGATGTACTTCTATTCCCCCGTATAATGTTTGTTATAATATACAATCCTTGGTTGCGTCAAGGCTTCCATGAGTTTATAATCATAATGAGACTTTGAAAGTTCAATATTTCTGGGGAGGAAGATCAATGGCAGCAAAAACCGATGCACAAGTCATCATTGGCGGAAGAGTGCTAACATTAAGCGGTTATGAAAGTGAAGAGTATCTTCAGAAGGTGGCATCATACCTTAACGGCAAGATAACAGACTGCAGCAAGATTGAAGGATTTAACAGACAGCCTGTGGATCTTCAGGCGATCCTCCTTCAGCTCAATATAGCAGACGATTATTTTAAGGCAAAGAAGCAGATATCTCTTCTTGAAGAACAGGCCACAGAGAAAGAGAAAGAACTCTATGACCTTAAGCATGAGCTTATAGCTTCTCAGATCAAGCTTGAGAACACTGAGAAGAATGTAAAAAATCTTGAAAAGAATCTTGAAGAGGATTCAAGAAAGATAATACAGCTTGAAACAGAGTTAAAAAATAAAGTCACACCTATAGGTTCCGGCAAAAGGCATTAAGCCATAAGCCGCTTACTTTACTCGCGACATGAGGTTAAGTATGAAAATGTTCCATTTTCATACCCAAATTAGTGTAGCAAGCTCCACTAATTTGAACCATAAGCCGCTCACTTTGTTCGCGACATGAGGTTAAGTATTGTGTGATACGAGGAATTATATGAAAGATTTACAACGCCCGGAGCTCCTTGCTCCGGCCGGTAATTATGAAGCATTTTTAGGTGCGATATCTGCAGGAGCAGATGCCGTATATCTTGGCGGCCAGAAGTTTGGCGCCAGAGCCTATGCTGACAATTTTGACACGCAGCAGGTCATTAGAGCTATAAATTATGCTCATCTTTATGGCAGGAAGCTTTATATGACTGTTAATACGCTGGTCAAGGAAGAAGAATTCGATGACCTGTACGATTATCTTGCGCCTTTCGCACAAGCGGGGCTTGATGGAGTGATCGTACAGGATTTTGGTGTTTGGGGATTTGTAAAAGAGCATTTTCCAAATGTTGAGCTTCACGCAAGTACTCAGATGGCTGTAACAGGCGTATATGGAGCCAGGCTTCTTAAAAAGATGGGTGCAGTAAGAGTTGTTCCTGCTAGAGAATTGTCGCTGCAGGAGATGATCGACATCAAAGAAAAGGCTGGGATTGAAGTAGAAGCCTTCATCCACGGAGCTATGTGTTATTGTTATTCCGGCATGTGCCTTTTTTCCTCAATTGTAGGAGGCAGATCCGGTAACAGAGGAAGGTGCGCTCAGCCCTGCAGACTGCCATATATAGTTCATGGCGGATTATCACAAAGCGCTAATGACAGGAGCTTTTCCGCAAGCGATAACACAAGCGAAGATGATGAGTATTATCCACTGTCACTTAAGGATATGTGTACTATAGAGATAATCCCAAGTCTTATAGAAGCAGGCATTGACTCCTTCAAGATTGAAGGCCGTATGAAAAAACCCGAATATGTCGCCGGAGTTGTATCTATATACAGAAAGTATATAGATAAGTATCTTGAAGATCCTAAAGCTCCTTTTAAAGTTGATCCCAAAGATCTTGATGTATTAAGACATCTGTATCTTAGGACTGAGATAAGTCAGGGCTATTATCAAAGACATAATTCCAGAGACATGGTAACATTGTCATCTCCTGGCTACAGCGGTTCTGATGATAGGCTTATTGCAAGTATCAGGGATATGTATCTTACCGGCGAGAGGAAGAGAGAGATCGAGGCATACGGATATTTCCATCCCGGATGCGAGTCTATGCTGACTTTGAGCTTGGGTGATGTGTCTGTAACTGTATCCGGGCAGGTTGTTCAGGAGGCTTCCAAACGTCCTTTGTCCAAAGATGATTTGGCGCAGCGTATCATGAAGCTTGGAGATACATTCTTTGAACTAAGAAAAGAGGATCTTACAATCGATATGGATGAAAGTGATCCAGGTATCTTCATGCCGGTTAAAGAGATCAACGAACTTAGGAGAAGTGCCTGCGAGAAGCTTTTGCAGGAATTATCCAAGAAAGCTTAAGTATATCATAATAAGGATATTCGAGTATCAAAACAAAAAATACTAAAAAAATAAATAATATGAAAAAAATTATAAATAAACAACTTCATATTCTGGTCAGCAATATGGAACAGCTCAAAGCGATTGTTTCTATGAACATACGGCCTCAGCGCTTATACATTGACTATCATATGCTTTTGGATGAGGTTCCTTCGCTTGTTGAACAGGTATCAGATGATATAGATATCTATGTGGCACTTCCATATATGATGAGAAATGAGACCGGCCTTGAAGGAATCAGGGATATACAGCGCATTTGGAAATCTTGCAGTTCTTTTTCCAAGGGATTTCTTGTAAGGAATTTGGAAGAACTTGCATTTCTTTCTTTAAACGAAGACGGAACTTTTGATGGTCGTATAATATGTGACTATGGTATCTATATGTGGAATCACGGCGCAGCTGATCTTGTTTTTGGCCAGATGCGTGTTGATGAAGGCTGCATACCGTATGAACTTAACAGACATGAGCTTGGTGAAGTCCTTAAGTCTGTGGATGGCAAAGCTGATTATGTCTTTTCTTCCTGTATATACGGATATATACCTATGATGGTATCTGCCGGATGCGTGAAGAAAACCATGAACAAGTGCTCCGGACGGTTTGGAACCAACTATACGGCATATGACGGTATTACAGACAGGAAGAATAATTCCATGAAGGTGCTGACAGACTGTCGCCAATGTCTTAATATTATCTACAATAGTGTTCCACTTTCTCTTCACAAACAGATAGAGAGCCTATCTAAAGAGAATGGTATTGCTGCTTTCAGGATTGATCTTACGACAGAAAGTGGCAGGGATGCTAAGCTGATATTGGATTTCTGGGAGGAGATCCTTGAAGGCGGCCGTGGCGAAGCTCCATATAAGGAATATACTACTGGACATTATAAAAGAGGAACAGAGTAAAATTGGGAGAAGTTTTTGAATGAGGTTATATATTGTTGAGATTTCGAAGTATGTTATCGCCATACTTAGCTGTCTCTTTGCAATGTGCGGTTTTATCGCACTTAAGTTTAAGAGTGAGAAAAAGAGAACACCGATATACGCACTTCAGATAATCATGCAGGTAATTATACTTGTTCTTAGTTTTATTACCATAGTTTTACGTACCGGTAACTTAAACTATATTTTTTATGGAATCGGTATAGTGCTTGTATTGTCGAGTCTTTTGCTTTTATTCAGCGCATTTTTTCCTGACGGCAATAAACTGATCATTAATAATGCCGCCTTTCTTATGATGACCTCTGTCATCATGCTGATGAGGATAGATTCCGGTAAGGCACTACGTCAGATGATCATTGCAGGTGTATCTATCGTTGCAATGTTTATTGTATGCGAGATTGTATACAAGCTGCCGGTATTAACCAGCCTTACGTGGGCTTATGCGGTTTTGGGAGCTGTTTTTCTCGGAATCGTACTTCTGTGCGGTTCAATTACCAATGGTTCATATATTTCTTTTACCGCCTTCGGTGTTACATTCCAGCCTTCTGAATTTGTAAAGCTTATCTTTATATTCTTTTTGTCGTGCGTTTTGTGCAGGGCTGCAACTATCAAGGAGGCATTGATTACTTTCGGAGTAGCTATGGTCTATATTCTTATCCTTATGATGAGTAGAGACCTGGGTGCATCTGCGATACTTTTTATCATATATCTTGCAGTTTTATTTGTAGCATCAAGGAATCCTGCCTATCTTCTTGCCGGAGTGGGAATAGGTATGGTCGGAGCTATTGCAGGATTTATGCTTTTCAGACACGTAAGAGTTCGCGTGCAGGCTTGGCTTGATCCATGGTCTACGATTGAATCAACAGGATATCAGCTTACGCAGTCACTTTTTGGCATAAGTTCAGGCGGATGGTTTGGACTTGGGCTTTTTAAGGGCAATCCTCAGACTATTCCTTATGTAGAAGATGACTTTATCTTTTCTGCTATAGCAGAGGAGTTTGGCATTATTTACAGTATCTCCATGATACTTGTTGTGATATCTATGTTCCTTATGATGCTTTTGGAAGCATCAAGGCTCAGGGATAGATGGTCCAAATATATTGACTGTGGTATTGCAGTATGGCTTATCTTTCAGACTTTCCTTACAGTAGGCGGAGGATCTAAATTCATACCTCTTACGGGTGTCACACTTCCGCTTGTAAGCTATGGCGGAACCTCTCTTATGGTGACAATGTTGTCTATAGGTGTATTTGAAGCAACATGTCTTATAAGAGTTGATGAACATTATGAGGCTCTGGAGAGATACAGACAAGCTCAGGCAATGCCACACGATTATCAGGACTGATGGACATCTTTGGTCTAAGTATATAGCCTATGGAGGCAGACAGATTTGAATAACAATAAAGCAATCACATTTTTAGCTGTATTTTTTACCGGGCTTGTTGCTGCAATGCTTGTGTATATAGGCTGGTACAGCTATGCTAACAGAGTTGAATTCGTAATGAATGATTATAACAAGCGTGCATCTCAGCTTCAGGAAGAGAATAGCAGAGGATCCATAATATCTTCTGATGGCAAGGAACTGGCACTTACAGTAACTGACGAAGAGGGCAATGAAGTAAGGTCTTATCCTTATTCCAATCAGTTCGCTCATGTTGTAGGTTATGCAGACATGGGGGGTATGGGGATAGAAAAGTCGATGAAATACTACCTGATCAACTGTAATTCATCGCTTGCAACCAAGGCTTCTTATGATGATAAGGGACTTAAGTTCCCGGGAGATAATGTATATACCACTATTAATGCAAGCCTTCAGGTCCTTGCATATTATTCTCTTGGAGATTACAACGGAGCTGTCATCATCTCGGATCCAAATACCGGAGCTATACTGGCTATGGTTTCAAAGCCTGATTTTAATCCCAATACGATCAAGGCTGACTGGAATACACTATCCAATGATAAGACTACAGCAGCTCTTGTTAATAGAAGCACTCAGGGATTGTATCCGCCGGGATCAACCTTTAAGATTGTTACTTCATTGGAGTTCTTGCGAGAGAATCCTACTACATATGGCGAATATACCTTTTCTTGTAAAGGATCTCTTACTGTTAATGGAGCTTCTATCAAGTGTTATCACAATCAGGTTCACGGAGGTCTTGATTTTTTCTCATCATTTGCCAAGTCTTGTAACTCCTCTTACGCCAATATCGGTCTTTCACTTGATCAGACTATGTTTGCGAAGACTTTGGATGAACTTATGTTCAATGAGGATCTGCCGGTTGACTTTCCATATTCAAAAAGTATAGCAACTGCAAGTACCTCTCTTTCTGCCGAAGACAAGATGCAGCTTTCGATAGGTCAGGGCGCTACCAGCGTATCGCCTCTTCATATGAATATGATAACAATGGCAATAGCCAATGGCGGAACACTTATGAAGCCTTATCTGGTATCCGGTGTTAAGTCAGCTGATGGTAAGGCTGTAGAGACTTTTAATCCTCAGGAGTACGGTCAGCTTATGACTTCAGACGAAGCAGCGACTCTTACTCAGATGATGGAGCAGGTAGTTCAGTCAGGTACAGCTACAGGTCTTGCAGACTCTCCGTACAATGCAGTAGGTAAGACGGGTTCAGCTGAATATTCATCATCATCTTCAGATTCACATGCCTGGTTTACAGGATTTGCGCCTAAGGATGATCCGCAGATATGTGTTACAATAATTATGGAAAAAGCAGGAAGCGGCGGACATATGGCCGTTCCTGTTGCTAAGCGTATATTTGATGAGTATTTTGGGGTTAATTCTTTGAATTAATGGGAGAACTTTTTGAAAAAACATTATTGCGAATTTGATAAAAATTTATATGTCGGACAGTCTCTTAAGAATCTCCCTCTGGTAAAATGGAAAATGCAGCACGGAGCAGGGCAACTGTCTGTATATGCCATATGCAAAGCAGGGAATCCTCATGACCAGCTTGATATCGTTCACTGCGGAGTGCTGACTCAGAAGTTCTTTAGGAACAATCCTGTCCATGTGTACGGGCTTGCTGCAGGATATACAGAAGCCTTGGATATGGTGGTGACGATATCCGTACGTGCTTCAGAATGCGGTATGGACGGTGATCTTTTGGGATATCTTGAGACAATGGGAGCACAGGAGGAAGAAGAGTGATACTGGGGACTTTTCTTAGCATTTTAAAAATAATAGGCATCGCTTTGCTGGTGATCCTTTTGGTAATACTTGCCCTCCTTCTTATTATTTTATTTGTTCCTTTGAGGTACAGAGCCAAAGCAGTGATAGGAAGGATCGACCTTGATAAGTTATCTGAATTGTCAGATGAAGGCTCCGGCGATGACACTGATCATGGCTTGGAAGAGGCTGCGTCGAATGATCCTAAGAGCTATGTTTTAGACAAGATTGATTGCAAGGCTTCTTTTAGCTGGCTATTACATCTTGTAAGAGGCGGTATCGGATATCCGGAGAATACCAGCTTTTGGCTAAAGGTCCTTTTCTTTAAGATTCTTCCAAAATCTGAAGAAAAGAAGCAAAGGAAAGAAGAAAAGAAAAGAAGAAAAGAAGAAAAGAAAAGCCAAGCCAAATTAGAAAAGGCAATGGATAATGCCGGTTCCTATGAAGAAGTTTCTGATCAAAGCTCAAAAGATGCAGGTGATCAGGAATCTTTAAATGACCAAAATGAATCAAATAATAAAAAGTCCTCTGAAAATAAGACTTCAGATATTAGTGCTTCAAATATTGAGGCTTCTGATACAAGGACTTCTGATAAAAAGGATGTATCCGGTGATTTAGATATATCTGATTATTCTGATGAAGTTAATGGTCAAAATGATTCTGAAGATCATGCTGATAAGGATTCTAAAGAACATACAGGTTCTTTTTCATCTGATGATGGAAAAGTTCATAAAGACGATTCTGAAAATGATCATGGAAATGATGCAGCAGAAGATGATATTGATTCGGAAGAATCGGAAGATAAAGAAGACGTTGATATATTTACTTTCTTTGATTTTATAGAAAAGATGGCAGACCTTTTCGAGAAGGCTCTGGACTTTCTTGAAAAGCCCGGAGAGGCTGTAGAAAAAGCTTTCTATACAATATCAAGGGCGTATGATAAAATGGATTTGATCAAGGATCTGCTTGATAGTCCTACATTTGAGAGGGCTTTTTTACGTGCAAAAAAGGATCTATATCTTGTACTAAGGCATATTATGCCGGGTAAGATAGATGCCGATATATTACTGGGTATCGGAGATCCTGCGTCCATGGGCAAGCTCCTTGCAGGCGTAAGTGTTGTTAATACCTTTAACGACTATGATATCTGGCTTGAACCTGATTTTGAGAACAAGGTAGTAGAAGCCAGTGTCGATATCAAAGGCAGAATAGCTCTTTGGAGGCTTTTATTATCAGCAGCCAGAGTTTATTTTAATAAAGATATACGAAAAGTTCGGAAAAGATTTGATCGTATAATGAAAAAATAAGAGGACTTAAAAGGGAGGATATATGGAGAATAAACATTTTGACGGAATTGTTGATTCCCTTATGGAAGGCATGCAGCAGATGCTTTCTGCAAAAACTGTAGTAGGTGAGCCTACTAAGATAGGTGATACTATCATCATTCCACTTGTTGATGTATCAATGGGTGTAGGTGCAGGCTCTAAGGACGAAGAGAAGAAAAAGCGCGGAGCAGGTGGATTTGGAGCTAAGATGTCTCCAACAGCTGTTCTTGTTATTAGAAACGGACAGACAAAGCTTGTAAATATCAAGAATCAGGATGCAGTTACAAAGATACTGGATCTTGTTCCTGATGTTATCAATAAATTCCAGGGCGGCTCTAAAAATGACATGCCAAGTGATGAAGATGTGGTAGATGCCGCTTTTGGAGATGATGAGAAGTAATTAGATGTCATCACTTATGAAGGAGAGATGGCTGTAGTAGTTTGCAGATCATATCTGCGATAGGGAGAAAGCCATGGATCAGAATCGAAGTGACGAGCTTTTTGAAAGCACAGATCAAAGTTCATTAGAAGAACTAAGACGTTTTCTTTTTAAGGAAAGCTGCAGACTCAAGAATCAGGAATCTGCTCTTGACGACCAGTGGCTAAAACTGGAAAAAGAACGTACCCTTCTTAAAGAAGAAATTGATAAAGCCGGTAAGAAGCTTCAGGAACAGAGGGCTGAATTCGAACATGACCGTTCGTTTTTTGACCAGAAGATGCAGATCCTCAAAGACGGATATGACAAATTAAGTAACGACCGCAAAGCTCTTGAGATCGAGAAAAAGAAGATAATGCAGGAAAGGATCATGCTCCAGGAGGATCTTGCCAATGCAGAAGTCAAGCTTCAGGAACAGTCTGCAGGTCTTATGAATGTCCTTTTTAAAGGCGCAGATACCCCTTTATCACTAAAGAAAAGGTATAAAGCCCTGATGAAGATATTTCATCCGGATAATGTAAAGGGAGATGATGAGCTTGTTCAATGGCTCAACATCGAATACTCCAAGCTTAAGCAGGAGATGGAAGATAGTCTTGGAGATCAGGCTTCACAGCAGTGATCATAGGCAGAGCATTTCTTTATGGCATTATAGATGATAATTAATGTATACAGACTGTTAATAAATGCTTATATTAAAGCTTTACTGTCAAAAAAATTATAAAATTATCATCAAATGTAAATTTCTTCTTGCAAAAACTCGAATGTTTTGTTATAGTATCAATGTTGCGACTGCATAGGATGATTTTTGAGTCGTCATTATGCGTACATGGATGTGATTTTTAATTTAAAATTCTCATTAATTAACATAGTTTTACAGGAGGTGTTAAGATGGCAAAGTGTGAAGTATGTGGCAAGGGCGTTCATTTTGGTAACAACGTAAGCCATTCCCATAGAAGATCAAACAGAGCATGGAACGCTAATGTTCAGCGTGTTGCAGTTAAGATCAACGGATCTACTCGCAGAATGAACGTTTGCACCAGCTGCCTCAGATCAAATGCTGTTGAGAGAGCTTAATTATTTCTGAGAAATGACACGGAAGCGCTTCTTTTTTGAGAGGAAGCGCTTTATTTTTTGTAATACCTGTCATATAATTATGCTATCTATGCATACATAGAAATGCCATTTTACGAGGAGGACAACCAATGAAGGCTTCATCATTGAACACACATATGGGCAATATTTCCATAGACAACGAGGTAATAGCTCAGTATGCCGGAACTGTTGCGATGGAATGCTTCGGTATTGTTGGCATGGCTAACGTTAGTATAAGAGACGGACTGGTAAGTCTGCTTCGCTCTGATAACATGACTAAGGGTATCAACGTAGAACTTAACCAGAACAAGAAGCTTGTACTTAATTTTCACGTTATTATTGCTTACGGTGTAAGTATTTCTGCTGTTGCAGATAACCTTATCGATTCAGTTAAGTATAAGGTTGAAGAGTTTACAGGACTAGAAATAGAGAAGATCAATATTTATGTCGAAGGTGTTCGAGTTATCGACTGATCGACTTGTGTAGGAGGAACCTAACTTGAGTACAAGTAGCATTGATTCAAGAATGGTCGCAAGAATGTTTCTTGCGGGCGCAAAGAACCTTGAAGCTAAAAAAGAATGGATCAACCAGTTGAACGTATTCCCTGTACCGGATGGTGATACAGGAACAAATATGACTATGACTATCATGGCTGCAGCCAAGGAAGTTCAGGAATGTGATAAAAACGACATGGCTGCGGTTTGTAAGGCTATCTCATCTGGATCTCTTCGCGGAGCCAGAGGTAATTCAGGCGTTATCCTGTCACAGCTTCTAAGAGGACTTACAAAGGGACTTAAGGAGCATGAGGAGATTGATGTTCAGATACTCGCCGATGCTTTTGATAAGGCTGTAGAGACAGCATACAAGGCTGTAATGAAGCCTAAGGAAGGAACAATCCTTACAGTAGCCAAGGGTGCAGGCGATAAGGCAAGAGAACTTGCCAGCGCCGGCGAAACAGATATCGAGAAGTTTGCTAAGGAAGTTATTGAGTATGCAGACGAAGTTCTCGATAAAACCCCTGAGATGCTCCCTGTTCTTAAACAGGCAGGCGTAGTAGATTCAGGCGGAGAAGGCCTTGTACAGGTGCTTAAAGGAGCTCTTAGCGGACTTCTTGGAGAAGAGATCGATCTTACACCTGTAGCAGCTGTAGAAGCTCCTGCAGCTCCTAAGAAGATCGTATCCAAGGAAGCTCCTGTAGAGATCAAATATGGTTATTGTACAGAATTCGTTATTCTCTTAAAGAGAGAACTTAATTCCAAGCAGGAATCTGATTTCAGAAAATTCCTCGGAGATATCGGTGATAGTATCGTAATGGTAGCAGATGACGAGATCTGCAAGATCCATGTACATACCAATGATCCGGGACTTGCTATTCAGAAGGCGCTTCTTTTAGGACAGCTTTCTAACATGAAAGTTGATAACATGCGTATGGAGCATCGTGAGAAGCTCTTCCACATGAATGAGAACGGAACAGCTGATGAGATCGATCAGGAGATCTCCGGAATGGCTGAGCGTACAATTCCTCAGGATGCTGAGTATGAATATCCTGAAGGAGAGATCAAGGTATCTGGCAAGCACGTTGATGCAGTACTTAACGATGCTGCAAAATGGGGCGATGATAAGGGCGAAGCTTTCGGTTCTATGGAAGAAAATAAAGCTTCTGAGCCTACCGAAGAACCTGCTGATTTTGGATTTGTTGCTGTATGTGCCGGTGACGGTCTTACAGAACTTTTTAAGGGCCTTGGCGTTGATGAAGTCATCAGCGGTGGCCAGACTATGAATCCTAGTACAGATGATATTCTTACAGCGATTGAGCATGTTAATGCCAAGACTGTATTTGTTCTTCCAAATAACAAGAACATCATCATGGCGGCTAATCAGGCAAGAGATCTGTCAGAGGATAAGGAAGTCATCGTAATCCCTACCAAGACAGTTCCTCAGGGTGTAACTGCAGTTATCAATTTCATACCTGATATGTCTGCTGAAGAGAACAAAGAGACTATGATGGATGTTATCGGCGGAGTACATACAGGTGAAGTTACATATGCAGTACGTGATACAGTTATAGATGATAAGCAGATCCATGAAGGTGATTATATGGGTATTGGTGATGAAGGCATCATTTCTGTTGGACAGAAGATGGAAGATGTAACCTTCGAAATGCTCAAAGGTCTTATGTCAGAAGAGCTTGAGCTTATCAGTATCTATTATGGAGCAGATGTAGATGAAGAGACTGCTGAGAGCCTTAGAAAGCGTGTAGCTAACGAATATCCTAATTGCGATATCGAGCTTCAGCCTGGTGGACAGCCTGTTTATTACTACATAGTATCTGCAGAATAAATAAATGTTTTAAAAGGTATACCGGAAAGGTCAAACCTTTCCGGTATTTTTTATGTCCGGGATGCATTCTTGTATCTGGCGACATTAGATAACATAATCATAATCAAAGGAGTGCAGTTTGAAAATGCTACATTTTCAAACACAAATTGGTGTCGCGAGCTCCACCAATTTGAACCATTAGTCGCTCGTTTCACTCGCAACATGAGGTTAAAAGTGAATTATGGCAGAAATATCTAAGCAGAAGTTTATGAATACCCTTCTTGAAGCAGGTATTCAGGTATCATATGAAATCGGTATGCCGGTTGCTATATGCGAAAGCAAAGACGATATGCCCGGTATGCTTCGCAGGGTCAAGGAACTTGCTAAGAAGACAGACTACAATGAGAGCCTTGGCGTAAAGTGTGTATAAGAATTCTGAAAGAGTTTGGCTATGGCTGAGCTCTTTTTTATATAAACAGAATATGATTTTAATAAAGTACTAAAACTACTACTATGTATTTAGGGGGAAAGTATATTATACGTATATATAGATAATTTTTCTTTGCTATATTGATCGGAACTAGCAAGGTCAATGAGAAATTTGGGTCTGAATTGGTTTATAATTTTGTCAAAAATGCCAACTCCACATCTAAAAAATGCTGTGATAAAATTAGTATCGAAATCAGGAGAGCGTGCGCATTGGCTGATCTGGTCAATGGGCATTGGTTGCTCTTATAATAATAAACTTAAACTTCCCACTTGGACGGACCAGCTTCACCTAAGCCTTTACAGGGGTAGGCAGTATATAAATCATTGTCACACTTTTTAATCATTTTATAGAATTCATGAGCGTGATAGATGGAGATTTTTATTCTGCTAGGGGTCCGCATGTCTGAGCGTAAGCGAGTTTCGGACCCCAGAATAAAAAGCTTCAGATATCATGCCATGAATTCATAAAATGATTAACAGTGTGGAAATGATTTATATACTGCCTCCCCCTGTAAAGGCTTTGGAGATGCTGGTCCATCCAAGCGGGAAGTTTTTGCAAATTTACTATCATGCGGGGGACATAGATATCAATAGGCAGTAAATGGGAGAGGTTTTGCCTCATGAAAAAGTCTTCTCTTGCTGTTCTGTGTACATGCATCTTAATAGTTAATTCTATAGCGCTTCCTGTACTTGCGGCAAGGCAGCCCTCTGATACCTTGACTGATTACAGGGATATATTTATTGATGCCTTAAATGAAGCGAGACAGGAAGTCGGTCCTGAAGAAGACTACAGCGGCATGACAGATGAACAGAAGCAGGAAGCTATAGAGAAGGCCAAGGAGGAAGATGACAAGGCAAGGGATGAGGCTAAAGAAAGCGTAGAGAATATTCAGGATGATCTTAAGGATCAGCAGCAGGCATCCGGCCCTGTAGGTATAATCATTGATGCTGATATGTCCACAGACGTAGATGATGTCACAGCAGTTCGCATAGCGCAGGAGCTTGAGTATCAGGGACTGTGCGATATCCTGGGCTTTGCATACTGCTCCAGGAATCCTTCAGGCAATAATATCAAGGCAGCAGAAGGCCTTTTTGACTATGCAGGACTTACAGACGTACCTATAGCCAAGGCGTCTGTAAGCTATGAATACGGCGGAAGCGGAGATTACTGGGGAGTTTTGTGGCAGTACAAGACTACAAGTCATCCCGTATACGACAATGCCGTAACTATGTACAAAGAAGTCCTATCCGCCCATGACGGTAAGATAAGGATAGTGACTACCGGATTTCTAACTAATATACGTGAGCTTCTCAAAGATCCCCAAGGCTATGAACTTGTCAAAGACAAGGTTGATGCTATCTATATAACAGGAGGAGAGTATCAGGGACTTTGTTATAACCTCTCCTATGATGAGACCAGGGTTGGAGCCACTGATTATGTTGTTAAGAATAGCCCTGTACCATTGTATTTTACAATGGATGTCCTTGGCGCTATAAGATGCGGAGGTCATCTTACTAAGATGGATACAGCTAACAGTGATATCTTGTCCAAGGCATATGCACAGTTCGGTCTTGAAGATGGCCAGAACTACGGCAACTGCGATGGAACAGCGGTATACTGTGCGGTGACGCAGGATACAGGTTATGGAGGATACTTCGAAGCTATCCCTTGCGATTTTAAGATCAATCTAAGTAACGGAGGTGTCATCACTCAGACCATGAGTGATACAGTTACCGGAGTATATATGCTGGAAGCTACCTATACCAAAGATAAATATGTACTGTACGGATCAGCGACTTATACTAATCTTTTTGATTCATTTATTGAAGCGGATTATCTTAGAAGGCATCAATAAAACGTTGCGAACGTTTCAAGTACATCACTGTACTTGAAATACGTTTGGCATTCGTAGTATGAGGTTTAGTGTGAAAAATTGTATCGATATAACAATTTTTCACACGGCTATTTGATACGAGCCCAAATAGCCATTATGGCAAATCCAAATCTGATATTCATATTGCCAGACTCGCACAAGTGCTCGTCATGAAGGAATAATATGAACAACTTTCATTCTAAGTATAACTTTATAGTGGCAGTCCTGGTAGCCTCTATGGTTTTGGGGCTAATGTCTTGCAAAGCATTTAGAAACTCATCTATAGAGGTTATATTTGCTGACAATATAATTCAAATAGACTGCGGTGACAACTATACTATAAAAAGTGAACCGGATGATAATGGCATATATACTATAAAGCATAAAGAAGATGGAAAAAATATATTGTTATCTTTCTATACAGATACAGATTTTAGCGCTCTTGAAGCTGATATGATGACCTGGACCAGAAAGGGTTATGTGACCGGAGCTTCTTTTTTATTTGATGCATCAGGAAATGGAAAGCTTGATTATAGCGGGGTTGATGGTACGACTTCATACTATAGGCAGGTTAGATACCTGGCAGGTACAGACATCTATGCCATATTAGATGCTGCGTCAACAGTAGACATGACAGAACTTGACCAGATAAGCATTGTGGTCAAGGAGATCTCAGCGCCTTTTGACCACTCCAAGAGAATCAATGAACTTGCCAATTATATGCAGAACTATGCAGGAACCAAAGCCAATATTGAAGAAGGTCAGAAGGCTTATGATGGAAGCTCTGCTGCAAGTGGTGATGGGGTATTAACAGATGCATCCGGCATTGGAACAGACTCTGGAGATAATGCCAACATAGATGAAAGTCTCTTGACATTGGACGGCGTTACAAGCGTACTGGAAGAGTTTGGATATACTAATACATCTAAAGAAGAGGCTGATGACTATAAGACAATCATATATACCAGGGCAGGAAGTGCAACTCAGATAAGTCTTACGATCATGTATGATCTTTCGCAAACAGATGATCGTTACAGGGATGAGCTTTCATCAACAGGATATGACAAGGTTCCAAATCCGGTAGTAATGCGCGTTCCGAATGATGAAGGATATGCAAGGTACTATGCAGCAATGCATGATGATGACGCAATACTTATAATATATACAGATGATGCAGAAGAGTGCAGCAGGATCTGTGCAAGGTTTGGACTTGTATATCAGGCAGATTCTGATGCTTATGATGAGATAACCTATGGAGAAGAACCGGCAGTCCCTGCAGAAGGCGTGGTAGATCTGTCCCTTGAGAAATACAGGGCAGTAGCATCATATTTTGGAATAATCGATGATATCTCGGAAACTCTTGATGATGGCAATATTGTGGGCGGAGATTTTATGGATGGAACGACTATGAGCCATGCGTATGTGGATTCCAGATATGTTCAGGCGACATTTGAAGAGATGCTTAAAGCTTATGGAATACAAGGTCCTAACCCATGCGTATTCAAGATGAATTCAAGATTTATAGTGATAGCATATGATACAGGTGGTAATATAATCATGGTGTCCAGTACATCAGGGACAAGGCTGGCCAGGATATGCGGATATTTCGGACTTGA
>JAEEGI010006703.1_pt1 | contig 25943 bp, 17 predicted proteins | sample 8958751 | NCBI WGS metagenome assembly JAEEGI01 (sample SAMN16246545, study PRJNA631951) | gut metagenome | biome: gut microbiome; feature: rumen; material: KS-attached | host: Bos | place: Iran: Karaj | collected 2018-10
GATAAACACGATGCTTGCCCACCACTTGGAGATGCACTGCCAGCGGGGAATCCACTTGTCGTTGGCGGTACCCAAGGTCTGGAATGCGCTCCAGAAACCGTGGCTAATGTGGAACCACAGGGCAGCAAAACCGATGAGGTAAACGGGAAGTACCCACCACTGGCTGAAGGTAGCCTGCAGGTAATCCTGGCCCCTCATGATGTGCTCTCCCATGAGTTCGGGCAGCTGCATCTTGGCCCAGAACTGCACCAGGTGCAGAATCAGGAAGCAGCAAACGATGATACCGAGGACGAGCATGTTTTGAGATGCCCACTCGACATCCTTGGGCTTGGTAGTCACAGCATAGCGGTTGTTGCCACGAGCCTTGCGGTTCTGCAACGTCAGCCAGAAGGCGTAAATGATGTGAATAGCAAAGCCACCAGCTAGCACGAGAGTGCCCAGCACAGCATACCAGTTGGCGCCAAGGAACTCGCAAATGGCATCATAAGCCTCCAAGGAAATGATTGCCACTGCATTCATCAGCGCATGGAATGTGACGAATAGGACAAGGAAGAGGCCGGTTACCGACATCACCACCTTGCGTCCTACAGATGAATTAGTTAACCACATAAAATTGTTGATTTTTTAGTTATTAATTGTTTGTTATTTCGATGATGTCACAATTATCCTGCAAAGATAAGAAAAAGTTTTCAGTTTTTCGTCCTTAGTTCCTAGTTTTTAGTCAATCGTGTGGTTTCGCATGGTTTTTTAGGCGCGCAGGGGCTATGAGCGGCCGCGCGTGACAAGCCACACGCCAGTGAAAATTAGGGCACCTGAGATGAGGTGCATCCACTGGGGCGCGGCAATGCCCATGATCATGCTGGCCACAACGGTGACAAAAGGCTGGACATAGTTGTAAACGCTCACAGTGGTGGGCATGAGGCGGCGCTGGGCCCACACGACAAGCAGGAAGGTGAAGAAGGTGGCAGCAGCAACGATATAGACGATTTCGCTGGCTGTACGGGCGCTCAGCGATGGCCAGTCAATCTGCGCAATGTGCGGTGCCACAAAGGGCATGATCATGATGCTGGCAAAGGTAAACGTCCACTTGTTGAACGTGAATGCGTCATACTTGCGGATAACCCCTGAGAAATAGGTCAGATAGAAGGCATAGCCCACCTGAGAGACGAGGATGAGCAGGTCGCCGCGAAAGTCGGTAGCATGGCCACTGGCTGCCGAAGTAGTGCGCGTGATGAGCAGAACCGCGCCAGTGAAGCCCATAATGATGCCCAGGGCACGGCGAGGGGTAATGCGCTCGTGCAGGATGAGGGCCGAGAGGATGAGCGTGAAGATGGGCATCGTGGTCAACTCGATGGTGGCGTTGATGGGCGAGGTGAGGCTCAGCCCCACAATATAGCCACCCTGCGCCATGACGAAGCCAAAGAAACTGGCACCGACAATCTTCAACAGGTCGCGACGCTCGACGCGCTGTTGCGGCACAAAGATGGACCCTATCCAGAAGAGGAGGGCAGCACCGCAAATCCTGAAGGCCACCAGCTGGGGTCCCGTGATGCCTCCATTGGCCAGGACGTCCTTGGAAAAAGTCGCCATCAGCCCAAACAGCACCATCGCCAGCAGCATGGCACCATGAGCCCTCAAGTTCTCGTTGTTTTGCCTTGTGTTTTTTGTCATTTCAGTTACAGCCCCCAAAATTACTACTTTTACCTTCAATAGCAAAATAATGCTATTTATACAATTGGAACGGTAAATTTTCGGGCTTTTTTATAGATGGAACTATAAAATTTAGCTAATTTTTTGTATTTTAAAATATAAATTGTAATTTTGTCCAGTGAATCATCAAATATAATCATTATGGAATCCATTGAACTTCAGCCTCTATTTGATAACTATCACCGCAAAATTGCAAAAATTGACTTGCGGTTCAAACGTTACTTGTATTCCAGAATAAACTGGAGTGTACGCATGATCGGGATTAAAGGTGCGCGTGGTGTAGGCAAGACAACCATGTTACTTCAGCACATATTGGAAAACTATGCTGATATTGATGAGGTCATCTACGCTTCGCTCGATGATTTGTGGTTTTCTTCACACTCGCTAATGGATTTGGTGGATTGGGCAGACCGCTACGGCATCAAGCGTTTGTACCTGGATGAGGTGCATCGTTATGAACATTGGTCCGAGACATTGAAAAACATTTATGACAATTATCCTGATATAAGTATTGTTTACACGAGTAGCTCATTGCTGCTGATGGATAATGCCAATGTTGATTTGTCTCGTCGGCAAACGACTTATACGCTTTATGGACTTTCATTCAGGGAGTTCCTGGGTTTTGAGGGAGTATTGTCTCTTGATGCTATAGCACTTGAAGAGTTGTTGCACCATCATGTCAACCATGCGATGAAGATTACTCAGAGCATTAAGGTTGCACCACTGTTTGAAACCTATTTGAAACATGGCTATTATCCGTTTTATCTTGAATCAGGTGAAGATTTTCTTATCCGTTTGAGGGAGATTGTGTCGGTAGTAATAGATACAGATTTGCCCGCAGTGGAGAGCATCTCATTTGAAACGATACAAAAAGTGAAAAAACTGCTAATGATTATCAGTGAACGAGTTCCATTTGAACCGAATATGTCTGAATTATGGAAACAGCTGGCTACAAATAATGAGTTAGGCTTAAAGATGTTGTACGCTCTAAATAAAGCCCAAACACTTAACTTGCTAACCAACGATACTAAGAATTACAAGTATCTGTTCAAACCAGATAAAATATTTTTGGCCAATACCAATCTGATGCATGCTCTCTGCCCCAGAGTTGATAAGGGTAATGAGCGAGAAACATTCTTCCTATCTCAATTACAAGTTGATCATGACATAAGAACGCCCAAGAAGGGGGATTTCCTTGTCGATAGCAAATATTTGTTTGAGGTGGGAGGCAAAGGTAAAACGTTTGATCAGATTGCAGATATTCAAGACAGCTTCCTTGCCGTTGACGATACAGAGATGGGGCATGGAAACCGCATCCCTCTGTGGTTGTTTGGGATGCTGTATTAGTCGTTCTCCAGTCACCTGTAGCGGTGATGGATGTGTCTTTAATGATATATAGATAACTGCTGGCAAGCGTGATGCCTGCCAGCAGTCATTATTCTTGAGGCATCGATGGGATTACTTCATGAACTTGGAGTAGTCCGTCTTGCGCATGTCGCCCTCGTGCATCAGGGTGCTGTGGAAGGCGAAGGCGATGTCGGGATTCATCATCACGTGGCCCTTCTTGGCGAGGTTCAGGTACTCACGCAGCAAGGGACGGTAAACGGGATGAGCGGCGTGCTCGATGATTTCCTGGGCGCACTGCACGGGATCCTTGCCGCGCAGGTCGGCGATACCCTGGTCGGTGATGATGATATCTACCGAGTGCGGGTTGTGGTCGGGATAGGAAACCATGGGCACGATGGTGCTGATGCAGTCGTCCTTCTTAATCGACGGACACAGGAAGATGCTGGTGTAGGCATTGCGGGTAAAGTCGCCCGAGCCGCCAACGCCGTTCATCAGGCGAGTGCCGCTAACGTGGGTCGAGTTGATGTGGCCATAGATGTCGGCCTCGATGGCGGTGTTCATCGTGATAACGCCCAATCGGCGCACTACCTCGGGGTTGTTGCTGATTTCGCTGGGACGCATGAGCACCTTGCCGTGCAGGGCTTCGCCCTTCTCAAAGAACTCGTTCATGGCACCGCTGGAGAAGGTCATCGAGCAGGTGCTGGCAAACTTGCACTTGCCGCTCTCGAGCAGTTCGAGAACGCTGTCCTGAATCACCTCGGTGTACATCTCAAACGGGGGAATATCATTGCTCTTGTCAAGGGCGTCGAGCACAGCGTTGGCAATGTTGCCCACACCGCTCTGCAGCGGCAGGAACTCCTTGGGGATACGGCCGGCCTTGAGCTCTGCTACCAGGAATGCGCACACGTTGTGGCCAATGGCTGCGGTAACGTCGTCAACAGGGGTAAAGGCACCCTCTTTGCTGATGGGCAGCGAGGTCTTGACAACGCCCAGCACCTTCTTGGGGTCAACATGAGCGGTGGGAGTGCCTACACGGTCGTGAGGTGTGTAGATGGGAATCTCGCGACGGTAAGGCGGGTCGAGGGGCAAGTAAACGTCATGCATGCCACGGATGCTCTCGGGAATCTGGTCATTAACCTCGACAATCACCTTCTCGGCCATCTGGAGCCAAGTGGCGGTGTTGCCCATCGAGGTGCCCAGCACGATGTCACCCTCATCGGTGATGCTCTGAGCCTCGACAATGGCGATGTCCATCTTGCCGTAGAAGCCATAACGGAACTCCTGAGCCAACTCGCTCAGGTGGCGGTCGTTGTAGTGGATGGCATTAGCATTGATGGCCTTGCGCATATCGGGATGCGACTGATAAGGGGTGCGGAAGTTCAGAGCGTCGGCACGCGTCAGCTCACCATCGATATGGTCGCTGGTCGATGCACCGCTAAAGAGGTTGATCTTGAACTCTCGTCCTGCTTCGTGCTCACGCTTGGCGCGCTCGGCAATAGCCACGGGCACAGCTTGAGGACAACCGGGCGAAGTAAAGCCCGAAACACCCACTGTGAAGCCATTTTGTACAAATTCGGCGGCTTCCTCGGCCGAAAGAATCGGATAAATCATGTTTATGTTTTACTTGTAAATCGTATAGTTGTTAGTAACAATTCTAAAACCTAAAGCCTAAAACCTGGCCTTAATGGCCGCGGTAGCCTCTTCATAGCCTGGCTTCTCGAGCAGGGCGAACATATTCTTCTTGTAGGCCTCGACACCAGGCTGGTCAAACGGGTTCACGCCCAGCATGTAACCGCTCACGCCACAAGCCTTCTCAAAGAAGTAAATCAACTGACCCAGGTAGCGCTCATTCACTGCGGGGATGGTGATAAGCAGGTTGGGCACGCCACCGTCAACGTGTGCCAGGCGGGTTCCCAACTCGGCCATCTTGTTGACGTAATCGACGTTCTTGCCGGCAATGTAGTTGAGTCCGTCCAGGTCGGCCTCGTCGGTGGGGATGATGACCTCGTGCTCCTGATCGCCCACGCTGAGCACCGTCTCAAAGATGGTGCGCTCACCATCCTGGATCATTTGTCCCATGCTGTGAAGGTCGGTAGTGAAATCCACGCTGGCGGGGAAGATACCCTTGTGGCCCTTACCCTCACTCTCGCCGTAGAGCTGCTTCCACCACTCGGCCAGGAAGTGCAGGCGAGGTGTGAAGTTGGCCAGAATTTCAATCTTCTTGCCGTTGTTGTACAGGGCGTTGCGGGCGATGGCATAGTTGAGTACCTGCTCGTCGCCGTCCTTCTCCATCTCCACGGCACCGGCCACGAGGGCACGGATGTCAAAACCTGCTACGGCGATGGGCAGCAGGCCAACGGGAGTGAGCACCGAGAAGCGGCCGCCCACGTTATCGGGGATGACATAGGTGGCATAACCCTCTTGGGTGGCCAGGTTGCGCAGGGCACCGCGGCGGGCGTCGGTCACGGCCACGATATTGCGCTGGGCAAACTCCTTGCCTTCCTGCTTCTCGAGCATCTCCTTGAACAGGCGGAAGGCGATGGCGGGCTCGGTTGTGGTACCTGACTTGGAAATCACGATGATGCCGAACTTGTGGCCGCGCACCAGGTCCATCAGGTCATAGAGGTAGTCCTCGCCGATGTTGTTGCCGGCAAACAGCACCTTAGGGCCGTTGCCGCTCTTGTAGGCAGCAAAGTGGTCGCTCAACGCCTCGATAATGGCCTTGGCACCCAGGTAACTGCCACCAATGCCGATGGTGATGACATACTCACACTCCTGGCGCAGGATGGCTGCAGTCTGTTCCAGTGACTGCAACTGCTGCTCGTCGATGCTGCTGGGCAGGTGGAGCCAGCCCAGGAAATCATTACCCAAGCCACTGCCGCTTTCCAGTGTCTGTTTGGCGGCGAGGGCGGCATCGTTCAGTGCTTGCGCATTCAAGCCCTCAAGGGCATATTTGCTGATAACTTGAATTGAATTGTTCATAATGCTTGGTTATCTGTTATGTTGTTTTGTTATTCTCTAAACTCTAGACCCTAGACTCTAGACCAACTTGAGTTGCGAGCAACTCAAATTTCTTTAGTGTAGGCCCTGCGGCGCTTGTGCTGCTCGGTCTCGAAATACTCCCATTGCTTGAGCACCTTGCTGTTCAGTTCCAACTCGCGGTTGCTCTCGGCCACCTTGTAGCCATACTCGTTAAAGCAAGGAATGAGGTCGGTGAAAAGCAGTGAATTCACGCCCTTGTTCTGATATTCGGGCTTGACGGCAATGAGCATCAGGTCCACCACATCGTTGTGCTTGAAGGCGTGCAGCAGCGGTTTCCATCCCATGGGGAACAGGCGGCCGCGGTTCTTAATCAGCGCCTTGGCCATCGAGGGGATAGAGATGCCCACAGCGACCAGCTCGCGCGACTCTTTCTCAACGGCCATGGCCAAATCGTTCAACGGCAGGAAGGGCAGGTACATCTTGATGTAGTGCTTGATCTGCTTGTCCGACAGGGGCGAGTAGCCGAAAATTTCGTCATAGGCAACATTGATCAGCTTGAAGATGGCATCGCCATAGTCGGCTACCAGTTTCTTCCGGCTGGTATATTTGATGGTCTCCAGGTTGTAGCGCTGTGCGACCAGATTGGAGATGCGGTTCATCTTCTCGGGAATCTCCTTCGGGATGGTAATCAGCAGCTCAACCCAGTCGGCATCTTTGACGAACCCCAGGCGCTCCATGTGCTTGGGGTAATACGGATAGTTGTAGATGCCTCCGCTGGTGCCCACGCGGTCATAGCCCTCGATGAGCATGCCCTCGGGGTCCATGTCGGTGAAACTCAACGGACCGGTCAGGTGTTCCATTCCCTTGCTCTTGCCCCATTGGGTCACGGCATCGATCAGAGCATCAACAACCTCAGCATCGTCAATGAAGTCGATGTAGCTGAAACGTGCCTCTTTTTTGCCCGACCTTTCGTTGCACACGTGGTTGATAATGCCGGCGACACGGCCCACGGGTTTGCCGTCGCGGTAGGCCATGTAGTAAACGGCCTCGCAAAAGTCAAACGCGGGGTTCTTGTCGGGGCGAAGGGTATTCAATTCGTCGCTGACAAGGGGCGGCACAAAATACTTGCTGTCCTGATACAGCTTGTCGATGGGGAAGTGCACAAACTTGAGCAGGTTGCGCTTGGTGGGTTGGAGTTCTCTTATTTCAACAGCCATTTTTTCAATGTTTAGTTGTTTCTTTCAGTTGTCAATTACCTAAAGCCTAACCCCCCACATACACGACGTTATTGAGCCACCACAGCAGGGCCAATAGCCCCACCAGCAGCAGGTCCAGTTTCAGGAAAAACCAAGTGTAGTATCGTCGTTGGGGTGTCATGAGGAGGAATTAGTTGGCACTCTTGGCTCGGTCATGAACCAGGTCATAGGTGATGTTGCCGCTACCGGTCTTGATGAGCACGTTGTTGTCGCCACTGAAGCTGATGCCCGTCGCGGGGCCGTTCTTGCCGGCGTAGATGGTGAAGTATTTGCGGCTGCTCTTGTTGAATCCCACTACCGAGCCCTTGGTGTCAAGGAAAACAAGGTAGCGGTCATTGTCGAGCTTTTCCTTGATTTCCTTCATGTTGATGATGGGCTTGTCATACTGGGTGGGTTTCATCTTTACTTCCTCGCCACCTTTCAGCTTGTCCATGTTTTCGGCGTTGTCGTGGTCCCACTTGGCATCGGCGTTCTCCTCGCCAGCAAGGGCCTTTTCCTCTTCCTCCTTGGCCTTGGCTTCTTCCTCGGCGTCAATCTCGTCCTGTGTTGCTACGCGGATTGCGCCGATGCTGGCAGCTTCCTGCTGCAGGAACGTGCGCTCGCTGCCGCTGGTGTTCTCCAGAGGACCGCGGCAGTAAACATACTGGCGGCCGTCGGTGCGTGAGCGGATTTTGCCGTCATAAGTCAGGGGAATCAACTTCTTGCCTTCCAGGTCATACAGGGCCAGCGTCACGCGACCGTTGCTGCCCTCGCCGGCACCTTTCAAGTGGTTCAGGAAGGCGAAGTACAGGTAAGGCTTTCCCTCGATGGTCACGGCACGAGGCACATTCATGCCGTCGGCGATGAGCGACGAGTTGTCCATCATGATGTTGCGGCCGTCATAATACTTGGTCTGTCCCAGCTCGGTCTTCCACTGTGCACCGTCGCGTGTCAGTTGATATATCTTGATGAAGGGGCGGTCGGTGTCGTCCTTGTAAGTCACGCCGACGATGCGCTCGGGAGTGTCGGGGTCGGTGCTGTCAAAACGCACAGCGCAGCCAGTGTAGGCCTTGTCCTCGGTCATGTTGTTGCGACTGAGCTCGGCCGTGAGCACGGCCACAGGGTCCTGACTGCCCTCGGCGATGAGGGCGGCGCTGTCGGCACGTGCCTCCAGACGGTCGTTCTCGCGGTTGTTGCAGTGCTTCAGCAGCGACAGCAGGCCAATGAGCAGCACGGCCAGCACGATGCCGATGATGAGATTGCGGTCAAAGTGTGAGCGGCCGCCGCCTCCCTCGTTGTCGTCCTCGTCATCGGGCTCGACTTCGGGGCGTTGCCAGGCGTTGGCTTGGCGCTGTTGGGCCCTCTCCTGGGCTGCTTGTCGTTGCTCATTGTAGGTCGCAGGGCGGGGACTGCCTGGGGCTGCCGTTGCCTGGCGTGAAGCCATGTTCATCGCATTATCCACAGCCTTGCCGCAATGGGGGCAAAAGACCGAAGTTGACGGCATGGGCTCGTGACAATAACTGCATGTGACCTCATTACTCATACGGTAACCGCAATGGTTGCAAAAGACTGATCCATCAGGAACCTCGTGTCCGCAATGTTGACATCTCATAATCGACTAGTATTTTAGAGTTGATGAATATTCATTTCGTTTCAACCTGCAAAATTAGTGCAAGTTGAACACAAAAGCAAATTCTATTTGATTTTGTTGAGACGCAGCATGATTTACGCTCATAATCAGCCATGTTTTACTCTTGTTTGGCCATGTTTTCCCGTCTTCCGTGCCGCTTTTTATGGCAATGGGTGAGAGAGATGCTGATGCTTCATGGCAAAAAAACGCCGCAACCCGTGAGGGCCGCGGCGCTTAAATAATCACTTTTTCTTTTGTTTTACTTGATGACCTTGGCGGTCGTTGACGTACCGTCAGTGTAGGTGGTCACCACAATGTTGACACCCTCAAACGGGGTCTTGCTCTCCTGGCCTGCCACATTGATGTAGCGAACGGTCGCAACTTCCTTCTGGTTAGCAATCTGGTCGATGCCCGAACCGTCGTTGATCCTGCCCATGGCATCTCCTGCAAGCAGAATGTTGTGCTTCAGGGTAACAAGCATGACGTTGGCAAATACCAGCTCGGCATCGCTTCCGTCAAATGTATCATCGGCAGTGACTGTCAAGCGCATGATGTTGCCCTCGTTGCCTTCGTAGGAGGACTTCGACATCGAAACGCCCATCACAGTGTAAACGTTGCTCTCTACCTCGTGCTGGATCTGGTAGTAGTTGTGGTTAATGCCACGATCAGAGCCCTCGACAGCGGTTAGGCTAACGCCATGGGGCAGTACCAACTCGCACTGCATGGCCTGATAGTCGTTCTCGTTGTTGATCAGAGCCACCTCAAAGGTGCGGGTCTCACCGGCACGCAGGTTAACTGCGCCCACCTCCAGATAATCGTCGGTCATGGGGAACTGCTCGTTCAACTGTGTGGCGATGCGGTGCAACGACTTCTTGGCATTACCGGCCAGCAGCATATCGATCAGGTCGGTAACATCGGCGATATCAACTCGGTCGTCACCGTTAATATCGGCGGCGTTGAGGTTGATTTCTCCAGTTCCCAGCAGGTAGTCGATCAGAGTCGTGACGTCGGCAATGTTAACCACGCCGTCGTTGTTCACGTCACCCAACAGGAAGTCGCCTCCCTGGAAGAAGAAATACATCCACTGGTCGGCTTGCTTGTAGAGCTCAGTGCTCTCGCTGTCGGGCGCGATGAGGGGCACGCGGGGCTGGTTGACACCTGCCCACACGTCGTTACCCAGCTCGGGAACGGTGGTGGCGTCGGTCTTGAGCACCTTCATGCCAATCATGCCGGCCATAGCCATGTCGCCCAGATAGGCAACGCTCTCGGGCAGACGCATCGTGTCGATTTCGGCGCTCACGTTGTAGAAGGCATAGTTGCCGATGTGGGCAACGTCCTGCTTGAGCAGATTGCCGGCGTTGAGCATACCATCACCGGCAAATGTGTAGTCGTTGATGGTTGTCAACGTGTGCACGGGAGCAGCGGCACGGCGGCGACCACCCACGTCGTCACCATTGCGGCCGTTGCCATTGTCGTGGCCCACGCCGGGCAACGTCACGTTCTCCAGCTGCAGGTTGTGGGCAAGGGCGCCCTCTCCCAGCATCGTCATGCCGTCGCTCAGGTCGATATTCGACAGGCTGGTCTGGGCTAATGCCCAATCACCGATGGTGCCCACCGGCAACGACTTGATGTCAAACTGCTCCAAACCAGAGTTGATAAAGGCCTCGTCATCGATGCGTGACAGGCGGCAGTTGGGGTCAATGGTCAAGCCCTTCAATGCCTTACAGCCGTTGAAGGCTCCCTTGAAGATGTATTCTACACCAGCACCTAAACGCACGTCGTTCAGCAACACTGCGCCCAAGAAGGCAAAATCGCCCACGGTGCGTGAATTGATCACGGCGCTCGTCATGGCCTCGCAACGCGAGAACACGCCCTTGCCCATGTCGATGATGGCCGACGACAACTCAATGCTGGTCAGACCACTGCCGGCAAATGCATAGTCGGCAAGATAAACCAGCGACGAGGGCAACGTAACGCTCTCCAAACGGTCGCAACCGGCAAAGGCGGCAAAACCGATGGACTGAACACCAGCGGGCAGCGACACGTGGGTCAACTTCTTGCCGAAGAAGGCCGTGCGAGGCACCTCGTTGGCGCCATAAGCCGTGACGGTGCCATACAACGCGCGCCCAGTGTTATAGGGCACAATCGTCGCTTGGCTCAAGTCGATGGAGGTGAGCTCGGTCAACTCATCGGTAATGAACAAGAAGTCACGGGCATCCATGGTACCGGTGACAGTGAGTTCGGTAATCTGGGTGTCGCTCACGTGTTGAGACAGGTTACCAGCGGTATTCTGGACGGTCAACGCATGGACTCCCATGGTGTAGATAGCTGCCAAAAGCAGCGTCAAAAACAATTTGCGCATATCGTTTTTAGTCTAAATGTTTCTACTTTTAACCCGCAAATGTACATATTTTTTATGGTCTGCAATGTGTTTTAACGATTTTTAGGCTTTGCGACCACGTGAAATACCTGCTTTGGGGGCGTTTCTTCTATTCAGCCGAGGTGTAGAAACCTTGGGCTTCAAGCTCTGCCTTGGTGCGCTGCTTGCTGTAGAGGCCCACGGGCTCCACGATGGCATCCCCGTTTTTCTTTACGGTAACCCTGACGAGCAGGTTGTCGCCGCCGTTGGGGTGATCCACAAAGTTCATCGACGGCATGGTGATGTGGTGCACACCGCCAAACCAGCGCTCATCCCACGCATGGACATGTCCCCAAAACGCGATGGTCGTGTTCCAGTCGGCCAGTTTGTCCAGGATGTAATACAATTCCTCGCGGCAATAGGTCGAGGCGAACTCGTTCAACGACGGCCTGAAGATATTGGTGTGGGTAAAGGTAAAGGTGTTGCGGATCTCCTTTTTGTCACGTTGGAAGAAGCCATTCTCAATTTCATCAATCTGATAATTGCCTAGCGTGCCATTGGCCGAGTCCAGGAAGATGAATCGGTCGTATGCCGTGTCGTTTTCGCAGACTATTCTTATAGTGAATTCGTAGAACGAAGTTTTGAAAATTCTGCTATACAGTGCCCATCCATTGTGAGTGATGTCATGATTGCCAACAACAGGATAAAACGGCAGCGCATTGGGGAAGGTGATATATTTATCTTTCCTGTATATATTTTGGGTGCGGGGATCAAAAAATAATGCCGTATCGACATAGGCCTCACCATCTTCTTCATAGACGGGAATAAGGTATTTGTTCATCCATTTCTCTGTGGCATTCTGTAACGCTTTCTCGGTATTATTGTAATATTCAACCTTGGTGTCGGCAAGGTCTCCCAAGTGGCAGTAGAATAAGTCGCCGTGTTCCATGCCGATTTCAAACATCTCTTCAAGACGGCCTGGGTCGATTGTGATGTGGCTATCGCTGCCCACCAGGAACGAATACTCTTGAACGGTGTCGGGCAGATATTTGTCCCAAGCCAACTCAAGCGAGGAAAAGTTGACCAGTGATTGCATTACACGGTCGTCAACGCTGGTGTTGCCGATAAGCACGCCTTGAGGGCTCACTTTTTCACACGAGGTGAAAGATATGTTTGCTGCCACCAGGGCCACGGCAGCTATGAGGCTATATGATAATATTGACTTTTTCATTGTTATATCTTGTTTTTCAATCTTCAGTCTACAGTTCTAACTAGAAACTAGGGACTAGAAACTAGAAACTAAATCATTTCCATCGATAAATTAAACCCACTTTGCCTGTTGTCTCATATTTGCTGGCCAGCTGGCTCATCGAGCCGGCGGGGCGGATATTGAACTCGCCAAACAGTTTCCAACTGGGTTTGATTTTGTAGTAGAAGTCCAGACCCCAGTTGATGTTCCAGTTCTCGTAGTAGAAGTCGTCGTAGTTTCGGAACAGCACACCCACGTTCCAGAGGTTGGTGCGAGGACGCAGCGAGGCATGGGCACCGAAGGTCAGTGTCAACGGCTCGGTGTAGTGGTCGCCCATCATGTTGTAGCCGATCAACGAGCCGCCCAGCGTGATGTCCCAATAGCCGCGTTCAAACCTGACGGACATGTTGCCCACATTCTCCTGGGTATTGAACCGGTGGTAGTGGTTGAACATGTATTCAGCCGAAGCAAACATGTGGAACGACCTGATCTTCAGGTGGTACTCTCCCTTGGCCTTGAATCCGTACAATTGCTTGGTATACTGCAAATTGGTGCCTCCATCGATGCTCCAGTGATCGTTGAAGTAGTGCTTGTAGTGCAGCGTGTTGCCGACGCATGGACCCGTAATGATGTTTTTGCCCGTGGTCAACGAAACCGAGGCCTCGTTCTTGTTTTCCCCGTCAAACGTATGCTCACCGCTATAATATTGCGCTACAGCGGTACACATCGTTAGAGAAAACGTAAACAGTAGAATTATACGTTTCAATATGTACATTTTCACATTGTTGTTAGGTGGATAGTTATGCTATTGAAGCTACAAAGATAACACTTTTTTTTGATAACTGATGACAATTATTTCTCGTTTTTATTCAATGAGCCCCCTCGGTATGTGCGTGTTGCGAAAAAATGACTACATTTGTGCCCGGAATATAAATGATAGATTTTATGGCACTCATGATGATTAATATCAAGTCATTGCTCCTGCTGGCCATTGTGGCGATTGTTGCTGTCTCGTGCGCAAAAATCTTCAGCAAGGGTGCAAGCAATGGCAAGGCCCTTGCCGCCTTTGCCAACGTTGGTGTGGACGAGTTCCAGACCTTTATCGCCAATCCTGTCGTGCAACTGCTCGACGTGCGCACCCGTGAGGAGTTTGACGAGGGTCACATTGCCGGGGCCACGCTCATCGATGTGAACGACAGCACCTTTGTCGAGCAGGCAATGGCCGTAATCGACAAGCAGCGTCCAGTCGCTGTTTATTGCCGCAGCGGCCGCCGCAGCACACGAGCAGCCAACCTGCTCACGAACCAAGGCTGTCAGGTGACCAACCTTGCAGGTGGCGTCATGGCATGGCAGGATGCAGGAAAGGCACTGGTGAAATGACCTCGTCACGCAAGCACTATAATGTGGTGGCTGCCGTCATCGAGGTGGACGGCAAGGTGCTGTGTATGCAACGCGGCACCACCCGTTACAGCTACACCAGCCACCTGTGGGAGTTCCCTGGCGGCAAAATCGAGCCGGGTGAGACACCCCAGCAGGCTTTGCACCGCGAATTGCTCGAGGAAATGGACCTTGACGTCGAGGTGCATGAACTGCTGGATACCGTCACCCACGACTATCCCGATTTCACCATCACACTGGCCGCTTATCACTGCACAGCGGCAACACGCGACTTCGTCATGCGTGAGCATGCCGCCAGCCGTTGGCTGCCGTGGCACGACCTGCCCTCGCTCCCCTGGTGCGCCGCCGATGAAAAACTGATTGAACAGTTCAGCGAACACGAATGCTCCCTAAACTCTAAACTTTAAACTCTAAACTAATTGAAGGGGCGCTTCATAAAAGCGCCCCTTCAATTCTATGCCTCCAAGTCGATGTTGAATTGCTCGTGCCAGGGCAGTCCCTGCTTGTTGAGCACTGCCAGGAACGGGTCGGGATCAAACTCCTCGACATTGTGCACGCCAGGTTTGCGCCACAGTCCCTTGAGGAACATCATTGCGCCCGTCATAGCAGGAACGCCCGTGGTATAGCTCACGGCCTGCATGCCGGTCTCCTCAAATGCCTTGTGGTGGTCACAGTTGTTATAGATGTAGTAGGTCAGCGGCTTGCCTTCCTTGTCCAGACCGCCGATGCGGCAACCGATGCTCGTCTCGCCGGTGTAGTTCTCGCCCAGGTCTTGAGGATTGGGCAGCACGGCTTTGAGGAACTGCAGCGGCACGATTTCCATGCCCTGGTAGTTGATGGGCTCGATGCTGGCCATGCCGATGTCCTGAATCACGCGCAGGTGGGTCAGATATTCCTCGCCGAAGGTCATCCAGAACCTGGCGCGCTTGATGGTGGGGAAGTTGATAACCAGCGACTCCAGCTCCTCGTGGTACATGAGGTAGCTCTCACGCGGGCCAATCATGGGGTAGGTGAGGGGCTTGTGGATCTCCAGTGCGCCGGTCTCGACCCATTTGCCGTTCTCCCAGTAGCGACCTTTTTGGGTGATTTCGCGGATGTTGATTTCGGGGTTGAAGTTGGTGGCGAATGCCTTGCCGTGGTTGCCGGCGTTGCAGTCCACGATGTCGAGGGTGTGCATCTCGCTGAAGTGGTGCTTGGCGGCATATGCGGTATAAACGCCGCTCACGCCCGGGTCAAAGCCGCAGCCCAGGATAGCCGTCAGCCCGGCCTGCTCAAAGCGCTCGCGGTAAGCCCATTGCCAGCTGTACTCGAAGTGGGCCTCGTCGCGCGGCTCATAGTTGGCGGTATCCAGATAGTGAACGCCGCAGCGCAGGCAGGCTTCCATGATGGTCAGGTCCTGATAGGGCAGTGCCAGATTGATGACCATGTCGGGCTTGTGGCGGTTGAGCAGAGCCACGAGCTGTTCCACGTCGTCGGCATCCACCTGGTCGGTGGTGATGTTGTCTTTGCCGATGGCGCGTGCCACAGCGTCACACTTGGCGCGGTTGCGTGAAGCAATCACGATTTCGTTAAACACGTCAGGATTTTGCGCACATTTGTGGGCGCACACGGTGCCGACGCCACCGCAACCAATGATAATGACTTTACTCATGTTTCAAGCGTTTTTAGATGATTTGTGGGCAAAGATACTCATTCTTTTATACCAAAACAAATAATGTGCCTGAAAATTGACCTGAGGCGATGGCATCTATCCCCATTGGTCGATAAAAAAGGTATGATTATCGAATTTTTTTGTCCCATTTGCAACATTCAAGTACCTTTGCATCGTCAAATCACACATTATAAGAGAATACAACATGAAGAAAATTCTATTCATCCTGATAGCTGCGGGCTGCTTGTTGCCGCTTGCATCGAGGGCTGCAGTCATTAACGGTGTGCTGGTGGACTCCCAGGACACGACCGAGCTCATCGAGGCGAGCGTCAGGCTGCTCATGGCCAATAAGGACAGCACCATGGTCAAGGGAACCACGACCGACATGAACGGCGTGTTCAACATCAAGGGCGTCAAGGCCGGCAAGTACCTGTTGCGCTTCTCCTATCTGGGCTACAACGATGTCATCAAGCACGTGACCGTCGGTGAGGACGGCCGCGACGTGAATATGGGCGTGGTCAAGATGGACCCCAACACGATCATGCTTAAGGAGGCCGTCGTCGTGGGACTCAAGAGCCCTATCACGGTCAAGGAAGATACCATCGAGTTCAACGCCGATACCTACAAGACCCAGGCCAATGCCGTGGTCGAGGACCTGCTCAAGCGCCTGCCGGGCGTGGAAGTGGGCAGCGACGGCAAAATCACGGCCAACGGTAAGGAGGTGAAGAAAATCCTCATCGACGGTAAGGAGTTCTTCAGCGACGACCCCACGGTGGCCAGCAAGAATATTCCCGCCGAGATGATCAACAAGCTGCAAGTCATTGACCGCAAGAGTGACCTGGCTCGCTTGACGGGCGTGGACGACGGCGACGACGAGACGGTCATCAACCTCTCGGTCAAGAAGGGCATGAACAACGGATGGTTTGGCACGGTTAATGCGGGCTATGGCACCGATGACCGCTATGCCGGCAACGTGATGATCAACCACTTCCGCGACGGTAACCAGTTTACCATACTAGGTGGAGGCAACAACGTCAACAACCTGGGCTTTGGTGACGGCGCGTCGGGACGTTTCCAGCGATGGGGTGGTGATCGCGGCGTGACTACCTCTCAGTATGCCGGTATCAACTTCAACGTCGGCAGCAAAGAGGACGAACACTTCCGTATTGGCGGTGATATCATGTACAGCCACAGCGACCGCGACACCCGCACCCGCACGGCACGCCAGTACCTGCTTCAAGACTCCACCAGCTACGAGGATGCCAACACGGTGGCCCGCGATAAGGGCCACAACCTGCGCGGTGACTTCCGCCTCAAGTGGGAGGTGGACAGCAACAACACCCTGGAATTCCGTCCCAATTTCTCGTTCAATTTCAACAAGAGCGAGCGTGGCGACACGTCAAGTCTGGTCGCCGGCGACCCCGCCAGAACCGCAGTTAACCGCAGTTTGAGCAACTTCTTCAACGACGGCAAGAGCTACGAGTGGGGAACCCGCCTGATCTATAACCACAAGGTGGCCAGCCACCCGGGACGCAGCCAGAGCCTGATGCTGAACTACCGCTACAGTAACGTGCATGAGGACGGTGACACCTACACCGACAACACTTATTACCTCTTGCCCGACAAGAACCAGCTCATTGACCAGACGGCCAACAACCGTCGCAAAACCCACAACGTCACGGGACGCATCTCGTGGACCGAGCCCATTGGTGACGTCAAGAATGCCCGTTTCCTGGAGTTCTCCTATCGTGGCAACTACCGCTATACCACGAGCGACAAGATGGTCTATGACAACGAGCGCACAGGTGTTTGGCCTGGCGGTACCATTACCGATTCTGTGTGGAACGAGAGGCTGTCCAACAGTTTCCGCAACATGTTCTACAACCAGACGTTCAGTGTGGGTTTCCGTCAGGTGCGCAAGGCCTATAACCTCAACGTGGGCTTGTCGGTCAACAGCGCGATGTCCAAGAGCAAGGACCTCATCAACAGCGCCCGCGACATTAAGGAGCGTTGGGCCTGGTCGGTAGCGCCCTATGCCCGTTTCCGCTACAAGTTCACCGAGACACGCAACCTCAACTTCAACTACTTCATGCGAGCTAATCAGCCAAGCATCAACCAGTTGCAGCCTGTTGCCGACGAGAGTAACCCGAAGAACATCATCATCGGTAACCCTGAATTGAAGCCCACCTTCAACCACAATATCAACATCAGGTTCGGTGACTTTGCTCAGGGCGCTCAGCGCAGCATCATGGCGATGATGAATGTCGACTTTGCCCAGAACAGCATCGTCTCGACCGTAACCACCGATGAGCTGACAGGTGGTCGCATCACCAGCTACACCAATGTGGGTGGCGTGTGGAGCGCCATGGCGATGAATATGTTGAGTTTCCCCTTCGGTGCCAGCAAGGTATGGTACTTCACCAGCCACATGTTCACCCGATACGGAGTTACCAAGAGTGTCACCGACGGTATAGAGAACCGCAGCAACACCTGGATGATCAACTATTCGCCGGGCCTGGCCTTCCGCAACAGCGTGTTTGACATTGAGTTGCGTCCCCGCTACAGTTCCCAGAACACCACCACCTCGGTGCTCAAGTCCAACACCCGCAACATCCACACCTGGGGTGGCATGTTCGACGGTACCTATTCGGCGCCCTTCGGTCTGGTCATCAGCACCGACCTGCGCTACAGCACCACCAGTGGTTACAGCGCCGGCTACAACAGCGACCAGTGGATCTGGAACGGCTCCATTGCCTATCAGTTCCTGAAGGAGAAACAGGCCGCCGTGACCTTCTCGGTCTACGACATCCTGGGACAGCGCAAGAACATCTTCCGCAATGTTACCGGTGACTACATCGAGGATGTCTTCTACAACTCCCTGGGCCGCTACGGCATGGTGACGTTCACCTATCGCTTCAACACCTTCAAGAAGGGCGAGCAGCCCAAGGACCGCAACGCCGACCGATGGGGTGGACCGGGTCGCTTCGGACCTCCGGGTGGCGGAGGACGCCCTGGCGGACGCCGTCCGTTCTAAGGGGAGGCCGCAACAAGAGACAAGTGCCCCAAAAAGCCCGTCAAAATGGCTTTTTGGGCACTTCTTTTTAGTGTTCCTGCCGTTTTCCGTAATTATTGCGTCTAGATAGTCTTCAGCGGTTTTTTTTGAAAAAAAGTTGTCAAAAGTTTGCTGGTTTTGATATTTGTAGTATCTTTGCATGCAAACTATATAGTGCAACAACTGGCTAGTGATTATTAAGTACTTTGAGATGAACAGGTTATGCATTTTCCAAGAGGCCGAGATGGCAAGCCTTGCCATTGGGGTGTTTCTGTGTCGCCACTTGAATGACCACACTCGACATCGGCAAATATATAATGTATGACCGTTTAATACGATAAACCCCGAATTTGATGCATGAAGAAAAATAGAGAAGTATATAAAGTTATTCCGAAACGATTTGAGAGACCAGATTAGATTCTACCATTTATGCTAAGACTTTGATTATTTAGATTTTATACTTTTTATTATTAACTTTTTAAAAATTTGTTTTCTATTATGAAGAAATTTTTATTTACTCTTGCTGCCCTGCTGATGGCAGGTAGCCTCTGTGCCGAGGAGTACTTCTTCATCGACGACATTCAGTTGACCCAGGAAGAAGCTGCTGCTGGTGTGAAGAAAGTTGTCAATGTGAAGGCCCACTTTGACTATGCTGTTAGCGCTTGGCAGGTTGACTTCACCTTGCCCGAGGGCGTGACTATCGACATGGCTGCTAAGGGTTCAGACATGACTCTTACCTATCAGAACCAGTTTGTGGATGAAGAGACTCTGGATGAGTACTATGCTGAGGCAACTTACACTCCTAACCTGTCAACTAATGATGACAAGACCAGGATCATTGTAGCGGTAATGGATACCAAGGAGTATGATCCTGAAACAGGTAATGCTTATGGTATTTGCTGGCGTCCCGGTGACTATGAGCAGATGTGGCGTGTACGCCTCGTCTTCCCCGCTGGCTTTGAGGGTGGTGACATCGTTATCAATTCTCAGCCCGCATGCGGTGCGAACATTATGCCGGGTCTTGAGCCCTGCCCCAAGAATCAGAGCAACGACAAGGTCTGCACCGTTTCTGTTGAGGGTACGACTCCCGAGCCCGAGGTAACCGAGAAGCCCGTCATCACTTGGGAAGCCAATGATGAGACTCAGGAGGTTGTTATCACCGTAACTGGTGCTGGCGAAATCGTTCTGTACAACGACGACGTTGAGGTTGCTCGTGGTGAGAGTCCTCTTACCTACACTGTACCTTACACCGACGATCCCGAAGGTGAGGAAATGGGCTTCAGCGCTACCGCTCAGGAAGAGGGTAAGGAAGTCAGCGAGTATGCTCTGGCTACCGTTGAGGTTCCTGGCAAGCCCCAGGTAGTTCCCGACGTAACTCCCAAGCCCATCATCGAGGTTCTGACCGATATGGAGAGCGAGACCGTTACCGTTCGTGCTACTGGTTATGGCCACATCTGCATCTACTGGGATGACCAGCTGATGGCTGAGGGCGATGGCGTAGCTGAATGGGTAATTCCCTTCGGCGAGGATCCCGAGGGTGAAGAGTATGGCGTAAGCGCTACCGCTCAGGAGGAAGGCTACGAAGTCAGCGAGTATGCTCTCGAGACCGTATTCGTTCCTGGCAAGGCTGAGCCCCAGCCCTACGAGACTCCCGCTCCCGAAATCGCTACTGATCTGACCGATGACGCTTTAGTTATCACCGCTACTGGTGAGGGTACTGTAACCGTTTATGTTCAGACCATCGACAACGAGACTGGTGAAATGACCGTTGAGACCTACGAAGGCGAAGGCACTGTAACCGTAGAGGTTCCCCGTGGTGATGAGGCTTATTTCATCAACTACTGGGCTGTAGCACAGGCTGACGAGGATGCCGTTCCCGGCAGCACTCAGGTTTCTTACTTCGTTGAGGTTCCCGCTAAGGAGGTTACCCCCGTTGATCCCAGCCACGATCAGGGTGTTTGGATTGTAACCTACCTCGTTGACGGTAGTGAGTTCTGGCAGGAGATGCTGCCCTCGAACGATGACTACACCTGCATCGTTCGCTTCAGCTATGGCAACTATGGCACCTTCCCCTATGATCCCAACAAGAGCATGGCCGAGAACGACGCTATGCGTCCCGACATGCCCTTCTATATCGTTATCGATGGCGTTCGCTACGGCGCTGCCGAGGATGGCACTCTGTGCGTTCTGGGTACTGCTCTGAGCAACGAGCTCTTTGAGAACGAGAACCTCTACGTGCTCGAGCACGCTCTGGGTCGCGTTTACAACATGGGTGTAGCTATCGACGAGTTGGATCCCTCTAAGAAGTATGTTTACGCTGCTGTTGCTGCTTACACCGAGGTTGAGGAGATGAACGCAAGCAAGACCGTTGCTGGCGTACGCTACTTCAACATGGCCGGTCAGGAGATGCAGGAGGCTAACGGCATGACCATCGTCGTTACAACCTACACCGACGGTACCACCAGCGCTGTTAAGGTGATGAAGTAATTCACTCCCCTTTAACGCTAACCAAAAAAACGGGCGACCCCTTCGGGCCGCCTGTTTTTTTATCCGCCCCTCCACGTCATAATACCCAACGTCAAGCCGCAAATCCTCAAAACTTATTTGGATCGCGCTGCGCGAACAACCCTTTAAAACTTAGCGTCTTCGCGGCTTTGCGCGGGTTCAGAGTGTCGATGTGCCTGGGTCGAGAGTGAGCGGATGCCATTAGATTAATTCGTTTAATTCGAAGACCCTTTAAAACTTAGCGTCTTAGCGCCTTCGCGCGGGTTCAGAGTGTCGATGTGCCTGGGTCGAGAGTGAGCGGATGCCATTAGATTAATTCGTTTAATTCGAAGACCCTTTAAAACTTAGCGTCTTAGCGCCTTCGCGTGGGGTTTTGTGGTGTTGTTTGCGCAACCGTTATGGCATTGGTTTAATTCGTTAAATTCACCGTTTTATAAAAAAAAGGTTTTTTTATTTTGCAGGATATAAAAAAGTGTGTATCTTTGCAAGACAAGATGGACCAGCTAATCACGATTACGACTAGTGTCATGATGAAGGAACTTGATGACAGTTAGTGTTTAACCTCTAGAGCAGGCGTCCCCAGCGGTGCCGCTTGACGTGTGCTGGTGCGCCACCTCAACCATTCCAGATGAACACATGGCTGTCAACCTCGATTAATACAAACAATTGAACCATTATATAGTTATTCCGGAACTCTTTGATAATCAAAACGGATGATAAAACCTTGAAATGCATTTTACTATCGAATTTGTGTGTTATTTTTTATATTCATTAATTTCTAAATTGTTCAATTTATGAAAAAATTTTTATTTACTCTAGCAACGTTGTTGATGGCTGGAAGTATGTTCGCTGGTGAGAACTACTTTTACCTGGACAACATTACGCTGACCAAAGATGAAGCGGCTGCCGGTTGCAAAAAGGTAGTTGATGTCAAGGGTCACTTTGACGAGGCTGTCAGCGCTTGGCAGGTTAAATTTACTTTACCCGAGGGCGTTACCATTGATGTGGCAACGGCAGGCTCTGACATGACTCTTACCTATCAGAACCAGCTTACGGATCCTGTGACTTTGGATCCCTACTATGCTGAGGCAACTTACACACCTAACCTGACACCTAATGCTGATATGACCCAGTTCATTGTGTCTGTAATGGATACTAAGGAGTATGATCCTGAAACAGGCATTTCTTATGGTATTTGCTGGCGTCCCGGTAATTATCAGCAGATGTGGCGTGTACGCCTCGTGTTCCCCGCTGGCTTTAAGGGTGGTGACATCGTTTTGAACACTCAACAAAGTTGCGGTGCTAAGATTATGCCGGGTTTGACCGGTTGCACGCTGAATCCTATTGATAAGACCACTGAGGTTCGCATTAAGGCTGACAAACCCGAAATCGCTGTAAATGGTGACGACTACAGCAAGACCGTGACCATCACTGCCGAGGAGGATGCAACCATCTATTACAGCACCGACGGCGTGAACTATCAGGTTTACAGCGCTCCTATTGTGTTCGACGAGGAGGGTACCTACAAGGTTTATGCATATGCCGAGGGTCCTGGTGAGGGCGTTGAACGTAAGAGCAAGTCTGATGTAGCTGAGAGCAATGAATTCACCATCAAGAAGAAGGAGACGCCCGCATTTGAGGCTACTGCTGACGTTACCTTCAACGAGAACGTTGCAACGTTGACCTATAAGGCTAACGATCCCGACGCTGAGGTTGTCGTTAAAGTTGACGGAACCCCGACCACCGTTACTTGGACCTATAATGAGGAGACCAAGGCTTACACCGCTACCTACACTGTAGTGAAATCTGATGAGCCCGGTGAGCACAGTGTGACTGTTGAGTTGACCGTTACACCCAGCGAGAACTACACTGGCGAGCCCGCAAGTGACAGCGATACCTACACCTACAAAGTTAATGACGAACTTAAGGGTGAAATCGTCTTTGGTGAGGTTGATCCTGAGACCGGTTTGATGCCCGTTAGCTACAATGGCACCGAGGATGGTGTTGAGCTGACTGTAACCGTTAATGGTGTGGAGGTTCCCGTGGTCGACGGTAAGGTACAACTCGCCGAGGGCGAAAACGAGGTTACCGCTACCGCTTCTGCTGAGGGTTACAATGACAAGGAGAAGACCGATAACGTAACCTGGACCAAGCCTCTGCCTAAGGCTCCCGAGGCAACCAAGACCGAGGATGTGACTGACACTCAGGTGACCGTTAACTTCACTCCTGCCGAGGGTACTGCAGTTAGCGTTAAGGTTGGTGATGAGACCGTTACTCTGCCTTACGTGATTGACCGTCCCGCTTACGGTGAGGAGCCCATCACAGTAACCTTCGAAGTAACCGTTACCGGTGATAACTACACCACTAACACCTACAACGTGGTTGTTACCGTTCAACCTCAGGGTCCCACCTACGCTTCTAAGCCCAAGATCACCTTTACTCCCAACGCTACTGGTGTAAATGTTAAGATCGAGAACTATACCGAGTACACCATCACGGTGAACGGCGAGCTCGTAGACAAGGCTCCTAACCGTGCTGGTACTGGTTCGTTCGATGTTGAGAAGGGTGATGTCGAGAAGAGCATCGTGGTTTATGCCAATAATGCTCCCGAGAACATGATTGCAGCTGACACGACCGCAACCTACTTACTTGCCGCCAAGACGGTTTATAATACTCCTAATCCCGTAATCGGTGAACCCACCGTTAACGATAATGATGTAACCTTTACCGTAACCGGTGAGGGCACCGTAACCGTAACCGTAACCAATGGTGATAAGACTGAAACCTACACTGGCACTGGCGAAGTTGAGGTGACTATCCCGCGCACCGATGAGGAAGTTACCTATACCGTCAATGCAACCGCTAAGTCTAACAAGGAGGGTTATGATGTAATCAATGAAGGCACCGCTTCTGCCACAGTTACCGTTCCCGCTCTCCAGACCGAAAAGCCCACTATCACTTATGAGTACGGTACAGCTGAGTTTGACGAAGATGGCAACGTGGTTGTTGATGGCCGCTATGCAACCATTACTATCACCAACAACGACGAGGGTGAAAATGTCGTTATCGAGTATAGCTTGGATGGTGGCGAGTGGCTCACTTACAATCCCGAAGTTCCTGTAACCGTAAGTGGTGAAGGTACTCACACTGTAAAGGCTCGTGCTAAGGCTGATGGCAAGGACTGGAGTGAAGTGGAATCTGTGGATATCAAGATTGACAAGACTACCAGCGTTAACGAGCTCGTAAACGGCAAGACCGTTGCTGGCGTACGCTACTTCAACATGGCTGGTCAGGAGATGCAGGAGGCTAACGGCATCACCATCGTCGTTACCACCTACACCGACGGTACCACCAGCGCTGTTAAGGTTATCAAGTAATTGATTTCCTCTAATAGAGCAAATTAAAAAAACGGGCGCCCCCTTCGGGCCGCCTGTTTTTTTGTGACTGTCTGTGTCATGATTCGCTGACGAAAGGATAACCGCCCTGCGGGCGAGAAATTGTACAAATATTTTAAATCAAGATAACGTGAGACTAATGAAAATAAAGCGTTGTCAATCAACTCCTCCCCCGCCTGGGGGGAGGTGCCCGTTAGGGCGGAGGAGGGGGAGTTCACCGGAGGAGTATGATTTGTCCTTGTATTATATTCTCAGGTGGTATCAACGCCCCCGCCGCTCACGCGGCACCCCCTCTTATCCAAGAGGGGGAGTTGCTATTGTCTTGACTGATAAACAACAAATTTACCGGACTGCATTTTAAAAACATTTGAATAATTTCCCGTGCGTCGGCGCGGTCAATAGATTGTGTCGTCATCGTGGCACGGCTACTTTGGGTGTCCTCACCCATTTTTGCGTTATTGACCCGACTCATTCTGCGACATTTTGGAAAAAAAGCATTACCTTTGCAGGTTATCTGATTATAATGAAAAAAGAAGTGGAAACAAGATACATCTTTGTCACCGGCGGCGTGGTTTCGTCGTTGGGAAAAGGCATTATCGCCTCGAGCATCGCGCGCCTGCTGCTCTCGCGCGGCTACCGCGTAACCTGCCAGAAGTTTGACCCCTACATCAACATCGATCCGGGCACGTTGAACCCCTATGAGCACGGCGAGTGCTACGTGACCGTCGATGGCCACGAGGCCGACCTGGACCTGGGCCACTATGAGCGCTTCACCAACATCAAGACCACCCGCGCCAACAACGTGACGACGGGTCGCGTCTATCAAAGCGTGATCGACAAGGAGCGCCGCGGCGACTACCTGGGCAAGACCGTACAGATTATCCCGCACATCACCGACGAGATCAAGCGCGACGTGAAACTGCTGGGCACCACCGGCAAGTATGACTTCGTCATCACCGAGATTGGTGGCACCGTGGGCGACATCGAGGCCTTGCCGTTCATCGAGGCCATCCGCCAGCTGCGCTGGGAGCTGGGCAGGCGCTGCATCTGCGTGCACCTGACCTATGTGCCCTACATCAGCGCCGCCAAGGAGCTCAAGACCAAGCCCACGCAGCACAGTGTGAAGCTGTTGCAGCAGGAGGGTATCCAGCCCGACGTGCTCGTGCTGCGCACCGAGCACCAGCTGCCCCCCACGATGTTGAAGAAGGTGGCCCAATTCTGCAACGTGAGCGCCGACGCTGTGGTGCAGTCGCTGGACGTGCCCACCATCTATGAGGTGCCCCTCAAGATGCACGAGCAGCGTCTGGACAACATCATCCTGGAGAAAACCGGCCTCAAGGCCGAGGGCGAGCCCGACATGGACAAGTGGAACGAATTCCTGGCCAAGCTCAAGGGCGCCCGCGAGGTGGTGCGCATCGGCCTGGTGGGCA
>JAEEGI010006705.1_pt1 | contig 25937 bp, 14 predicted proteins | sample 8958751 | NCBI WGS metagenome assembly JAEEGI01 (sample SAMN16246545, study PRJNA631951) | gut metagenome | biome: gut microbiome; feature: rumen; material: KS-attached | host: Bos | place: Iran: Karaj | collected 2018-10
TTGTAATAAAGTATTTTTAACTTCATGAGTTTTCATTTTTAAAATTTCTTGTAAAGTATCTTTTTCATTTTTTAAAGAAACAACATCTTTTTTATGATTATTCATTTCATCTGCTATTAATTGAATTTGTTCTTCTAAACTTGCTAATTTTCCTTTTAATGTGCTGCATTTGCAGAATTTGTAGCATTAAAATTATTCCCTGTTTGAGTTAAATTTCCCAAATTTGATGCATTAAATTCTCCTGGATTTGTTTGATTAGTTCTTTGCATTTGACTTTGATTAAATTTACTTTGACTTGCATTCATTTTTTTTCTTTTATTTTATTTTTTGAATAATTATATAAAATAAATCACTTTTTCAAAATGTTATTAAATAAAGAATAGATAATTTAAATTATAAAGATTATCTTATGATAAAATGAAGAATATTTAAAATTTAATTTAATGGAAAGAAAATTTATATGAGTTGAAGGATAATTTTATTTTTGAAGATAATTTTATGCGATTATTTAGAATAATATTATCATATTTAATTATAAACATATGAAAAAAATATCTAAATTGTTTCTCCTTAACAATACTTCTTATAAAATATTATTATGAAATAATTTTGATAATTAGATTTATGTTTTATTTAATGAATTCAATTAATATTTTATATTGTTTTCTATATTATAGTAATTAAATAATTTTAATAAACCTTAATATATCCTTTAAAAAAGTATTGTACCAATACCTGCAATAAATCCAACAGTACAAAGAAAAGTAACAAAAATTAAAGAACAAATATTTCTCCAATTTGTTATTTCATAATCATTATTTTTAACATAAATCATAGTAGGCATTAAAAAAGCAATAACAACAGATAAAAATCCTCCAAGTAAAGAAATATATTTTAAAATATCATTATAAATAGCACCTATAAAAGTACTAAGTAAAATAACAGGAATTGTAACACCATAATTTAATTTTTGAGATATTTCATTAGTTTTAAAAACAACTTCAATAAAAGAAATTCTAAAAGAATTATAGTTAGGGGGAATACTCATAGTTAAACTAATGGCAATTCCCATTTTAGCAATAGTCATAAAAATATCTGTACTTAAAACACCATGATTTTCTCTATAAATTATTAGAGGAGGTTGATTAACAGGACAAGTTAAAAAACCTGCTATTGCCACAAGAGAATAAATTATTAAATCTAATATAATACTATTTCTAAAAACTTTATTTATTCTTCTAACTGTGTTATTTTTTAAAGTTTTATATACAGGAAAAGCTCCTATATGACATGTAAAACAATAAAAAACTGTAGCAAAACATTGAAATACATATAAATCATTTTTAAAAGCTGGTTTTACATTGTAAAAATTTGCATGAGTTGATGAATCATCTTTTTTATATACATTATTTAAATAATGAATAAAAAAAAATGGGCTTTCTATTATAATAACTAAAATAGCATATGATAAAGCCATAATTCCAATCATTGAAGTAAATCTCATTTTACTTAAATCTTTTAATAAACATAAAGGTAACAAAACTAAACTTACTCCAAACATAACTGGAAATTTATAAGTATTTGTATTCCAAATTTTTTTTTCATATTCTTCAAAATCTTTATAATTATTACTTTGAAATAATTCATAAAATACTCTTCCAATAAGAGAATAAATAACAACTTGATAAGAAATTAAAACTCCAAAAATATAAATAACCATAATAGAATCTAAAATAGTTGCAGGTACTTTTCCTAAAGATTCTTTAACTATACGAGAATAGTCTTTTTCTTTAGAATTTCTTGCAGCATGAATCATTGAAGTAAGTGACCAATATGCACAAAATGCTCCAAATAATAATATACAAACTCCAAAAATTAAACCTATATGTGCACAACGAATTGGAAGAGAAAAACATCCTGTTCCTATTGCTACTGCTGATATTGCAAAAACAGAACCTCTGAGACTCCCTTCTTTCATTGGACTAAAATATCTTTCCCATATGGTTTTTTTTAATTGAATATCTTCCAGTCTATCTGCAGATTCCTCAAGGTCACTTGTTAGTATATTTTGTTCTTCATCTAACATTTAATTAATATTTAATTTTGATATAATTTAATTTTTATTTTAAATATTTATTTAAATAATATTATTAAGTTAAATTTATATTTTTTACTATAAATGTTTCTTTAATTAGAAATCATTTATTTATCTTTTTAATATAAATAAATATTCATAAATAATAATCATTATAGACAATAATATAACAAAAATTTAAAAATTGAATTGAAATTAGAAAGATGATTCTATTACAAATTTAAAGATTCTCATAATCAATTTAGATAAAAATAATTATTTAAACTCTTATGTACATTGGACGGAAGCCTCAACATCTCTCATTAAACATATAGAAAATAAAATCAAAAAGAATATAAAAAGTATTCATTTATAATATTAAGAGGAAGTGTATTCCTTCTTATCATTTACCCAATCAAAATGTAAAGAAATTTACCCTAAAAGCTTCTTAAAAAAATTTAAAATTTAACATAATATTAAAAATAAAAATGTAAACACGGTAAAAATAAATATCTTTTTTAATTATTACTTTCAGACTTTCTTCTATCTTCTTCATTGTAGTTTTTTTCATATTTTGATCCTGGCATTCCATATAATCTAAATCCATATATTTTAGGAATATATTTATTTTGTTTGTCAGTAGGTAATAATTCAGGAAAAGTTTGGAAAAAAATATTAGGAAAAGAACATCCAAAATAAGCACCATCAATATCAACAAATCTAATACGAGGAACATAAACTTCTTCACATCTTGGGCAAAATATTTTTACTCTAGAAATACTTAAATCTTCACTCATTGCAATAGGAACAACTAATTGTCTTTCACATAAAACACGAGGACATCCTCCGAAAGTTCCATTAAGAAATTTATTTCTCATTTTATGAAGTCCTTTAGAACTTAAAATATATCTTTCATGAATTAAACCATATAAATCCATTGCACTTTGATATACTTCTAGAAAACTATTAAATTTTATTTATTTATTTTTTTTACTTTTGATTTGTTAAATCTTCTGAATCAGGATTTTCTGTTGAAAGTATCATTTCTAATGCTTCATCATATCGAGGGATTAATGGCTTTAAACCATATAAGTTAAAAGAATCTCGAATGAAGTCCTCGTCTACGTCTACAAAAAATTCATGACCTTCTATTTCACAAAACCAATTAATCCAACCGTCAGAACTTATATCTTCATCTGTGTCACCTGTTTGAGCTAATTTTTTTCATTTTTATATTGGTTTATTAGTTTTACTTACTATTCATTTTTTTTTTTGGGTTTTTTATTTTTTTATTTTAATTTTTTAATATTTTGATTTTGTTTTATTTTATTAATTTTTAGAATGTTTCTTATATTTTATTTTTTAATTAATTGAATTATTTTTTTTCTTATTTGAAAATTTTCTTAAATTTAAATTCAAATTAAAAAAAAGATTTATGTTTGAAAGAAAAGAAATAAAAGAAAAAAACCTAAGTTTATATAATGTTAACTCAATTTTTGGAAATTTTTTAAATGATAAACCTGAGAAAAATCCTATAAATTTACAATCAAAAATAAAAAATGAAAGCAATCAAATAAAAAATCTTTTAACAAAATATATTGAACCTCACTTAATAAAAAGGAAACCTTCTCCTTTGAAAAAATTAGAGAAATTAATGGGAGAATATTTTTTTGGAAAAAATGGTAAATTTACATATTTAATTCCTCATTTAAAAACAGAATTAAAAGAAAAAGAAATAAGAAAAAAAGAAATTTTAAAGAGTAAAATATCAATAGGAGAATTAACTTTTCTTCAAAATAAATCTTATGATAACACTTCAATAGAAAGAATTAAAGAAGTTCAAAAAAATATTTTAATTAAAAGCCCAAATTTTCAAAAAGAAAAGCAATATTTTAATTATGAAAAATTCAAATTAAAAAGTAAGAAACATAAAAAAATGTATTCAACAATTTCTCCAGATTTATTGAAAAATTTAAGTACATTAAGTGTTAAAAGAAATAATAAAAAGTATTATCAAACAAATAAAAATAAAAAACAAGCAGATGAATTATTAATAACAACAGTTAATAAATTTAATCTTTATTCTGATAATTTAAAAAATAAAATTAAAAAAAAACAAAAACATAAGAGAAAAAGTGAGATAGGAAATTCAAATTTAATAAGTTTTTTAAATTTTTCTTCACCAAAAATATATGATAAAGAAAATAATAAAGAAAATATTAAAGAAAAAAATAAAGAAAATAATAAAGAAAATATTAAAGAAAAAAATAAAGAAAATAATAAAGAAAATAATAATATTATTTCATTCTCAAAAATTAACAAAAAAGGAAATTCAAGTTCTTCTTTAGAAAAAAATATAAATCAAATTATTGCAAATACCTTAACTACTTCTGTAAATAGTGGTTCAAATAATTCTTTAAGTATTAATCCAGTTTCTTCTTTTAAAATTTCAAAATCTTCAATTAAAACTTCGAGTTTTTTATCATGTAAAAATAATAATAATATTAATAATAATATTAATAATAATAATAGTAACAATAATAATAATGAAAATGGAATTATGTCAAATTCATTTTATATAAAAAATGCAATTGCAAATGTTAAATTTGGAGAATCTGATAATAAGAAAAATAATAAAAAAAATCAAATTAATTTATTAAGAGTTAGTGCTAGTGAAAAGCAATTATTAATTCCTGAATATTCAGTTCAAAAACCTTTCATTCTTAATTCTTATTTAAATTTTAATAAAAAAAATATCAATAATAACCATAAAATAAATAAGTTTGATTTTCCTAAGATTTCAAAAAAAGAAGAAAATTTATCTCATAATAGAAGAAGTACTTCTTATTCAATTCATAAAAATTCCTTTAATCAAAAATTTAAAGAATTAATTTTTAAATTAGATAATATTTATTCTTATGAAAAAAAAAATTCAAAATCTTTACAAAAGATAATTCATAAGAATCAAATTAATTCAAAAATATATAAAATATTAAATAAAGATAATAGTAAAAGCTTAATAAAAGGAGATATTGAAAAATTAAAATTAGTATTAGAAGATAATATAAAAAATGATAAATCAATCAAATTATATTATACAGAAAGAATTGAAAATGATAATAAATTAATTGACACAACTCAAAACTTAAATGATAATATAATTGGAAATATTTTATCTAATGCAATAAATAAAGAAGAAGAGAAAAAAAAGACTTTAAACGTTTCTAAAGTTAATCATAAAAAATTTAAATTGTGGAAAAAAAAATTTATTGAAAATAATTCTAATAAAATTCAATATTTAAATGCAATTTTAATTAAAGAAAAAAATAAAGTAATGGATATAATAAATAAGAATTTTGAAAAAATAAAATATAAAAGTGGAAATAATAGTTGCAAATCTATTAAAGTAAAATTAATGGAAAAATAAATAAAAAAAATAAAATTATTAGAAAATTAATTAAATTTATTATAATATATATTAAATCATAATTTTAGCATTATATATTTATTTATTTTTATTTTTAAAATGTCTGATCAAGATGCATTAGATGTTCCTAATTTAAATGTGAAAGAATATTTTAAAAATTATATAAAAACAAAAAAAATAGAAGAATTAATTGCAACAGATAATAAATTATTTTCAGAAGTAAGAAATTTAGAAAGTGAAAAACATGTTTTAGTAACTCAAAATTATAAAAAATTTGTTTCAGCAACAGAAACAATAAATACGATAAAATCTTCTTTATTAAATTTTGAAAAAGATTTATTAAATTTAAAAGGAAAAGTTCAAAATTTAGTTTCTAATTTTAATACAATAAATGCTCCTTTAGATGGAAAACTAAAAGAAACTGAAGAAATGTACAAAATAAAAAAAGATTTAAAAAGATTAAAATTTATAAATGATTTACCAAATATTTTAAGTAAACATTTAACATTATATAATAATGATCCAGAAAAAAAATTATCTAATTTAGAAAAACCTTTAATTTATTATGAAAAATGTAAAGAATTTATTCAAATTCATAAAGATAATACTTTAGTAAAAGATATTTATAATAAATCAAATGAATTAATTTATCAATATAAATCAAAAATAAATGATAAATTAGATGTTAAAGAATTTAATGAATTTGAAATTGAAAAATTCGAAACTTGTATTGGTTTATTAGTAAAAATTGAAGATAATAAAGATGAATTAATTAAAATTTTTATTGATAGATATCAGTTTTTAATATCTGAGAAATTTGATAATTTATTTAAACTAAAAGAAGGAATAGAAGAAATTTCATTTCAAACATATAATAAAATATATGATAATTATGAATTTGCAATTAATGAAAATGATTTTTTATTTTATGAATCCCAAATTAATGGGAATATTCAAAAAGAAAATAAAGAAAATGGAGGTGAAATAAAACAAGCTTTAAATATATCTTCCCTACAATCAAAATCTTTTAAAAAAGGAACTTTTATTTGGATATGTAAAAAAGTTTGTGAAGTTGTTTTAGGACAAATTATTTTTAATTGTTATCAAAGTTTTATTAAACTTTTTGGAAATGAAAAAAGTGATAACATTAATACTTTATTATTTCATTCAATTGATATATTTATTAAAAAAGTTATGTCTTATTTAGATAATATGAAATTAAATTCTTCTGAAATTGCATTAGATCCTGTTTTCTTTAAAGAAGGTTTATTAAGTTTTTATAAATCTTTTTTAAGTGAATTAATTGCAAAGATGGAAGATAAAAATATTAAAAATGAAGAATTAATTAATAAAATAATTGAAAATAATAAAGAATTATTAAATGTTTATATTATTGATATTCATTGTAGTTTTATTCAAGAACTTTCTAAAATTATTAATGATAAAATTGAAAGATTACAAAAATATAATCAAAAAAATTCAGATGATATAAATGTTTTTATCAAATTTAATAAAAATGCTTATATAAGTGAAGGAGAAGATTTAAGTATTATTTTAGAAAATTTATTATCAAAGTATGCAATAATTTTAAGAAATTTAAATTTAGATAATTTTAATGAAAATGATAATTTAGGAGGAGAAACTAATTCAATTTATCAAAAGCATTTAATTAGTTTAATTGGGCTTTTACTTATGATAATTCAATCAACAAATATAAATAAATTTAATTCAAATTCATATGATAATTATTTTGAATTAATAAAAAATAATAATGTTTATTCAGAAATAATATCAAAATATAAAGATAATATAAGAAAACATTTAAAGAAAGATAATATTGAAATTATTTATTTCTTCCTTTTTTTATGTAAGCAATTATTAGATTCTAATACTTTAAAATTAATAACAGATAAATTTTTATTTGAATTTCAACAAATAAAAAAAAATAAAAATTCCTATAATGAAATAAAAACGTTTATCGAAAAAGAAATAACATATTCATTATCATATTTATATGATTCAATAATACAAAGAACAGATAATGAAATTTTAAATACATTAAAACATTTATTTTTAGATATTAATTGGGTAAAAGTTACAGAAAGTCCAGCAACATTTAGATTAGAATTAAAAAAATTATGTTATAAATTATATCAATTAAGATTAGATTTAATGGAAATTTTAGAAGATGAAGGTAAATTATTTAAAGAAACAAAAATGGGAATGATGGAATCTTTTATTCCAGGAAATAATAAAATTAAAAGTTTAGTTCAAATTGAAATGGAACAATTACAAATTAGAAGATTAAATATATATGGTGAAAATGTTGAATCTCCTCAAATGATTATTTACGTAATTATTAAAATATTTTTAAAAAATCTAAATGAATTTATTAAAATTAAAAAATTTTCTCCTTTTGGTTATCAACAAATTCAAGCTGATTTAGGCTTTATTCATAGTTTTTTTAAAGAAAATTTAGTTTTTGTTGATGTTGAAAATATTCTTGATGGTTTCCAAAATGAAATTATTAAAAATTGTGAATTTAATACAGTTGGTTTAACTGATGAAAATAAATTAAGTGATGAATTAATTAATGATATGATTCAATTACAATCAAAAGAATTTAAAAATATATATATTGTTGTTTCAGAGAGTAATCCAAAAGATGATGAAATTAATACCAATAAAATTTAAATATCTAAATAATTTTAGTAATTCTTAAATTTTATTTAAATCACTTTCTCTTTTAAATCTATAAAAGAAATTTCAAATAGAAATATAAATTTTATAAAATTAGTCCATATAATAATAATATTTAAATATAAAATTATTTATATATTTTTAACTTTAATATTAATCTAATAAACAAATGTATAATAATTTTCTTGTGAAGTTAGAATTTCAATTTTAGATAAATAAATAAAATAAGGGATTTTAATTGATAAATAAAAAAAAAATATTAACTTATAAGCCTTAATTTATGATATAAAATTTATTGTTTAAATAATAAATATATTTTATTAATTATCCATAAAAATAGTTTATTTAAGCAATAAAAAGTGAAATTATTTGATGAAATAAACATAAAATTATTAAATATTGTCATTTGTATAAAAGATTTTTCATTGATAATGCCTCAAAAGAATTATAAACATTTTGATTCTTATATATTATATTATTAACTTCTCAATTTAATTATTAAATTTTAAAAAAATAATAAAATAAGTTAAATTAAATGATTATGATCATTTCCTATTTGATTTATCTGAAATGAAAGATAAAAATATCACTATAAATAATATAAAATATTTAATTAATCTACAAAAATAATTTTCTTTAATTTAACCCAAAAAATGTAAATTAAAAATATAAAGATAAATGAAAGAATTTTTTTATAAATACTTTTAAAATAATAAAATAACACAAAAAAAAAAATTAAAAAATTCCCTTTAAATATATACCTTTAAAAAATAAATATAAAAAATAATTTAAATAATATGGAAATTTGCCCAAATACATTGGATCCAGTAATTCATTCATTATATGTGACTCAAAAAAATGGAATATCTCGTGATAGAATAGCAAATACAGATAAAATATCAATAATAGAAGAAATAATAAAATGTTCTATTTGTTTAGAAATAGTATGTAAACCATTTGAATGTGAAGTTTGTGGTTCTTTATTTTGTGAAGCTTGTATTAATGAATGGTTAAAAATAAATCCATCATGTCCAATGAGATGTGAAAATTTTAAATTAATTGATGTTAGGCCAAATACAAGAAAAATGTTAAATTTAATTAAATTAAAATGTATTAATTTCCCTGAATGTAAAGTTATTTTAGAATATTGGGATATATTTCATCATGAAGAAAAATGTCCTTTTCAAAAAATTAAATGTCCTCATTGTGATTTTTCAGGAAGTTTTAAAGAATTACAAAATCATTTAATTAATAATTGTAATTATATTTGTATTGAATGTGGTTTTTGTAAAAGCCGAATTCCTAGAATTGAATTGGATTCTCATTTAGAAGAACACTGCAAAGATAAAACTTTTAATATTTCTAATTGTTCTATTTGTAATTCTGATGAAAATATAAGGAGATGTTTATGTAAAAAATGCTTTTGTAAAAATTGTTTAATTCAAGGAAGGAATGAAAGTTGTTTAAAACATTGTTATGTTTTCCAAAGTGGAACAAATACTACATCATATATATATAATATTTCAAAATATCCTTTGCCTAAAAATTTTGAGGCTAAAATATTATTTAATTCTGTTGATTGGGTTAGAACTGGAATTACTTTTAATAAAGATATTATTAAAGAACAAAATGATGTTAATTGTCCTAGATTTGATATTTATTGTATTTTAGAAGATTTAATTCAATTTTATACTTTGAAAAATGAATGGAAAAATTGCTTTAAAAAAGGAGGAAGACCTTTAAAAGCTGGTGATACAATGACTATAACTTTAAAAAATGGAGAAATGAGATATGCTATTAATGATGTTGATTTAGGAAATTTTATTAAAATTGATATGATGAATAAAAAAGAAATGTATCTTTTAATTCATACTAGAAATTCAAAAAGTAAAGCTCAAATTATATACATTTCTGAAATTTTTAATTAAATAAAATTTTTATTTTTTTATTATGTTTTGTTTATCTTTTAAAACTAATAAATATTTTTTTTTATTTACTTTTTTTGATGATGATTCAAATTTTTTTTGGCGTTTAATTATTTCCATATTTAAAGAGTAGATTATAGAAAATAAACAATGTATTTAATTAAATAATTATTCTTATTCAAAAAAATAATTTAACTTAATGTCTCCATAAAAAATATATAAATCTTTCTTTATTTTGAAATAGACTTTAAAAATTTTGTTTATGTAAAATGAAGGGAATTTAAAATTAATTAGTTATTTTTTTGTTTGTTATATTAATTTATATATATATCTATAAAATTTAAAAATATTAAAAATCAATTTTTATAAATTGTATATAAAAAAATGTCAAATGAAGAGGAAATAATAAATCAAGAAGGGTATTTTTCCTTAATAGGAAATTTCCTTACAACAATATTAACAGGGAATTCTTTGTATTTAATTTATTTTTCTCATTATATTTTTAAACAATTAACGGAAATTGAACCTGAATTATCTGAAAATTTTATTTATATTTTTATTGGAATTGTAATAACTTTCACTAATTTATCTAATCTTTTTTCAAATTATTTTTTTAATGATTTAAATATTAGATTGTTAGTTTTAATAACTTATTTATTTTTATTATCCGCTCATTCTCTTTTTTATTATTCGACATATGTTTATTTTATTATAACAGCTTTTATTTTTTATGGAATTGGAAATGGAATTTGTTATTATCCTTTAATGAAAAATATAAATATATTTTTCCCTCAATATAAAAATATAATATCTTTATTAAATTTATTTTTTTATTCTTTAAGCCCTTTACTCTTTCATTTTATTAGTAATAAAATAATATCAAATAATCCAGAAATTGGAGTGAAAAAAGTTTTAAAATTAGAAATTATTTTATATTTAATTTTTGGTATTTTATCTTTTTTTTTTTCTTTTGATTCAAAAGAAATAAAAAAAAGTGGTGTAAATAAAAAAATAATTTCAGAAGAAATTCCTTTAAATAATATTCATAGAATAAATACAATTAATAAAGAAGTAGAATCTTCAACTGAAAATTCAAGAAGAGATTCTTTAGTTTCTGGAGTTTCCGTTAATACTCAAAATACAAATATTCATAATTTAATGGGAAGAAATAATTTTAGTAATGAAGAAGATAAAATAAGAAAATTTTCAAAAAACATTAAGAACGTAATCAAATCAAAAAATTTTATATTAATAAATTTATTTTATTTATTTACATTAATTGGGACTTTTAGTTTATTTTTTGAGATTAAAAAAAGTCTTTCTATTTATTTATTAATGATTTCTTTATTTAGGTTTTTAAGTCCATTTTTAGCAAATATTTTTGGTGGAAAAAGTCTTTCTTATTTTTCTTTATTTCTTCAGTTTGGTATTTTATATCTTATAAAAAATTCAGAACATATTTCTCAAAGTCAAATAAATGTAATTGTTTTAATTTCTGGAATTTGTTATGGAATAAATTCAACTATTATATCTTCTATCATTCCTAAAATTTATGGATATGATTTAAGTTATTATTTATCAGGTATTATTATTGTTATTGGATCTTTTGGTTTTTGGTGTGTCTTTTTAATTAATAATTTCTTTTTAAATAAGAGAAATAAAATTTTTTTAATTTATGAAATTATTACTCTTTTAGCTATTGGGTTTTTATTTTTAGTAGATGAAACTCCTTTTGATTATAAAATGAGAAATTTTAATTTAAATGAAGGTAATGAACTCCAGATTGAAGAAGATACTAAAAATTTAGATGCTTTTTCAATTAATGATGTAAAGAGTGAAAGAGATGCTTAATTTTTTATATAATTTCTAAATTATATATTTTTATTAACATTCATTTAATTATTTACATAAATAAAAGATTAAATAAAAAATATATAAAAAAGACATATAATTATATTTAAATAAAAAGAAAATTAAATAAAAGACTTCTTGTACACTTATTAAGATATTAGCAATTTAATATATGTTTTCTAATTTTATTTGAAAAAATTATTCTACTTCATTAAGAAAAAGTTCATAATATTTTTGATTTGGGAAGAATTTAGAAATTTTTAATATTAATAAAGGAAATTATAATTAATATTTGGTTAAATAATAATAATTATTTTGATGATACAACTTAAAATACTACTTTAAGTAAGTTAAATGTTAAGGATGAAGACAATTTTATTGATGATAATAACATTCCTTCCCTTATTTGGAAATAAGGAAAATAAATTCTGAGTTTATTCTTGGTTTTTGTGAAAATTAAAGATAAGAAAGATTTATATACTTGTTGATGAAGCAATGGTTTTCTTGGTTTATTTTTATGTCTTTTTCTTTTATAATAAATAAATATTTTATTATTTTAAATGTATTAACTATATATATAATAATTGATAATTATTTATAGATATATTAATATCTAATATAAGATTATAAAAATAAAATGTTCCTTTTCTTAATTTCATTTCATTTATATCTAATAAAAAAAGACCAAAAATAATCAAAGTATATATAAAAATTATTTTTATTTACTTAAATGTTTATGTATAAGTTGATTGATATAAACTTTAAGCATATTTTCATTCATTACTCTATTTTCTTTAATACCATTTAATAACTTTACATTTTTATCTCTTTGTTTATTTAACAATAATTTAAATCTTGCAAATTTATCTGTTATTTTTAATTTAGGATCAATATGTTCTTCTAAAACATCACTAGGTTCTGAAATTTTTAAAGCAAATATAGCAGTAACTGAAAATCTTTTAACAGAATTTTTTCTTTCATTATTTTTTGTATTACAATCAGTGAAATTATATTTTGAAGATTTTAAATTTGCATCTAAAAGATGTTGTGATGGTGAATTTTTGGGATAATGAATCATTAATTTTCTTCTATCATTTATATTTGTTAAAGATTTTCTTGAAGAATTAAATAATGATTTTTTTCTTTTTTCAATTTCAATGGTTTTACAATTATCATTTAATTCATCATCTGAAAAAAGAGATTGTAATTCTTCTTTATTTATATATTTTAATTTTCTTTGAATTTTAGGACATATTATAGATTTATATTTTTTTTCTAATTTTTCTGAATTAAATATTATTTTGTTAATTAAGATATTATCTTTCCCTATTTTTTTTCTTGAATTTTGTCTAAATTTATTTGTGTCATCATTATTAAAACTTGTATCAGTAGTTAATCTTGTATTATTATTTAAGTTATTACTTTTTGAGGACATTAATCTTGTTGATAAACATGATTTTTTAAATGAATTTTTTTTTAATAATAAGTTTGGAATATCATTATTCTCTTTGCTTAAAATATTATATTTAAGATTTTTTTTTTTCTCCATTTATATTAATATTTTTTTGAGGGACAAATGAAAAATAATTTCATTTAGATATGAATTAATTCAATTTTAATTTTTATTTTTTGAAAAAATATTTTTTAAAAATTTAATTAAATTACCCTTTAATATTATAATTTACTTTTTATAAACAAATATTTCTCTTCTTTTTTTTTCTTAGATAAGGAGTTTATGACCATCATTTAATATCTTTATATTTTTTTATTTCTAAAATTCCTTTATAAACTTAAATTTTTAAATTTTTTGTAAGTCATGATTCAGTGAATTGTTTTTGGAAACAATTCATACATTAAAATAAATCTCTCTTTTTAAAAAGAGTAATATTAAATTTTTATATTGAATTATATTTTTAAATTTATAATTTTTAATTTTTCACCAAAGTATTAAAGTCAAAATAATTTAAATTTTTTAAACATTAAAATAAATTTTAAATTAAAAAAAATGAATTCAAACCAATATTTTAATTCAAACTATAATGATTATATATTTAATCAAATACCAACAAATATAATTCAGACTCAATATAAAATAGCTAGTACAACAAATATCCCAAACAAAAATCAAAAAAATAATAATTCAAACAATTATAAAATAAATAATACTCCTTTAAAATATAATAAAATAAATACAACATTAGACTATTCAAATAATGATTATTTAACTTTTAATAATAAAAATAATTTAAATAGATATGGAAGTCAAGGAAAAATTTCAAATAATAATTATTCAAAAAATCAAACAAAAAATCAAAATATAAATAAAATAATTCAGAATAAATTTAAAACAATAGGAGAAACAATTCATAATAAAATTTATCATACTCCAGAATTAAGCAAAAGAAAAGATCATTCAACAATAGATTATAGTCATTTAGGAAATAATATGTTTAAAAAATATAATATTAGTAAAACTAATAATAAAAAAAATTTAAGTAGACCAAGAACTCCAGATTATAGTATGACAAATACAAATAACAATTATAATAATAATAAAAAAAGAACTTATCATATCAGACAAAAAACTCCTGAAAGAATTTTAAATAGAATGAAACTTAATTTAAATAAGGATTTAATTGGCAATAATTATGAAAGAAAAACTGCAATTAAAAATAATAGAAATAAAAGTAATTCTAATTTATTAAATAATACAAATTATAATAATAATACAAATTATAGTAATAATACAAATAATACAAATAATAATACTAATAACACTTTATTTCATAATTATTATCAACATACTAAAACCTTTTCAAATAATAATAATGGGAAAAATTTTTATAATAACAATTTTAATTATAAAGAAAATTTAACAACAATGGATAACTCAAATAATATTCATACTAATAATCATAGTAGAATCCGTTCTGGATTATCTAATAATTCATATATTAATAATTCTAATTCTGGAAAAAAAATTCCTAATTCTTATAGAAGTAATAGTAGGAGTAATTTAAATAATACTAATTATAATTATAATAATTTAATAACTAATAATACAACAAGAGGATCAATAAAAAACCAAAAAAGTTTTAGTAACAAAAATATTATTTCAAATAATAATAACCAAAATAATATTCCTCATCATATGAAAGGGATTTATTCTAATTATAATAATAATGAAAATGCAGTTTTTCAATCTTTTGGAAAAATTCCTATTAACTCAAAAGTTCAAAATTATTCAATGTTTAATAATAAAATAAATAATAATATCCCAGTTAACAATCATAATAATTTTACAATTAGAAAAAATTTATTAAAAAATAATGTAAATCCTAAAAATACTCATAAAAATATTAATGAGAATTTAAAAGAGAGAAATTTTAATTATATTAATAAGACAAATTCACAAATGAATCAAAATCCATATTTAATAAATAATACATTAGATAAAAGAATTAAATCACCATTAAGTTCTAATAAAAAGCAAACTAAACATTATATTTCAGAAAAAAGTAAAAATGTAAATTCCAAAAATTATTCAAATAATAATATAAACATAAATATCACAAATACAAATTATATTAACAATACTCCTTTATATACATATCAAAAGAATTATTCTAATCAAAATGTAATAGTAAATAACATTTATTCAAATAACCAAAATTTAGTTAATAATAAAAATGCTAATAGTAATTTATTTTCAATGAGTCAAAATTCTAATAGAAATAATGAAGAAAAAATTGATTTTAATGAACTTGATCAATTTTCTCCTCCATTTCAACAGGGAACTAAAATTAATGTAAATGATAATAATCAAAAAATTCAACCTCAGATAAATAAATATACTAATATTGAAATTGAAAGAGGAAATCAAAATAAAAATAATAATAATGGGAAACAAATAATTGATGATTTTCTGCAAAAAATGAAATATAAAAATAATTATAATTACTAATAAAATGATAAATAAATTTTTTAAACAAATTTATAAACTTTTTTTGATAATTTTTGTTTATTTAAAAAATTATTAATTTGAAAAATAAATATTAATATTAATTATATATTGAAAGAAGAGTGAATTTTTGGTTTTTAATATTAACATCTTTTATTTTTTCATATTTTTGTCTAAAATTATATTCTTTTTCTTTATAATTATAAATTTCAATTAAATCCTTAATAAAATTGTTAATTAATTTAATATTATTTACATAAGTATCATCCAAAGATTTTTTATTAGAATAATTAAAATGATGTTTATTTAAAAAATCATCAATAATATTAACAATTTCATCATTAAATTTTTTCCTAAAAGCTTCTTTAAATAACTCTTTATTTGCATTATAAATATAATTAAATAAATGAGTATATCCATTATATAATATATCATTCTGATAATCAAAATGATCAATTGTGCCTATTATAATATCATCTAAATAATATTTTGAAATTTCAAAATCAATATTTAAATCATTGAATAATAAGTTAAATAATTTTATAAGAGAAATAATTAAATTACTTTCGTGATAAGTTTTATATATAGAGATAAGGTAAACTAAAATATTATTAAATAACATTTTATTATCAAAATTTTTCTTAATTAAACCTTCAAAATCTGGAATACCGGAAATAAAAATTTGAAATAAATTAGAAAATTTAATAATAATATCAATTTGTTCATCTTTATTATTTTTAATAGCTTGGAAAAGTTGAGATAAGATAATAAAACTTTTTTCAGTGATTAAATTAATTTTTTCTTGATCATTTCCATTAAGTACTGTAGAATATAATTCATTCATACAATCAATAATAAAAGGATAAGTTTGACATTTATTATATAAATTAAAAATAATATCATTAATTGCATTAAAAAGATATGAAGAGTATTTACTTAAGTAATGGACTAATAAAGTATAAAATCTAAAAATTGTTTCCATGACTTTATATTCATTTGATAAAATTTGAATTGATTTTAAAGAGAAAGAATAAATAAATAAGAAATAATTTTGATCTTCATTTATGCTTTTTTGATTCATTAAAAGATATAATAATTCTTTATTGTAATTTCCAATGTTTGATATTAATGAAATATTTATTTCATAAATTTTTTGAATTTCTTCTTTCATAATATTATAATTAGGATTTGGGTCAGAAGTAATTTTTTTTATTAATTCATAACTTTTACTTAAAATATTTTGAGAAATATTTAACATTATATTATTTGAATCTTGAATATTATTCATTTTAATATTTATTAAAGCAATATCTATCATAGATTCAATTAAATTTTTTATTAGTTCTGAAGAAAATTTTTCAAAATTTTTAGAATAACATTGATTTAAAGAAAGAAAAATATTTTGAATGTTTGTAAAATCTTGTTGAGAATTGATTTTTAAAATATTATCAATGTTTAATTTATACCAATTTATATTTTTAGAAATTAAATAAATTATAATTGTTTCAGTGTTGTTTATTTCAACATTTCCAGTAAAATTATTAAAATTTATTAAGAAATTAATTGTATTAATAAAAACTTCATTACTTCTCCAAATTAAAAAACTAACCGAATTAATCAAGTTAAGATATGAAATTAATATTCTTTGACTTGCAAAAATAATACTGGAATTATTATAAATATAATTTAAAAAATTTAAAATAAAATTATATTCTGATTTTAAATCTCTAAAATGAACTAATATTGAAGAAATATTTAATATTACACATTCAATATTTACTAAATTATTTGATTTAATTGAATCATTCATTTCATTTCCTAAATTAAATAAATAATTTTCTAATTTAAAATTTTTATTGTAAATATATAAAATATCATCATAAACACTTGAAATATTTTTTCGATATAATATTTTTTCTTCGTCATTTATATTTCTATTTAAAATCTCTTCGAAATGGAAATTACTTGTTCCATATTTTAATTTTTCATTAAGATATTCTAATAAAGTATTATCATCAATTTCGTTTTTAGTTAGTTTTGAATTATTGAATATTGATTTATTAATACTTAAAATAAAGTTTTCAAATTCATTTTTATCATTTTCTTCGAGACAAAAACCTCTTTCAAAGAAAAATTTAATTGAACTAATACTTTCAAACATTAATTGAGAAATTTTATAATAAGGAAAACTAATAAAATATAAAAGTAATATTCTACAAGTTAAATAAATATTATTATATTTTTCTCCTTTCATAAAAAATAAATAATTATAATTAGAAGATAAAGAACTGAAAATATTTGCTGCACTAAAAATAAATTCAATATCTTTTTCATTATTTAAAATATCAATAACATTTTTATCTTTATAATTTAAATAAAGAGTATTAATCATATTTAAAATATTTAAAATTGAACTAAATTCATCAGTATTTACTTTAACATCAATAAATTGATCAAAACTTTTATATAAATAATAATTAATAATTTCTCTATCCCCTAAATTCGAAGAATAAGATATTGAAAAAGCATCTGATAATATTTCTGAAATATTATTTCTTAATTCATCTTTTTGAATTAAAGCTAATGAACTAATTAAATTAGAACATAAATTATTTATTTTTAAAATATTAATATTAAATAAATGAATACAAGAAGATAAGTTGATTAAAGTTTCATATAAAATTGAATTTGGATTATTTTCATTTTCAACTTTATTAAATACTTGAGAAATAAAATAATTCATTTTTTCATTTTTGTTTTTCAATTCTATTTTAATTTTCTGAATTAAATTATCATTTAATTTAAGTGAATTTATTTCATCTTTAATTGCCGCCAAAATTAAAGAAGAGTATAATAAATTATTTTCATTTGAATAACTAATATCAATAACATTATCAAAACCATCTTTCCAAAAAGAAATCATTCCTCCTAATATTATAATAGTAATAGAAGAACAAATAAAGTTAATTATTTTAAAATTTATAAGTGAAAGTTGGTTAAATTTTTGAAAAAGTGTAAGTAAAATATTCTTTGCTTTTTCAAAGTCATTTTCATTATTAATTAACTTATTTATTGTTTTATTTATATATTGCCTTATTAATATTGAAGAAAATAATAAAATCTCTGAATTTTGATTTGAATTATTTAATAGAATATCCTTACATAATTCAAGTAAATGTTCTGAATTTTTCAAACTTTCAAAAAAAAGATTTGCCATTTTTTTCCCTTCTACACTTTCAGAATTAGAATTCAATATTATATAATTTTTTTCAAATTCTTCCTTAGTATAAACCATATTTAGAGAAAAATTTGAAATATCTTTTTCAAATTTAATATGAACAACAGGTATAGACATTTTTTTAAATTAAAAATATAATTAAATTAATTCTTTTTTATATATAAAATTTTTGAAAAATAATTAAAAAACAATTTACAAAAATTGAATATTAATATAAATGATGTTATCGCATATAAAATCACGTTCTGATTATGATTTTGAATTATATAAACAAAAGAATAATTATAATTCAATTGCATTTCCAAATTTATTAACTCCTATCCCAATGAAACAAAGTATAAAACCAAATTTTCATACTCCCTTTAATGATCAAAATAATCTTAATAATTATATAAATAAATTTTATAGTGAAAGTGATAAGAAAATTTCTGAAAATTTTATTCCAATAAAAAGAAATTTTAATAAATATCAATATTATGATAATAATCATAAAAATAAAACTCATGAAATTAAGTTTAATATTCCTTTAGAAAAAAATAATAAAGAAAATTTAAATAATAATAATAAATTAATATTAATTAATTTAATGAAAACACCCATTCAACAAAGTTATAGAATACCAAAAAAAAGAGATTCAACATCAAAGCAAAATTTTAATAAAGAAAACTTTGATCAAAATACGAATAATAATATTGCAAAAATAAATTTAAATAAAATAAAAGTTAATTTTTTAAATAATATTAAAAAAAAGCAAGTTCATATTCAAATAAATAAAAGTTTACAACATAATAGTTCCTCATATGCTTTACCAAAAAAAATAAATCAACAAAAACAAACAAATAAAAAATACATTAATAATAATATAAATACAACAAATTCAACTATTAATAATTCAAATATTGATGATGAATATTTTGATAATTCAAATGATAAAATTATAGAATTAACAAAAGAAGAAAAAGAAATATATGGAAATAGAAATATGGAAAATTATAAAAAAATTAAATTATTAGGAAAAGGAGGATGTGGAATAGTTTGGTTATGTAATTTAATCTCAAATAATAATTTTCAATGTGCTGTTAAACAAATATCAAAAAAAAATACAAAAAATATTTTAAATGATGAAGATTTTATCCAAATTGGAAGAAATGAAATTAAAATATTAGAAAATTTAAATGAAAATGATGGGAATGATAAAATACCAAAAATATTTAATTATTATGAAGATCATAATGATATTTGGTTTTCATTTGAAAAAGGAGGAAAATCTTTAAGTAGTTTATCATTTAGAATAAAAGGAGAATTTATCAACAATGAAAGAATATATTATATTCAAAAAGGAAAATTTTTCAAGGAGTTGTTTTTAAATATAAATGAGTTTAAATATTTATCAAAAAGTTTAATAGAAGGAGTAGACTTCATAAATAATAAAGGTTATATTCATTCAGATATAAAACCAGAAAATATTTTAATAGAATATGAATACTTAAATGATAAAAATTTTCATATTAAAAATATAAAAATAATAGATTATGGAAGTTCTTTTTATTATAAAGATATATCTTCAATATCATCAAACACTCCAGAATATCTTTGTCCAGAAATAACAAATAATTCAAAAAATTTTTTAATAAATTTAAGTAAAAATGAAAAATATATTAATTGTGTTGATATATGGAGTATTGGAATAACTTTATTAGAATTATGTTTAGGATGTCCTATATGGATGAATTATAAAGCAAAAGTTATAATTAATGGTAAAGTAAAAATCACTTCTGGATTATTTGGTTGTAAAGGAAGAGATGGAAATAAAATTTATCATAAACAAATAGAAATAAGTAAAAGTGTAGATAAAATATTGAAAGGAAGTTTTATTCATAACTTTAATAAAAATGATAAAGATAATTTTATTGATTTATTAGAAAAAATGTTATGTTTTGATTATAAAAAAAGAATTACTACGAAAGATGCTCTTATACATAAATTTTTTGATTAATTTTTTTTTTTTATTAAAAATTTCATAAAAGATATTAAATTATAAATAATTTGTTTTGAAAATAATTTCTTTTTTTGTAATTAAAAAAATGTATTTAAAATGAAAATTGAAATTAATTTAAATTTTAAACTCAATGAATCAAATAAATCAACCAGAAAAATTAAAAGGAATTCTTTCAAAAAAAAATTCAGAAAGTAAAAAAGATTCTAAACACCAGAGAAAAGTAAGTTGGGGGAATAATTTAATAACTGATATTGAAAGTAAATCTGAAAGAAATATTGCAAAATTAAATGAAATAGAAGAAGTCTCTTATTCAAAAGAAGATATTTCTTCAATAATAAACACAACAAATAGAAAAGACAATAATATATTTTTTAATCTCAACCAAAATAATAAAAATTACAATAATAATAATAATTTAAAAAATGATAATTTCCCTAATAATAATTTTCAAAATGAATTTTTGGCGCAAAATAATTATGAAATAAATCCAAGAATTACTTTATTAAATCCAAATTTAAATAATATATATAAGGATGATAATGAACAAATGAATAATGAAAAAATAGAAAAAGAAAGCACTACTAAAAAAATTAATGTTAGAGTTATGAAAATTGTAGAAAACAAAGATAATAATAAAAATGAATATAATAATAACAATTTTATGAATATACTTTCGAATTTTTTATCGGAAAAATTAGATTATAATGATAATTCTAATAATAATTATAATAATGAATATAATAATAACCAAATAAATAATATTAGAAATTTAAATATTAATAATGACAATGATATAAATAAGAGAATTACTTTATCAGGAAATTTAATAGATTTAAGTCAAATAGATAATGATAAACAAATAAAAGTTATTGAAAATAATAATATTAATAATAAAAAAATATCTTCAAATAATAGATTTTCAGTTCCTTCTTCAATTAATAATTTAAGTTTTAATCAAAATAATGAAAATCAAAATTTTCCTTTTAATCAAAATGATAATTTAAATCAAAGTTTAATATTAAATCCTCTTAATCAAACAAATATTAATGAATCCCAATTTATAAATAAAAAGAAAGTCTCAATAAATTCTTCATTTATAAATGAAGAACCTCAAAATTCAAATAATAATAGAGAAACAATAGGATCAATGAATTATTTAAATATGATATTAAATAAAGAAAATATTCCAATAGAATCATATGAAAATCCTTTAAAAAAATCACAAAAATATTCAATTTCAAGTTCATTTATTAATAATAATACAAATTTAAATGATATAAATTTTAATAATTTAAGCCCAATTAGTGAAAAAAGATATAGTGTAATTAAATCAGGAGTTAAATCTGCTAATAAATTTTCATTACCTAATTCAATGTTAACAGAAATTGAAAATCCAATTTCAAATTCAGAGAAAGAAAGTTTAACAACCGATAAAAAATGCTCTCATAATAAAATTAATTATTTTCAAGATAAAATTATTGAATCTTCAAATAATTTAAATTCATCTTCAGATATACAAGTAAATCCTATTAATTTTGAAATAGATAATAATCAATTAATACAAGATAAAGAAGATGAAAAAATTAAACAACAATTCCAAGAGTTAAATATATTAATTGAAAATAAAAAAAAAAGCAATCAAAAATTAATGAAACAAATTAATGAAATAAAAGAAAAAATATTATTATTAGAAAATAAAGAAAAAGAAAGTAAAAAACATATAGAAATGTATGAACAAGAAATAATAATATATAAAGAAAAAAATGAAAAATTAAAAGATTATCTTCAAAAAATGGATTTTATTAAAGATTTATTTGGAATTAAATTATTACCTTATGGAAATTTTGAAATAAATGATACTTGGAATCCAATATTAAATAAAAATGATAATATTAACAATCAAGAAACTTTTATTTTACAAATAGTGTTTAGAGCACAAATTAAATTTACAGTATCTAATAATTTATTCATTGATAATAATATAAATGAAATTATTGTTTATAATATTAATACAAAAATCAATAAAAAAAATGAAGATAGTTTAGAACCTTTATTAGAAAAAGATAATAAATTTTATATTTTAATTCAAACAATATATTATAATTTAATAAATGAAGTTTTATTTCCAAATAATAAAATAATTATTCATTATAATGAATGGAAACCTAAGATGAAAAATATAATGAAATATTCCGCTAGTTATATTAATTGTTTAAATTTACTTAATAGTCTTTTTTCTATTTCTGAAAATATTGATTTTAATTATCTCAAAGATAAAAAAAGTATTAGAGTTAAATTTGATATTTTGAATATTCATGGATTTTATATTAAATTTTTATTTGAAATTAATTTATTAAATTCTTTTTTGGGAATTGAATTGATTGAAGCTCTTTTTGAAAATGGATGTTTAGAAGAAACAAAAATTCCTTTTTATGAAAATAAAATTCAGGATTATAAAATTAGAATAAAAAATTACTTAAAAAATCCCAATAAATTACTTTTTCATAATTTTTTTGTGACATTATATGATGAAGTGTCAGAATTTTAACTCATTAATATAAATATTTAATTATTTTAAAATAAAATGTTTTCTTTAAATTTAAAAATATTTTATATATTATTAATAAAGATATTCATAAAAATTAACATTATCATTAATTGAAGAAATCTGTAAGAAATAATCAGTTTTACTTATAACTCTTAATTTAACTTGTCTCTGTTGATCAGCAATTAAATTAAAATGTTCTTGTTCAAAATTATTTCCAACTAAAGAAACATATTCAATATATTTATTTTTATTTAAAACTTCACTTAAAATTTTCCATCCTTTATGAGTTAATTTATTTCTTTCTAAAAATAATTCTTTTAAAGTAGTATTAATACAAAGAGTAGTTTCAAAAACTCTTAAAGATTTATTCGTTAAATTCATATCATTTAACATTAATATTTTTAAAGTGGTATTACAAATTAAACCTTTTAACATATAACCAATATTTTCATCACCAAAATCATTTTTACTCACATCTAATAATTTTAATTTTTTATCATATTTTAATATTGTTCCTAAGATAACTGAAGCAATTTTTCCTAATTCATTATCATGAACAAATAATTTTTGTAAATATGAATTTTTACTTATTCCAATACAAAATTCAGAAAATAATTTATCTCCTAAATTATTTCCTCCTAAACTTAAAGAATGGATCTTAACATTATTTTCCTGTAAAATATCAATTAAAATTTCAATTGATTGTTTTCCTAATTTATTATAAGATAAATTTAAATAATCAAATTTAATTCCAAAATTTTGAATTAAAGTTAATAAATAACTTCCTCCTAAATCTCCTAAATTATTTCTAGATAAATTCAAATGTCTTAAAATACCAAAATCAAAATATTTTTTAGAAACTAAATATAAAAATCTTTCTGCATTTAATTCACATTCTCTTATTATTATTGATTCGGGAGAAATTTCTTGACATCTTAAATACATTCTTAACTTATCAATAAATTTTGTGCTTGATTCAAAATTTTTTTTTATAAAATCAAAACCTTTAATTTTAGTTTCTAAATCATTTTCATAATTTTCTAAATTCTCATTATACATTAAATCATCACTAATTTTAAAATTATTATTTTTTAATTCTATAATATATTTTGTTCCAAGATCTAAATTAGCATTATTTACCTTAGCAATTGTAGTTTCCATATTAGAACCCTTTAAACTAGAATGCATTTTTTTATATTGTGTATTTTTTCTTTTTTGATTTCCATCTCTAATAGTTTTCTTTTGATTATTTGGATTAATAATTCCATTATTTTCATATAAATAAAAAAAATAATCTATTTTCTGATCCAATGTTATTATATTATGATTTTCACAATTTTCATTAAAATTCTTTAATACAGGACCATATTTCTCATCTCTTCTTTTTTGTTCTTCATCATATAATTTATATTTCTCTTCAAGAGCTTTAAGATCATGATATAAAATGGAATTTGCAGTATTAGTAAAAATACTATTTTTTTCTACTTCTTCATTATTTTCATTGTTATTATTTTCTGTTGAATTATAACTTTCTTTATTTTCTTTATTCATTATACTTTTTGGAATTATACTAGATATAATTTGATCAAGAGCTTTTCTTCTTATTTTTTCATTGTTTTCATGAAAATAAGCATTAAAGGGATCAGTTAATTTAGAATTTACTTCATTACTTTCTTCTATTGCTTGTAATGTTATTTCTATTAATTCATGATCTATAATAATATATCTTGCTGTAATCCCTTTAACTATGTTTTTTTTATTTTCTGGAGATTTATTTTTTTTTAATGAAGATTTTAAATTCACATCTTTCATTTCTAAATTTTTTTTTCTCTTTAAGTCTCTCTTTAATTTTTCTTGTTCTTCTTTTTGAATTAATTTTTCATATTTTGTAATAGTACTTGATTTTAAAGCAGGAAGAGTTGCTACTTTTTGAGTAAATTTTTCATCATTTAAAAATATATTTAATGATGCTAAATATGTATTTTTAAAATTTTCCAATAAATATGGATCATTTAAATATTCATATTTGTCAGTTTTACTTTTTTCCATTTAATTTTTATTTAAGTTTATAATTTTATTAGTTTGATAAATTATATTTTTTTTATTTTAATATATATTTTTTATTTTTTAGTTCTTTTTTATTTATTCTTTATTCATATATTTTTTATTTTTAGTATTTTCATTTTAATTTTTTTATTTATGTATTTTTTTTTT
>JAEEGI010006706.1_pt1 | contig 25936 bp, 21 predicted proteins | sample 8958751 | NCBI WGS metagenome assembly JAEEGI01 (sample SAMN16246545, study PRJNA631951) | gut metagenome | biome: gut microbiome; feature: rumen; material: KS-attached | host: Bos | place: Iran: Karaj | collected 2018-10
ACGAAACCGTTTTCATTGTAACTCCCGTTTTGTCTGAAGAACAGATGAAGGAAACGGTAGAGAAGTACACCAACTTCTTAAAAGACCATGGTGCAGAAATCATCTACACCAACAATTGGGGTATGCGCAAGCTGGCTTATCCCATCCGCAAAAAGAACACCGGATTCTATTACCTCATTGAGTTCGAGGCTGAGGGCAGCGTCATCGCCGACCTCGAGGTGGCTTACAAACGCGACGAGCGTCTGCTCCGCTTCCTCACCGTCTCTCTCGACAAGTATGCTATCGCCTACAACGAGAAGAAACGCAACGCCAAGAAGGCTGTTGAGGAACCCGCCGAGGAGGCAAACAATTAAAATTAGTGTAAGCGAGAATAAGAATTATCCCCGCAACATTTAAAATTATTAGAATCATGGCTAACGAAACCGAAATTAAATATCTCACCCCGATTGCCGTCGAAACCCAGCGCAAGAAATACTGCCGTTTCAAAAAACTCGGCATCAAATATATTGACTATAAAGATGCTGACTTCCTGCTGAAGTTTGTCAATGAGCAGGGCAAGATTCTGCCCCGCCGCATCACCGGTACTTCCAACAAGTATCAGAAGAAAGTGTCCAAGGCTATCAAGCGTGCCCGCCATCTGGCCCTGCTGCCCTATGTTGCCGATTGTTTAAAATAATAATAGGAGGAAGAATAGAATGGAAATTATACTTTTGCAAGATGTGACCAACCTCGGTTACAAGGACGATATCGTCAAAGTTAAAAACGGATACGCCAACAACTATCTTCTCCCCAACGGCATGGCCATCATCGCCACCCCGTCCAACCGCAAGGTTCACGCCGAGAATCTCCGCCAGCGTGCTTTCAAAGAGGAGAAACTCCGCAATGATGCCGAAACCCTCAAGGCTGCTGTCAACGAGAAGAGCGTCCGCCTTATCGCCAAGGTCGGTGAGAATGGCCACCTTTTCGGCTCCATCACCAGCGACCAGATTGCTGAGGCCCTGAAGGAACAGCACAACTACGACATCGACCGCAAGAAGATTGTTGTGGATGGTGCAAAACTCAAAGAGGTCGGCACTTTCCCCGCTCAGATTAACATCTACAAGGACATCAAAGCCCAGATCACTGTCGAGGTTGTCGCTGAATAATAATTTCAGCAATGATGATACCCTAAGCCGCTCCAAACGAGCGGCTTTTTTTTGTCTAATTTGTGGGAGAAAAGAAAGACAAGCCAATGTTGACTCGTCTTTCTATGTAACATGGGAGCAGTGCTTTACTTGCACTTGGTCTCCTGAACCATACCTCCAACCGTTTGAGAGGCGTTGAGTTTTGAGCAGTTGGTGGATTCCTTCTTTTTTAGAGCCATTCCGCCGACAAGAACAGAGTCTCTTTGGCGGAAAATTCTGCTCCTTTATTTCGATTAGAGCCCTTTTATGGGAGAAAAGTGGCACAAGAAAAAAAATCAAGATTTCTGTATGTATATTACAATCAGCATAATCGGAGATAAGTCTTTGATGTAAATATCTGTTATGGAACAGCCTTTCTGTTGAAGAAAAAAAGCAAGGCAAGCCAACGGCTTGCCTTGCTTTTTTCTCTATAGGGCTATCGCCTAATTGCATTTGGTCTCTTGCACCATACCGTCAACGGTCTGGGTAACATTTAGTTTGGCGCAGTTTGTGGCTTCCATAGTAACAGTTTGAACAACTGCACCGTTCATAGTGGTTGTGCAGGTGCATTTTTTCTTGCAGCTGCCAAGGCAAAATACTACTGCAACGATAGCGAGAACTGTAATAACTTTCTTCATGATTCTGTATTTTGGTGGGTTCTATTTATTAACTTTCTGGTCATCCAAACAGACAGAACCCATTAATCTGCCAGACAACCGTTGTTTAACATTCAGTTTACGAATGCAAAGATACGACTTTTTTTTCATTTGACAATATTTTATTTGTCATATTTTTTTGATGTGTATAGGTAACAACTTGATATTGTATCTATTGTATTGCAATTAAATTAAGTTGGTATTTCTTAATCTGCTATAGTCTGCACATAATAATAGACAAGGTCTGTCAGTGTAATGTTGGCTTTTTCCTCACAATTCCCATTCTACGGGACATCAGGTCTCCCATTGTTTATACCATGAATCGCTGATATGGCATAAACAGCCAATAGAATACCCCTATCAATCTATATTCCGTAGGAATTTTCGGTCCCCTAATGACCGATTTGGGATGAAGGAAAAAACTGAATTATGATTATTTTTGTTATTATTTCAAAAGTAGTTGTATCTTTGCAGAATAGAAGATATTATCATTAGGTATGGAGCGTTATTGTAAGTTGTTGATTATTATCTTGCAACATGTAGTTTTTTTGCTAACTTGCATGTGCAAGTTGGTATATTGCACTTATCGCCCTGCCTTTCTGCCTGTATGGCAGAGGAGATAGGGCTGTTTCATTTTGTGTGTATAAAGAGCGGTGTAAGGCTTGATGGATAATTGATTAATTAATAAAAAGGCTATAATATGACACAAGAAAAGAAAGAGGTTTACAACCCTCCGCAGTTAAAAGTTGTAAAGTTTGTTGTAGAATTGGGCATCGGAGCGTCTGGTGACAGTTTTGGTCCCATGGATTTTCATGAAGACCTTGATGATTGGAACTCGGATCAGCCTACTACAGGTGGTACAATATATCGCGAGATGTATGAGATTGATTGGAACAATTAGATTAGTAACTACTAAAATCCAAGACTAATATGAAAAGAGTTTATAATATAACAATTATTGGCCTGATGGTTTGCGCGACGATGCTGGCAACAGGATGCAGGAAGGATGGTGACAAGGTGGCATTGAGGGTAAAAATAGCCCAAGAGTCGGACGCAAAAGTCTATATGAATGGTCCTCAAGCCTGCTGGCATGAAGGCGATTTGGTGAATGTAAATGGCGATGTGTGTCAGGCAGAAGATATAGATGGTCCGGTGGCAAGTTTTTATGGAACGCCTTTGACGGGTATATTTTATGCAGTTTATCCTGCCGACATTGTCAATGAGGGGGCAAATAGCGATGCTTGTGAAGGCATTATAGATGTGACTCTGCCAAATGTGCAGGTGTATGGCGAAGATGTTCAGGGACGCCAGATTGTGAAAGTGCCTTTAGGTGGACGATCGTGGTCAGACCATGAAGATTCTCAGGACATGATTCTCTATCCTCTTTCCTCACTGGTGAAGATTGTGTTCAGCAGCGAGATTGACTTCACGCTTGAGCGAATAGAGCTGACGGCAGCAGGACACGCGTTGAGCGGTGCAGGTACGGCGACAATTACTGATGAAGGAGTGGCGAACACTATCACCATGGCAAGCAGTGATACGAGCCACTCGGTGGCGTTGGATTTCAGCCAGTCGGGCAACCAGCAAATCAGGCATGGCGAGCGGAACACGTATGTGTATTATATCCCCGTGCCGTCGGATGCGGGTGAGGATGATATCACCATCACTCTACATGGTAGCCAAGGCGGTCGCGGTGTGTATAAAAACGTGGAGAAAGAAGATGTTACGCTCAGTCGGAACAGTATTGCGACGGTGCGTATTTCGGTGAATGGCGAATGGGACTGGATGGAGGAGATGGACCCGAATGAACTCTGTGGGGTCTTTTCGATAGGCAATGGCCGCACAGTGCGTTTCTCGCGCGGCAATCTACAATATCGTTTTAATCCCTCTTCCCAATGGCGGTTTGCAGAACACCAGTATGATTTTGTTGGAGGTTATGAGGAATATTATCCAGACGAAGATGAAGGTGGTTTGGACAGACCGGGAAATATGGGGGTGAACAATTACAATAACGCAGTAATGAGGGATAATTACACAGGATGGCTTGACCTCTTCCCTTGGGGCTCATGGGCACCTGGTGGAAGTAGTCCAAGATATACGGGGGGGTATCCCAATACACCCACGAGTTGGTATACTACTATTGATGGTTGTTCGGATTGGTTTACTATGAGCGAAAGTGAATTGCGCTATTTATTATACCAAAGAGACAATGCTGCGAACAAGCGAGGCGTTGGATATTTGGGAGGCGCAGAAGGTTTGATTCTTTTGCCAGACGACTGGGTTTTGCCTCAAGGATGCTCCTTTATCCCGGGAGTTGTAATATTTGAAGAAAGTGAAGGTTCTTATACAGAGATCAACAACTATAGTTTACAGCAGTGGGAGGCTATGGAGGCTGCAGGAGCTGTTTTTCTGCCAGCAGGAGGACTACGTATGATTTATTCAGAGGGCACAGAGTACATCTACTGGTATGATGACAACTGGTATTATGCACTCTGTGGATATTATTGGACGACTACTACATACCATGATGATTGGGATGATGGTTCGATAGGTTTGTTTTTCTCATTTGATCATATTACTGTAGATTCTGATAGTGATGATCCACATTCAAGTAGAATTACTTTTTCAGGTTCTGGAGCATCTGTGCGACTGGTGCGGGAGTATTCCAATAGCACCGGTAGCAAAAATGGTATTATTGGCAAAAAGAGAACTAAATAGATAGTTACAATATGAAAAAGATATATAGCATAGCAGCAATAGGCATAATGGCCGCCACGATGTTGGTGTCCGGCTGCAAGAAGGAAAACGGCACCGTGATGCTGAGTGCCCGAATTGACAACGACAGTAATTCAAAGGTGTACATTGAGGACCGCTTCACCTACTGGCACAATGGTGACCTGGTGCGCGTGAACAACGAGACCTGCACGACGAGTGCGGCAACAGGTGTGGAGGCTTTGATAGAGGCATCGGAAAATAATGTGGCTCCCTACCGTGCCATATTCCCTATGAGTATAGTAGGGGAGACCGATATTTCGGGGAATGGTGCAGTGAGTGTCACTCTCCCCAGTGTGCAGATGTACAGAGTGGACTCGGAAGGCGACCAGTTTGTGGATATGCCTATGGGTGCATACGCTACGAGCAGTTCGTTGGTATTTCGTAACCTCTGCTCGCTCTTGAAGTTGGAACTCACCAGCGATGTAAATTTCTTACTTGACCACATTACGGTGACCTCTTCCAACGCCTACCTAAGCGGTGCCGGTGAGGCAACTATTGCCAGTGACGGACAACAGAAAATTTCAATGTCGACTACTGATGTGAGCCGTGAGGTGTCGTTGGACTTCACTGGGGGCAGTGTCTTCCGTGTTGGGGTCGGCCACACTTATGTGTTCTATATCGTGGTCCCGGAAATCCTGCAGTCGAGCGATATAACCATTAGTATGTATGACAGCTTTGGCAGGAGTTTCAGCGTCACGAAGGAGAACAAAACCCTTGGCGTCAATATTATGGCGTCTATGCGTGTGCATGTTACCGATATGGGCGGGGGTGAACCCTTGGCCGACGGCGAGTTGTTAGGTCTCTTCTCTGTAGGGGATGGCATGTTTGTGCATTTCTCACGTGGCAATCTGCAGTACAATATAGGTACACAAACTTGGCAATTTGCTCAGCACCAGTATGATTTTGTGGGCGGTAATGTTGGTACAAATTACTATGGTACATTGGAGGGAAATCGCAACAATGATATAGCCAATAGTGATTATACGGGATTGATTGACCTGTTCAGCTGGGGTGCGACAAATGCGAGACAGACCTCTTTTGGCAGTACCTTCGTTGAGTGGGGCGACAATATCACGGATGCCACATGTGGTAGCAATATCTGGAAGACCTTGAGCCTAAGCCAGTGGGGGCATTTGATGAACAGGAGGAGCTTGGTTGACAACACACCTTTGTGGGGTCTTGCTATGATAAATATGGGTGGTGGTCAATACATTCCCGGTTTGATTCTCCTTCCTGACGATTGGGTTACCCCCAGTGGATTGCACTTTACTCCTGAGTGGGATGAAGATGACCCGTGGTGGACTAATGTCTATAATGAGGCTGCCTGGACACAAATGGAAGAGGCTGGTGCTGTGTTCCTGCCCTGCGGAGGTGAGTTATGGTCGCCTACATCAGGAAACATAGAATATTATTTTTATGGCCAAGGGGTGATTAATTACTGGGGATATGAGAATCAGACTTCGCTGTATGCGTTGTATATTAGTCCTGACGAAACCAGTCCAGGCAATGATGATTTCTTTAGTTTGTATTCTTATTCGTTAGAAGAATGGCATGCATATTCGGTGCGATTGGTGCGCTTCTTGAATAGCAATGCCGATTAGTGCGAAAGAGGGTGTCCCCAAAGGCACCCTCTTTTTTTTGGGTCTATAGGTCAAATTGCAGGATAAAATCCTCTGAAACGCCAGTGTTTATTGGCGGTTTCGTGAATCAAGGTGCTTGAGACAAATTTTAACAAATAAAAATCGCCAATGGGTCAATTTGCAGGATAAAATCTTCCGATTAGTAAGAATACACTACCTTTGCGAGGATTCAAGATACTCAAAAAAGGTAGAAAATGTACAAGTCGAAATGTCCAGTATGCGGCGGCACGCACACAGTAAAAAACGGTAAACGGAGGGGAGTCCAAACCTATTTATGCAAGGGATGTGGATACCAGTTCCGTAACAGTCTTGGCCTAAAACGCGACACTTTATGGAGAAGCTATCAGGATGGCAAGCAGACCATATCGGAGCTGGCTGCAGCCTACGGAGTGAGCGACTCCACCATCAAGAGGCGGTTGCGCGAGATAGAAAAGGTCTGGGCGCAGCCGCCGCTGGATGGGAGCGGTTACGTTCACCTCGACGCCACTTATTGGGGACACAACTGGGGAGTGATGCTTGCGATAGACGAAAGTTCTGGAAAACCTCTCTACATGGCGTTTATCGCACATGAGAGGGTGCAGGACTATGTGGATGCCGTACGCAGCATCGAAGAGCGTGGATACACCATAATGGGGATTGTAATAGACGGGATGAAGAGTCTCTTCAGCGAGTTCTCGGCATACAAGATCCAGATGTGCCAGTACCACATGATACAGATAGTGAGGCGATACCTCACCCTGCATCCCAGACTGCTTGCAGCCCGGGAACTGAAAGCCCTTGTGGACAATATCGTGAATGAAGACGGACCCGAATTTGAGAATAAGCATCGGCATTGGAAGTCCAAATGGGTGGACATGTTGAACAGGCGTTCCACCTTGAAGTCGGGGAAGACGCAGTTCACCCACAGACGGCTGCGCTCCGCCATGCACAGCGTTGACTTCTACCTGCCGTACCTCTTCACATACCAGCAGCCGGAATGCAACGGGATGCCCAACACCAACAACAAGATTGAAGGGACTTTCACCGACCTCAAAAAGAATCTCAACAACCACAGTGGGATGTCAAAGGAGAACCGCAAGCGGTTCATCAGTGGGTTTTTCTTGGCATTGGGTGAAATCTAACAAGTCATAAAAAGGAAACGGCCGCCTCTTTGCCGGCAGCCGTTTCACGCATGACTTGTCGTCATTCACCGCAGTCTTATTCCTCACGGGGTTGCTCCCCAGCAGAGCCCCGCTATGCTTCAGACTGCGCGGCAAAGATACAAAACTTTTTTCATTCGGCCATCCTGCAATTTGACCTATTGAGACAAAGTACCAAAAATCATCCTGCAATTTGACCTATACGCCTTTTTTTGTTCCTTTGTAGCAGCACGGGTTGCAGGCTTGGAGCGAATGGGTCCGATAGTGCCCCATTATGAATACAATTGAAGAATGGCCGTTCATCGTTGTTATCCCAAAGAACGATCGTTATACGCGAGGAGACAGAGGTCAGGTCGTGAGGATGGCGATGGCTTGCGCGGCATCCTGTGCGGTGAGGCCGCAATCGGGGTTGGTATTGATGAGATAGGGCCGCTGCTCAGGCAGGAAGTCGAGTGCGTCGTCGAGGATGACATATCGACAGGTGTCGGGGTCGGACTGGGTGTTGGTATAGAGCCATTGGTTTATCTCCATTCCACGGTTGAACATGTAGCCGGCCATGACGATGGGGGTTACATCCAGCAGTGTGCCAGGCATGTTGCGGCATGTCCATAGCGCCTGAAGGGTGCTGAGCCCTTTGTATTTCCATGAGGATGTCACGACGATGCCTGCATCGGTTGAGTCGACAATGGCGCGCAAGTTGGCTACTGCCTCGGGGTCGAAATAGGGGCCAAGGTCATCCTTGAGGGGCTGGTGTTTTTCGAGGAGGGTTTGTCGGTGCTGCTGTGTGCAGATTACTCCGTCGAAGTCGAGGAAGATGTATCTTTGCATAGATTATCGATGAAGGAGCATATTGCGGCACAGGGTGTGTGTTGAGTCCCTGCGCCGCAGGTGTGATGTCCTGTTGTCAGTTTTTCTTGCGCGATGTTGTACTCCGGGACTTGCCTTTTGTGCTGTCCGCTTTCTTCCTTTTGGCTTTCGGGGCGGACTTTTTGGGTTCGGCCATTGGTGAAGAGGCCTTCTTGCTTCGACCGCGACGGTCTTTTGCCGTCTTGCCGCTTGGGATGTCGTAGGTCTCGTCTACCAACTCGAAATCAATCAGCTTCTTCATCATGTCGACACCTCTCACACGGATGGTGACGGGGTCGCCCAGTTTGTAGCATTTGCCGTGACGGCGTCCGATTACCTGATAGTTGTCTTCGTCCAGCATGAAGTAGTCGCCTTGCAGGGAGCCGATAGGAATCATGCCTTCGCATTTGTTGCCTTCGATTTCGGCATAGATGCCCCATTTGCTGACACCCGAAATCAGTGCCGGGAATTCCTGTCCCAGTTTGTCGCTGAGGAATTCGGCCTGTTTGTATTTCACGCTGGCACGTTCGGCGTCGGCGGCTTGTTTCTCCATACGCGAGCAGTGCTTGCAGTATTCTTCATATTCGTCAGCGCTGACGGAAGTACCGCCGTGCAGGTAGCGTTCCAGCAGGCGATGGACCATCAGGTCGGGGTATCGGCGGATGGGCGAGGTGAAGTGGGTGTAGAAGGCGAATCCCAATCCGTAGTGGCCGATGTTCTGGGTGCTGTAGTAGGCTTTGGCCATCGTGCGGATGGCGATATTGTCGATCATGTATTCTTCCCCTCGTCCGGCAATAGTGTCGAAGAGGTCGTTGTAGCTGTGGGCAAGGGCTTGGCGTGAGCCCACTTTGATTTTGAATCCCAGCTTGGCTACGAATTCCACAAAGGTGTTCAGTTTCTCGGGGTTGGGCTCGTCGTGTACTCGGTAGACGAAGGTCTTTGCGGGGGTTGGCTTGGAATCCTTTGTTTTTCCTTTCTTGGTCAAGCCCACATGCTCGGCCACTTGTTTATTGGCCAGCAGCATGAATTCCTCGATGAGCCAGTTGGCCTCTTTCGACTCTTTGATGTATACACCGATGGGCTTGGCGTTTTCGTCCAGATGGAATTTCACCTCCTGGCTTTCGAAGTTGATGGCGCCTTCGCGGTAGCGTTCTTCGCGCATGATGGTTGCCAGTTTGTGCAGCATCAGTATGGCGTTGTCGGTAGGTTCCTCGCCAGCTTTCACGCTGTCGGTGTCGATGATTTCCTGGGCTTCCTCATAGTTGTAGCGGCGGTCGCTGTTGATGACTGATTTGCCCATCCATACTTTCTTCACTTTGGCTTCGGCGGTCATTTCCATCACGACGCTGAAACAGAGTTTGTCTTCGTGCGGGCGCAGGGAGCAGACGCCGTTGCAGAGCTTCTCGGGGAGCATGGGGATGGTGCGGTCGACAAGGTAGACGCTGGTGCCGCGGGTGTAGGCTTCGCGGTCGATGGCGGTGCCGGGTTTAACATAGTGGGATACATCGGCGATGTGTACGCCCACCTCCATGTTGCCGTTGGGTAGTGTTTGGAAAGAGAGGGCATCGTCGTAGTCCTTGGCATCTTCGGGGTCGATGGTGAAAGTGGTGACGGAGCGGAAGTCCTTACGGCCTTCATAATCCTTCTCGGTAGGAGGGAGGATGTGCTCGGCCTCTTTCTCGGCCTGTGGCGGGAAGTCGAGCGGGAAGTCGTATTCGGCGAGGATGGACTGCATCTCCACGTTGTTGTCGCCCGGGCGGCCGAGCCGTTTGATGACGCGTCCCACGGGGTTGTTCATGCGCTCAGGCCAGTCGGTCATCTCCACCAGGGCTTTCTCGCCGTCGGTGGCTCCGGCCAGTTCGTTGAGAGGGATGAAGATGTCCACAACCATCGAACGGCTGTCGCTCACCAAGAAGGCAAAGCGGTCCTGCCGTTGAATGATTCCGACGAAACGGGTGCGGGCGCGATGGAGTATTTCTACTACCTGGCCTTCGGGTTTGTGCATCTTGCGTTGCGGGAACATCAGCACTTTCACGGTGTCGCCGTGCAGGGCGTGGCGGGTGTTGTTCGGGGTGATGAGGACATCCTCGAGACCTTCGTCTTGGGGTATGACGTATGCTTTGCCGGTCTGCTTCATGTCGATGGTGCCGACAATATAGTTTTTCGGCAGCAGGTCGTCGTTGATGTTCTTGGGGTTGATTTTGAATTTGCCGCGAGCGTTGTCGTCCTCAACCAGTATTTTGTCCTCTGCCAGTTCCTGCATGGTGGCAAGAACCAACTGGCGGCTGCCCTTGTCGTGGGCGCCGAGGCGCGAGGCTATCTGTTTGTGGTTGAATGTGTCGAAGGGGTTGTTGGCAAATATCTTTAGTATCTGTTTTGCGTAGATTTCGTTCATGTTGAAACGGAGGTGTTAATAAGGTTATTTTTTAGTGGGGGAAGGGATAAAGGCTTCTTGGATGAAACCGCAGCGAATCAGCAAGGCATTGTTGTCCGGGTCGCGCCCCATGAAGTTGCGGAACAGCACAGAGGGGTGTTCGGTGCCCCCTTTTGACAGAATCTCGTGACGGAATGACTCGGCGGTTGCTTTGTTGAAGATGCCTTCCCGTTTGAATTTAGAGAAGATGTCGGCGTCAAGCACTTCGGCCCATTTGTAGCCGTAGTACCCCGAAGCATAGCCACCGGCAAAGATGTGGGTGAAGGCTGTGCTGGTGCAGGTGCCTTTCACGATGGGCTGCAGTTCCTTCATACGTGAGTGCTCGTATTCGTCTATGCGTCCCTCGATGGGCTCTTGCAGTGTGTGGAATGCAAGGTCAATCCATCCCAGGTTCAGCTGACGGACGCAAAGCCATCCGGCCAGGTATTTCTCGGCAGCCTTGATTTTGCGTATGTAATCGCCGGGGATGGTGTCGTTAGTAAGATAGTGGCGGGCGAAGGTGTTGAGGAACTCGGGTTCGTAGCACCAGTTTTCCATCACCTGTGAAGGCATTTCGACAAAATCGCGTTTCACGCTGGTGCCGCTGAGGCTGGGATAGGTACAATCGGTGAGTAGGCAGTGCATGGCGTGTCCGAACTCGTGCATAAAGGTCTCCATCTCGTCGAAACTCAGCAGCGAAGGTTTGTCTCCAACGGGTTTGGAGAAGTTGCATACCACCTGCACCAAAGGTCTTATCTGTTTGCCTTCTATATTGCTCTGCTCGCGGAATGTGGTCTTCCAGGCACCGCTGCGCTTGCTGGCTCTCGGGTGCATGTCCAGATAGAGCACACCCATGAAACGGTTGCCGTCCATCACCTCGTAAACCTTCACGTCGGGGTGGTAGACCTCGATGTTGTTGGTTTCGCGGAACGTGATTCCATACAGGCGGCCGTACAGGTCGAAGATGCCCTGCCGCACTTTCTCCATCTGCAGGTAGGGACGAAGCAGTTCCGCGTCGAAGTCATACTTCTGCTGCTTCAACTTCTCGCTGTAGTAGCTGAAGTCCCAGCGTTGCAGTGGAAGCGTGGCACCGAGCTTTTGTGCAAAGTCCGATACCTCGGCAAGGTCTTTTTTGGCAAAAGGCATCGCCTGACTGTAGAGGTCGGTAAGGAATTTGGCCAGCTTTTCGGGGGTGTCGCACATGCGGTCGCTCAGCACATACTCGCAGTAATTCTCATAGCCCAGCATCTTGGCTTGTTGGTAGCGCAGATGGGTCATCTCGCGTATCACCTCGTTGTTGTCGTTCTCGTTGCCCCGGTTGCCGCGACTGTTGTAGGCACGCCACATCTGCTCGCGCAGTGCGCGGTTGTCGGCATAGGTGATAAAAGGACCGTATGACGGGTATGCAAGCGTGAATACCCATCCCTCCATACCGCGCTCCTGAGCCTCGGCCCGTGCGGCGGCCACCACATTCTCTGGCAGACCGGACAGGTCCTCGTCTTTGGTTATATGGAGGATGTAATTGTTGTTGTCCGCCAGCACATTCCGGTTCATCTGCTGCGACAGCTGCGATAGGCGTTCGCTGTTGCGGGCATAGGTCTTCCTATCTTTGCCTTTCAGGTTTACGCCATTGCGCACAAAACCCTTGTAGGTCTTCTCCAGCAAAGTGCGCTGCTCGGTGGTGAGGGCGAGCTTGTCGCGCTGGTCGTAGATGGTTTTAACCCGTTCAAACAGTTTAGGATTCATGTCCACGCTGTTGGAGAAACGCGTCAGTTCAGGGGTTAGCTCCATCACGATGTTCTGCAACTCAGTGTTGGTGTTGCACTCGTTCATGTTGAACATCACATTGCAGATTCGGTCAAGCCGTTCGCTGGCAGTCTGCAGGGCGACGATGGTGTTCTCAAACGTGGGGGCCTCCTTTTGTCGGATGATGCGTTGGATGTTGCCCTCGGCCTCCTTGATGGCTTCCTTCACGGCAGGAGCATAGTGCTCGTTGCGTATCTTGCTGAAGGGCGGTGTCTGATGGGGAGTGTTCCACTCTTGCAGCAAAGGGTTGGTGCTCTGCCCTGCGGCAGGCTGTGCAATGGCGACGATGGTCATAATCAAGATGTATTTGGCAGTATTCTTCATTTTTTTTTAGATTTATTATGATTCTTTCGTTGACAATGGTGCAATAAAACTGCGAATGTTTCGTTTTAACATAACGCAAAAATTTAAAATTATTGCATAGAATAGAAAATTAAATTGGAATAAACACAACAAAACACATTAATGCCATGAAGAAAATTGTATCGGTATTATCTCTCGCCATGGTTGCCATGGTTTTTGCAGCTTGCAACACCCACCAAGCCGAGTTGGACGCTGCCATCAAGACAAACGACTCGCTTTCTTTGATTATCCAGAACAAGGATACTGAACTCGATTCGCTCTTTGCCACCCTCAATCAGATTGAAGAGAATCTGGCCGCTGTCAACTCTCGCTACAATACTGTTCAGGAACTGCGCCGCGCCAATATGGAAGGCCAGCCTAACGTCAAGAGCCAGATCAGTGCCCAGATTAAGGACATTGAGAACCTGATGGCCGCCAACCGCCAGAAGATTGCCAGCCTCCAGGCAAAGATCAATACCGAGACTAAAGAGGGCACCCGCCTTCAGGAACTGGTCTCCCGTCAGGAAGAGCGTATCGCCCAGCAGGAGTCGCAGATTGCCCAGCTCCTCACCGAACTGGAGAACAACAAGGTCATCATCAAGAAACTCAACCAGGATGTCACCGACCTGACCGCTTCCAACGAGCAGAAAGAGCAGTACATCAAACAGCAGACCGCCGAAGCCAACCGTGCCTACTATGTGGTTGGCAACTACTCCGACCTCAACGAGGCTGGTATCGTAAGCAAGGCCGGTGGTTTCATTGGTATCGGCCGTCGCCAGGGTACCAACAGCGATATGCCCCTCGACCGTTTCACTCAGATTGACCGCACCAAGGTCACCACTATCCCCATCAACATGAAGCGCGCTCTTGTGGTCTCCAAGCACCCCGAGAACAGCTATGAGCTGGTGATGGACGAGAATGACGATAAGGTGGTCTCCTACCTCCGCATCCTCAATCCCGCCAAGTTCTGGGAGCAGACCCGCTTCTTGGTCATCTCTACCAAGTAAAGGACACGGATAACCTATCTTATTAACCTAAAGGAGACAGGGTAATGCCCTGCCTCCTTTTTGTTTTTCTATACAAACGAAGAATGGACGTTGCAGCCAATATGCTCGAAACAAATACTAATCTGGCATAAACCCAGATGACCGATTTGGGATAAACCAAACAACAGTCATACTAGATGTTTTAGGAATGCAGTGAAGAGTGTGTGCGGCTAGCGGGCGGTCTCTAGGGCTTTTTGCATGGCTCGGATTTGGTCGCGATATTTGGCAGCGGACATGAAGTCCATCTCTTTGGCGGCTATCTGCATCTTGCGTTGGGCTTCACGAATCTCTTTGCGCAGTTGGGCTTGGGTCTTGTTGCACCACTGCAGGTCGTCTTCCTGTGCGGTATTCGTGGTCTCCTCGGCGGCAAACGGTACGGGTGTGTCGGGCAAGGGCTGCTGTTGTGTGCGGGAGGCTCGTTGCTGATGGCTCCCACCGTGGGCCGGGGTGTTAAGTGCGTATGGCGAGGCGGCGATATTGGGGATATTGGGGCCTTCAGGTGCTTTCTCTTCGTAATGCTCTTCGGCGGCACGCTCGATGACGCTGGTGGTGCCGATGATGGCCTCGGTGTTCTTCACAATCTGGCGTGGCACGATGCCATGTTCCAAGTTATAGCGTATCTGTTTCTCACGATGGCGGTTGGTCTCGTCTATGGCGCGTTGCATGCTGCCGGTAATTGTGTCACCGTAGAGGATGGCCTTGCTGTGGACATTGCGGGCGGCACGGCCGATGGTCTGGATAAGGGCACGGTCGCTGCGCAGGAAGCCCTCCTTGTCGGCATCGAGGATGGCCACAAGTGACACCTCGGGCAGGTCGAGTCCCTCACGCAGCAGGTTGACGCCCACCAGCACATCGAACACTCCCATGCGCAAGTCACGCATGATTTCCACGCGTTCGAGGGTGTCCACATCGCTATGGATGTATTTACTGCGGATGCCGAGATTGAGCAGGTAGGAGGTCATCTCCTCGGCCATGCGTTTGGTGAGCGTGGTGACCAGAACGCGCTCGTGTTTGTATACGGTCTTTTCTATCTCGTCCAGTAGGTCGTCCACCTGACTGACAGCGGGGCGCACTTCCACCACAGGGTCCAGAAGGCCAGTGGGGCGGATAATCTGCTCCACCACCACGCCTTCGGCTTCGCTGAGCTCGTATTTTGCAGGTGTGGCGCTGATGTAGATGGTCTGTCCGGTGATGGAGTAGAACTCATCGTATGTAAGGGGACGGTTGTCGAGTGCCGAGGGAAGCCGGAATCCATATTCGACGAGGGAGGTCTTTCGGCTGCGGTCGCCGCCGTACATGGCGCCGATTTGGGGTACTGTCACATGGCTCTCGTCAATCACGAGGAGGAAGTCGTCGGGGAAATAGTCGATAAGGCAGAATGGGCGGCTGCCTTCTGAGCGGCCGTCGAAGTAGCGGGAGTAGTTCTCTATGCCGCTGCAGTAGCCCAGCTCCTGTATCATCTCAAGGTCGTAGTTGACCCGTTCCTCAAGCCGTTTGGCCTCGAGGGGTTTGTCGATGGAATAGAAATAGTCGCGACGTTCAAACATGTCCGACTGTATCTGCCGCAAGGCATCGGCCATGTTGTCTTTCGAGGTGAGGAAGTTGCTGGCAGGGTAGATGGTGGCTTCGGTGAAGGTCTCTATCTTGTGGCCGCTGATGGGGTCGAAGCTCTCTATGCTCTCAATCTCGTCGTCCCAGAAACTGATGCGGAAACAGAAATCGGCAAAGGAGGGGAAGATGTCCACCGTGTCGCCCTTGACGCGGAAACGGCCGTTGGTGAACTCTATCTCGTTGCGAACGTATTGCCCGTCCAGCAGTTGCATAAGGAGGTTGTCGCGGGTGATGCGCTGGCCTACCTTGATGCTTACAGTGCCGCGCTTGAACTCATCGGGGTTGCCGATGCCGTAGATGCAGCTCACCGAACTGACCACGATGACGTCGCGCCGTCCGCTGAGCAGGGCCGAGGAGGCACGCAGGCGGAGTTTGTCGAGGTCGTCGTTGATGGCCAGGTCTTTTTCGATATAAGTGTTGGTGGCGGCAATGTAAGCCTCTGGCTGATAGTAGTCGTAGTAGGAGACGAAGTATTCGACAGCGTTGTTCGGGAAGAACTGCTTGAACTCGCCGTAGAGCTGGGCGGCGAGGGTCTTGTTATGGCTGAGCACCAGCGTGGGACGCTGCAGCTGGGCGATGACGTTGGCCACCGTAAAGGTCTTGCCGCTGCCGGTAACACCTTGCAGCACTTGCGCACGCTGACCGCTGCGTACACCTTCCACCAGCTGGCGGATGGCTTCGGGCTGGTCGCCCATGGGGGCAAAGTCGGATTTTAATTCAAAGTCCATGATTGGGGAGTGGGATTAGTGGTTGTAGTGCATTGATGGCATTGATGCCGTCGAGTGCCGAAGAGACGATACCGCCAGCATATCCAGCCCCTTCGCCGCAGGGATAGAGACGACGCAGTTGTGGATGCTGCATGGTCTCATCGCGCGGGATGCGTACAGGCGACGAGGTACGGCTTTCCACAGCCAGCACACTCGCCTGCGCAGTGTAGAATCCGTGCATCTTGCGGTCGAACAGCTGTAGTCCCTGCTGTAGACAGCGAACCACGAAAGGCGGTAGCAACTGGTGTATCGGGCAGTCCACCGTGGGACCGAGGTAGTTGCTCTTGTTGTTGCGCTGGCTCGGGCGGCTTTGACAGAAGTCGGTGAGCCGTTGGATGGGGGCAGAAATCGTGTTGCCGGCTGCTTGATAGACGGCCTGCTCCACCTCCTGCTGGAAACGGAGCAACGCCAGTGCTCCCTCGTTGGCATATTGGGGTACATCCTCAAGCCCCACGGTTACGGCGATGCCGCTGTTGGCATAGGGTGAGTTGCGTTTCGAGTTGCTCATGCCGTTCACCACCTGCTGCCCTTCTGCGGTGGCGGCAGGCACAATCACCCCTCCCGGACACATGCAGAACGAGAACACCCCGTGGCCCTCTACCTGTGTGGTGAGGCTATAGGCCGCCGGAGGCAGGAAACGCATGGCTGGCGAACGGTGGTACTGTATCTCGTTAATGAGGCTTTGCGGGTGTTCCACCCTCACACCGAGGGCAAACGGTTTGGCCTCCAGCATCCATCCCTTGTCGGCAAACAGACGGTATATGTCGCGGGCCGAGTGGCCGGTGGCAAGGATTACCGCGTTGCCGCTGTATGTGTTGCCAGCCGTGTCCCGCACACCTTTTACAGTTAATTGCGCTCCTTCGCGTTTCACAATCAAGTCGGACACACAGGTGGAGAAGTGGTATTCGCCCCCATGGTCTTCGATGGTGCGACGCATGTTGGCGATGATACCGCTCAGCTTGTCCGTACCGATATGGGCGTGGGCGTCGATGGCTATAGCGGGGTCGGCACCATGTTCTATAAAGCGTTGCAGCACATAGTCGATGTTTCCACGCTTGGTGCTGCGCGTGTACAGCTTCCCGTCGGAGTAGGTACCCGCTCCCCCTTCGCCGAAACACCAGTTGCTCTCAGGGTTCACCTGTCGGGTCCGTCCTAACTGGGCGATATCAAGTCGGCGCTGCTCCACTGGCTGCCCCCGTTCTATGACGATGGGTTTCAGCCCCACCTCAAGCGCACGCAAGGCGGCAAAAAGTCCCGCCGGACCAGCACCCACAATGATGACCGCTGCTTTCGTATGGCAGTCTTGGTAGTGGCCGCGATAGTCGCGTGGGGTGTAGTCCTCGTTGCAATACACCTCCACGGTGGTGTGGTAGCGGATACCGCGGCGCGAGTCGAGACTCCGTCGCAGCACTTCCACATGCTTTACATCGCCGGTCTGCAGGCCTGCTTTGCGGGCCACAGCCTGCAGCATCATGGCAGGAGTGAAGTATTCCTCGGGGCTGAGGTCAATGTCGAGTGTCTTTCTCATAAGCCCCCCTCGAAAGTGAACGAGAGCATAAAGGTGCGCGACAATAGGCTGTTTGTCGACTGGGTATAGTAGTCGTCGTCCATCACCTTCAGGTCTATCAATCCGAAAGCCATCTTGAGCTCAATGGCAAACTTCACATAGCGCAGGAAGAAATCGAACCCGACGCCTGCCGTGTACCGTAGGTCTATCGCGTTCAGTCTGATAATGCTCTCGTCGTTGTTATTCTTGTTTTTCCGCAGCGAAGCGAAGTCGAACCCCCAGCTGGCTCCGGCAGTCAGGTAGGGACGGAAGTTGGTGTACCGCTTGGCACGGAACTTCAGCTCTATGGGGATTTCTCCGTAAACCGACTCCACGGTGCGCCGCAAGTCGTATTTCCAGTGGGTGGATGTGTAGGCCTCCGACCAGCTGTAGGCCATATCCCTGCTTATCAGTGTTATGCCGGGCAGGAGACGGAGGTTGAGATTGTCGTTCAGACGCAAGTCGCCAATCACGTTGATGTGGAATCCGGGGCTGTAATACGATGTCACGCCCTGTATGGTCTGTCTCAGCGTGTCGTTTTCCGAGAAGCGAAGGTCGAATTTCGACTGGGTATAACCCACCTGTATACCCCAGTGCAGCAATCTGTTGTCAAACGACCCCAGGAATGCAGCCCGCGTCTGCCCCTGCATCGCGCAAGGCAGGCACAGCATCACTAACGCATACAAAAGAATCTTCCTTCTCAAGGCACTCGTATTAGGTTGTCAATTCACTATCTTCAATTCTCCGACATTTCACCCCTCAGCGACACGCCCAGGCACTTCCGCACGTGGTCGAGGTCGTCGGGGTAAGTCCCCAGCAGGTACATCATCTTGGTCACGGCAGCCTCCAGCGTGATGTCTTTGCCGCCGATGATGCCGATGCGGTTCATCTCGCAGCTGGCTTCGTACTGGCACATCACCACCGAGCCCGCCTTGCACTGTGTCACGTTCAACACAATCACGCCGCGCTGCAGTGCATCCTCCATCGCCTCGATAAACCACGGCTCGGTAGGAGCGTTGCCGCTGCCGAAGGTCTCCACAATCACGCCGTGCAACCCTTCGGCACCCAGTATGGCTTTCACCACCTCCGGGGTGATGCCCGGGAAGAGTTTCAGCACCGCGATGTTGCGGTCGAACCGTTTTCTCACCTCCAGCGGTTTCTCCCCCTTGGGAAGGAACAGGTGGGGTTTGAAACTGAAGTTGATGCCTGCTTTGGCCAGCGATGGGTAATTGAAACTCATGAATGCGTCGAAATTCTCCGCGCTCACCTTTGTACTGCGGTTGCCACGATACAAGTGGTTTTCGAAGAACAGGCACACCTCGGGGATGAACGCCTCGCGGCACGAGGCCAGTTCAAGGGCACAGATGATGTTCTCGCGCCCGTCGGTACGCAGCACGCCCATTGGCAGCTGGCTGCCTGTCAGGATAATCGGCTTCGACAGATTCTTGAACATGAAGCTCAACGCCGATGCCGTGTAGGCCATTGTGTCCGTGCCGTGCAGCACCACAAAGCCGTCATAGTCGTCGTACCGCTTCTCAATAATCTCTGCTATGTCCACCCAGAAATCGGGTTTCATGTTCGACGAGTCGATGATGCGTTCCATCTGACAAGTGTCGACGGTATAGGGGCATTTGCGCAGTTCGGGGAGCAAATCGTAGATGTGTTCCATCGGGAAAGGCCTCAGCGAGCCCCTCTCGTCCTGCACCATGCCGATGGTGCCACCGGTGTAAACTATTAATACTCTGTTCTTCATAGTACGTTGCATTATTTCTTGGCACGCGCCGCGAAATCAGTTGCCCTCATTCTTGCGGCTGCCCGCTTTGTTCATAACGCAGAATCTTTTCTTTTATTGTGTCAGGAATTACCGCTCCGCGGTGTGTGCTGCGGCTGTATCCCGCCATCACGGTGCGGCAGCTGGCATAAGCCTCGCCTGTGGTGTCGTCTACCACCTGCTGGCGCACGGCCAGACTTTTGTTGCCGAAGTGGTCCACCGAGGTGGTCACATGCACGTGGTCGTGATACCGTATCTGCTTGTGGAAGTCCACCTCTACACGCACCACCATCACCGTGAACTCTCCCTCCTCGGGCGGCAGCCCTATGGCGGTGAAATACTCCGATTTCCCCAAGTCGAAAAACTCCATGATGACGGCATTGTTCACGTGCCCCATCTGGTCGATGTCGTTAAAGCGTAATTGAATAGGTGTGATATGCATATACTGTTGTTGTTTTGTTTACACGTTGTTGCCATAAGGCTATTCCGCCGCCCGTCGGCGCAGTGAGAAGAAGAACTCGAGCCCTCCGCCGTCGCGGTTCTTTACATAGATGTCGCCACCGTGGAACAGCACGGCATGCTTCACTATCGACAACCCCAGCCCGGTGCCGCCGTTCTTGCGGCTGCGTCCCTCCTCGATGCGTACAAACCGGTCAAACAGTCGTGGCAGGAACTCGTTCTGCACGCCGCGTCCGGTGTCGTAGAGACGGAGGTAATAGTGGGTCCCGTCGCTGGGCTTGTAGCTCTCGATGCCCACCTGGCAGCCGTCGCCGGCATACACGATGGCATTCTCTATCAGGTTGCGGAATATCGAATACACCAGCAGTCCGTTGCCGTCGACGGTCATGCCCTCCTCCAGCCGGTTCTCGATGGAGATATTGTGATTCTCGGCTTCCAGCCTCAACTCCTTGATTGCCTCCTCGGCCTGTTCGCACAGGTCCACCTTCTCGCGGGTGAAGAGGTCATTGCCCTCCTCCAGTTTGTTGATTAAGGCCACGTCGTTTATCAGGTCCGACAGCCTGAGCGTCTGGCTGTAGCATCGCTCCATGAAGTGGCGGCGCTGTTCCTCGCTCACCGGCCTGTCGCCCAGGAGTATCTCCAGGTATCCCCTTATCGAGCTCACAGGGGTCTTCAACTCGTGTGCGATGTTGTTGGTCATCTCCTGCTTCAGACGGCGGTTGCGCTCCTGTTCGGCGGCAAACTGCCGTTCGCGCACCTCCGCCTCCTCGCGCAGTTGCTGTTCGGCCTTCACCCTCTTTCGCAGCCTAGCCCACATCCATGCCACCGTGGCCAGTGCCGCTGCCAGCAGCACCGTCGTGATAGTGAAAAGCGAAACGTCAATATTCATAGTCCTGTCGTTGTCTTGTCGGGTTTTGGGGGAGGGATGTCAGCCGCAGCGTCGTTGCACCCTGTGCGGAGCTAGGCCTGCATGGTGTAGCCGAACCCCGTGCGGTTCACAATACGGCGCCCCTCGCTGCCCAGTTTCTTTCTCAGTCTTGCAATGTGGACGTCCACGCTCCGGTCATTTACCAGGGCGTCCTCGGGCCATACGCGGGTCATAATCTCCTCGCGGGTGAAATAAATGTTCGGGTTTTCAGCCATGAGGCACAGTATACCATATTCGCGCCTTGTCAGTTCCACACCGCGACCTGCCGCCGTGACGCTCTGCCTGCCGGGGTCTATCACCACGCCCCCGCAGCATATCTTGCCGTCGTCCTGTGCCGCCGGGGTGGCGGTCTTGGCTGCCGGTGTGGCTGTCCGTTTCAGTACGGCCCGTACCCGTGCCAGCACGGTGTCGAACGAGAAGGGTTTGGTGATGTAGTCGTCGGCGCCGCATTCAAACCCCTTCAGCTGGTCGTCGTGGCTGTCGCGGGCGGTGAGGAAAATCACCGGTGTGTTGTCGCCTGCGGCGCGCAGCCTGCTGGCCAGCTCGAATCCCGACATCTTGTCCATCATCACATCCAGCAGTATCAGGTCAAACTGCGGCTCTGTAGGTTCCGTCAGCAGCGCCAGTGCCCCTTCGGCATCGCCGCAGGTGGTCACCTCGTAGCCCTCGCTTTCAAGGTCGAAACGCAGAATGTCGCACAAATCCTGCTCGTCGTCAACAACCAATACTTTTGTCATAGCTACTGATACAATTATTCCCAACCTTTCTGCCGCCGCCTCCCGCATGGCGGGGACGGGGCGTGCTTTAAAACAAAAAAGGAGGCACATCTCTGAGCCTCCTTTGCGTTCTTGTTGTGGCATTGACTGGAATTGAACCAGTGACACAAGGATTTTCAGTCCTCTGCTCTACCAACTGAGCTACAACGCCATCATTTCAATAGTCTTTTCAACTCTCTTGAAATCGGATGCAAAGATACACCCTTTTTTCCGTTCGGCAAAATTTTTTTTTTAAAAAATGCGCAATACATTGTGTCTTAGGCTGATTTTTTTTCGTTGCAGGGCCATTGAGGCCTTGCAAAACAGCCCTCACAAAGCCGATTTTTCGTCATTTTCGCCTGTTTCCGACACCTCTTTTTCGTCGTTTTTCTTCTTTTTGAAGTTCTGCACCAGCTGGTCGATGATCAGCCAGAAGCAGCCCACGGTAATGGCCGAGTCGGCTATGTTGAAGATGGCGCTGAAGAAGAGGATGTGCTGTCCGCCCCATATCGGGAAGCCGGCCGGCAGCGTGGTGTCAATCATCGGGGCGAAGAACATGTCCACCACACGCCCCTGCAGCAGGGGGGCGTAGCCTTCGGGCGGAAACATCTGGGCCACGGAGTAAGTGCTCTCGTTGAACAGCACGCCGTAGAAACAACAGTCAATCAAGTTGCCCACAGCACCGGCGGTAATCAGCGCCATGTAGGCGATAAAACCGGTGCGTGCCCCACGCTTTATCAATATTGGCAACGCCACCAGCAGGGCAAGCGAAGCCACCAGCCTGAACAGCGTCAGCAGTACCTTGCCTGTCGCACCGCCGAACTTCATTCCGAAGGCAAAGCCCTCGTTCTCGACGAAGTGCAGGACGAACCAGTCGCCTATCAGCGGAATCTCTTCGCCAATGTACATGTGGGTCTTGACCCATATTTTCAATGCCTGATCGGCAATGAGGATGATGCCTATGATGCACCATATCAGTAGGTGCTGTTTCTTCTGTTTTGTGTCCATAATGCTGCAATAACTTACATTGTTCTTTTTTATTGTACCCGAAGGCCGCTCTAGTCGAAAAAAAACGTCACTTGTCGCCGCCTTGGGCGAGTTGGGGCCGTTGTCCAGTCTATGCATTGGACTGGCAGTAACTCCGTTCAATCCTGCATCCTTGCTGCAACGTTATAGGCTCGTTATCCGTCGCTATATGCTGAAAGGATAGGATAACGATGCTGTAACGATGCTTGATTGAACGAAGGCAGGGGGGTGCGGCGGGTGTCAACGGTCGGCGGCTTGGGCGATGGCCTGCAGCAGCTCGTCGTACCATTCCTGCCCGAAGCGGCGGATAAGGGGTTCGCGGAGGTATTGGTAGAGGGGCACGCCGCACTCGTTGCCCTTTTTCACGGCACAGCGGCATACGTCCCACTGGTGGTAGTTGACGGCGGTGAATTCGCCGTATTCGTCCACGCGGATGGGGTAGAGGTGGCAGGAGACGGGTTTGAGGAAGTCGGTCTTGCCGTCGCGGCAGGCCTGCTCGATGGCGCAGAGGGCGGTGCCGTCGGGCGCCCATGCCACGTAGGCACACTCGCGGTTGTTGACCAGTGGCGTGCAGGGCTCGGCGGCGTTGTCGAGGGTGGAAACGCCTTGCTCGGCCACGGCTTGCAGTCCTTCGGGGGTCATATAGGGCTGCACCTGCGGCAGGATGCGCTCCAAAACGGGTATCTCCTCTTCGAGCAGGGGTGCACCGTAGTCGCCCTCGATGCAGCACTGCCCTTTGCATTGCGCCAGGTCGCAGCAGAAACGGCGTTCGGCGATGTCGTCGGAGACTATGCTTTCTTTTACTATCAGCATTTTTTTTCTAGTTTTACTAGTTTTTCTAGTATTTTCTAGTAGTTTTTAGGGTCTCTATTATCTTTTGGGCTAGGACGCTGGCCAGCTTTTCTTTTGACTCCACGGTCCAGCCGGCCACGTGCGGGGTGAGGAGGGCGCGGGGGGAGTGGAGCAGATAGTGGAAGGCGTCGGGCAGGTGGTCGAGGTCGAGGCCGTCGCGGGTCATGTCTTCGTATTCTATCACATCGAGGGCGGTGCCGAGGATGAGCCCTTCGTCGAGGGCGCGTACAAGACCCGGAGTGTCCACCACAGCACCGCGCGAGGTGTTGATGAGGTGGAATGGGTGGCGGAAACGCTGGATGAAGGGATAGTCGACCATGTGGCGGGTTTCGGGGGTGAGCGGCACGTGGAGGCTGAGGACTTGGGCGCGCTGCTGCAGATCGTGGAGCGAGACCTCCTGCACGTAGGCAGGGGCGTAGCCGGCAGGTTTGTATTTGTCGTAGGCGATGATGTTGCATTCAAAGCCCTGCAGCCTTTGGGCGAAGGCGCTACCCATGTTGCCGAAGCCGATGATGCCGACGGTGCGGCCTTTCAGCTCCAGCCCGCGGTTGGCCTCGCGTTGCCATAGTCCCTGCCGCACTTCGGCGTCGGCACGGGCGATGTTGTTGAACAGGGCGAGAAGGAGTCCGAGGGCATGTTCGCCCACGGCGTCGCGGTTGCCTTCGGGCGAGTTGAGGCAGCGGATGCCGAGGCTTTCGGCATAATCCACGTCGATGGTTTCCATGCCTGCTCCCACACGCCCGATGCAGCGCAGATGGCGGGCACGGTCGAGGAATGTGCGGTCGATGATGATTTTGCTGCGCACCACGAGGGCGTCGTATTGCGGGATGACGGACAGGAGGGTGTCGTAGTTGAGGGTGGTGTCCTCCACCACTTCATGGCCGGCTTGGCGCAGGAGGTCGTGGAGAATGGGGTGAGTGCTGTCGGTGACGAGAATCCTCATGGCTGTTAGCGTCTGGTGGTGGTGTCGGAGGTGTTGATGTCTAATTGAAGATTGATGGAGGCTTTGGCACCGAGAATGCCTAAGCCGCCCTTGACGTTGGAGTGGATACGGACGGGTTCGGAGAGGAATCCCATGATGCTGGAGCCGCTCTGTTGGTTTTCTTTGGTGACGGTGTAGAGGTAGGTGTCGCGGCTGAGGGAGGTAATCTCGAGGAAGAGGGTTTCGTGTCCGGCATCGTAGCTGAGGTGGGGGATGGAACCGGAGATAGTGTGGTTGTGGCCGTTGATGCGCTCGTCGGTGAAGAGGACTTGCGAGCCACGTGAGTAGTCTGTGGTGATGTCGAGGTCGAAATAGTCGTCGGTTGTGTTTGCATCGAATATAATATTGTCGGTTACCTGCAGGTTCAGGAAGTGTTTGTTTTTCAGTTTGGCATCAACGAGGTAGGCGCGTATCATATAGCAGTTGTTCTGACCGGCGGGGTCGTGGAGTTGGAAATTGAATTTAACCTTGCCTTCAATGTTGGTATAGATGATTTCCGGATGTTGATAGTCGGGATAAGTTTCAATAGTAACCTCGGGTGTGAAGGTGAAGTCGCTTATTTGCGGACGGGAGGGGATGCGGCATCCGGCGGTGAGTTCACCTTTGTCGGGCACGATGACACGGAGGGTGAGGGTGTCGTTTTCGTGTAGGGTGAGGTCGGAATTGTATAGACCTTGGTTAACGTGGGTAAAGTTTGGTGAGACGGAGGTGCCATTCAACTCGGCATGGAAGGATGCATTGTCGATGATTTTGAACGGGGAGTCGTCGAGGAAGAAGCGACTGTAGGTGAGACGCACGTTGAGTGTGTTGTCGGCTTCGGCTTGAGAGATGAGTACCGGAAGGGATGCGGTCTCTTTGCCGGAGAACTCGATTGTCTTGGTGCAGGCTGAGGCAAGGGTCAGGGCTGCTAGAATGGGGATTATTGTGGTTGTTTTCATTGTATTGTTCTATTATGATGGGTTATATGGGTTTGATGGGTTTGATGGGTTCGATTAGATTTGCCAGAGGTAGCTGACGGTGGGGATGATGGGGAAGATGGAGAGTTGGTTGAGCTTTCTGTTGCCATTCCAGCTGTAGTCGATATAAAGCATGTAGGGGTTCAGGCGGTTGTAGACGTTGTAGACACTGAGATTGATGGTGCGGCGGCCGTATTTGAGTTCTTTGTGCCAGTTGAGGCTGACATCCATGCGGTGGTAGTTGGGCATGCGGTAGTTGTTGCGCGAGGAGACATAGTCGGCCGATGCGGTGTAGATGGAGCCGTATTCGGGGATGCCTGTGGTGGGGTCGAATTGCTGGAGGGCGAGGGTAGCGGCGTTGCCGGAGGAGAAGACCCAGGTGAGGCTGGCGTCGAAACGGTCGGTGAATTTGTAGGTGAGGACGATGCTGACATCGTGACGACGGTCGTATTTGGCG
>JAEEGI010006709.1_pt1 | contig 25931 bp, 22 predicted proteins | sample 8958751 | NCBI WGS metagenome assembly JAEEGI01 (sample SAMN16246545, study PRJNA631951) | gut metagenome | biome: gut microbiome; feature: rumen; material: KS-attached | host: Bos | place: Iran: Karaj | collected 2018-10
ATGGGATGAGGCCACGCTAACGGAAAAGAAAGTGCTGATGCAGGCGAGTCTGTTCCCGATTATTCCGTCGGTGAGTTATAGTTATAAATTCTAATTCGACCATGGCTTATGGCCTATGACAATGACCGCTTTTTGATAATAGAAACGCTTACAATTTTAATAAAGCGGTCATAGTCAATAGCCATTGGCCATGGTCAAGAAAACAAAATACAACAATGAAAACCAACCTCCTAACCTTAATAACCATCTTTACTGCGATACTCCTCACTTCCTGCGAGAAAGAAATCGAATTCAACGGCGAGCAGACCGACCCAAAATTGGTGATCAACAGTCTTATGGAACCTGGACAACCCGTCAAAGCTGCCATCAGCAAGAGTTTCTTTTTCTTAGACAACCATGCCAACACAACTGCTCCTGATGACCTTGTGGCCACGCTCTATGTGAATGGCAACTTACTTGGCGAGATGACTCCACATAATGACACCGTGGTCAGCTACGACATTTGGGACCCAAACGACCCGAATCTTGGCCATATCAGGAAAATCTATACTTATGATTATTGTCCCGCTATGGGCGACATCATCAAAATCTCGGCTTCGGCTAATGGTTTTGATGATGTGGAGGCCGAAACAAGTCCACTCCCCAATGCCATAGAGGCTCAATTGAGCGCAGATGTGGCTCATTGGGACTCATGGTATGAGCATTACTATAACTATGAGACTTTTGAAGAGGATGCAGACAGTTTATTAAAGATGTATGCAGAGGTGACTTTGACGCTTGAAATCACCGACCCCAACCCCGGGCAAGTCGATTGTTTCAAGATTTACATTCCAAACTGGAAAAACGACCATCCACTGAGAAACAGCTACGATTGTTCCTTTGAATATGACGACCCCGTTTTTGGCTCGGCGCTTCCCAACAATGAATACATCGATTTTAGCGACCTCGACACAAAGCCTTTAGGCGTGTTTACTGATGTTCTTTTCGACGGTAAGTCTTATCAGCTTAAAGTCAAAATGACGGTTTGGTTAACTGTGGATGAGGAATACGACCCTGCATTCTTTCAATTGCCCATTAAGTTGGAACATCTCTCAAAAGAATACTACAACTATTTGTATACCTGCGACCAAGGCGATATGTCCATGCAGTTATTTGCCGAACCTATCCAGACCTACTCCAATGTGAAAGGTGGTTATGGCATCGTTGCAGGTCATACAGTGGACACATTATGGTATGCCTTGCCGTTGGCGGAATAAACATATAAGGCTGTTGCATTGTGGCAGCCGCTGTGGATTTTACCAGCAGCTGCCACAATGCAACAGCCCTACAAAGCGATCATAAATCAAATCATTTTACTGCAGCAGCCCATTTCTCGACATCAGCTTTGTTGATGCGGTTCAAGAGCTTGCCTTCACCGAACTTATATTTCGGATAGGCAGCCTTGAGGTCCTTACAGGCTTGGTCAATGCTACTGCCGCCCGAAGTGGCAAAAGGTACTATGGTTTTACCTGTGAAATCGTTGGCCTCAATAAAAGTGTTGATGATGGTCGGGGCAGTGTACCACCAGATGGGGAAGCCGACATACACCACATCATACTGTTCAAGGTTTTTCACCTTACCGCCATCCTTAAGGGTCGGACGCGAGCTTTTGTCGTTCATCTCGATGGTCGAGCGTGACTTCTTGTCTCGCCAATTGAGGTCAGCGTCTGTGTAAAGTTGTTCAGGGGTGATTTCAAAGAGGTCGGCACCGATGATGTCGGCCACTTGTTTGGCAGCACTGCGGGTCACGCCCGATGCTGAGAAATAGGTGACTAATGTTTTCATAGTTTTGCATTGTTTGGTTTCGTTCGACTTGGTACAACAGTCTTTTTTCGATTCGTTCTTTGCCTTCGAGCAGCAGTCTTGAGCCGTGGCACCAAGCGTCACCGCTGTTAGGACAATCAGTAATGCTATCTTTTTCATTCGTAGTAGGATTTAAATTTCGTCCGCAAAAATACACTTTTTTTTTCGGTATGTCGATTTCCTTTGCTATTTTTGCAAGGAGTTTCCCTTGCGGGAGATGGCGTTTTTTCTTTTGTTTCCTGCAGCGGAAGAGTTGGTATGTACACAATAACTGTTTCCACCGCCGCATGACACGAATTCCTAAATTCCATTCCCGAAAGGGAAACTCAATTGGATACATCGGCCTGTCCCCTTAGGAAGAGGGAATTGTGACAGCCTTACAACTGAACAACTATCAACTATAAACTGATCAATTATGGACATAACAAACATCTTAGGCGCTTTGACGGGCAACGATGCCATCGACGCCATTTCAAAGACCCTCAAAATCGACTCGAAGCAGGTGTCTTCGGTCATCACCGCTGCATTGCCATCGCTCTTGGGCGCCATGCAAAAAAATGCCTCCTCACAAGCAGGTGCGGCATCCTTGGCCGAAGCCCTTGGCTACCATGCAGGCAACGCAGGCAACATCATCAATAACTTAAAATCTGCCGACCTCACCGATGGCGGTAAGATTTTGAGCCATATCTTTGGCGGCAATCTCTCATCTGTGCTGGGTGGCATCTCTAAAAATACTGGTGTGACCTCCAATGCAGTAGGTAGCATCTTGGCTTCCATCGCCCCGAGCCTGTTGGCACTTTTGGGCAAGAGACAACAAGGTAATGGCATTGATGCATCTGGACTGGCTGGCATGCTGGGCATGATCCTGAGCGGCACTTCGTCAAGCAGTAACAGCAACATGGGCGGCCTGGAAAGCATCCTAGGCGGCCTCGGCAGCATTTTCGGGAAGTAGTAAACCCGTTTTGGAAAGATATTCTTCCTTCGCAAACCGTTATGGCGGACTTGACTAATACCATACAATTATGAAAAGCAATTCTTCACTATGCAAAAGAACAGCATACGCTGTATTATCCATTCTTTTCCTGGGAGTAATGGGAATGACACACTTGTACGCACAAGACCTATTCATCATTGGACATTTGTATTACCAAATCAATGATGACGGTGTTTCTGCAACGCTTATAGGCCCTGTTGACAGCATAGAAGTGACTGGTGAATTAAGCATCCCAACATCCATCAGTTATAATGGAAACAATTATACTGTGACCAGGATTGGAAATAACGCTTTTATATCGTGTGCAAGATTAACAGGTCCCCTAACCATACCGAATACTGTGACCTCTATTGGTGAAAACGCATTTTTGGCTTGCAGCGGACTCACAGAATTACACCTTGGCAGTTCCTTGGATACCATTGGACCCGCAGCATTTTATGGTTGCAAGGGATTTACTGGTTCTCTGAACATCCCGAATTCCGTAAGGGCTATTGAGATTGCGGCGTTTTATGGTTGCAATGGATTTACTGGCTCTTTAACTTTTGGCAACGGTTTGAAGCGCATTGAAAATGCGGCGTTTTACAAGTGTAACGGTTTTTCCAGTTTGACTATCAGCGATGCTGTGACATCCATTGGTACTTCCGCATTTTGGGGTTGCTCTGGATTTACTGGTTCTCTGACCATTCCTAACTCCGTGACATATATTGAACCTAATGCGTTCCGCAATTGCAACGGATTTACAGGCACATTAACGCTTGGTAGCGCATTGGATAGTATTGGCGGGGAAGCCTTTTATAATTGCAGCGGGTTTACTGAAGTCTATACTTTGTCCACAGAACCACCAGCGTTTTCATTTGAAGATGTATTTGAGGGATTCAGCTGCACGAAGCTCACCGTTCCTTGCGAGTGTATCCCCGCATACGAAAGCTCGGATTGGCATAATTACTTTACCACCATCATCGATGATTGTAGCACCGTACCAGAAATTGACAAGAAGATTGCAGCCATTTATCCCAATCCAACCAGAGGAACACTTAAAATAGAAGCTGAAAACATCGAAGGCATCAGCATCTATAATATGTTGGGAGAAAAGTTGTTTGGAACATCAGCAAGCGGCAACTGTTTTGAGTATGATTTCAGTCCTCACGAAGCAGGGCTTTATTTCGTCGGCATCCAAACGGAAAAGGGTATTGTGACCAAACGAGTTATGGTAAATGACTAACAAAAAAATTAGGCGGTCGTTAGTGACCGCCTAATTTTTTATTCCACAATCGTCATCTCGTCAATGAGGTGCCCTGCACCAGCGAATTTATCGATGATGAAGAGCACATAACGGATGTCGACGCTGATGTTGCGGCAGATGTCAGGGTCGTAGATGAGGTCGCTCATCGTGCCTTCCCAGCAACGGTCGAAGTTGAGGCCGAGGAGCTGTCCTTCGGCGTTCAAGATGGGGCTGCCTGAGTTGCCGCCCGTGGTGTGCACGCTAGCGGTGAAGGCCACATGCATGGTGCCGTCCTTGTCGGCATAGCGGCCGTAATCCTTATTATTATACAGCTGCTTCAGGCGCGGCTCCACCACATAGTCGTAGATGTCGGGGTTCTCCTTCTGCATGATGCCCTCAAGTGTGGTGAAGTGGCGGTAGGTCTTGCCGTCCTGCGGCTTGAAGCCTTCGATTTTGCCATAGGTGACGCGCAGCGTGAAGTTGGCGTCGGGGAAAAGACGCTTCTCAGGCTGCATGTCCATCTGGCCTTTCATGTAGATGCGGCGCAGGCGGTCGTTGGCCTTGTTGATGCTTGAGATGTGCTCGTAGATATTATTGCGGTAGAAGTCAAACAAACTTTGATAAACCTGCAAAGCAGGGTCTTTGGCCAATTTCTTGGCTTTGCTGGGCTTGAAGTCGTTCAAAATGTCGTTCACCTTTTCCTCATCCGTAAACATCGACTTGGCGAAGAGCTTGTCGACATACTCGTTCACATCCTTGATGTCGTTGAGGAAAGCGGGGCGGAAGTTGGCGGTCTGGGCTTTCAGGTATTCGTTGAGCGCCATGATGGCGACTTCGCGGTCGATAGGTTGGTAATAGTCCTTGAAGAAACTAGCAGAGGTAGCTTTCAGCTGGTGGATCATACGGTCGATGTCGTCCTGCGGGGTGTCCTTGGTCACCTCGGAGAGCTTGGCGAAACGACCTGCGAAAGTGACCAACTCGATGCGCAATCCTGCTTCAGCCATGTAGGTGTAGGCCAACTGATAAGGCTCAAGTTCCTTGTAGTTTTTCTCGAAGTCTTTCAGCAGGTCGATGTACATGTAGCGGTTGCGCGCACCCAAAGCCCATTCCTGGAAGTCCTTTTCAAAGGCTTGCTTCTTCTCCACACCGTGAAAGTGATTGATGCCCTCGGTCACGCCCATCCATTTCTTCCAGCCGTTGCCGAGACCGGCGTGCTTGGAGGCATACTGGATGCGCACCTTGGGGTCTTGTTCCTGGTATTTGTTGTAGATGTCGAGCACCTTGCCACGCAGGTCAACGGTGATGGGGTCGATGAGGTTGGCCTCCTGGTCGACGGCAACGGCAGGCAGGTATTCGTTGGTGCGGGCAGGATAGCCGAACACGAAGGCGAAGTCACCTTCATCGGCACCTTTCAGCGAGATGTCAAGGTGTTTGGCGGGCTTGTAAGGCACATTATCCTTGTCGTAAACAGCGGGATGACCTTCCTTGTCGGCATAGACACGGAAGATGCTGAAGTCGCCCGTGTGGCGGGGCCAGACCCAGTTGTCGGTGTCGCCGCCAAACTTGCCTATGTTGCTCGGTGGGCAACCTACAAGGCGCACATCGGTATAGACCTCGTTGAGCAATAGGTAGTATTCATTACCCAAGAAAAAAGGCTTGATACTGACCTTATACTTCGTCTCTTTCTCGACTTGAGTGACTAGATTCTTCATGTTCTCGTCAATCTTGGCCTGACGTTCGTCTTCGGGCGTGTCGGGTGTGATGCCAAACAATACTTTTTCGGTCACGTCGCGCATCTCGCGAAGGAAGATGACGCTGAGGCCGGGACAGGGCAGCTCCTCTCCCCTATTCATAGCCCAGAAGCCGTTGGTGAGGTAGTCGTGCTCCACTGAGCTGTGTTTTTGGATGTAGTCGTAGCCGCAATGGTGGTTGGTGAGCAACAGGCCGTAGTCACTGACGATTTCACCCGTGCAGCCTCCGCCAAAGAGAACGATGGCATCCTTGAGACTACTATGATTAATGGAATAGATGTCTTCAGCCGTAATTTTCATGCCCATTTCTTGCATTTCTTTCTCGTTGTATTGCAGCAACATGGGGATCCACATGCCTTCGCCGGCCTTAGCAATGCCGATGGAGAGCGTGAGGATGAAGGTGATTAATAATGTGATGCGTTTCATTGGGTGTTGTTGAATTGTTTAATCGTTGATTCGTTGAATTGTTTGGACTATGGCTAATGGCCTATGACTATGGCTACTTCAACAAAATGGGAAACTTTTATGTCTTGGATGAAGTTGCCATAGTCATTAGCCATAGGCCATCGTTGTGTATATTTCATTATTCCAGTCCATGCCATTCGTCCGTGGCATCGAAGTCGATTTCCTTGCACTGGGTGAGGATGGCGGGGCAGTTGGAGACGCGATAGTATGGATCGCCTTGCTGCTGCACCACTTCGACGTTGCGCCAATGGGTATCCCAGCCGTCGCTGTAGAGCTGGAAGTACTTCACATAGCCTCTCAGCATCTGTGAGCGTTCGTCGTTGGGACGGACAGGGTCTCTACGCAATTCGATGGTGAAGGGTTTGGTAGGATTGTAGCCGTTGGCGGGCGTTGCCCCTTTGAAGCACGCTGACACCAGATAGGGTCTGGCATAAGAGTCGTTCGGGCGATACAGTTCGTTCAAACGGCGTGTCACCGATGAGAGGTTGGTGCTCGTGTTGTTGAGGCTCAGGCATTCTTGGCCAACGTTTTTGTCGCGACGATACATTTCCATGGCAACGAGTTGCAGCATGATGCAGCCTTTGGGTGTGGTGCCCAGCTCGGCTTGCAGGGCTTTGAATTCATCGAGGGTGGTCGGAATGAACTCGATGCAAACTTTTCCGTCTTGGATTTTAGTGGTTGAATTGTTCATGGTTTTGTCGTTTTGTGCGTTGACTGAGTTGGCTCCCACCATCATGATGATGAACAAAGCCAAAATAGATAATAGTGTCTTTTTCATTGGCGTAAGGTTTGGTTATGAATCATTCAAGGTGTCATTACATAACAAAGATTTAACCCTGCAAAAGTAATGACATTTTTGGGAAAAACAAAAACAAAAATCCTTTTATTGACGGCTTCAGAAAGCATAGATTCCATACACCCCACATTCCCACGCAGGAATGACATGTTTTCTGAAGCCTGCAACAAGCTAGCTTCCTATGTCATTCCAGTCAGCAGTGTATGTCATTCCTACGTGGGCGCGTGTGTTGGAAGGGAATCTATACACCGCGGTTCAACGAAGCAAGACCTTAAATGACGGCCTCATCAGGTATAGATCCCATGCCTTTGCCCACAAGCCTTCGCAGGGAAGAACTGTGTTAATTCGCAAGCATTTTTTGAACTTTTTTTTCGCTGATGTGGTTTTCGTCATAATTCATTCCGCTTCTTAGGATGGCGAAGGCTTGCTTGATTAGTTTGTTGGCAACGGCGACTAAGGCCAGTTTCTTTGCCTTTCCTTTTTCCAGCAACCTTTCATACAGTTCCCTACAGGCCTTGTTGTATTTCATTGCCGACAACGCGCATAGATATAACATTCTTCGGACGCTTTCGAGCCCCATCTTGCATATCTTCGCCTTGCCTCTGATAGAGGTTCCTGATTCATACACTCTCGGGCACAGGCCAAGGTACGAGGCGACCTGGCGGTGGTTGTCGAAACTTTTCATCGATCCGGTCAAGGCTATCAACACACATGCGGTGCGTCTGCCTATGCCCGGTATCTCCTCTATCCTCTTCATGTCGTCTCCAGCCTTGTCTTTGACCAGACGCTCTATCTCTTTTTCAAGGCAAGCTATATCCCTCTCCAGTCGCTTGATGTCGGCTTTGACCATCTTCATGCACACTCCGCTTGCAATCACCGAGTGCGACAGTGCCTCCATGCGGTTCCTTGCCGCCGTCAGTTCCTTGCCTTTCGACTCCAGCAAAGCGTATGTCTGCTGGACTTCGACGCACCATGTCTCCCGAGGGGTCCAAGGCTCAAGGTCCATCGTCTCCCCGTATTCCATCAGCAGTTTTGAGTCCGCCTTGTCCGTCTTTGTCCTGCGCATCAGTGTCCTCGCGAAGTTCTTTGCCGCCAGCGGGTTGACCACCGATACGCCAATCCCTTTATGGTACAAGTAGTAGGCAATTCGTGTATGGTACACGCCTGTGGCCTCCATCACCACCGTACTTCCTTCGTCCAACGTCTCCGCAAACGCTGCCATCTGCTCCTGGGTGTAATCCCATGTCCGGGTCTCTACTGATGTCCCTTTGCGGTATGCGACACTAAATGTCGACTTGCTGATGTCTGTTCCGATAATTTTCCCTATTTTTGCCATGCCAAAAAGTTTTTTGAAGTCAGACAGAAGAACCCTGTCGCCGGCCTATCAATCCTACATGCGGGCTTCATGCCCAAAGAACTGTCCAGGCTCAAGCAGGGAAAGGGAAGAGGATCAACATCCCTGACGGCTTCTTTGGCCCATAGACATGACTAGATCTTGTTTCTTCCCTCTTCTGTTTGACCATGATTATACATCCGTTATTTACAATTTCCGCCATAAAAGTACTATTTTTCTCTTGTTTTTGCAGTACTCTCAATTGACGCTGCAAACATAGGATGACATACCTGTTGAGGCCTGCACCCTGCCTGGGGTTGACATGTTTTCTGAAGCCTGCTTAATCCCAAAAATAAAAGAAACTTACTACACGACAAAACAATTCGCGGTACCAAGGTTGCTTCAGCTCAAGGTCGACGTCGCGAGTGCGACTGCGAAACACATGAAGGTTGTAGAAAAAGTTGTGTGCCCTCCATTCATGCACCTGCGACTCAATATCACGCTGGCAGATAGCCATCTCGGGTGTAGCCGTCTCACGCACTTGAGTCAAATAGTCACGCATGGCTTGCTTGCTCTTGACTAGGCAGGAGTCGATGATGTGGGTGCCATCTTTGGCTGTTATTGCGTTGGAGAGGTCCATGTTTTATTTGTTTTGTCGGTCCTTCGACGTGGCTCAGGGACCTTAGCTTGTTGAAGGTTTAAACACATGGCGTTGGGTCAGCATAAGCAGGAAGGCCAACACCGCGCCTAGCACGTCGGAGATGGTCATCGAGGCCCAGACACCCGTAAGACCGTTGCCGCCCGCGTTGACGAAAAGCGGCGGGATGAGGTAAATCATCGGGGCAAGGAACAGCACCTGACGCGAAAGGCTTGTGACGATGGCAATCCAAGGCTTGTCGATGCTTTGGAAGAAGTTGGAGTTGGTGATGGTGAAACCCACCAAGGGGAACATCACCAGCATGAAACGCATGGCGGGAACGCCGATTTGAATCAATTCCTCCTCCTTGGTGAACAGCCGCAACATAACATGAGGCAAGGTCAAGGCCAACAAAGCCCCCACCGCACCAATCAGCATATTGATTCGCATCGTCAGGGTATAGACCTGCTTCAACCGCAGCGGATGTCCAGCTCCGTAGTTGTAACCCGCGATGGGCTGCATACCCTGGCAGAGACCCAAAATGAGCATCACACTCAGACTGCCGAAAGTGTTGGCCAAGCCGTAGGCACCCACGGCCAAGTCGCCGCCGTAACGGATGAGTTGGTTGTTGAGCAAGGCCACCACTGCCGAGGCCGCAAGATTCATCGAGAAGGGACTTATGCCGATGAGCAGGATATTGCGGAAGATGTAAAACTTGGGTTTCCAAGCATGGCGGCGGAAGCGGATGAACGAACTCTTTTGCAGGAAATGCCACACTGCGAGGATACCCGTGCAGGTCATAGAAATGGTGCTGGCCCATGCCGCACCAGCAATGCCCCAATCGAGGACTATGATGAACAGCGCGTCCAAAAAGATGTTGAGAATGGCTCCACCTGCCATGATCCACATCGACTTCTGGGGATAGCCTGTGGCACGCATCAAGCCAGTGAGGTTGAACGACAGTGTGGTCATAAACATACCGGGAAGTATAATGTCCATATACTCACGGGCGTAAGCGATAGTATCAGCTGAAGCACCAAAGGCCGTTAGGATGCGATCCATAAAGAGGTAGCCGCCCGTGACGAAAAGGAAACCGAAGAAAAAGGTCAACAACAAGCTGTTGCCCAAGATGTCCTCAGCCCATTTGTAGTCCTTCTTTCCCAAGATGATGGACATACGTGCCGCCGAACCTGCACCTACGAGCGAGCCGAAGGCGTGGATGATGTTCATGATGGGCATGGTGATGGCCAAGCCAGCGATGGCCAAGGCCCCAACGTATTGTCCCAAAAACACACGGTCGACGATATTATAAATCGAGGCGATGATGTGGCTTACGATGCTAGGCAATGCATAAATCCACAACAAACGACCGATGCTCTTCGTCTCCAATTCCCTTGTCCTGTCAATTTGCTCCATACACAAACTTCATTCCGCGCTCGATGCGAAATGAGGGTGCAAAAGTAGTAAAAAAGCGGGTGTCAGTTTCAAACATTTTGTGTATTTTTGCCGCTCCTTAGCCTCAAGGCTCTGAAAACTAAGTCAAACGAGGCGCAATAGTATTGTTATCTTATGAGATTCAGGATGTTATTCATAATATGGACCTGCCTTTTCTGCCTTGCGGCACACAATTGTTGCGTGTCGTCCGATAGCGACAGAATTTCCCAAGGGCTGAAAAAGACGGAGAAAAGCATCCCTCTACCCTATCATGAACGACTGGAAAAGACGATACTTGACTTCACCTCCAAGCCGTTTTCCAACCAATTCCTGACCTACTCTGCAATGATTGACACCGCCTTGTCGCAACGGAATATGCCCTCAGAGCTGAGGTATTTACCTTTGGCACTCAGCGGAATGCGACCCAACTATTGCCAAGGCAACCGCTCTGGTGTTTGGCAACTGCCCACCTTGACGGCGCTGCATTACGGGCTGGCCATCGACGAAACCCGAGACGAGCGCACGGACGTGGAAGCCTCCACCTACGCTGCCTTGGATTGCCTCAATGAACTCTACCAGAAATATGGTGACTGGTGGTACAGCATTTTGGCTTACACCAACAGCCCCGTTGCCCTTCAACATGCCTTGATACGGCATAGCGAAACGCCACAATTGTGGGACTTCAACGAGCAGAGCCTTTTGCCCAACACCGAGGTCATCTCCAACTTCATCGCCTGTGTTTACCTCGGTGATGAAGGCCAACTCAAATTTGGCGAGGTTGCCGACCCTGTAATTGCTAAGGCCCTTGAGCCTGTCGAAGGGCCGACCCCAACAGTGAAAGACTCGACAACAAAAGACACCACGACCATTAATAAACAAGCCAACAATAAAAAGACAACTGAGCCTTCTAAAAATTCTGGTATCAAAACATATACCGTCAAAAAAGGCGACAACCTGACCAGAATCGCTGCCAAGCACCATGTCACAATCTCCGACTTGATGACTTGGAACGACTTAAAGAGCGACAAAATCTTCGAAGGCCAAACATTGATTATAAAGAAATGAAATCCATACGCACACTTGCATTTATCCTGACCATCATCCTGGTTTTGGGCGCGGGCTGGTTCTTCTTTCCGGCCGAGGGCATCACTATAGGCCAACAAAACCTGCGTTTCCCGTCGTATGCCGAAGACAGCAAACCCGCCAAAAAGGAAGTCGATGTCGACGCCGTTTTGAATAAGGTGACGAAGAGCTTCGAGATGACTTGTTCCGACAACGTGTTGGACAGCATGCGCTTCTTCCGCAGCTACCTCAAGGAAAACCCCAATCGCATCTACCTGCCCAACGACGACTACACCTATTTCGACCCGCTGTTCCATCAACTGGAGCAAGCCCAAAAGCAAGGCAAGACCTACCGTGTGATGTACTATGGCGACTCGCAAATCGAGATGGACCGCATCTCGTCGGTGCTGCGCCAAAAGCTACAGGAGCTTTTTGGCGGTTCGGGGCCCAACATGGTTCCCGCCGTTCAACCCGTGCCCACCATCTCGGTGTCGCAACACGCGTCGGGGCTCAGCCGTTATGCTGTTTACGGTGACGCCACCAACACCCGTGCCTCGCACAACCGCTATGGCGTGATGGCACAGTTTAGCCAAGTGATAGGCGGTGGCACCATTACCTTCCACCAGTCCAGCCATTCGCAAGCCTTAAAGAATGCCAAGGAAATATCTACCGTCTCCGTTTTGTTGGGCAAAAACAGCAAAGACTTCAAAGCCACGCTGAAATACGACGACATCACTGCTGAACCCAAGGTGCTGCCCGCTTGCGACAGTGTTTCGCTCATCACTTGGATCTTACCGGATGATGTCAAGAAAGGCACCATCACCTTTAAAGGCAATGCCGAAATCTACGCTGTCCTGCTCGATGGCGACCCGGGCGTGGCCATCGACAACGTAGCCCTACGTGGCTGCGCGGGCACCATTTTCACCCGCATGAACGAATCCATTGCCCGCCAGTCGTTCAATCTCTTAAACACCAGGCTCATCATCATGCAATTCGGAGGCAACCGCATGCCCGACATCAATTCGCCGAAAAACATCACACCTTATCTGGCCGAACTCGAGAAACAAATCCACTATATGAGGCGCGTCGCCCCGAAAGCCACGCTGCTCTTCATCGGTCCCGCCGACATGGGTCGCAGGTACAACGGCAAGATGGGCACTTGGAAAGGCCTGCCCGAGCTGAACGATTCGCTCCGCGCTATGGCACTGCGCAACAAGATAGCCTATTGGGACATGTTCAACGTGATGGGCGGCGAAGGTTCGATGGCCCAATGGGTGAAGCACAAACCTGCATTGGCCGGTCCCGACTACATCCACTTCACGTTCAATGGTGCCCAGGAAATCGGTGCCGACCTTGCCCGTTCGTTCACCACTTACTACGACTTCTACAAGCTGCGCCAACACGTGCCGAGCGACAAAGTCATCGAGTTCGTCAACCTCGACCGCAAAGAAGACTCCATCCGCACTGCAGGCCGCATCAAGTTGCCGACTTATAACCCCTACGGAATCAAGAACAGATGAAAAAACTGCTGGTAGCCATAGGATTATTGCTGGCTTTGTGCCCTGTTTTCGCCCAAACCGAGCCCTTGCTGAAGCCTATCGAGGACTTGAGCTTCGCCCACTTTGAGCGCAACCGGCTCATTTTCCCTGGCGACAGCCTCGCCATGGAGCGCTTCTTCTCCAAAATGGACTCGGTCATCTTCCTTGGCGAAGGCAATGTCAGCATCATGCACCTCGGTGGCTCACACGTGCAGGCCGGCGTGTTCACACAGCAGTTTCGCGACAACCTGTTGAGCATTGGCACCGACTTGGTGGGCGGACAATACTTTGTGTTCCCCTTCTCGGCAGGCGGAACCAATAATCCCTCACATTTCCGCGTCAGCTCCACGGGTTTCTGGAGCTACTGCCGCAACGCCGTAACCAGAGATACCGACAAACGTATGGGGCTGGCCGGCGCCGCCATCACCACCACTGACTCCATCGCTTCGGTGAGCATCGTCACCCGCGAACGCCGCCTCACCGAACTCAGCCCAAAATTCGAATTCAACAAGGTGACTGTGATCGGCTTCTCGGAGACGGAAAACGTAGTGCCTGTCCTTGGCTTCCAAGGCGACACCCTCAAAGGACAATACGATGAGCGCCTATCCACTTACACTTTCCAATTACCAACATATACCGACTCCATCTGCATCTTCTTTGAGAAAATGCCAGGCGAGTTCACCCTCACAGGCGTGCTGCTTGAAAACGGTATGCCGGGCATCAGCGTGCATGGTGTGGGCGTGAACGGCGCCAGAGTGTCTTCTTACCTGCGCTGCGACGACTTTGAGCGCGACCTCAACCTCATCCGTCCCGACCTCATCATCTTCGGCATCGGCATCAACGATGCAGCAGACAAAGACTTTGAGGTGAAATACTTCAAGAGCAACTACAACAAGCTCATCAGAACCATCCAGCGCGTCAACCCCGACTGTGCCATACTCTTCGTGACCAACAACGACAGCTACAAAAAGGAGAAAACCAAACGAAAAAAGGATCGCTACCAAGTCAACCCCAATGGCAGAATCGTCGAAGAAGCCTTCATGGAGTTGGGCAAACAATACAATGCCGCCGTGTGGAACCAGTTCGACATTATGGGCGGACTGCGCTCCATGCAAGACTGGGAAGAGGCTGGATTGGCACAGAAAGACAAGGTTCACTTCACGAGTAGTGGTTACAAAGTCATCGGCGACTTGCTCTACAATGCCTTGATCAGCCGCTATTTGGATCACGTCAAGGCCAATGCTAAACGTCAATAATATGATGAACTTTGCTGACATAGCATTGGATTTCCTGAAAAACCTGTTCTCGTTCGACAAGGCACATCCCTTGTTGTTCACCCAATTTTATTTTTGGGCGTTCTTCGCTTTGGTGTTCGCCATATTCTGCTTGGTCAAAAACAAGTGCCTGTTGCGCAACATCTTCCTGTTTTTCGTCAGCTTGTTCTTCTATTTCAAGACCAGCGGACTCTTTGTTTTAATACTGATTTTCATCACTTTATATAACTTCTTCGCGGCCAAATGGCTTAATACGCGGAAGAAAAACGGAAGCCGCAATGTCATCTTGGGGCTTAGCGTCATCGTCAACCTGTCCATCCTTTGCTATTTCAAATACGCCTATTTCCTCACCGATGTCGTCAACAACCTGACGGGCTTGGATTTCCGCGTTTTTGACGTCTTCTCGTGGATGGGCAACCAGATGACGGGCGACAACCGTTTCAGCGTTGACGTCATCGTGCTTCCCGTGGGTATCTCGTTCTACACTTTCCAAGCCATCAGCTACATCATGGACGTGTATCGGAAGCGCATCGAGCCCGTCCGCAACATCTTTGACTTCGGCTTTTATGTCAGCTTCTTCCCGCAGTTGGTGGCAGGTCCCATCGTGAGGGCCAACGAGTTCATCCCACAGCTCCACAAGAAGTATTTCCTCAGCCGTCGTCAATTTGGCATCGCCGTGTTTTGGATCATGAACGGTTTGGTGAAGAAAATTGTCTTGAGCGACTACATCGCCGTCAACTTCATCGACCGCGTGTTTGACCGTCCCCTACTCTACACGGGTTTTGAGAACCTAATGGCTCTGTTTGGCTATTCGCTGCAAGTCTATGCCGACTTCTCAGGTTACACTGACATCGCCATCGGTGTGGCTATGCTGATGGGCTTCTACCTGCCCAAGAACTTCAACTCGCCTTACAAGGCCAAAGACCCAGGCGAATTCTGGAACCGTTGGCACATGTCGCTTTCGCGTTGGCTGAAAGACTACCTTTACATTCCCTTGGGCGGCAACCGCAATGCCACCTTTGGCACCTTCTGTATCATCGTAATGCTGGCTGCCATTGCCGTATTCCTGTCGGGCAGCTGGTGGGTCGGTCTTGGTGTGGGCGTATTGGCGGTCATCCTTACCTTGGTGGCCATCTTCAAGCCTGAAAAACGCAAGACCATCACCACCGAAATCAACCGTATGGACACTATGCTGCTCGGTGGCCTTTGGCACGGTGCCTCCTGGAACTTTGTGATTTGGGGTGGACTGAACGGCATCGGCATGATTTTCTACCATTTCTGGAAAGATTGGAGCGTGTATGGCCGCACCTTATTTATAATGGCGGTCACCTTCCTGTTGCGCGTGTTGTGCGTTTATGTGCCACAACCCGTGTTCACTTTGCTTTTCGTGTGGTGTATGATTGTGCTGGGAGGCAATGTGGTTCGGATGCTCTATAACCTCTTTGGCTTCAAGAAACCTTTGCAGTGGCTGCAAGATGCTTGGGCGGTCTTCCAGACCTTCACCTTCATCACCTTCACCCGACTCTTCTTCCGCAGCGGTTCCAACCTCGACCCTGCCGTGGCCAACGAAACCGCTTGGAACACAGCCAAGAATATGGTCAACCAGATGGGCAGCCGTTGGGACTGGAGCGTGGTGCCCAACATCATCGTCCATTATCGCGTGGTGTTCTCCCTCATTTTGATAGGCTTGCTTGTCCATTGGTTGCCCGAGAACTTCAAGCGGCGCTATCGGCTGTGGTTTGCCAAGATGCCCATCCTGCTGATGATCGTGGTGTGTGCGGCCATCGTGTTCGTCATCTACCAGTTCATCACCGCTGACTTGCAGGCGTTTATTTATTTCCAATTCTAATATTGAGATTCCCCTACGGGGAAAAGAATGCTATTTGTATGCGGCAAGAGATTCCCTTCGGGAATGGAGTGTTGTCAATATTTAAAAAGGCGGCGGCTCATAGAGTTTACGTAACATAAGCGTCACAATCCGCCGCTGTTTGAATTATATGAGGATTCCATTCCCGAAGGGAATCCCAAAAGTGGTCACTTTTGTATTATCTTCTCCAAACGATTATACCAATCTTCCCCAAACTTCCGAATCATCGGCTCACGAAGGAATTTCCACAACGGGATTCCCTCGCGTTCGCCTTTGCGCTTGGCGGGGACGCAGACGCTCCATTCATGGTAGAGGATGTGTGTGAAACCGTCTTTTTCCACCAAGCGGATAGGGTAAAGATGGCATGAAATCGGTTTCCAGAAGTCGCATTTGCCCTCCAAGTAGGCCTTTTCGATGGCGCAGAGGGCCGTGCCGTTCTCGTGGAAATAGACAAAAGCGCATTCCTCGCCATTCACCAAGGGCGTGACAAGTTCGCCTGTTTCGTCGTAATCATAGACATCGTTTTCTTCAATCACTTTGATGCCTTCGGGACGCATATAGGGTTTGATGGCTTCGAGGTTGTCTTCAATCCGCTCTATTTCAGTGGCTTCTAGAGGCGCACCGGCATCGCCAGCCACACAGCACCAGCCTTTGCAGCGCGGCAAGCAGCAGCAGAACTGGGCGTTCAAGAATTCGTCAGTGACGACTATATTGTCGAGAATAATCATGGCGCAAAAATAAATTTTTTTCAAAAAATGCTTGCTATGTAAAATAAAAGTTCTAACTTTGCAGCGCAAAGTACTTTAAAAATATGGAAAACAAAGAAGTCATCAATACACTGAACGACATCAAGGATATGATGGAACGTTCATCCAAGTTCAAGGCTATCAGCGGGTTGTCTATCATTATTGTGGGTGTTTTAGCCTCGTTGGTGTCGGCATACATTTATTTCTTTTTGGGTGATTACCACATCAATACACCTGCCAAGTGGCAAACGACCATCATCGTGGCACTTTGCCTCTTGATTGTTGCTTTCTTGACGGTATTTGTTATGGCACATGCGAAAGCCAAACGTCACCAGCTTCGCTTCACTATGGATGCAACCATGCGCCGTTTGCTGCTCAATTTCTTTGTCCCAATGGTTGCCGGAGGTTTGCTCTGCCTTGCGCTGGTGCAGCAGCAGCATTATGGCCTCATTTCTTCGATTACGCTGATTTTTTATGGTCTGGCGCTAATCAACAGCAGCCATTTCAGTTATCCTGCCTTGCGCTATTTGGGTTATGTTGAGTTGGCCTTGGGCATCATAGATTGTTTCTTGGTGAATTACGCCCTATTGACCTGGTTCCTTGGTTTTGGTGTGGCGCATATTGTTTTCGGAATCGTTTTCATACTGAAATATGAAAGGAGCAAATGAGCCATGATTGCCAATTTGGACGGTTTGAATAAGGCTTTCGAGAGCAAGATCCGCTTGGGCATCATGTCGGTGCTGATGGCCAACGAGTCGGTCGACTTTACCACAATGAAGTCGCTGCTCGAACTCACCGACGGCAACCTAGCCAGCCATACTCGCAGCCTCGAAGATTTAGGGTATATCCGCTGCGAGAAGAAGTTCATCGGACGCAAACCCAATACCAGCTATTCGATCACAGACGAAGGTCGCCTCGCCTTCTCCGCTCACATCCAAGCCCTTGCATCGTTCATCAACACCCAACAATGATCCGACTCTTTTTTTTGAATCTTTAACTTTGAATTTCAAAGTACTTTAAAATAATAAACAACCATTAAAAACTAAACATCATGACAACAGAAGAAAACATCAGGGAAGACCTGCCAACGGAAAACAAAAGACAAAGTAACAAGAAAGCGCGTCCAGGCCTAAAACTCCTGCTTATCGCAGGTATATGTGTGGCGTTTTTCATCCCACAACTCCTTTTGAAGAATCTGATCTCGGAGCGCAAAAGCACCGAGTGCAAGGCCGAAAGCGAGGTCTTCGAGAAATGGGCAGGGCCGCAAACTGTCACGGGTCCCATTATCAAGGTCGATTATTCATTGGCTGAAGGGAAAGACGGGAAAAAAGAATACCGCACCAAGGTCATTTTGCCCGAGCAACTGGATGTGAAAGGCCAAGTGAACACCAAACAACTGAAACGTGGCATTTACGACTTCTCCGTCTATGAGACTGCCTTGGACATCACGGGTCAGTTCAAATTGCCGAAAGAATTCGAAAAGATGCAGAATGAGTATGAATGGCATTTCGAAAAAGCCAAGATTGTGGTTGGCCTACCCAACCTGCGCGGGTTGAGCGACAACGTGGTGCTCAATTTAAGCGGTACAACCTACGATATGGTGGCCGAAACGGGCAACCTGAAAGGACTCTCTTGCGAGGTTGACCTTTCGCAACTATTGGAGGGCGAGACTTTTGACTTTTCGTTGGTGTTACCCTTCAAAGGTTCGGGCAATCTTATGTTTGCGCCTGTCGGACAGACCACAACGGTCAGTCTGACTTCGGACTGCGTCACACCGAGTTTCAACGGCTATTACCTGCCCGACGAACGTCAGGTGACCGACACAGGATTCCAGGCCGAATGGAAAGTGTTGGCCATCAACCGCGACTATCCACAGATTCTCGATGAATCTTTCATAAAACTCTTCGATTATGGCAGTACGGATTTCGACGAATCCATCTTCGGCGTGGAACTGAAGGTGCCTGTGGAGCAATATCTCCAAACCGACCGTGCCATCAAATACGCATTCCTTATCATCCTGCTCACTTTTGCAGCAGTCTTTTTCATCGAAATGCGCAAGGCCAAGCCTATCCACCCCGTACAATATCTGCTCATCGGCATTGCACTCATTGTGTTCTACACGCTTTTACTATCATTCTCAGAACATATGAATTTCGGGCTTTCCTACCTCATCGCCAGCGTAATGACCATCGGGATGATTGTGGTCTTCATAGCCTCGGTGACAAAAGAGAAAAAGACAGCCTTGGGCATCGGCCTCCTGCTGGCTATGCTCTATGCTTTTGTCTATGTTTTGCTGCAATTGGAGAGCTATGCCCTGCTGGTGGGAAGCGTCGGTCTCTTCATAATTCTAGGAATTGCTATGTTTGCTTCACAAAAAATTGAATGGTACAAGAAAAAAGACTAATTTTGCAGCCGCAAAGAAGTTGAGATTCCCCTGCGGGGAATGGAGTATATAAGAGGGTCGTCCTGCGGCGGTGGCAACTGTTTCAAGTCAGTAAAAGTGCATTACCACCGCTAGATAACAAAAACAAAACTCCATTGACTTCGTCGAATCGGCGATTTCCCGAAGGGAAACTCAAACTAAAATTTTGAATCTTAAATCTTTAAATCTTTAAATAATTAAAATATGGCATTTAACCTCAGAAACAGAAACTTCCTGAAGTTGTTGGACTTCACTCCGGAAGAGATTAAGTTTTTCCTGAAGCTTGCCGCCGACCTCAAGGCCGCCAAGTATGCAGGCACCGAACAACCCAAATTGACGGGCAAGAACATCGCCCTGATTTTCGAAAAGACCTCGACCCGCACTCGCTGCGCCTTCGAGGTTGGCGCCAAAGACCAGGGTGCCCACGTGACTTACCTCGGTCCTACCGGTAGTCAGATCGGCATCAAGGAGAGCATGAAAGATACCGCCCGCGTGCTGGGTCGCATGTTCGACGGCATCGAGTATCGTGGCTTCGACCAAGCCACCGTTGAGGAACTGGCCAAATACGCTGGCGTCCCTGTTTGGAACGGTCTTACCGCCGAAGCTCACCCCACTCAGATTCTGGCTGACTTCCTCACCATTCAGGAGCATACCGATAAGCCCCTCAACCAGGTGAAGTTCGCTTATATCGGCGATGCCCGCTACAATATGGGCAACAGCCTGATGGTCGGTGGTGTGAAGATGGGTATGGACATCCGCATTATCGCCCCCAAGAAACTGCAGCCGGCCAAAGATCTGGTCAAGAAGTGCCAGGAAATCGCCAAGGAAACCGGTGCCAAGCTTACCGTCACCGACGATGTGGAGAAGGGCGTGAAGGGTCTCGACTTCATCTACACTGACATCTGGGTATCGATGGGCGAGCCCGACAACGTGTGGAAAGAGCGCATCGATATGCTGATGCCCTACCAGGTCAACGCAGAACTGATGAAAAAGACAGGCAACCCCAAGTGCAAGTTTATGCACTGCCTTCCTTCGTATCACAATCTCGAGACCAAGGCCGGCCGCGACGTTTATGAGAAGTTCGGCTTGAACGGTATCGAGGTCACCGAGGACGTATTCGAAAGCGAGAACAGCATCGTCTTCGACGAGGCCGAGAACCGCATGCATACCATCAAGGCCGTCATGGTGGCCACGTTGGGCGACTAATCACAGTTCAAGTGCATCAAACAAAAAAGGGAACCCTAAGGTTCCCTTTTTTGTTGAATGACTTCAATGTCATCAATGATTCACAACCACGCGTTGGTTGCTGACCGTGCCGTCGCTCTGGCGGATGTTGAAGAAATAAGTGCCTTCGCTGTATTGGCTCAAGTTCACGTTGAGCATCATACTATTGGCAGGGATGGTCTCCACCAAAACACCCATCATATTGTAAACCATCACGCTCTCGATGCCGTTGGCACTCTCGATGCGCACTTGGTCGTTGGCGGGGTTGGGATAGACTTTGGCCGTCGACGAAATCTCAGAAATGCTCAGCAGTTCGCCATCAACGGTCACATAGTAAACCACTTCTCCAGCACTAGATTCCACCTTGATTGCAGTTTCAGCCGCACTTCTGCCAACGACCGCAGCGGGGGCGATATGGAAATGGAATTCTTCGCCTTCTTCAATCGTTGCGGGCAGTGTGGTTGCGGGTTCAATCATCAAATATTCGTCGCCAGTAGGATTGGCCTCTGTAATGGCGGTAATCTCAATAGAAGTATGTGAGGCAAAATTTCCATTGGCCACATAGACATCGGCTTCTGGTTCAGCGACCGTCAAATCAACGTAAGGCGAACCAGGAATATACAATCCCATATCTTGCAAATTGCTTGACACGCTGGCCAGCATCTTCACTGAACTCATGTCGCCTTCATATTTGGCAACTACACCTGCAACATAAAACACACCGGATTCACCCTCAAACGCATACTCGGTTTCAGTGATGTTTTCGGCCACCAATTCATTGTTGACATAAACATCATATCCGATAGGATTACCATTGGCAGGGGCATCCCAAGAAGCCTCAAACATACCTCTAGGACCAACAACTTCGGTCAAAGCCAGATTCTCGACAGGATAGGGATGCACATTAGTGTATTCGTAGGCATAACGACTGTTGAAAATCTCTTGTGTGCTGTAATTCTGCACCCAGATGGAGACTTCCAAATCGCTCATTTCCTCGACATGGGTTCCCGACATATCTTGTGTGAATTCCAAATGTTGCAGTTCACCACTTACGAAGTCAACTGTTGTACCTTGAGCATCGGGCAACATTTTCATGAAAATGTGGTGGAAGGAAGTTTCGCCGTTGCTTCCCACATTGCCGTGGGTTTCCTTCTCGTTCACAGAGATGTAGATACGGGCATTGGCATCAATGTAAGGCATAATGTCGGCCATTACCGTAATGTTGTTGCCTTCAACCGAGAACGAGCCTTTGATATCCATGAAGGCTGTGATTTCTGCATGTTGGTTGAATTGGTTTTGTACATTGTTGAAGTTCAACGACTCAGCATCAAGGAAAGCCATAGGAACAGCATTCACGCTATAGTAGTTACGACGCACACCGCCTTCTTCAGTATAGTACGGGTCACCGCTTCCAGGCCAGTTCATCTGGTATTTGGTGTAGGTGTAACGGCCTTCGTTGTTGTTGCAGAAGTTGTGCATCATGTTGTTAGGTTGCACGCACGGAGCGCAGGTCGATGACGAGAAGTGCTCAATCATAGGCTTGCGTTCGGCAGAGCCAATGGCCACGCTAACGGCTTTCGAGAGCATATTGTTACTCAGGTCATCATCGGCTTGGCCATTGACCAAGTTGATGCTATAGTTGACGTTGTAGCTTCCGGGAACCAACAGGGTGGGAGTCGTGAAATTCAAGGTCGCGGTACCGAGTGAGGTAATATTGACCGTAAAAGTCTCTGTGACAGGTTCCTTGCCTTCCACTTCGTAGGTGGCTTCAACGGAGGTTACAGGAGTGGTACCATAGCTGAAGACCGTCATGCCGAATGAAGTCTCACCGCTACTGATGAAGCTAGGAAGCGTAGCAGCTGAAACGCCGAGGTCAAGATCCTCAAGCGTGAAAATCACGATGTCATCAAAGAACCAATCGTTGATGTTGTAGCTGCTGCCGTTGAAGAAGATGCAGAATTGCACACTGGCTTGACCCATATCGGGGGTGTTGATTTCCTGACTCACCGACCAGTTGGAGCTGGTGCTGTAGCCTTGACTCCAGCCCTGGTTCCAAGTGGTGCCACCATCAGATGACGTAGCCACACCAATGGTGTTGTTGCCCGAGTAATTGTCAAGTGCATGCTTAAACGAGAATACGACACTGCTGATACCAGTCAAATCAATGGCAGGAGAGACGAGTCGAGTCATGCCACTGAATTGAGGGCTCCACGAGAGGTGCATTTCATTGGGTTCTCCTCCAGCATTGTTAGTGGCCGAAACCGACCAGTTGCTAGGTTGTGCGCTGATGGACCATCCAGCAGGCAAGGTTGATCCATCGAAAGATTCCTGCAGCAAAACCGCGCGGTTTTGTGCCATCATTGCCGTTGCAAACAGCAAGGCAAATGCGAATAGTAAGGTTTTCTTCATAGAAGTAGTTATTAAAATGATGTATTAATAGATGATATTTTTTACGCTGCAAAAATAAGAACAAATTTAAATAATAGCTATTAATTTAGGTGAAAAATACCTAATCAAACTAACAACAGAATTCCATAAACCATTACCACCAAAAAACTATGCTTCACTTGCCGACCCAAAAACGGGTCAAGCAACTCGGTTTTGGTCTTTTTGATGGCAATAAGGTCCTTCAAAAAGAGAAGAAACAGCACAACAAACAGGTAGGAATACCATGCCGCTTGATGCAAGATGAGATAAATGGTCAGGCAGACGAAAGCCCCACAGATAAGTAGGCAATGGTATATGAAAGCCTTCTTTAACCCCAACTTCACCACAAGACTGTTTTTGCCCGAGGCTTTGTCGTTCTCATAGTCGCGCATGTTGTTGATGTTGAGCACGGCATTGGAGAGAAAGCCCATGGCCGAGGCAGGCAACAAAACGCTGAAATCAAGCGATTTGGTGGCCAAATAGAAGGTGCCGGCTACGGCAGCTATGCCGAAGAAAAGGAAGCAGTACAAATCGCCTAAGCCGCGATAGCCGTAGGGATGCTTGCCCAAAGTGTAGAGCAAGGCCGCCAAAACTGCACCTATGCCCAAGGCGGCAAAAACGGCCAGTTCCTGCCATGTCAATCCTGCAAAAACGAAAATCAGCATGGCACCCGAAATAAAGCACAATCCAGCAGTGACAGCCAATCCACGTTTCATTTCCTTTTCGGTGATGGCACAGCTTTGCATCTCGCGCTGAGGGCCTACGCGCTTCGCGCTGTCAGTACCTTTTTTGAAATCCCCGTAGTCGTTGGCGAGGTTGGAGAGGATTTGGAGCAGAATGGCGGTGAGGGCACAAAAGAGAATGGTAAGATAAGGTCGGCCCTTCGACGGGCTCAGGGACCTTAACTGGTCAAAGGCTAAAAAGCCCCCCAATAACACCCCCGAAAAAGAGAGCAGCACCGTCCTCGGACGAGCTGCTTTTATCCATGTCTTAAACTTTGCCATAAGCTTTAAAAGCCTCAACGTCTATCATACCGTTTGCGTTTTAATACCCGACTTTAGTCGGGGGAGGCAACGGCAAGCGGTTGCGAGCCGTTGCATGTTCCCATGACTATTGTTTTGAAGGTTTTGTCGGTTTTGTGACGAAAAACTATCTCCGGCGGCCTCCACCACGGCGGCGTGGTGAGTAATAATCGTTGTCATCATAACGGCTGGCGCCACGGCGGCCACGGCCAGACTCTCTCGATGAAGCGCTTCTTGACGAACCGCCTCTCGATGAGCCTCCTCTTGAGCTACCACCTCTCGACGAGCTGCTTCTTGAAGAACTACCGCTGCTCTTCTTGGCACCAAAGCCACGCTCAGCGTTGCGCTGCTTGCGGCTCGGACGGTCGTCATCGTCAATGAAGACCTCAATGTCGTCGAGATGCTCTCTCCAGTCAGGGTCGAGCCACTCGCGACCATCGCGTGAGCGTTCCGACTTGTAGAAGGGTTTGTCGTCGTCGAAGTCTTTCTTTTTCTTCTTCGATTTCTTCTCGAAGAAGTCGTCGTCATGCTTTTCACGTTTCTCGCGGAAATCGTCATGCTTGCGGTCGTCGCGGTCGCGGCGTTCCTTGCGTTCTTTTTTCTCACCGAAGTCTTTCTTCTCGCTCTTCTTGCGCTCGGGTTGTTCTTTGGCCACCTCCACCACGATGCCGCGCGGGTTGTTGTGCGGGTCGGCAAAGCAGTCGAGAATCATCGGGACGAAGCTCTCTTCCACGTCGACGTAGGAATAGTCGCCATAGAGGTCGATGCGGCCAATCGGGATGTTCTTCGAATGGGTGACGTCATTGATTTTGCCGATGATCTTCTGCGGCAGGATGTGGTCGTTCTTACCCATACCGAAGTAAAGGCGCTTCATGGTCTCGTCGCGATGCTCGCGCTCTTTCTTGAGTTCCTTGCGGTCTTTCTTCTCGTCTTTTTCGTTGACGTTGAGGTCGACAGCATCCTTGTAGTATTCAAGGAAGCGGTTGAAGTTGAGTGCCACCATGCGTGTGATGAGTTCCTCGCGGCTCATCCAGTCCAGTTTGCGGAAAACCACTGGCAAATAGTCGTCAATCTCCTCGCTATTGATGTTGACGTGTTCGATGCGGTCGATGTGGTTGAAGAGCTGCTTCTCGCAGACTTCCTTACCTGTAGGAATCATGGCCTTCTCAAAAGGTCTGCCCACAATCTTCTCAATCCTCTTGATTTTGCTCTTTTCGCGCAAGTTGATGAGGCTGAGGCAGATACCGCGCTTGTCGGCACGACCCGTACGGCCGCTGCGGTGCACATAGGTCTCGATGTCGTCGGGCAGGTTGTAGTTAATGATGTGGGTCAGTTCCTTCACGTCAATGCCACGAGCGGCCACGTCGGTAGCCACCAGCAGTTGCAGGCTGCGCTTGCGGAAGTGATCCATCACGTTGTCGCGCATGCCTTGCGAGAGGTCGCCGTGCAAGGCGGCGGCATTGTAGCCGTCTTGGATGAGGTTGTCGGCAATCTCTTGGGTCTCCAGCTTGGTGCGGCAGAAGATGATGCCATAGATGGACGGCGTGTAGTCGATGATGCGCTTTAGCACTGCGTAACGGTCCTTGGCGGCCATCATGTAATAGATGTGGTCGACATTGGCGGTGCCGCTGTTGCGTTCGCCCACGGCCACCTTCACGGGGTCGGTCATGTACTTGTTGAGGATGGCTTCCACCTCCTTCGGCATGGTGGCCGAGAACAGCATGGTGTGGCGTCCTTCCTTAGGCATATACTCGAGGATGTCGTCGACTTCCTCTTGGAAGCCCATGTTGAGCATCTCGTCGGCCTCGTCGAGGATCATCGTCTTCACGTTGCTGAAGTCGACGCGGTTGCGGCGGATCATATCGCGCAGACGAC
>JAEEGI010006711.1_pt1 | contig 25929 bp, 19 predicted proteins | sample 8958751 | NCBI WGS metagenome assembly JAEEGI01 (sample SAMN16246545, study PRJNA631951) | gut metagenome | biome: gut microbiome; feature: rumen; material: KS-attached | host: Bos | place: Iran: Karaj | collected 2018-10
AACAGTATAGGTTTCAGCTGTTGAATCGTCGGATTTTGCGTGTACAGTCGTGCTGCCACTGATGCCAACAGATGATAAACTGGGCTTGTTTTTAATATCAGAACCACTGAATGTATGATTACCGCTATCCGATGAGTGGAACAAACCATCTGTTGTTGCGCTTAAGAACTTATATTCGCTTACAATTTCGGTCCAACCAGAAGCATTTTTAGTATAATCTGTTGTACCCGCCTTCGCAACTAACACTCGTGCACAAGTATCAGAGCCTGCAAATTTCCCTTGATGTGCATAATAATAGATTTCTGTTGGAAAATTGATGTTGTCAACATTCTTAATGTAATAAGCACCGCCTGTTTTCAAAGTGCTTTTGGGATAACCGCTATTATTCAGCACATAGGTTGACGACCCTTGGGTTCCCCTTCCGTTGTCCGGCGACGCTTTATAAGTGATGGTAACCTTGTCAATGTTCTCGCACCCATTGCCACTGTCATAAATACAAAATGCAACTTTATACTTGCCTGCCGTCTGCGACGTAATTGCACTTGCTTTCGTCGGCGCGACAAACACCCAGCAGGTCAGCAGCATGATCGCCGCCAGAAAAACGGAAAGCGTTCTCTTCATGTTCTTTTTCATAAGTGTAATCCTCCTCAAGAAAATCAAAAATGGTTTTTGGGCGGGGCCCCTTCCGGCGCTGCGCGCCACCTTCCCCAAAGGGGACGGCTGCCGGCGTTTTGCGTGTTTTCAAGGCGCCCCCCTTGGGGGAGCTGGCATCGCGTCGAAAGCGCGATGACTGAGGGGGTGCCCGCCAACCCAAGTTGTCTTGTCCGTACCGCCGTGCCGCCGTTTTCAGGGAACCGGTTCTCTGACCCGAACCGCGGTTGTTCCCGAAAAAAGGGCGCAATGATACACGAAGACAATTTTAGTCGTAATAAGTATAGCATTCAAAATGCAAGAAAGTCAAGCGGCGAAAACGAAATCTTTAATAGAAATATAATTTTTGTTTTATATGTTGAAAAAGCGCCGCCGCCGTTGTGCAAAATGACAGCCGGCTCCATTTCGCTGTCACGCGCCCTTCACAGAACCGCCATATTGCCAACAAAGTTGTCAGGGCGCGCCGCGTCGGCCAATGGCCGACCAAATATAAACACAACCGCCGCGTCGGCCAATGGCCGCCCATCGCAACTGCCATGATTCCGGCCGCCCATTGGGCGGCGCTACGGCGCGGGACCCCCATACAATAAATATATATACGCACCCCGCGTCCCGCCATAACAAAAACAGCCGCCCACATTTGTGAGCGGTTGTTGTCTTTTCCCTCGCGAGGATCCGCAGTTCCCCGGAGAAAAGAAACAACCTCGCCCAAACGGACGAGGTTGATAAAAGATAAGCTCGTTATCTCTTGCTGAACTGCGGTGCGCGACGGGCGCCTTTGAGACCGTACTTCTTTCTTTCCTTCATTCTCGGGTCGCGGGTCAGGAAGCCTGCCTTCTTGAGGACCGGGCGAAGGGATTCGTCGTACTGGAGCAGGGCTCTGGCAAGGCCGTGGCGGATGGCGCCGGCCTGTCCGGTCACGCCGCCGCCGGTGACGCGGCAGACGATGTCGAACTTGTCGGTCAGTTCCGTCAGGGCGAGGGGCTGGCGAACGATGAGCTTGAGCGTGTCGAGACCGAAATAGTCGTCGATGTCTCTGTCGTTGATCGTGATTTTGCCCGTGCCGGCATAGACACGAACACGCGCGATGGACTTCTTTCTGCGGCCGGTGCCGTAGAAGAACGGAATGGTTTCATACATAGTTCGTTACCTCCCTCTTAAAGTTCAACCTTTTCAGGCTTCTGGGCTGCGTGGTTGTGCTCCGGACCCGCATACACGCGCAGTCTCGTGAGCGCCTGACGGCCGATCGTGGTGTCGGGGATCATACCCTTGACAGCCTTGGTCATCACGAATTCCGGCTTCTTCGCGAGCAGGGTGCTGTATTTGACCTGCTTCATGTTGCCGATGTAACCGGTGTGATGATAGTACATTTTCTGTTCGAGCTTTTTGCCGGTCAGGACGATCTTGTCACAGTTGATGATGATCACGTGATCGCCGCAGTCCATGTGCGGCGCGAAGGTCGGCTTGTGCTTGCCGCGCAGCAGGTCGGCAGCCTTGGTCGCCACCTTACCGAGCGTCTGGCCTTCGGCGTCAATCAAATACCAGTTGCGGGTGATGTCGCCGGCTTTGGGCATATAAGTTGACATGTTGGTTTCCTCCAATCAAATTGTTGGCGCTGTCGCGCCGGATGTCAAATTGCTGACATAGTGTATCACACCGGATTTCGTTTGTCAACCTTTTTTTGAAACTTTTTCAATATACAAATCGGATGCTTCGATTTTCTTCAATTATCTCTTTTTTTCTCCGTTTTCCTGATGATCGATTTTTCGTTTTTTGCTTGGCGCGGACGAAAAAACAAAGCGGCGCGCAGCCGCTTTGTTCCTTTGTTATTGCGTTTTACTTAGCCAGCTTCACCTTTAACGGAGACGAATATTCGCTGTAAACTGTCTTGTCCTTGTTGTTCTTCGCCATCGCGCAGACTTTGAAGTAATAGGTGCCCGGCTTGAGCGTCTTGACCGTATAGACCGCCTTCTTGACCGTCGCCAGCTTCTCGTATTCGCCGTTCTTTTCGGTCGCGCAATAGACGACGTACTTGCTCGCGCCCTTGACCGCCGCCCAGCTGAGCGTGATGGTCTTCTTCGCCTTGTTCGTTTCCGCCTCAAGTCCCTTCGGTGTGCCGAGGGCGATCGTGAACTTCAGCTTCTTGCTGCCGGAATAGTTGCCGATCAGCTTCACCTTGACCGTGTAGGTGCCGACTTTCTTTCTGCCGGAGGCGTAGGTCACCTTGTAGTCGGTGTCCTTCTTGAGCTTTTTGCCGTCCGCGCCCTTGACGACGACGCTCGGCTTCTTCGCTTTGCCGTCGTAGGTGTAGCTCGTCTTGGAAAGCTTGATGGTCTTGACGCGCTTGAGGGTGATCGGCTTTCTCTCCACGCCGCAGACGGAGCAGACGCCCGTGATCAGACCGTCTTTCTTCGTCGTCGCCTTCGTCACCTTGTCGATATAGCTGTGCGGCAGCTTCGCGACCGTCGTGATATCGTTCTTGGCGTCGCAGCGGGTGCAGTGGTGCGATTTGTAGCCCTTGGTCGTGCAGGTCGCCGGGGTATCGACGGTCCATTCCTTGCTCCAGCTGTGGCCCTGCGGTTTCACCGGTTCGGGACCGTCTTTTTCGCCGCAGTTGTCGCAGATCCGGTAGCGTTCGCCGCCGACGTCGCACTTGAAGCTGTCGGAATAGATCCAGTCTCCCCACTTGTGTCCCGTCGCGGGCTCCACAAACGTTTCGGAGTAGTTGCATTCGATGCAGTACTTCTTTGTCAGACCGTTCGCTTCGCAGGTCACGGGGGTCACGATCTCCGTCGTGAAGGTGTGTCCCTTGGCGGGGAGCTCCTTCGAGACCGATTCCACCTTGCCGCAGGTCTTGCACTTCTTGCCTTCGGTGTTGCCCGGTTCGGTGCAGGTCGGCGCGACCGCTTCCACGATCTCCCAATCGTGGCCGAGCGGGTCGATTTCCTTGGTATATTTGTCGCCGCAGCGCTGGCAGGTGCCGGTTTCCTTGCCCTTTTCGGTGCAGGTCGGGTCTGTTGTCTTGATCTTGTAATCGTGACCGAGCGCTTCGGTGAGGTTGTCCTCATAGCTGTCCTTGCAGCGCGAGCAGGTGTGGGTCGTCTTGCCGCCTTCGGTGCAGGTCGGCTTGATGACCTTTTCCTGATAGTCGTGGCCGAGCGGCGCAACGGTTTCGCAGCCGCTCAGGACCTCGCCGCAGACAGCGCACTTCGTGCCCGCCTTGTTGCCGGCGGTGGTGCAGGTCGCCTTGACTTCCTTGACTTCCTGCGGCTTGTGGTTGGCGGCGGGGATCACTTCATACTCAACGCCGTTGCAGCCCGGGCGGGTGCAGTGTCTCTGCTTTTCGCCGGTCTCGGTGCAGCTGTTCGGCTCCTTGACCGTTTTCCATTCGCCCCAGACGTGCTCGAGCGCGGCGACCTTGTCGCGTTCTTCGGTCGCGTGGCAGCGGGAGCATTCATAGATCTTCTTGCCCTCGACGCCGCAGGCGGCGGTGATGGTCTCCTTCAGCTGCCAGTCGTGTCCTTTGGCTTTGTAATTGCCGTCTTCATACATGACGTAGCCGCATACGCTGCAGGTCCAGCCTCTGCCGTGACCGTCTTCCGTGCAGGTCGGCTGTTTTGCGGGGATGTCCGGCGCCGGCATTGGGTCCGTCTCAAAGGAATGCTTCAGATGGGGTTCGGTTGCCGGCGGCGTCTCCGTCCCGGTCTGGTCTGCCGGCGGGGTTGTGTCTCCGTCTCCCGCAAACACGGCGAGCGGCGCCATCGTCAGCACCATCAGCAGCGCCAGCAGCGCGGCCAGGCTCTTTTTCCAAAACTGTTTCATAACTACGTTCTCCTTCCCGGATTGGTTCTCTTTTATCATAAGCCAAGAGTTTGACAAAATCAATGACGAATTCTGAACTTTTTCTTTCGAATTTTTAACCGAGCGCCTCCAGCAGGAACGAGAACTTGTAATCCGTCCCCTTGTGCATGATGTACGGGTCGCGCAGTGTCGCGCTGCCCGGCATGTCTCCGCCGACGCCGCGCTGCGTCTGGTCGATGCAGACCGTCGTCAGATCGGTGTGTCCGAACGAGTGGATATGCGTCGCCTTGTCGAGCGCGTCGATCGTGTAGTGGAAGCAGTTGAACGCGAAGGGGGTCTCCCCTGTCGCCGTCAGCCGGAGCTTTCTGCCGTCCACGGCGTCGATCTCCAGTCTGCGCACATCGGTGCGGTGGCCGTTTTCCTGCGGGCGCATGTAGTGGTGCTCGAGTTCGCTGACCATCATCGCGTATTTGCCGATCCGCGCGCCGGTCTTGCGGTCGCAGTAGTTTTCCTGCGGGCCGCGGCCGTACCAGCAGACGCGGTCGAACACGCGCGGCAGCTCGAATTTGAGGCCGAAGCGCAGCATATCGCGCGTCGCCGTGCCCTCGTGGGTGATCTCGATCGCGCCGTTCGAGAAGATGCGGTAGATCACCTTCGCGTTCTTGAGGCCGGAGACCGTAACGGCGGTTTCGATTAGCGCGCCGTGGCTGAACTGGTGGATGAAGGTCGCCTTGCTGCGGGCGTTGTCCGTCGCGCGTTTCCACGCGTAGTGCGGAGAAGCGAACTGCAGCGGCGGCGCGAAGTTGAAGTAGTCGATATCGTTGTCGGTCAGCGCGCGGTAGTAGTTCGGCTGGAACCCGGACAGCAGATATTCCGCCTCTCCCCTTTTGAGCGACGTCAGCATCCCGTTTTCAAAGCGGTACGCGAAGCCATCTCCGGTCACGGTGCAGTCCTTTTCAGTGCCTGTGATGACGACCTTGCCGTCGTTTTCCGGCTGCGGCAGAGGGGCGGCGTCGCGCAGCTTGAACTGGTCAAAGGTCTGCTCAAAGCCTTTTTCGGCGTAGCGCGTCGCTTCCTTACGCAGGAAGGAGAACGTCAAAAGCACTTCGCCCGTCGTCTTCGGCAGAGCGAGTGAGAGCGTAAAGTCGCGCTCCGACAATGGCGCGAGGTCGGCGTAGTCGCTTTCGGGCACCTTGCCACGCAGGATCTCGTCGCCGTTTTCCGTCACGACATAGCAAAGCTCAAACGCGGAAAGGTCGGAGAACAGCTGCTTGTTTTTCACGGTGAACACGCCGTTTTCGATGTCCTTCGCCGCGATCTTCATCTCGGCATAGACCTTTTTCACCTCGTAGTAGGACGGGTGGGGCTTGCGGTCCGCCGCCACGATGCCGTTGGCGTTGAAGTAGGTGTTGGAGCCGACGATCGCCGCGTAGTTGTACGGCGGCTTGAACCAGTCCTCTTTTTCGTTGTAATCGGAGCCGTACAGCCACTGATCGGCGCCGTCAACGTTCTTGTGGATCGCCTGATCGACGAAGTCCCAGATGAAGCCGCCGCAGAGGTTGTCGTACTTTTCAAAGGCGTCCATGTATTCCTGGAAGTTGCCCAGCGAATTTTCCATCGCGTGGGCGTATTCGCAGAAGACGACCGGCTTGTTGTAATCGCTTGCCTTGATCGGCTTGTTGTCCGCGGCGAGCGCGTTGGCGATATTGTCGAACCACGTCGTTTCGAGCGGGATGCGGTTGCCGAGCTTTTCGACCTGCTCTTCGGTCGGGTACATCCGCGAGATCACGTCGCTCTTCGTGAAGTCGAAGTCGCCCTCATAGTGGAACGGGCGCGTCCGGTCGAGGAGCAGCGCGGCTTCCTTCATCTTCAGGAAGTTGTCGCCGTCCCCCGCCTCGTTGCCGAGGCTCCACATGAAGATACACGCGTGGTTGCGGTCGCGCAGTACCATCCTCTCCATGCGATCGACCGCAGGCTTTGTCCAGAGCGGATTGCTCCCGGGGACGCCCTTGCGGCGCACGCCGTGGGTCTCGAGGTCGCATTCGTCCATCACCCAGAAGCCGTATTCGTCGCAGTAGTCATAGAAGCGCGGGTCGTTCGGGTAGTGGCTGCAGCGGATGGCGTTGATGTTGGCGCGCTTCATCAGATCGAAGTCCTGGATATAGCGCGCGTCGGGCACGGTCCAGCCGAAGTCGGGGTCGTAGTCGTGGCGGTTCGTGCCGCGGATCAAAAGCGGCCTGCCGTTGACGAGGATGTGTTCCCCGTCGATCTCGACCTGCCGAAAACCGATGCGCAGCGCCTTGTAGGTGACGGTCCCCTCGCAGTCGAACCGGAACAGCAGCGTATAGAGGTTCGGCTGTTCGCTCGACCAGAGCGCGGGGGCGGTGAACCGCTGTTTGAAGACGACCTTGTTTTCGCCCGCGCGGGTCAGCAGGTCGGTCTTGCCGATCGAAACGCGGCTCCCCTGCCCGATCACGGTCGCTTCGATTTCGAAGTGCTTGCCCGCGTCGGCGTAGTCGTTGATGAACAGCTCCGCCACAAGGTCCGCGTCGGTATAATCGTTGCAAAGCGTCGTCGTGACATACACGTCGCGCAGCGTCTGCTTCGGTTCGCTGTAAAGATAGACGTCGCGGTAGATGCCGGACAAAAACCACATGTCCTGATCTTCGAGATACGTCCCGTCGGTATAGCGGTAAACGATCGCCGTCAGCTGGTTGTCGCCTGGCTGGACGAACGCCGTCACGTCGAATTCATGCGGCGTGTTGGAGCCCTGCGAATAGCCGACGCGCTTGCCGTTGAGATAGACTTCCAGTCCCGCCTTGACCGCGCCGAAGTGCAAAAACGTCTCGCGGCTTTCCCAGCCGGCGGGCAGCGTGAAGGTCGTCCGGTGGGCGGCGACCTCCTGATCCTCATGATGGATGCACGGGATCTTCTTGGGGTTGACGTCAATCGCGTTCGGGAAGGAGTTCGCGTAGTACCAGGGCTTGGTGTAGTCCTTCTGGAACTGCCAGACGCCGGGCACGGTGATGTCCTCCCAGCCGCTGTCGTTGTAATCCACGTTGGTCACATCGACCGGCAGCGCGCAGACGCCCTTTTGCCAAAAGAACTTCCACGTCCCGTTCAGCGAGAGCTTATACGGCGTCGCGCCGCGGTCCGACGCCGCCTGTTCGCTGTCGTAGGGCAGCAAGAGCGCGTGGCCGGGCTCCTTGTTTTCTCCGATGATATGCGGATTCTCCCAGATGTATTCCATATCGTTTCCCTCTCCGTTTTCGCCCGCGCTTAAAAGCGGACGATCATCAGGATCATCACAGCGAGCGCCAGCAGGAAGGTGACGCCCCAGCGCTCAAGATAAGCGCCGATATAGCAGCCGATGAAGCCGGGCGTGAACAAAATCTTCTGCAAAATGTTGCCCTCGCGGTAGATCTTTTCTTTCATGTTGAGCGCGTCTTCGATCGACGGATAGCTGTTGACATAAAGCGAAAACGCGAACCAGTAGGCGACCAGCTGCACGGCGAAGACGATCGGGTTGTTCATCCGGAAGACGAACACGCCGAGCACCGGACCGATCGCCAGCAGAAACGCCAGCACCGCGTTGAACAGCGCGGGCACAAAGCCGATCGCGAACGCGCCGCCCGCCTTCGGGAACAGCTCATGCTCGATATGGGAGCAAAGCTCGTCGCGGCGCAGCATCCGGGTGTCCTCCATCGGGATCCCGTGGATGCGGCAGACCATCTGTTCCCACAGACCGCGCACCAGCGCGCCCGGGAACGTCAGAAATCTCGTGAAAATATAAAACGTCGTCATCAGAAGTCACCTCCGTCGTCCTGCAGCAGTTCGGTCAGCGTGATTTTCCCGTCCTGATATTGTTTGATCAGCGCGGACGGCTCCATCCCCGCCGTCGCGAAGACAGACGCCATCTCGTCGTAGCCTTCCTGATTCTCGCAAAGGACGCTGCACAGCGCGTAGAGGTTGCACGACGACACGCTGTACGCCGGGTAGCCGGTCGAGCTGTTCGTGTAGTTCATATAGGCCTCCATCGCCTGCATCGCTTTTTCATAGTCGTCCTGCAGCAGATAGCCGATCGCGTACAGCTCCTGATAGGTCGGGACGATGCTCCCGCCGGTGAGGTGGCTTTCCGCGTCTTTGGCGACTTCGAGGATCTTTTCGGCGTCCGGTTCGTCCTTGAAGCGGTAAACGTTCGCCATCGCCTTATAGGCAGTCGCCTCCTGCGAGTTGATCGCAAGGCAGGCGTCGGCGTACTCCTTCGTCAGCGCTTCGTCGCCGATTTTCGACGCGAGGTCCGCCATCGTCGGCAGATACAACCACTGGTGCTCGTTGCCGTCGAGGTTCTGCACGGTCTGAAGCTGTTCGAGCATCGCTTCGGGCTTCGACTCCTGCAGATCGAGCAGCACATAGCGGTAGAATTCCACAAACGCCGCGTTATACTTCGGACTGCCGTCCTCGTTCTGCTCCGCGAGCAGCGATTGCAGCTGTTCGTCGCGTTCTTCATAGTCGACATCGGTCACGCCGTAATACAGCACGTCCTGCATGATCTCGTTGATCGCGGTGGACGTGTCTTTCAGCGCGGCGTAGTCCTCGGTGATCGCGAGGTACTTCTTGTTCCACGGGCGCTGCAGCGCCTTTTCGCCGAGATAGGTCGTCAAGATCTCGTTTGCGTCGCCGAGATAGCCCATTTCGGTGAAGGTCTCGGCCAGATGCTTGACCGCGGTGATCGAATAGGCGTCGGCGAAGTCGGTCGGACCCGCCAGCTCGGCGCCCTGCTTCTGCGACATATAAGAGGACAGCAGCGCCGCCGCGTCGGTCAGTTCGCGCGTTTCAAAGTGGGTCTCGCCCTCGATCAGCGTGCTGTAATCGAGGATGTACAGCGACGTGAAATACAGCGACGCGCCCGCCACGATAAACATCAGAATCAGCATCAGCACCGCGGGCAGCCGCAGCGGGGACGCCTTCATCACAGCGCGGCAGTCGGCGCAGTAGGGGTAGTCTTCGCCGAACGACGTGTCGCGCCGCTTTTCGCCGCAGCACTGGCAGCGTTCTTCTTCGGGGATCTCCTCCGGCGCGGCCTCTTCCGCCGCGATTTCGTCGAGCTCCTGGATCAGCGGCTCGTCGCCCGCCTTGTCCAGCTCCTGCTGGAGCAGATCGCGGATGCCTTCCAGCTCCTGCACCAGTTCGTCTTCCATCGTTGCCGGCGCGTCCGGCGCTTCGTCCGTGGGCAGTGTGTCGTCCGCCTGTACAGCGTCGATCGCGTCCGCGACAGCTTCTTCCGCCTCAGCAGCAGCTTCTTCCGCTTCAACAGCGATTTCTTCCGCCTCAACAGCGACTTCTTCCGCTTCCGCGGCAATCTCTGCTTCCGCTTCGGCGGCGTCGGGCAGGGGTTCTGCGGGCTGCGCCTCCGGTTCCATCACGTTTTTCTCTAACTCGTCCAAGAAAATACCTCCTTGTTTGCATTAGTCATATTATTGTAACACGAATCCGCGGAAAATGCAACGGAAAAGCGGTCAAAGTCCGGCGGAATCCAGAAAAATATAGACCTTCTTCCTGAAATCAGGTTAAATTTTCTAATTTAGAAATTAGAAGGGCAGCAGAAAAGCCACGCGACGAGCACGTGGCTTTTCCGTTTAGGGGGGGGGAGAAAGACCGGAAATATCATGATCGGGCTGTTTCATGGAGTAGCGTTCTTATAAACCGCGCTCTTCGGAATGCGGATCTCATAGACGTAGGCATCCCCTGTTTCGGTTTTTTCCATCCGGGCGTCGATCCCCGCGCTTTTCATCGTGTCGAAGGCGTTCGAGATCGTGTTGAGAAAAATCCGCACGTCGCTGAACATCCGCTTGGTCGTGCGCCCGGACGGGTGTTTGCCGGCAAGCAGCTCGTTGACCAGCTTTTCGGTCTGCGCCACATTGAGTTCCCGCGCGATCACCTTTTCCAATACGGGTAAAACGTCCGCTTCGTCGAGCCGCAAAAGCGCGCGGGCGTGCCGCTCCGACAGCCCGTGCTCCGCGAGGAGGATCTGCGCCTGCGGCGGGAGGGTCAGCAGCCGCAGCTTGTTCGAGATCGTCGAGGGCGCCTTGCCGAGCCGCCGCGCGGTCTCCTCCTGCGAGAGAGAGAACGACTGCATCAGCTGTTCGATCGCCATCGCCTCTTCAAAATAGCCGAGGTTTTGCCGCTGTAAATTTTCGATTAAAGAAAATATCGCCGATTTCATCTCGTTGACGTCCACCACGATGCACGGCACCATGCCCATCCCGGCGAGACGGGAGGCGCGCAGCCGCCGCTCGCCCGAGATCAGCTCATAGCCTTTTTCACATTCGCGCACGGTGATCGGCTGCAAGATGCCGTTCATGCGGATGCTGATGGCGAGATTGACCAGCTCGCTCTGGTCGAACACCCGCCGCGGCTGATGCGGATTCGGGAAAATCTTTTCGTTCGGGATCAGCAAGACCTGCCCCGCGCTCCGCGTTTTCTCCTGCGTCATAAGAAAGCCTCCCTTTGCTGGTTTCATTCTACCATGCAAAGGAAGGCTTGTCCACACATATCTTTCGTCCGTTTTTGCGGACTTTCGACGCTGTTCGGCGTTATTTGAGCGGGAACCGCGCGATCTTTGCCGCAGGGCGCGGATACGCCGCGGGCGTTGTCGAACGCTTTTCGATTTCGATCACGGTCCGCTCCCCTGCTTCCGGCAGCGACACGGTGTGCACCGCGGCGGTCTTTCCGCCGAGCAGCCGGACAGCGGCTTTCGCTTCGTCGAGCTCCGCTTCGGTTTTCGCGCTTTTCATCGCGAGGAAACGCCCGCCGACACGCACGAACGGCAGACAGTATTCCGCCAGCTCCCTGAGATTCGCCACGGCGCGCGCGGTCGCAAGATCGAACTGTTCGCGCAATAAGGGGTCTCTCCCCGCTTCCTCCGCGCGTTTATGGAGCAAAACGACCGATAAATCCAGCTTTTGCGCGATATCCTCCAGCACGAGCAGCTTTTTCTTCGTGCTGTCGAGCAGCGTCACCCGCAGATCCGGCCGCGCGATCTTCAGCGCGAGCCCCGGGAAGCCCGCCCCCGTGCCGACGTCGATCAAAGAAGCGCCCTCTTTGACCGAAACCGCGCCCAAAACGGACAGACTGTCCGCGAAATGCTTCACCACGATCTCCCCGGGGTCGGTGATCGCCGTCAGATTGATCTTCTCGTTCCAGTCACACAGCAGCTTTGCGTACAGATCGAAGCGGTCCAGTGCCGTTTCGTCAAGAGAAACGCCGAAAGAAGCGGCAAGGTCTGCCAGTGCTGCCTTGTCGATAAAGCCCGTCGTCACTGCGATTCCGCCTCCCCTGCTGCGTTTTTTGTCTCTGCGCGGCGCTTTTCCTCCTGCTTTTTCAGATGGATCATCAGCACCGAGATATCCGCCGGACTGACGCCGGAAATGCGGCTCGCCTGCCCCAGATTCTGCGGTTTGACGCGGTTCAGCTTCTCCTGCGCCTCCATCCGCAAACCCGTGATTTCGTTATAATCCTGCGTTTCGTCGAGCTTTTTGCTCTCCAGCCGCCGCATTTCCTGCGCCTGCGCGAACTGACGCTTGATATAGCCCTCGTATTTGATCGAGATCTCCACCTGTTCGAAGATCTCCGGCGGCAGATCCGGGCGGTCCGGGTCGAACGGCGCGAGCAGATCGTAGCTCAGCTGCGGCCGTTTCAAAAGCTCTGTCAGCCGGCAGCCCGTCTGCAGCGGCGATGTTTCACGTGAAACAAGCAGGTCGTTCAGGGCGTCGCTCGGCGGAACGCTGACCTGAGAAATGCGCGCCGTCTCTTCCGCGATCAAGCGGCGTTTTTCCAGCAGCCGCGCGTATTTATCCGCGCTGACGAGGCCGATTTCATAGCCTTTTTCCGTCAGCCGGAGGTCGGCGTTGTCCTGCCGCAGCAGCAGCCGGTATTCCGACCGCGACGTCATCATGCGGTACGGGTCGGAGCAGCCGCGGGTCACAAGATCGTCGATCAGCGTGCCGATATAGGAGCTCGCGCGGTCAAGCACGAAGGGTTCCTTCTGTTGGAGCTTGCGCGCGGCGTTGATGCCCGCGATGAGGCCCTGCGCGGCGGCTTCTTCGTAGCCGCTCGAGCCGTTGAACTGGCCCGCGCCGAACAGGCCAGGGAACTGCTTGAATTCCAGCGACGGATAGAGCGCCAGCGGATCAACGCAGTCATATTCGATCGCGTAGGCGGTGCGCATGACCTGCACGTGCTCCAATCCCGGCACGGTGCGCAGCAGTTTCAGTTGGACGTCCTCGGGCAAAGAGGACGACATGCCCTGCAAATACATCTCTTCGGTGTGTTCACCGCAGGGTTCGATGAAGATCTGATGGCGCTCCTTTTCCGAAAAGCGGACGATCTTATCCTCGATACTCGGGCAGTAGCGCGGTCCTTTGCCGTCGATTTTGCCCGAAAAGAGGGGAGATCGGTCGAGATTGTCCAGAATCACGCGCTTGGTTTCGCTGTTGGTGTAGGTAATATAGCAGGGGAGGACGTTTTCCGGCTGATAATCGCCGTCAAACGAGAAGGGGACGATCCGTTCGTCTCCGTCCTGCCGCTCCAGCCCGGTAAAATCAATGCTTCTGCGGTTGACGCGCGCGGGAGTGCCCGTTTTGAAGCGCCGCGTCGGGACGCCGAGCCGTTTCAGCGCGTCCGCGAGCAGCGTCGCCGGGAACATCCCGTCCGGTCCGCCGTCATAGGAGACGTCGCCGACGTAGATCCGTCCGCCGAGGAAGGTGCCCGTCGCCAGAATCACGCACGCCGCGTGATAGATCGCCTCGAGCCGCGTCAGACACTGCCAGCGGCCGTCGGGCAGGGGAGACAGATCGACGATCTCCGCCTGGACGATCTCGAGGTTTTCCTGCCGTTCCATCGTGTATTTCATGTATTCGCTGTAGCGGCGGCGGTCGATCTGGGCGCGCAGCGAGTGGACGGCGGGGCCTTTGCCGAGGTTGAGCATCCGGCTCTGGAGCGTGTTCGCGTCCGCCGCTTTGCCCATCTCTCCGCCGAGGGCGTCGATCTCGCGGACGAGGTGTCCCTTTGACGTGCCGCCGATCGACGGGTTGCAGGGCATGTTGCCGACCCAGTCCATGTTGATCGTGAAGACGCCGACCTGCGCGCCGAGGCGTGCGGCAGCCAGACCGGCTTCAATGCCGGCATGCCCGGCGCCGATCACGATGACGTCATACGCTTTTGCGAAATACTGCATAGCCCCTCCCGTGGCGGCGTATTGTTTCACGTGAAACAACCAAAAAGCCGCCCGCTTCGTTGGATAAAAAACGGAAAAACGATCTGCGGTCCGCTTGCGGAGAAATAAACCAACAGAGCGCTAATTTTCGAATATAGAATTATAAATATATAGTTAAGTCCCGTTTTACGTTCTTATATCTCGTCTTCACCTTCCACAAGCGCCAGCAGGGCGGGGTAGTCGGCGATCATCCATGTCGCGTTGTGCGCGCGGAACTCTTCTTCGCTTCCGTAGCCGAAGAGCGCCCCGCAGCTGTCCACGCCGGCGCCCGAAGCGCCGTCGAGATCATAGAGGCGGTCACCGATCATCAGGACGCGGGTCCTGTCGGCCGCGCCGAGCTTTTGCATGCACTGCTCGATCAGGTCGGTCTTGCTCGCGTGGCGGCTGTCATCGACGGCGGTGCCGACCACCGCGTCGAACAGGTCGGTGATATCGAGGTAGCGCATCACGTCCCAGATCAGACTTTCCGGCTTCGAGGAGGCGATCCCGAGTTTGACGCCGCGCCCGCGCAGCGTCTGCAGCGTTTCGACCATGGCAGGGTAGGGGGCGCACTCATACACGCCCTTTTCGCGGTACCGCACCCGGTAGCTTTTGATATAGTCGCCGACGCGCGATTCCGGCACGCCGTAGAACGCCGTGAAGCTGTAATAGACCGGCGGCCCGATGAACTTGCGCAAATCGGAGAGATCCGGCACGGGGTCCCCCTGGTCCTGAAAGGCGAACCGCAGGCTGTTGAGGATGCCCTTGCCGGTATCGACGAGCGTCCCGTCAAAATCAAAAATCAGATAGTCGTATTGTCCCATAACGTTTCCTCGAAACAGACAGAAAGGGCGAACCTGCGTCCGCCCTGCAGAAGTTGTCCTCAGCTGATGCGTGACACGAGCCGGAACGGAATCACCCGGTCCGCGGCGAGGGTGATGTTGCTGTCGCCGTAGATCGCGGTCTGGATCCGCTGCGCCGCGAGTTCAAAGTCGATGAACACGACCGACGCCGACCCGACATAGCCCGTTTTGAACACGTCGTCGTCCGCGATCGTCGTTTGCTGGATCTCATAGTTGAGCCAGCCGTTCGTCAGCCCCTGCACGCCGTAGGAGAGGATCTCCATGCGCGTCAGGTCGGTCTTGACATATTTGAACAGCGTGTCGAGCGCGCTGTTGAGCTGGCTGACGCCCGCGCCCTTCGCGGACTCCATCAGCGCCATGATCACCTTCCGCTGGCGGCGCGTCCGGCTGACGTCGGAGTCGGAGTCGCTCTTGCGGATACGCGCATAGACGAGCGCCTCCCAGCCGTTGAGCTTGACGCCCTGTCCGGAGGGGAAGTCCTTGTGGACCGAGGTGCGGCGGATATACTCCGCCTCGTACTCCTCGACGTCGATCGTCAGCCCGCCGAGATCGTTGATGATGTCGGTGAACGAGCTGAAGTCCACGGCGACGTAGTAGTCGATCTTGACCTTGAAATCGTTCTGGATCGTCTCGATCAGCGTTTCCGGTCCGCCGTAGAAATAGGAGGAGTTGATCTTGCCGTACATATCCCTGCCGCGGACGTTGATATAGGTCCACGTGTCGCGGAAGAACGACGTCATGTTGATCTTCTTGGTCTTTTTGTTGAGCGAGAGCAAGATCAGCGTGTCGCTGCGCCCGCCGTTTTCCAGCGCGTCGGCGGAGTCAAGGCCGATCAGCAGAACGTTGATCACGTTCTTGCTGGAATAGGGGGTGCCGCCGTTGTTCGCCCATTTAAAGAGATAATCGTTGAGCGAGCCGGCGGTGTTGATCGAGTTCATGATGTCGATCTCTTCGTCCTCATAGATCTCGTCCGTAAAGGAGGAGCCGGGATTCTGCTGGTTCGGGTCCTCATACTGGATCTTGCTCAGCTTCGCGTTGACATAGCCGATGCCGAGCGCGAACACGACCACCAGCACAGCCAGAATGAAATAGAGATTCTTGGCTCTGCGGCGCTTGTTGGTCCAAAAGAAACGGGAAATGGGATTGCCCTTTTTTTCCGTTGTTGTTTCTTTGTTCAAGCGGTTCCCTTCTTTCTTTTTTCTGCCGTCCTGTGGTTTAGATGTCTTCGTCTTCGTCCGGTTCCGCCGCGGCGTTTTCCGGATCGTCCATATCTTTTTCGTCCTCTTCCTCGTGTTCGATCGGCGCGGCGGAGACCACCGATTCGCCCGGCGTCACCTTCATCACGCGCACGCCCTTCGAGGTGCGGGAGTTGATGTTGATCTTGTCCGCCTGAATGCGGATCACGATACCGTCGGAGGAGATCAGGATCACATCGTCGTCGTCCGTGACCAGACAGACCGAAACGACCTGCCCGTTCTTGTCGGTCTTATAGTTGGTGGAGCCTTTGCCGCCGCGGGTCTGGCAGCGGTATTCGCTCAGCTCGGACCGCCGGCCGTTGCCGGTCTCGGACACGGTCAGAATCCGCGCCGTCGGGTCCGCGTCCTTTGAAAGCGCGCACATGCCGACCACTTCGTCGTCTTCGCTCTTGAGCTCGATCGCGCGCACGCCGCGGGCGGTTCTGCCGATCGGGCGGGCGTCCGTTTCGTGGAAGCGGATGCCGAAGCCGCCGCGGGTCGCGACATAGATATCGTCGCTGCCGTCGGTCAGCTTGACCCAGGCGAGCTCGTCGCCCTCGTCGAGGTTGATCGCGATGATGCCGACCTTGCGGATGTTCTTGTATTCGTCGAGCCGCGTGCGCTTGATGACGCCCTTGCGGGTGACCATGCAAAGATAGTATTTATCCTCGCCGAATTCCGGCACGCGGATCATGGCGCTGATCTTTTCGCCCGCTTCCAGCGGCAGGAGGTTGACCACGTTCATGCCCTTGCTCTGGCGGCTGCCCTCGGGGATCTCATAGCCCTTGAGGCGGTAGGTGCGCCCGAAGTTGGTGAAGAACATGATATAGTCGTGGCTCGAGCAGGAGAACATCGTCTGGACGATATCCTCTTCGCGCCGGTTCATGCCCTTGACGCCGCGGCCGCCGCGCTTTTGCAGAGAGTATTCGCTCGTCGCCATGCGCTTGATATAGCCGAAGGTCGTCAGCGTGTACATGCACTGCTCTTCGGGGATCAGGTCTTCGACATCGACTTCGCCGCTGACGTTGACGATCTCGGTCAGACGGTCGTCGGCGAACTTACCCCGCAGCGCCATCGCTTCGTCCTTGACGATCTCGAGGACGCGCGTCTCGGACGCGAGGATCTCGTTGTATTCCGCGATCTTCGCCTGGATCGCCTTGAGTTCTTCCTCGATCTTGATGCGCTCGAGACCGGTCAGCTGACCGAGGCGCATCTTGACGATGGCGTCCGCCTGGATCTCGTCGAGGTGGAAGCGCTCCATCAGCTGCTGCTTGCCTTCGTTCTGGTCCTTCGCCTTGCGCAAAAGGGCGATGATCTCGTCGATATAGTCGAGCGCGGTCTTGAGACCTTCGAGGATGTGCTCGCGTTCCATCGCCTTGCGCAGCTCGAAGCGCGTGCGGCGCTCGATGACCTTCTCCTGGAAGTGGATATACTCTTCGAGGATCTGGCGCAGCGTCAGAATGCGCGGCACGCCGTCCACGAGCGCGAGCATGATGATACCGTAGGTGATCTGCAGCTGTGTCATGGAGTACAGCGAATTGAGCACGACCTGCGGGTTCGCGTCCTTCTTGAGGTCGATCACGAGGTTCATGCCCTCGCGGTTGGAATAGTCGTTGATGTCGGCGATGCCGTCGACCCGCTTGTCCTTGACGAGGTCCGCGATCGATTCGATCAGCCGGCGCTTGTTGACCTGATAGGGGAGCTCGGAGACGACGATCTGATATCTGCCGTTTTTGCCCTCCACGATCTCGGCGCGGGCGCGGACGGTGATCTTCGCGCGGCCGGTGCCGTAGGCGGCGCGGATGCCCGCTTTGCCCATGATGATGCCGGCGGTCGGGAAGTCCGGTCCCTTGATATATTCCATCAGCTCCTCGAGCGAGGCGTCCGGATGGTCGATCAGATAGCACATGCCGTCGATCACTTCGCCCATATTATGCGGCGGAATGTTCGTCGCCATACCGACGGCGATACCGGTGGAGCCGTTGACGAGGATATTCGGGAAACGGGAGGGGAGGACCGTCGGTTCCTTGAGGCGGTCGTCGTAGTTCGGAACGAAATCGACCGTCTCTTTTTCGATGTCGGTGAGCATCTCCATCGAGATCTTGCTCATGCGCGACTCGGTATAACGGTAGGCGGCCGGGGGGTCGCCGTCCACACTACCGAAGTTGCCGTGCCCGTCGACCAGCAGATAGCGGGTCGAGAACGTCTGCGCCAGACGCACCATCGCGTCATAGACCGACGCGTCGCCGTGCGGATGGTAGCGGCCCAGCACGGAGCCGACCGTGTCGGCACACTTGCGGTAGGCCTTGTCGGGGTACAGGCCGTTTTCGTGCATCGTATAGAGGATGCGGCGGTGGACGGGCTTCAGTCCGTCGCGGACGTCGGGCAGCGCGCGCGACGTGATGACCGACATGGAGTAGCTCAGGAACGACGAGCGCATCTCCTTGTTGAGGTCAATATTGATAATGGTTTGATTTTCGTAGTTCGACGTGTTATCCATTGTAATCACCCTGCTTTACAACCAGCTTAAATATCGAGGTTCGTCACGTATTTCGCGTTCTTTTCGATAAACTCGCGGCGCGGCTCCACCTTGTCGCCCATCAGGATGGAGAACGTCTCGTCCGCCTGGACGGCGTCTTCGAGCGTCACGCGCAGCATCGTGCGGTGTTCGGGGTCCATCGTGGTCTCCCAAAGCTGAATGGAGTCCATTTCGCCGAGACCCTTGTAGCGCTGGATCGCGGCGCCGGGCATCTCTGCCATCTTGCGGTCGCGCTCCTCATCGGAGTAGCAATATACGTGCTTCTGCCCCTTGGAAAGGCGGTAGAGCGGCGGCTGCGCGATATAGACGTAGCCGTTGTCGATCAGCGGCCGCATATAGCGGAAGAAGAAGGTCAGCAGCAGCGTGCGGATGTGCTGGCCGTCAACGTCGGCATCGGCCATGATGACGATCTTGTGGTAGCGCAGTTTTTCGAGGTTGAAGTCCTCGTCGATCCCCGCGCCGAGCGCCGTGACGACCGGCATCAGCTTGTCGTTGCCGATCACCTTGTCGAGGCGGCTCTTTTCGACGTTGAGCATCTTGCCCCACAGCGGCAAGATCGCCTGGATCGTGCGGTCGCGGCCTTCCTTGGCGGAGCCGCCTGCGGAGTCGCCCTCGACGATGAACAGCTCGGTCTTCGCGGGGTCGCGCTCGGTGCAGTCCGCCAGTTTGCCGGGCAGGGAGTTGCTTTCGAGCGGCGATTTGCGGCGGGCGGCTTCTCTTGCTTTGCGCGCGGCTTCACGGGCGCGGGAGGCGTCGAGCGCCTTCGAGAAGATCATCTTCGCGACCTGCGGGTTTTCTTCAAAGAAATCGGTCAGCTTGTTATAGACCGTGTTGGCGACGAGCTTCGTCATCTCGGTGTTGCCGAGCTTGCTCTTGGTCTGGCCCTCGAACTGGGCGTCGGTCAGCTTGACGCTGATGACGGCGACGAGGCCTTCGCGGCAGTCTTCGCCGGAAAGCTTCTTGTCGGCTTCCTTGAGGATGTTGTATTTTTTGCCGTATTCGTTGAACACCCGGGTCAGCGCGTTTTTGAAACCCGTTTCGTGCGTGCCGCCGTCCACCGTGTGCACATTGTTGGCGTAGGAAAGAATCGTTTCGTTATAGCCGTCGTTGTACATCAGCGCGATCTCGGCGCTCTTTTCGTCCTTGACGGTGGAAAAATGGATCGGCAGATCGTGGACCGGCGTCAGGCCGCGGCTTTCGGTGATATAGGAGACGAACGAGCCGATGCCGCCCTCATAGCAGAACACGTCCTCGACGATGTTGTCCGGGTCGCGTCTGTCGGTCAGCGTGATATTGATCCCGGCGTTGAGGAACGCGGATTCGCGCAGATGGCGCTGCAGCGTTTCGTAGTCATAGACCGTCGTTTCCTGGAAGATCTCGGGGTCGGGCTTGAACTTGATGAACGTGCCGGTCTCGTCGGTGTCGCCGATGATCTTGAGATCGGTCTCGATCTTGCCGCGCGCAAAGCGCTGGTGATGGATGTGCCCTTCCTGCGAGACCTCGACCTCGAACCATTCCGACAGCGCGTTGACGACGGAGGAGCCGACGCCGTGCAGACCGCCGGAGACCTTGTAGCCGCTGCCGCCGAATTTACCGCCGGCGTGCAGCACGGTCAGAACGACCGTGACGGCGGGGAGCCCCTGCTGTTCGTTGATGCCGACCGGGATGCCGCGGCCGTTGTCGCGGACGGTGATGACGTCGCCCGGGAGAATCTCCACTTCGATATGGGTGCAGTAGCCCGCGAGCGCCTCGTCGATCGAGTTATCGACGATCTCATAGACCAGATGGTGCAGGCCTCTGGGACCGGTGGAGCCGATATACATGCCCGGACGCTTGCGGACCGCTTCCAGTCCCTCCAGCACCTGGATGGCGTCGGCGTTGTATTCCTCGGTCACCTGCGTGTCCATGGTTTCGATCGCGGTGAACTCGTCGGGCGAGCCTTCTTCGCGCACGAGCTCGAGTTCTTCCGTTTCCTGTCTGATTTCGTTGTTGTCCACGGTGAATCCTCCGTATCTGTGATAATAGATCTATCTTAAAATGACTGTATTTTTTCGGTTCTGCCGGTCAGCGTCGGGACGGAGAGGGGAGAGACATAGACGCTTTTGTCCGCGGTCACCACAAACGATTTCGGCAGATCGTACGACACATATTTCACCTTGCCGCTGCGTTCGGCGGCGGAAAGGAAGTCGCGCGTCGTTTTGCTGACCGTCGTGTTGTCCATGTCGAAGAACCCGACGATCTCCCCTGTGGTGACGACGGTGTTCTGTCCGAGATGCAGATACATATTGTTCCCTCGTTACACGATCGCGCCGTTTTGCATGCGGATCGCCTGTCCGTACTTGAGATTTTTGACCGAGTGGGGATCGCAGCAGGTGATGAAGACCTGCCAGTCTTTGATATGGTTGAGAATATAGTTTTGTCTGGACGTGTCGAGTTCGCTCATGACGTCGTCCAGCAGCGCCACGGGCTGTTCACCCGTAAAGTTGCGGATCACGGCCGCTTCGCCGAGCTTGAGCGCGAGCGCGGCGGACCGCTGCTGTCCCTGCGAGCCGTAGCTGCGCGCGGACAGCCCGTCGATCTGGATCGACAGATCGTCGCGGTGGGGCCCGACGGACGTACTGCCCGTCGCGAGGTCCGTCTTGCGGGCGGCGCGCAGCAGATCGCGCATCCCCGCGCGGATCTCTTCTTTTTTGTTGGCGCCGGTGGAGCACGCCTCTTCATAGGCGATGTCCAGCGTCTCTTTTTTATTGGAGATGCCGCCGTAGATCTCCGTCGTGAAATCGCGCAGCCGGTTGACGTAACCGACGCGCTGCACGATCAGCTCCGCGGCGTAGAACGCGATCTGCTCCTCCCAGACGTCCAGCGTGTCGTACAGCTCGCTGTGATAGACGATATCCTTCAAAAGGATATTGCGCTGGGCGAGGGCCTTGTTGTAGCCCGAGAGGGCGACGGCGTATTTCGGCTTGAGCTGGCTGATCGCGACGTCGAGGAACTTTCTTCTCTCATAAGGCCCGTCTTTGACGAGCGAGAGATGGACCGGCGAAAAGACGACCGCCAGAAACGCGCCCATCACCTTTGCGGGCGACGAGAGCACGATCCCGTTGCGGGTGAACCGCCGCGTCTTTTCGATCGACAGCAGCAGGTTCTGTTCCCGCCCCTCGCCGAAATAATCGAGCGACAGCTGCGTCTTCGCGCTGTTGAAGTTCACGCACTCCGCGTCCTTGGCGCCGCGGAAGCTGCGGCAGCCGGTAAACAGCCAGATGCTTTCCAAAAGATTCGTTTTGCCCTGCGCGTTGTCGCCGTAAATGATGTTGACGCCGTCGCAGGGACGGACCACCGCGTTTTCGATATTGCGGAAGTTCGTCAGCTCCAGTTGCGTTACACGCATGATACAACCTCATACTGTCTGCGCTGAAACTCGAAAAAATCGCCGTCTCTGAGCTTTTTGCCGCGTTGGAGACATACGATACCGTTGACCTTGACGGAGCCGTCCTGAATCACAAATTTCGCTTCTCCGCCGGTCGAAACGGCGCTGGACAGCTTCAGCGCGGCGTCCAGCCGGATATATTCCGTCTGAATCTGCAGTTGTTCGCGCGTTTTCGGCGCGATCTTGACATGCACTTTCATGTTGTTCTTCTTTCGTTCAGATTCTGACGGGCAAAACCAGGAAGAGGAAGGATTCGCCATCGGTCGGCAGAATCAGGATCGGCTGGTTCGCGCTGTTGAACTCGATCTTGATCTCTTCGGTCTCGCACGCCTTCAGCGCGTCGAGGATGAATTTGCTGTTGAAGCCGATCTCCAGCTCCTGTCCGCGGACGTCCGCTTCCATCTTATCTGTCGCGGTACCGATCGAGGTGATGGACGAAAACTTCAGTCTGTCCGGCGAAATGATGCAGCGGACCGGACTGCTGCGGTCGGTGATGATCAGGGAGGTACGCTCCACACATTCGATCACGCGGCGTGTCGGCGCATAGACCGTCGTCGCGGCGGACAGGGGGATGGCAGCCTTGTAATCGATGAAATTGCCTTCGAGCAGGCGGGAGATGATGCGGTATTCGCCGACCTCGAACGAGATATGGCGCTTGCCGACGGAGATGGAATACATCTGTTCGTCGTCTTCGCTGAGCTTGACGATCTCGCCGAGCGTCTTGGCCGGAACGACAAAGCTGACCGGGTCGCCGGTATAGTCGATCTCTTCCCTGCGGATGGCGAGGCGGGCGCCGTCAACGGCGACCAGCACGATCTTGCCTTCCGAGATCTCGAACTTGACGCCGCAGTGGACCGGGTTGCGTTCGCTGACGGAGACCGAGAAGATCGTCTTGCGGATCATGTCCTTCAGCATGCCCTGCTGAATCACGATCGGAAAACCGCCGCTGATCGTCGGCAGATCGGGATATTCGTCGGCGCTTGTGCCGATGATGGAATATTCCGTCTCTCCGCTTTTGATCTTGCAGATATTGCGCTCATCACTTTCGATGGATACCGTTTCGCCCGGCAGCAGCCGCAGAATATCGCAGAAATTCTTCGCGTTCAATATGATGCTGCCGCTGTCATCGACGTCGGCTTCCAGATAGGTCTCCGTTCCGACTTCCAGATCGTAGCCGGTCAGCCGCAGACTGTCGCCCAGCGCGTTGAGCAGAATGCCCTCGATCGCCGGAATGGTGGACTTGTTGGAAACGGTGCGCTGCACATTGCTGCACAGCTTCGCAAGCTTTGCGGTATCACATACGATTTTCATGTTTTTGCCTCCTCGCAAGAAAAGAAAGAATAAAGATTTTAGTAGTCCATAGTAGGGGATGTGAAAAGGATGGAAAAGGGGGCTGCGCCCCGACAGAAAGCCGGAAAGTTTTTCTTTCGGCCGGTTCGAAAAAACTGTGCAAAATCTGCCAAATGCACACAAACGGCCGGTTCGGCATGGAAAATGTGGAAAAAAGAACGTGGAATGTGAAAGAAACTGTGGAAAAACTCAGCTCTCGTTGATGTTTTTCAGGATGTCGTCAACGGTCGCTTTGAGCGACATGTTCGTCTCGAGTTTTTTCTTCATTTCCTGAATGGCGTAAATGATCGTCGAATAGTGTTTATTGGAAAATTCGGCGCCGATCGCGGAAAGGGAAAGGTCGGTGACCTCGTGGATGAGGTAGATCGCGACCTGCCGCGCCTGCGAGATGTTGGCGGAGCGTTTTTCCGAGCGGATATCCGCGGGGCTGACGTTGAAGGTGCGGGCGACCTCGTTGATGATGTTCTCGATCGTGACGGGTGTGGGCGGGTTGTCGCCCATGATGTCGGAGATCGCCTTCTTCGCGATCGCGATGTTCGGGCGCGTGCCCTCCACTTCCTGATAGGCCTTGATCTTTTTGACCGTGCCTTCGAGCTGGCGGATGTTCTTCTTGATGTTTTCCGCGATGAACGTCACCACTTCGTCGGAAAGATCGACGTTCAGCTCCTCCGCCTTCTGCTTGACGATCGCCATCCGCGTTTCAAGCGACGGCGCCTGGATATCGGCGATCAGGCCGCCTTCAAAGCGGGTGCGCAGCCGTTCTTCGAGCGTGAGCATTTCACGCGGCGGCCGGTCGGACGAGAGCACGATCTGTTTGCCCGCGTTCTTCAGCGTTTCGAAGGTGTGGAAGAATTCCTCCTGCGTGGTCTCCTTGTTGGAGATGAACTGGATATCATCGACGAGCAGCACGTCGCAGCCGCGGTATTTTTCGTGGAAGACGGTCGTGTTGTGCTCTTTCAGATGATAGATCAGCTCGTTCGTGAACTGTTCGCCGCTGGTATAGAGAATGATCTCGTTCGGGCGGTTCTTCTGGATCTCGTGCATGATCGCGGAAAGCAGGTGCGTTTTGCCGAGACCGGAATGGCCGTAGATGAACAGCGGGTTGTAGGCTTTGCCGGGATTGTTCGCGACGTTCAAAGCGGCGGCGTGCGCAAAGCGGTTGGACGGACCGATGATGAAGTTGTCGAAGGTATAGACGATCTCATCGTCGTCCGGGTCGTCCGGGCCCGCGCCCGGCTCCGACTGCAGAGCGTTCGGGTTGTCCGGCGCGACATACTGGACACGGACCGGAAAGCCGAAGGTCTCGCTGCAGGCTTCTTCAATCAGATGCGAAAACTTGTCGGCGATGATCTTGCGCTTGAAATCGCTGATCGAAAGCGTGATGGTATCCGCCTGAAAGCTGACGAATTTCAGCGGGCTGAGCCAGACGTTATAGGCGACTTCCGTCACGCGGGTGCGCAGCATCTCTTTGATTGTTTCCCAAATTTCATAAAAAGAATCCATGATCGACCTCCTTGATTTTTTCGAAATGCAGGTTGCAAGTTTCAGCAGAATATATTATAATAATAGTAAGAATTATGGAAATAAAATAATCTTACTAAAAGTAAGCAAGATAATTACATTATATTATAGCACGCTTTCAAAATGTCTGTCAAGAGGTTTTCCACATTCAAAAACAGAAAAGTGAAAAAAAGAGAGGATGTTTATCCATGACGAAAAAAGAACGGGCGGCCGGCTGTGTCGCCGCGCTGAAAAAAGAATATCCGGACGCGTTGTGTTCGCTGGATTATACGGACCCGCTGCAGCTGCTGATCGCGACGCGGCTGTCCGCGCAGTGCACCGACGCGCGGGTCAATCTCGTGACCCCGGCGCTGTTCGAAGCCTACCCGGATCTCGACGCGTTTTGCGAAGCAAAGGTGGAGGACGTGGAACGATACATCCATTCCTGCGGCTTTTTCCGCGCGAAGGCGAAGGACATCGTCGGCATGGCGCAGAAGATCCGCAACGACTTCGGCGGAGAAGTGCCCGATACGGTGGAGGCGCTGACGACGCTGCCCGGCGTCGGGCGGAAGACCGCGAACCTGATCGTCGGCGACGTCTATCACAAGCCGGCGGTCGTGACCGACACGCACGTGATCCGCATCACGAACCTGCTGGGGCTGGTCGATACAAAGGACCCGAAAAAGGTGGAAACGCTGCTGCGCGGGCTGCTGGACCCGGACGAAAGCAACGATTTCTGCCACCGCTGCGTCCTGCACGGGCGGGCGGTCTGCGTCGCGCGAAGACCGCAGTGCGGCGACTGCTGTCTGCGTCCGTACTGCAAGAGCGCGCCGAAAGCAGGTTGAAACCACCCGGGGCAAAAAATTTTTTTGAAAATGTATTGACAAACCGTATTTGTTATAATATAATAGTCGGGCGCTGCAGCAAGGCAGCGTCCAGGACGTGGCGGTATAGCTCAGTTGGCTAGAGCATTCGGTTCATACCCGGAGTGTCGTAGGTTCAAATCCCACTGCCGCTACCATTTTTCTAAAATCCGGGCGTCAGCCCTTCACATATAAAAACTCGAGCTTCGGCTCTTCACATATAAAAAACACGAGCTCCGGCTCTTCACATATAACAACAAGAGCTCCGCTTTGCGTCTCTTCACATATATTTACGGCCCGGTGGTCAAGCGGTTAAGACACCGCCCTTTCACGGCGGTAACACGAGTTCGATTCTCGTCCGGGTCACCAATAAACAGTCTGCCCAGTAGGGCGGGCTGTTGTTTTTTATGCAGAAGGAATAGAGGAGAAACGGAGTAGAATCGC
>JAEEGI010006713.1_pt1 | contig 25925 bp, 19 predicted proteins | sample 8958751 | NCBI WGS metagenome assembly JAEEGI01 (sample SAMN16246545, study PRJNA631951) | gut metagenome | biome: gut microbiome; feature: rumen; material: KS-attached | host: Bos | place: Iran: Karaj | collected 2018-10
CAACAAAGGTTGAGGATTTAATGCCAGCTGTTTTAGTTGCAGGTGACGATGCAGGAACTCTTACAGAGGAAGGGGCAAAGCTTCTTGATCCTACAGGAGAGCTTGAGTCAGGTTGTCCACTTGCTCCACCAGAAGGTGATGCAGGTACAGGCATGGTTGCAACAAATGCAGTTTCAGCAGGTACAGGAAATGTTTCTGCTGGTACATCAGTATTCTCGATGGTAGTTTTGGACAAGCCATTATCAAAGCCTTACGAGGAAATCGATATGGTTACAACTCCTACTGGCGAGGCAGTTGCAATGGTTCACTGTAACAACTGTACATCCGATTTAAATGCGTGGGTTGGAATCTTCAAAGAGTTCGCAGATGCGTTTGGAATGGATGTTTCAATGAACGATATTTACGGCACACTTTATCGCAAAGCACTTACAGAAGATGCAAATTGCGGTGGTGTTGTTTCTTTCAACTACTTTGGTGGCGAGCCTGTTGTTAATGTAAATGAAGGTCGTCCAATGGTAGTTAGACAACCAGATGCCAAGTTTAGTCTTGCAAACTTCATGCGCTCAAATCTTTACGGGGCACTTGGAGTATTAAAGATTGGTAACGATATTCTTCTTAAGGAAGAGCATGTGAAAGTAAAGTCTATCACTGGTCACGGCGGATTTTTCAAGACAAAGGGTGTTGGTCAGTCTGTTCTTGCAGCAGCGCTCAACGCACCTATCACTGTAATGGCTACAGCAGGCGAAGGTGGTGCCTGGGGTATGGCTGTTCTTGCTAATTATCTTCTTCGTGAGGACAAGAGCAAGAAGTTACAGGATTATCTTGATGAAAAGGTATTTGCAGGTCAGGAATCTACAACAATGGAGCCAGATGCTGATATGGTAAAGGGTTACGATGAGTGGATGGTTGACTACCGCAAGGCACTTAAGGCTGAGGCATGCGCAGTGGAGGAATGGAGATAATGTTAGAAGAATTAAAAAAGCAGGTTTATGAGGCAAACATGGAGCTTCCAAAGCGTGGGCTTGTTACCTATACTTGGGGTAATGTTTCAGGAATCGACAGAGAATCTGGAATATTTGCAATTAAGCCATCAGGTGTAGAATATGATGAGCTTAAGCCTGAGGATATGGTGCTTGTAAACCTTGATGGAGAGGTTGTAGAAGGAAAGTACAAGCCAAGCTCAGATACAGCTACACATGTTGAGCTTTATAAAAAGTATGAAAATATAGGAGGTGTAGTTCATACACATTCTACATACGCAGTAGCTTGGGCCCAGGCAGGAAGAGACATTCCTTTGTATGGAACAACTCATGCAGATTATTTCTGCGGTCCTATTCCATGTACAAGAAACCTTACTCCAGAAGAAATTGATGAGGCATACGAAGTAAACACTGGAAAAGTAATCATCGAAACATTCGAAGAGAGAGGCGTTAATACAAAGTACGTGCCAGGTGTTATCTGCAAGAACCACGGCCCATTCACATGGGGCAAGGATGCAGACCAGGCAGTATACAATGCAGTAGTTCTTGAAGAGGTTGCAAAGATGGCACTCTTTACAGAGCAGGTTAACCCAAAGGTTGAGCCAGCTCCAGACTGCATCAGAGATAAACACTTTAATCGTAAGCACGGTGCAAATGCTTACTATGGACAGAACTAAATAAAGTTAATGTTTGGGCCACATTGCCATTAGGTGATGTGGCCTTTTTCATTGTATAAAATTTAATTGTTGACAAATACCCTGAGGGGGTATATTATCGTTTTAACAACGAGGATACCCCGTGGGGGTATATAAAGGAGTACTAATCATGGGAAATAAGGACGAATTAATAGAGGAAACTTGCGAATGCTGTTGCTCTGGCAAGCACAAAAGTCGTGAGGATAAAGAATTTAAGGATTTGATGAATCGTCTCAAAAGAATTGAGGGGCAGGTTCGCGGAGTGGAAAGCATGCTTGAGAAGGATGCGTATTGTACAGATATTCTCATGCAGGTTTCTGCCATCACATCAGCTTTGAATAGCTTCAATAAGGTATTGCTTGCAAATCATGTAAAGACATGCGTTGCAGACAACATCCGCAATGGCGACGAAGAGGTGGTAGACGAGCTTGTAACGGTTCTACAAAAGCTTATGAAGTAAGCATCGGAAGGAAGTGATATATTGGAACAATATAATGTGACAGGTATGAGCTGTGCGGCATGTCAGGCTAGGGTGGAAAAAGCTGTATCGTCAGTGCCCGGTGTAGACAGCTGTGCAGTTAGCCTTCTTACAAATTCAATGGGAGTTGAGGGAAATGCAGACTCAGAAGCAATCATTAAGGCTATCGAGAATGCAGGTTATGGAGCTAGCTTAAAAGCAGATGGTTCTACAGGAGTAAGTGCTTCAGTGCCCAATTATGACAACGAGCTTACTGATACAGAAACTCCTAAAATCAGAAATAGACTGATTGCATCATTGATATTACTGATTCCGTTGATGTATGTGTCAATGGGACATATGCTATGGGATTGGCCACTGCCGGGGTTCTTGGATGGCAATCATATTGCAATGGGATTGTATGAAATGCTTCTTACAATCGCGATTATGATTATCAATCAAAAGTTTTTTGTCAGCGGATTTAGAGGGCTTATACATGGTGCACCTAATATGGACACTCTTGTGGCCCTTGGCGCAACAGCATCCTTTGGATACAGTGTATTTGCTTTATTTGCAATGACAGCAGCTATGGTTGATGGTGATATGAACAAAGTCATGGAATACATGATGGAGTTCTATTTTGAATCAGCTGCCATGATTCTTACTCTGATTACAGTTGGTAAATTGCTGGAATCTATTTCAAAGGGAAGAACCACCAATGCTCTAAAGGATTTGATGAAGCTTGCTGCAAAGACAGCAGTTGTATTAAAGGATGGAGTAGAAACAGAAGTCCCTATCGAACAGGTCAAAATCGGAGATAGATTTGTGGTAAAGCCTGGGGACAATATCCCTGTGGATGGAATCGTTGTGGATGGCAGCAGCGCTGTCAATGAATCTGCCCTTACAGGTGAAAGCATTCCTGTGGATAAGACAGTTGGAGATTCGGTTTCGGCTGCCACAAGCAACGAAAGTGGCTACATGGTATGCGAAGCCACTAGAGTTGGTAAAGATACAACACTTTCTCAGATTATCCAGATGGTCAGTGATGCGGCAGCTACAAAGGCTCCAATCGCAAAAATTGCAGATAAGGTTTCAGGTGTATTTGTTCCAACAGTTATCGTAATTGCGATAATCACATTTATCCTTTGGATGCTTGTAGGACAGCCGGTAGGTTACTCTCTTGCAAGAGCAATCTCTGTACTTGTAATCAGCTGCCCATGTGCCCTTGGCCTTGCTACACCTGTTGCCATCATGGTAGGAAATGGCATGGGTGCCAAGAACGGCATCATGTTTAAGACCGCTGTTTCTCTTGAAGAGACAGGAAAGGTTCAGATTGTCGCCCTTGATAAAACAGGTACAATCACAAAAGGTGAACCAAAGGTGGTTGGTATCTTTGAAGCCGAGGATGTGGATGATGTGGATCTTCTTCGAGTTGCCTTCGCAGTAGAGAATAAATCAGAACATCCGCTAGCTAAAGCTATTGTAGAAAATGGCCTGGAAAATGGTATGGAGCCAGCTGAGGTTACAGACTTTAAGGTTCTATCTGGAAATGGAATCACAGCTATTTTGGATGGAGAGGAAGTCTACGGAGGAAACCTTGACCTTATAAAACAGCATGTGACTGTTAGTAAAGAAATAATTGAGCTTGCAGATAGACTGGCAGAAAAGGGTGAGACTCCATTGTTCTTTGCAAAGAATGGCAAGTATCTTGGAATCATTTCAGTTGCAGATGTAATAAAGGAAGATTCTGCAGAAGCGATAGAGCATTTGAAAAACCTAGGCATTCATGTAGTAATGCTTACAGGCGACAATGAAAAGACAGCCGCAGCCATTGCAACGGAGGCAGGTGTGGATGAAGTTGTAGCAGGAGTAAAGCCAGATGGCAAAGAGGAAGTAATCTGCGCATTGCAGCAGTATGGCAAGGTTGCCATGGTAGGCGATGGAATCAATGATGCGCCAGCACTTACACGCGCAGATATGGGAATTGCTATTGGTGCAGGTACAGATGTAGCTATTGATGCAGCAGATGTAGTTCTTATGAAAAGTAGACTTTCGGATGTGGCAGCAGCCATCAGACTCAGCCGCGCAACATTAAGAAACATTCATGAGAATCTATTCTGGGCATTCTTCTACAATGTTATTGGAATACCACTTGCAGCAGGTGCATATATACATGCATTTGGCTGGACATTGAATCCAATGTTTGGTGCAGCAGCTATGAGCTTATCGAGCTTCTGCGTTGTAACAAATGCATTGCGTTTAAATCTATTTAAAATGCACGACCACACTAGAGACAAGGCATTAAAGAACTCAGTTGGCCATGAAAAATTATTAGTTAACAGCCAGCATTCAAAAGCTGGAGAAATAAAGGAGGACAAATCAACAATGGAAATTACAGTTAATGGAATGATGTGTGCTCACTGCGAAGCACACGTAAAGGAAGCCCTTGAGAAAATCAACGGAGTAGAAGAGGCTACAGCAAATCACGAGGCAAACCTTGTTACACTTAAGACTTCAGCTGATGTTGCTGAGGCAGATCTTAAGGCTGCAGTAGAAGCCGCAGGCTACGAGTTTGTAGAAATTAAATAGTAATTAAATGTAGTTGCAAATTGTATAATGCGAGACCAGACTTGTGTCTGGTCTCTTTTATGTTTCAAACTGCTAGACACATCATATCTGCCAAGTTATTTCAGTCAAGGGCAAGCCTTCGGAGCTTCGCTCCCTTGACTTCATAACTTTTGGCAGATTAATGTTAGTCAAGCAGGTTTGAAACTGGGACTGTGGCGAAGCCACAAGTCATCACCGGGGGGACTACTGCCTAGAATAAAAAATAAGAAATAGGCAGTAGTTTTCAAGGGCAGTGTGGCGTAACTAGACGACATTTCTATTGCTAAGTTGATTAGTTTTTAGCATACAAAAGTATTTCAATCTTATCTGTCCCGAAATACAAAAAAGACTACTGCCTAATCTAGGATAATCTAGTTTAGGCAGTAGTCTCTTAAAAAGTTATGCCACATTAAGGATTTGCACTTGTGTTAATACAAGTTATCCTTCGATAGCTATATATTTTGTTTCATCTTTCTGAGGAATTTCTTCCTTCTTAGGAACGCTTAAAGTAAGAACTCCATCCTTGTATGCTGCATGAATATCTTCCTGTGTGATGTTATCACCTACATAGAAGCTTCTGCTGCAAGAGCCTGTGTAGCGCTCACGGCGGATGTAGTTGCCGTCATCGTCCTGACTGTCGTTGTTCTGATTTGTTTCAGCTTTGATTGTAAGATATCCATCTTTCAACTCGGCTTTGATATCTTCCTTGGAGAATCCTGGAAGATTCATATCTACTTGATAACCGTTTTCGGTTTCTTTTACATCTGTAGTCATCATTCTTGAGAAGTCATTGTCGAAATTTCTTCCAAATCCTGTGACACGTGGTACTCCAAAGAAATCATCCATAAAATCATTTGATAAAATACTAGGCATTAACATAATACTTACCTCCTTTTATTTACGGGCTTCTTTGAGCCTGATTGTTAATGTGGTTAAAGAAGAACTTCTTTTGTTCCTCTTTGTGATTATGTTATAAACCTAAAATTAGCACTCGTCAAGTACGAGTGCTAATAATTTATAATTATTTAATATTTTATTTATAATTTATCTGACATTTTCCCCAGAAAGATGAAACAAAATATATAGCTATTGAAGGATAACTTGAACTTTCAAAGGCCTCTCCAAATCAGGAGAGGCCTTCATTTTATTTACTCCATTTTTCAAACTCAGCGTCAGTACATTTTACATAGTGAGTTCCACTCACTAAATGCTCTGTCCCCTCATTATAATTGATACCCGAAGTTTTATAATCGTAAGTCAGTGCTACGCGATTTTTCTCAACCACAGGATTTGGTTCAGGGATGGCAGAGAGAAGACTTTTTGTGTAAGGATGGATAGGATTTGAAAAAATCTCCTCTGTGGTGCCAGTTTCTAGCAGGTGGCCTAGGTGAAGTACGCCGATGCGGTCGGAGATATACTTTACCATTGAAAGGTCGTGAGCAATGAAAAGATAAGCGGCACCTGTTTCGGCCTGGATGTCTTTCATAAGGTTTACGACCTGAGCCTGGATAGAAACATCAAGAGCAGAAATACATTCGTCGGCAATAATCAGCTTTGGATTCATGATTAAAGCTCTGGCGATGCCTACACGCTGTCTTTGCCCACCAGAAAACTGATGAGGATATCTAGAAGCGTGCTCTGGAGCAAGGCCAACTTTTGCAAGAATCTCCTTAATCTTTTCATCACGTTCTGCTTTTGATGAGTAGGTGTGATGAATGTCTAATCCTTCACCGATGATGTCCTCAACCTTTTTTCTAGGATTAAGAGAAGACATAGGATCCTGGAAAATCATCTGCATCTGTGTACGAAGCATGGTCTTGTCGCTTCTAGAAAGATGACCAGTGATGTCAGTATCGTTAAAGGTAATCTTTCCATCAGTTGGATTGTACAATCTGATTACAGAGCGGCCGATAGTAGATTTACCTGAGCCTGATTCTCCAACCAAGCCATAGGTTTCGCCAGGGTAGATTTCAAATGAAACACCTTCTACCGCTTTTACGGTATAGTTGTTGCTAACTTTGAAATGCTGCTTTAAATTCTCAACCTTCAAAAGAGGCTCTGCATTATAGTTCGCTGTCATATTTACTTGCCTCCTTCTTCATTCTATCTAGTCTTTCACGAAGCTCTGTAGGCATTTCTATCTTTGGAGCACGTGGGTCAAGCAACCATGTGGCTGCGAAATGATTCTTTGTAATCTGGAACATTGGTGGCTCTTCAATGTCGTCAATTTCAAGTGCAAATCTGTTACGAGGAGAGAATGCATCTCCTTTGACTTCGTGTAAAAGATTTGGTGGAGAACCAGGAATTGTGTATAACCTGTCGTCGTCTGTTTCCAAATCTGGCATAGCAGATAAAAGTCCCCATGTGTATGGATGTTTTGGGTCGTAGAAGACTTCGTTTGTCAGGCCCTTTTCAATTATCTTTCCTGCGTACATTACGTTGACGTAGTCAGCAACCTTGGCAACAACACCTAAGTCGTGAGTGATGTAAATAACAGAGATGCCTCTTTCTTTTTGTACTTTTTTGATAAGCTCTATGATTTTCGCCTGGATTGTAACATCCAAAGCAGTAGTAGGCTCATCACAGATTAAAAGATTAGGGTCACAAGATAATGCGATAGCAATGACAACACGCTGACGCATACCACCTGAAAGCTGATGAGGATACTGTTTCATTCGCTTTTCAGCATCTTCAATACCAACTTCCTTTAAAAGCGAAACGGCTTTCATATAAGCAAGGTCTTTACTTAGTTTTGTATGAAGAAGGATTCCCTCAACAAGCTGTTTACCTATATTCATGGTAGGGTCCAATGATGTCATTGGATCTTGGAATACCATTGCGATTCTTTTTCCGTTGATGTGTTTTCTAAGCCATTTTTTATCCTTCTCAAGGATATTCACAGTTCCTAATTCGCCATCTTCGTTTGTGTAAGTGAAATCAATTTGGCCACTGTTAACAACCGCATTTTTTGCAAGAATTCCCATAGCGGCTTTCATTGTAACTGATTTTCCAGAACCAGATTCTCCAACGATTGCTACAGTTTCACCGCGCTCCAAATCAAAGTCGATTCCGCGGATGGCGTGTACCATACCTGCACTTGTCTTGAAAGAAATGTCCAGGTTTTTTACATTTAAAATTACGTCTGCCATATCTCCCTCCTACATTTCTTTCATCTTTGGATCGAAGGCTTCACGAAGGCCATCGCCAAGTAAGTTAAAGCTAAGCATCAACAGTGCCATTATTATGATTGGTGGAATAATCTGATATGGATGGGTTGTAAATGAATCGTATCCATCTGAAATCAGTGAACCAAGAGAGCACTGTGGTACAGGAATTCCAAGACCTACGAAGCTAAGGAAAGCTTCTGTAAAAATAGCTGTAGGAATTGAGAACATCACTTGTGTGATGATTGGTCCAATAATATTTGGCAGAACTTCTTTAAAGATAATGAAGAAACTGCCGGCACCAAGAGTTCTTGATGCGAGAACAAATTCCTGTTCCTTAAGCTTAAGCATTTCAGCACGAGCGATTCTGCTCATACCAACCCACTCAGTAAGCATTAATGCAAAAATAATTGTAATCATACCTGGTCTTAAGATAAGAAGCAGAAGTGTAACGATTACAAGTCTTGGAATACCATTCCAAATCTCTAGCACACGCTGCATTACCATATCAACGGCACCACCAAAGAAGCCGGAGATAAGGCCATAGCTCATACCGATAATCATATCGATAAGGGCAGCAGCAACGGCGATAATAAGTGATACTCGGGCACCTGACCAGCAGCGAGTCCAAAGGTCACGACCGTACATGTCACTACCGAACCAGTAGTACAAATCATTATGGCCGCCAGCTTCATATTGATTGATTTCCTTGCTACCTGTTGTGGTACTAAGTGTTTCTGTTCCATCAAGAATGCCAAGGTTTTCGAGGCCAGGAACACGTGGTGCAAAGTTTTTTTGAGTAAGCTCCTGTGTTGAGTAATCATACTCGGTCATGCCTGGGCCAACGATGGCAAAAAATACAATAAGGATAATGAAGATAAGTCCGACCACAGCGCTTTTCTTGTGGAAGAAACGATGTCTGACTTCCTTCCAAAAGCTTTGTGAAGCATAGTTGGAATCGATATTGATATCTTCATTTTGCTTTTTTAAAACAAAGTATGCATCCATCTTAGTCACCCTCCTTTCCAAGTCTGATTCGTGGATCGATTATGCCGTAAAGAATATCCACAACCAGCATTACGAAAATGTAGAGAGCAGAGTAGATAAAACTTAAAGCGATTACTACGTTATAATCATTTGATTGAATTGCATTTACAAGCAAGCTTCCTACACCAGGAATAGCAAAAATCTTTTCTACAACCAGAGAACCTGTCATAAGGTCAACTACAAGTGGCGCAAGAACAGTGATGATAGGAATCAAAGCATTTCTTAGAGCATGCTTGATGATAATCTGACTGCTTGTTAATCCTTTACTTTCTGCAAAAAGCATGTATTCACTGCCTAATACTTCAATCATTTCACTGCGGGTGAATCTGGCAATTGTTGCCATGGTAAACATTGATAATGCAACTGAAGGCATAATGCTGGAATTCAATGCATCTGCAGTGTTGTAAAGCATTGGGAATACTTTCCACTTGAAACCAAGGTTGTATGAAAGAGCTAAAGCAAATACGTAGGATGGAACTGACACACCAATTACTGAAATGATTGTGCAGATAGTATCAAAAATAGTATCCCGCTTTAGTGCTGCAATCAGACCAAGAATCAGGCCAACTATAGCTCCTAATGCTACTGCGAAGAAACCAATGTTGATTGAAATTGGAAGTCTTGATTGGATAAGTTGAGAAATTGGAGTGTTTTTGGAAATATTGTAGCTTACTCCGAAGTCTCCTCTTAGCATGTTGACTACATATCTTCCAAATTGAATTACAATTGGTTGATCCAGTCCATACTTCGCGTACAAGACGGTACGCTGATCATCTGAAAGTTTTTCGTCATTGAATGGCGAACCTGGCATCAAGTGCATTAAAATGAATAGCACAAGAACGATTGCCAAGAGAGTAAGAATAGATGTAAGAACCCTCTTTAGTATGTATTTTTTCATATTACATATCCTTCCCTTTTAAATTTTTACTTAGGGAGCTCAGCTATAAATTCTGAGCTCCAAAGTAAGAATTTAATTTTTATTAGTTCTTTGTTGTGTTCTTGTAAACTCTGTTAAGAGCAACTGGGTGGAAATCAATTCCTGAAACATTAGATGAAACCATCTGTGCATTTGCTGCTGTGTAGATTGGGAAGATAACGGCTTCTTCCATTACAATCTGCTCTGCATCGTAAAGTCGGTCTCTTCTAGCATCAATCTCTGTGCAAAGGTCACCAGTTGTGCACTCATCAAGGATTGCATCGTACTCAGCATTTGACCAGAAACCGTAGTTGTTAGGGTTGTCTGTGTACCACATTCCAAGATATGTCATTGGATCATCGTAGTCAGGGCCCCATCTTGTAAGACCAAGTTCATAGTTACCTTCCTGAAGATCAGATACACGCTGCTTCTTTGGCTCTGTTGTGATGTTTACTGTGAGTCCTGGAAGAGTAGTTTCCCATTCTTCCTTAAGAACTGTAGCAACCTTTGCAGGTGCGTCATCCTCATCGGCTACAAGCTCAAGAGTAAGCTCTGTGATACCAAGTTCATCAAGACCTGCCTGCCAGTACTCAGCTGCAGCAGCTGCATCGTCACGGCAGTAATCCTTAAACAGTTCCTGATCTGCAGAGAAGTCAGCAGAGAAGTCACGTGGGATTGCTGTGTATGTTGGAAGTGAGCCATCCTTTAAAACATCAGTTGTAACAGATTCTCTGTTGATTGCCATTGTAAGAGCAAGTCTAATGTTGAGGTTTGCAAGCTCTGGAACTTCCTTGATGTTTGGAGTTACATACCATAAGTAACCAGCACCGATTGACTGGAACTCAGGATCGTCTTCAACCTGGTCAACCTGATCACCGTTTACAAGTGTGATATCTAAATCACCTGTCTGATAGCTCATAAGAGCTGTCTGTGAATCCTGAATTACCTGATATGAAAGACCTGAAAGTGAAACAGAAGCTGCATCGTAGTAGTTCTCATTCTTTGTAAGATGGAATGCTGTTGCAGCTGGCTCGTAGCTATCAAGTACGAAAGCACCGTTTGAAAGAACTGTCTCAGGACTTGTTGCAAATGTATCACCACATTCGTTGAAGAAAGCTTCGTTTACAGGATAGAATGTTGGAAAATACATAAGTGAAAGGAAATATGAAACAGGAACATTGAGCTGAACCTCAAGTGTCTTGTCGTCAACAGCTGTAACGCCCAGCTTTGACTTATCCTTTTCACCAGCAATGATTTCTGCTGCGTTTACAATCTGGCCGATGTCTGAAAGCATGTAAGAATACTCAGATGCTACTTCAGGATCTACTGCACGCTGCCAAGCAAATACGAAATCCTGTGCTGTTACAGGCTCGCCGTTTGACCAGTTGGCATCATCGCGAATCTTGAATGTGTAAGTAAGGCCGTCATCTGAAAGCTCATAGCTTTCTGCCAAAGCGTTGATTGGGTTTCCATCAGAATCCATCTGCATAAGGCCATCTGTGTAGTCAGCGATTACTTCGAAAGAAGTACCGTCTGTTGCCTGCTGTGGATCAAGTGATTCAACAGCAGTTTCAATCATTACATTCAGGTCAGTTGATGTAGAAGCAGTAGATGCAGAGCTTGTTGATGCTGTATCTGCACTAGAATTTCCACAGCCTGCTAACCCAGCAACCATTGTGGCTGCAAGAACTAAAGCAAGTAGTTTTTTCTTCATAAGTTCATCCTCCTTAGGTTATTAAATTTAGGCTTGCTTTTCTTCTTTAGAGAGCTAAAGCGTATTGGCAAAAAAAACAATGAAGCTCCACTTAATTGGTAGCACTTCATTGTACTTGCGTCGAATTATAGCACAATACTTTAGTAGTTTAAAGAGGGAAATTAAAATTAATTTTAAGTTAATTTGATAATTAGTTATAGAAATATTTAATATAAAAAATATTAAACTTGTATAAACCCCAATATTTAATTTTAGTATAATTTAATAAAATTGCTACAAGGTCTAGTATTACTATGTACAGAAGACACTACATGTGCTAGTATACTAAAAGGGGGAGATTAAAATTATGGAAACAACAGATATTTTATTTAGAACACATTTAAATTATCAAATTGAAGCTAATAGCGATGAGGAGCAAGTCCGGCGAGTCACGCGGGACGAAATCGAAAACATTGACCTACATCGCTGTACTTTCTTTGACTTCAAAACTTTTCTTACTTACATTCGAGACAATTACCCAGATTATTATTATAGTGACGCTGCTATCGAGGCAGTAAAGCCAACAGGCTTTAATGAAAATGAAAAGTATGATTTTGTATCTTTGACAGATTATGCAAAGCATACAGCCATCACTATTGGCAATATGACTTTATTTAACGAGTTGCAAAAGCTTGCCAGTGCAATTGAACTTCTTAATGTCAAGCAATATGATTTTGATCCACAGCCACCGGTATACGAAGAATTAGGAAGCTGTGTGGTAGGCGGAGCCAATATTGATGCATATAAACTGACTGCATATTTCCATGAAAGCAGCACAAAAGAAAGGCCAATTGTTGCAGTTCGTTCATATTCTATCAGTACAAAGACTTATTTGCTGAATCCGGATATCATTGATATCTATTCCATCTATAAGCCTAATGCCACACTTATGGAAACATTTGCTTATATGTGCTACGAAGACTATCGTCAGCATCGCCCATATCAGTCTTTCGACAATCTTCTTATAAGCGGTCTTGTTGATGTGGAAGGGTTGGAAGATATGTATTCTATCCATTACAATCTAAATGCTTTTGATAGACAAAACTAAAAAAATCTAAAATAATTATTAATTATTAGCACTCGGACTTGTCGAGTGCTAATTTTTGTGTTAGAACATAATTACAAGATAAATAACGGGTGGAGGTGAGATTATGAACATCCAAAAATTTACACAAAAATCAATCGAAGCAATTAATGCATGCGAAAAAATAGCCATGGATTATGGCAATCAGGAGATAGAGCAGGAGCATTTATTGATGGCGTTGCTACGTCAGGAAAATGGATTGATTCCATCATTGATTAGCAAGATGGACATCGATGTGGAGCAATTCAAAAATGCTGTAGATGCAGCACTTCAAGCCAGAGTAAAGGTGCAGGGTGGAGATCTTAGAGTAGGTCAGCATCTCAATTATGTTCTTACTTATGCTGAGGACGAAGCTAAATCAATGCGTGATAGCTACGTTTCTGTTGAGCATTTGATGCTTGCTATGATTAAAAAGCCAAGCACACCAATCAAGAATATTTTCAAGGCATTCAATATTACAAGGGATTCATTCCTTGCAGTGCTTGCAACTGTCAGAGGAAACCAAACCGTAAATACGGATAATCCGGAAGCGACATACGACACACTTGAAAAATATGGATATGATTTGGTAGAAAGAGCTAGAGATAACAAGCTTGATCCTGTAATTGGCCGTGATGAAGAAATCAGAAATGTCATCAGAATCCTTAGCCGTAAGACAAAGAACAATCCAGTTCTTATTGGTGAGCCTGGTGTTGGTAAAACTGCAGTTGTAGAGGGCTTGGCTCAGCGTATTGTTAGAGGCGATGTGCCTGAAGCACTTAAAAACAAAAAGGTATTTTCACTTGAGATTGGCTCAATGATTGCAGGTGCCAAATACCAGGGTGAGTTCGAGGAAAGACTGAAAGCTGTTCTTGATGAGATTAAAAACTCTGATGGAGAAATCATTCTTTTCATAGATGAGCTTCATACAATTATTGGCGCTGGTAAAAATGGAAATGGTGGTCTTGATGCAGGAAACATGCTTAAGCCAATGCTTGCCCGTGGTGAGCTTCATTGTATTGGTGCCACAACCCTTGATGAATACCGCGAGTATATTGAAAAGGACGCTGCTCTCGAAAGACGTTTCCAGCCTGTAATGGTTGATGAGCCAACAGTTGAAGACACAATTTCCATTCTTAGAGGTCTTAAGGAACGCTATGAAGTGTTCCATGGCGTAAAGATTACAGATGGAGCATTGGTTAGTGCAGCAACACTTTCTAACAGATATATTTCCGACAGATTCCTTCCAGATAAGGCTATAGATCTTGTGGATGAGGCTTGTGCGCTTATTAAGACAGAGCTTGATTCTATGCCAGCTGAAATGGATGAGATGAACCGAAGAGTTATGCAGTTGGAAATTGAGGAAGCTGCTCTTAAGAAAGAAACAGACAGATTGTCACAAGATAGACTTGCTGATTTACAAAAGGAATTGTCAGAGCTTCGTGACGAATACAACACAAAGAAGGCTGCATGGGACAACGAGAAAAAGCTTGTTGAGGATGTAGCTAAAATTAAAGAAGAGCTTGATGATGTGCAAGGTCAGATAAAGGTTGCACAGCAGAAATACGATTTGGAAGAGGCTGCAAAGCTTCAGTATGGCAAACTTCCAGAGCTTGAGGCAAGACTTGCAGAAGCTGAAGAAAAGCTTAAAGCTAGGGATACAGGTCTAGTTCACGAAAATGTTTCAGAGGAAGAAATTGCAAGAATCATTTCAAGATGGACAGGCATTCCTGTAGCAAAGCTTAATGAAACAGAGCGCAGCAAGACTCTTCATCTTGATGAGGAATTGCACAAACGAGTTATGGGACAGGATGAGGCTGTAAAGCTTGTGTCAGAAGCTATAATTCGTTCAAAGGCAGGAATAAAGGACCCAAGCAAGCCAATTGGATCATTCCTTTTCCTTGGTCCTACAGGTGTTGGTAAAACAGAGCTTGCAAAGACATTAGCTCAGGCGCTATTTGATGATGAAAACGCTATGGTTCGTCTTGATATGTCGGAGTACATGGAAAAGTTTAGCGTCAGCAGACTTATAGGAGCACCTCCAGGATATGTAGGATATGACGAGGGTGGCCAGCTTACTGAGGCAGTTCGCCGTAAGCCATATTCGGTAGTTCTTTTTGATGAAGTAGAAAAAGCACATCCTGATGTATTCAATGTTTTATTACAGGTACTTGATGATGGTCGAATCACCGATTCACAAGGCCGTACAGTTGATTTCAAAAATACAATTATTATTCTAACCAGCAACATCGGCTCTCAGTATTTGCTTGAGGGAATCGATGAAAATACTGGTGAAATCACCCAAGCAACAAATGATTTGGTAATGAATGATTTGAGAAATTCATTTAGACCAGAGTTTTTAAATCGACTGGACGAAATCATCATGTTCAAGCCACTTACAAAGAGCAATATTGGTGGAATAGTAGATTTGATTATGGCTGAGTTGAATGGTAGACTTGAAGACAGACAGCTAAAGATCGAACTTACTCCAGCAGCAAAGCAGTTCGTCATTGAACAGGGCTATGACCCAGTATATGGTGCTCGTCCTCTTCGTAGATACATTCAGAAAAATGTGGAGACTATGGCAGCTAAAATCATACTTGCAGGAGACATAAGTGAGGGTTCAACAATCACAATTGATTCAGATGGAACCAAGCTGTTTAGTTAAGACACAGGAGGATAATGTATTATGTCATTTCAAACTTTCATGTTTAAGTATATGGCAGCAAAGGGGGACAAAAAGAGGGATTCAACATTGAAAGTACCAGATGATATTCAACTTGAAACAAACATCAACTACCTTGGAAACAATGATAAATATAATCTTTTAGATGTTTATTTCAAGAAGGGCACAAAAGAAATCCAACCTACAATTGTTAGCATCCATGGTGGTGGATATATCTACGGCACAAAGGAGATTTACAAACATTATTGTGTATATCTTGCAGGCCTTGGGTTCACAGTTGTGAATTTCAACTATCATTTGGCACCTAAGGCAAAGTTTCCATCTCAGCTTAGTGAAATCAATCAAGTGATGCAGTGGATGGTGAAAAATGCAGCCCAGTACAATATTGATATTAACAATGTATTTTTGGTAGGCGATTCTGCTGGAGCACAGATGTGCAGCCACTATGTAGCTATCTTCACAAATCCAGAGTATGAAAAGCTATTTCCATTCAGCACTCCACAGGAAATAAAGGTTAGGGCTATTGCTCTCAATTGCGGCATGTACAAATTTGGCCTTGAAGCAGGTGGAAAGGGAAATGAAAAATTTACTCAGGATTTGTACAACATGTATGTTGGAAGAGACGATGATGAAGTAAAGAAACAGCTTGATGTGTTAGGTCACATTACTGAAAACTTCCCACCAGCCTATGTCATGACATCCTACTATGATTTCCTGAAGGACAATGCAGAGCCTATGTACAATTTCCTTAAGGACAAGGGGATTGATACAGAATGGAAGCTTTATGGAGAGGAAGGTCAGGAATACATGGGACATGTGTGCCATGTTAATATGAATCTTGAAGAAGCAAAGCAAATCAACCAAGATGAGGTTGCTTTCTTCAAAAGATATATATAATAAAAAACCTCTGAGGAACATTAATATGTACTCAGAGGTTTAATTTTTATTTAGTTGTTCCACCTTCGTGATATTCAACTGGCAGGCAAACTAATGCAGAAGTGGTTTTTTCACTATTAATCAAAATATCCACAGCTGTTGCTGCCATTTGTTCTAAGGGTTGTTTGATGGTAGAACAATAATATTCGTTAAGTCCAAATTGGGGAATTCCATCATATCCAATAACCTGTACCTCTGCAGGAATGGATATTCCTTTCGCTTTTAGACGATTAATTACTTGAACTGCTAACATATCGGTAGAGCAAAAAATACCATCGTATATGAATTTATTGTTCTGAAATGCTTCATCTATAAATTGGTAGATATTCTCAATACCATCTTCGTCCCAAACCCTATGAATTTCACAATCAACTTTATGAGTATTGCAATAGTTTTCAAAGCCTATGCTACGCTTATCTGCTTCGCCAGGGACATGAGAGGAGATACCTAGGAATAGCAGGTTTTTGCAACCTTTTTCTATAAGCTTTTCAGCAGCGATTTGTCCGCCGCTATAGTTATCAGAGGAAACACATGGAACATTGTTATGAAACTTTCTATCAATTATTACAAATGGGATATCTTCGCTTACTTCTAGATTTGGATTGTAGGTGATGGCGATGATGCCATCGACTTTGTTTTGTTGAACCATATGAAGACATTGTTGTTCTGTATTAGGATCAAAGGAAGTAGTAGCAAGAAGCATACGATACCCTTTTTTGGCTAGTTGCTGACAACATAAATCTGCCATGCTTGAATAGAAGGGATGAGTAACATTAGGAAGAATGAGTGCAATTGTGTTTGTCTTATTTGCACGAAGACCTCTGGCATATACATTTACCTTATAACCTAATGACTTAGCGGCTGCTTCTACTTTTTGACGATATTCGTCACCTACTGGTATACCATTAAATACTTTTGACACCGTGCCAAGAGATACACCTGCAGTGACCGCAACATCTTTCATAGTAGGTATTTTATTTGATTTATTCATAGTTATCTCCGGACAATATTTTATTGAATGAAACCTTTCATAAACTTCTCTTATATTAGTATAAAAATATGGGTAAGTAAAGGTGAAAAAGTATATTGAAAAGTGTGCACAAAACCTGGAATAATATTTTGTCAAATCGTACAAAAGCAAGGTTTTACTGTCGATATCGTTGACAGAGAAAACGTGAGATGGTATTTTTGTAGATGTTGATGAAACGTTTCATGAGAGGGCTATTATGATTAGTAAGAAGTTACAGGAAGCAAGACAATACGAGAGAGAATATTTAGAAGCAGAAGCAATCAAAGATAAGGAAAATGACAGACCACTATTTCATGCTACAGGTACCGTTGGCTGGATAAATGACCCAAATGGTTTTTGTAGATATAAAGGAAACTATCATCTTTTTTATCAATACTATCCTTATGATACACATTGGGGACCGATGCACTGGGGGCACTCTATTTCAAAGGATTTGATTAAATGGGAAGTGCAGCCTTGCGCTCTTGCTCCAGATGAAGAATATGACAAGGATGGATGCTTTTCAGGCAGCGCTATCACACTAGAGGACGGAAGACACCTTTTGATGTACACCAGTGTGATTCGAAAAGAAGATGCTGATGGACAGATTCGTGATTATCAACAGCAATGTGTGGCAATAGGAGATGGAATAGACTACGAAAAGGTTTCTTCTAATCCTGTGATTTCAACAGAAATGATTCCAACGGGAAATGATATCCATGACTTTAGAGACCCTAAAATCATCAAGGAAGGAAATAAATACTATTGTTTTGCTATAAATAGACATGCTGATGGAAGCGGACAGATATTAGTATACGAAAGCGAAGATGCAATTAATTGGAGCTTTAACAAGGTACTTGATAGATCTAAAAACGAAGTGGGAAAAATATGGGAGTGCCCGGATTATTTTTCTTTGGAAGACAACAAGATACTTATCATAAGTCCACAAGAAGTTGAAAGTTTTGAACAGGATATTTATCCGGGATTCAATAATTTCTTTTTGGTTGGAGAAGGTAAAAAATTTCTTGATTTTAATAGGCGCTGTGTGCAGCCTATAGATTATGGAACGGATTTTTATGCTGCGCAGACAGTTGAGGCTGTAGATGGCAGAAGAATTATGATTGCTTGGATGCAGAACTGGGAAACATGCAATTATGGAAACGATGTTCACGATTTTTATGGCATGATGACCCTTCCTAGAGAACTAAAAAACGATTGTGGATACGTAATTCAACAACCAATTAAGGAGTTGGAAAACTATTACGAAAATGAGGTTTCATACGAAAAGGTTACGGTTGATAATAATAGATGCCAACTAGAAGGAATATCAGGACGAGTCTTTGATATGTCATTACAAATCATTCCTGCTATGAATCAAGATTACTATTTTACTTTAAGACTTGCGATGGACGAAAAGCATGAAACTCGAATATGCTTTGATAGTAAAAGAGGCGTTATTAGTCTAGATAGAAGTAAAAGTGGTATAAGAATATCTGCATTGGATAAGCGTGAGTTTTCTGTTGATAAAAATAATGGAAAACTAAAATTAAGGATTATATTTGATAAACAAGCTTTAGAGATTTTTGTTAATGGCGGAAGACAAGCAGCAGCGATGAAGATAGATACCGATTTATCAGCAACTGGGATATCGTTTGAAAGCAGTGAACCTGTATTGATGAATTTAACACAGCATTATTTTAAGGAAGACTTAATGGCTTAAATGCGGTGATGATATTTTCACCGACGGACAAATGTCCGCCCTACGGAAATTTTTTATTGTAATACTGAAAAAATTATAGTATAGTATCAAGAGCGATTACTTTAGTTTAGTAAAGTGACCTCTTGATACTTTTTTTGTGTAGATTTGAATGTGAAAACTCTATCCTATACAGAACAAATGTGCTATTATGAATGCGTACGATAGTATCAAGATAAGGAAGGTTTTACATGGATCTATTTGATTACATGAGACAGGAAGCAAAGAAAAAGGAATCGCCTCTTGCCGCCAGGCTCCGTCCTACCACACTTGATGAAGTGGTTGGCCAGCAGCACATTATTGGCAAGGACAAGCTCCTTTACAGAGCTATAAAGGCGGATAAGCTTTCTTCTATTATATTTTATGGACCACCTGGTACAGGCAAGACCACACTTGCACAGGTAATCGCCCACACCACATCTGCAGAGTTTACTTCCATCAATGCCACCACCTCCGGCAAAAAGGACATGGAGGCAGTTGTTGAGGGAGCCAAACAGACGCTTGGTGCATACGGCAAAAAAACAATTCTATTTATCGATGAGATTCACAGATTCAATAAGGGCCAGCAGGATTATCTGCTTCCATTTGTTGAGGATGGCACCATCATTCTTATTGGAGCCACCACTGAGAATCCATACTTCGAGGTTAACGGAGCTTTGCTTTCCCGTTCTATCATTTTCGAATTAAAGCCTCTTGATATAGAGGACATCAAAACCCTTATCAACAGAGCTTTGACAGATTCAGAAAAGGGACTCGGAAGCTACGACGCTGTTATCGATGATGACGCTTTAGAGTTTTTGGCAGACATCGCAAATGGCGATGCCAGAAGCGCACTTACAGCAATTGAGCTGGGCGTTCTCACTACAGACAGATCCGACGATGGAAAAATCCACATCACAATAGATGTTGCCAGTGAATGCATTCAGCGTAGAGTTATCAAATACGACAAAGATGGTGATAATCATTACGACACCATCTCTGCTTTTATAAAGAGTATGAGAGGCTCAGATCCAGATGCGGCTGTCTATTATTTGGCTCGAATGCTTTACGCAGGAGAGGATCCAAAATTCATTGCAAGACGTATATGTATTTGTGCATCAGAGGATGTAGGAAATGCTGATCCTCAGGCACTGGTAGTTGCTACCAGCGCATTCCTTGCAACAGAACGAATCGGTATGCCAGAGTGTCAGATTATTCTTTCTCACGCTGCTACATATGTAGCTTGTGCACCTAAATCAAATTCAGCCTACGGAGCTATTGATTTAGCCATGCAGGAAGTGAGAAACAACCACACGCGACCAATTCCAACACATCTGCAGGATGCACACTATAAGTCTGCTGGAAAGCTAGGACATGGCATAGGTTATGAATATGCTCACGATTATCCGAACCATTTCTCACACCAGAGATATCTTCCAGAGGGACTTGAAAGGGGAGATTTTTACAGACCAGGAAATCTCGGTTATGAACAAGTTATTAATGAGTACTTAGATAAAGTACGAAATAATAAATAAAGTAAATGAAAGAGGACCAACAATGAAAAAGTACAGTGAAATGTCACCCGAAGAACTTGAAGCAGAGAAGGAGCTACTTAGAAAAGAGTATGTTGCTTGGCAGGCAAAGGGCTTAAAGCTTGATATGAGCCGTGGAAAGCCTTCTGTAGAGCAACTCAATCTTTCTATGCCACTTTTCGACATCCTTGATGGAAAGTCTCTTATGAAATGCATGAATGGTGTTGAGACTAGAAATTACGGACAGTTGGAAGGCATCGTAGAGGCTCAGCATCTTATGGCAGAAATCATGGATTGCCAGCCAGAGCAGGTAATTGTATGCGGCAACTCATCATTAAACATCATGTTTGATACAGTTGCTCGTGGATACATGTTTGGTTTTGATGGCTGCACACCATGGTGCAAGCTTGAAAGAGTTAAATGGCTTTGCCCAGTTCCTGGTTATGACAGACATTTTGCTATTACACAGCATTTTGGTTTTGATATGATAAACATCCCTATGAATGAGGATGGTCCTGATATGGATGTTGTTGAGGGACTTGTTGCAGCAGATGACACAATCAAGGGTATCTGGTGTGTTCCAAAGTACTCAAATCCTCAGGGTATTGTATACTCAGACGAAGTTGTTAGACGTATGGCCAATCTTAAGCCAGCAGCTAAGGACTTCAGAGTATTCTGGGATAACGCATATGCGGTACATCATTTATACAAAGAAAAGAGCAAGATTTTAAATATCCTTCACGAGTGTGAGGAAGCAGACAATCCAAATCTTGTATTTGAGTTTGCATCTACTTCAAAAATCACATTTGCAGGTGGTGGAATTGCAGCAATCGCATGCAACCACAACAACCGTGAGGAGCTCAAGAAGACACTTACAGTTCAGACAATCGGATTCGACAAAATCAACATGCTTCGTCATGCTAGATATTTCCAGGATGTTGAGTCTGTGTCAAAGCATATGGAAAGACATGCAAAAATCCTTCGTCCTAAGTTTGAGCTTGTTATCAAGACAATGGAAGAAGATTTAACAGGCCCAGGATGTGGTTCATGGATTTCTCCAAAGGGTGGATACTTCATCACATTTGAGGCTCCAAAGGGTACAGCTACACGTATCGTAGATTTAGCAGCAGAGGCAGGCGTTAAGCTTACTCCAGCTGGTGCACCATTCCCATACCACATGGATCCAGGCGATTCAATCATCAGATTTGCTCCATCTCTTCCACCAATCGAGGAATTAGAGAAAGCAGCAAAGATCTTTACAGTATGTGCTCGTATTGCATATCTTGAAAAACTTATTTTGGCTAAGGCTGAATAGGAGGTTTCTTTATGAAGATAGGTTTTATTGGAACAGGTAACATGGGTAGTGCCATGATGGGAGGAATCATTTCCTCTGGCATGGTAGAAGCTACAGACGTTATGGCTACAGATATTTTCCAGGCTGCACTTGATAGAATCAGTGAGGAGTTTGGAGTACATACTAGCACTAATAACAGAGATGCAGTAGATTTTGCAGACATCATCTTTCTTGCTGTTAAGCCTCAATTTTTGGCCAAGGTAGTAGACGGCATCAAGGATATGGATTTCAGTGACAAGCTTGTTGTCAGCATTGCGGCAGGTCAGTCATTGGAGCGCCTTACAGGTATGTTTGGCAAGGAACTGAAGCTCATCCGTGTAATGCCAAATACTCCAGCTCTTGTTGGGGAAGGCATGAGCGCTCTTAGCCCTAATGAGCTTGTTTCAGAGGATGAAGCAGCCACTGTATTAAAGCTTTTTGAAGCATTTGGACAGGCAGAAATTATTCCAGAGCGTCTTCAGGATGCAGTTGTTGGAATCAGCGGTTCTTCACCAGCCTATGTTTATATGTTCATCGAAGCACTTGCTGATGGAGCAGTTGCAGAGGGAATGCCTCGTACACAAGCCTACAAGTTTGCAGCACAGGCAGTTCTTGGTTCAGCCAAAATGGTTCTTGAAACTGGCGAGCATCCAGGAGTTCTCAAGGATGCAGTTTGTTCTCCAGGTGGCACTACTATCGAGGCTGTTGCAGCTCTTGAGGCTGCAGGATTCAGAAGTGCAGTTATTGAAGCTGAGCGTATCTGTATCGAAAAATCAAGAGATTTATAATATGTAAAAAATCTTACATCAAAGGCACAAAAAGTAAGGGCCGCAATATTTTTTATAATGATAATATGTAACTATTCAGAATAATCTGAGGTATATCAGATTAGGCTGAATAGTTATTTTTTTGCAAAAAAGGAGAGAATGTTATGAATATCCTAAGACCGGACAGCGAAGTAATGGAATTTCTAGGAAAGGCAACGGATTTAATTATATTAAACCTACTTTGTGTTCTATGTTCTATACCAATAATCACTATTGGTGCGTCTTTTACTGCTAAATATTATGTTTCCATGAAGATTGCTAAGGGAGAAGAACCAAGTGCAGTAAAAAGCTTCTTTAAGTCATTTTGTCTGAATTTCAAACAGATAACTCCAGTGTGGATGGTAGAGCTATTAGTATTGTTGGTTTTAGCTTTTGATTGGTACAACCTTTTCTTTGGAATGGCCAGGTCAATGCCTATTCCTATGAGAGTGGTACTTGCAGTTATTACATTTTTAGTATGGTCAATTATTTATTGCATGTTTCCGTTTATGGCAAGATTTCAGACCACAACAAAGGATTTGGTAAAGGCATCTATCGTTATGGCAATACTTAATATCCCAAGAATGGTATTGATTTTTATAGTAACTTTTTTACCATATATTATTTGTGCATGGTATATCCAGTGGGGGCTGGCAATTTGGATACTTGTTACTACTGTTTCTCTTTACTACATCAGTAAGGAGTTCGATACGCAGCTAGAAATGATAACAAAAGGAGAAGATGAAAATGAATCAAGAAACAATGAAGCGTGCTAAAGAATTAGTGTCGCAAATGACTATGGAAGAAAAGACTAGTCAGATGCTATATCACGCAGCAGCCATAGATAGGCTAGGGATACCAGCATATTGTTGGTGGAACGAGGCCTTACATGGGGTGGCTAGAGCAGGAGATGCAACGGTTTTTCCTCAGTCAATTGGACTGGGAGCTACATTTGATGAGGAGCTAGTGGAAAAAATTGGTGATGCTACTTCTACAGAAGGTCGAGCAAAATACAACCAGTTCACCAAGCATGGTGATAGAGATATTTATAAAGGACTTACATATTGGGCTCCAAATGTAAATATTTTCAGAGATCCAAGATGGGGCAGAGGTCATGAAACATATGGTGAGGATCCATATCTTACTGGTCAATTAGGAATGGCATATGTAAAAGGATTACAGGGCCCAGATCTTGATAATCCAAAGGCAGCCGCTTGCGCAAAGCATTTTGCAGTTCATTCCGGTCCGGAGGCAGACAGACATCATTTTGATGCTAGGGTTTCTGATCAGGATTTGTATGACACATATCTGTATGCTTTCAAGCGACTGGTGAAGGATGCCAAGGTAGAGTCTGTTATGGGAGCATACAATCGTGTAAACGGAGAGCCAGCTTGCGGAAGCAAACGTTTACTAAAGGACATCCTGAGAGATGACTGGGGCTTTGAAGGACATGTGGTTTCTGACTGTTGGGCGATTCGTGATTTCCACGAAAACCATAAGGTAACTGGCTGTGAAGTGGAATCGGCAGCATTGGCTGTGAATAACGGCTGCGATTTGAACTGCGGATGTGTATATGAAAAGTTAATTTATGCATATAAAGCTGGACTTGTTTCAGAGGAGACAATTAACACTGCAGTCGAAAGATTGATTGAACTTCGATTACGCTTAGGAACTCTTCCTGAAAGAAAAAGTAAATATGATGATATTCCATATGAAGTGGTGGAATGCAAAGAGCATAAGGATTTAGCTAATGAAGCAGCAAAGGAAAGCTTTGTTTTATTAAAGAATGACGGTATTTTACCACTTAATAAAGATAAGCTGAAAACAATAGGCGTGATTGGTCCTAATTCTAATTCAAGAATAGCTCTTGTTGGAAATTATGAAGGAATCTCATCTGAATACATTACTCCTTTGGAGGGAATCCAAAGATTTGTTGGAGATGATGTAAGAGTATTCCATGCAGATGGAACTCATCTTTGGAAGGATAGAATGCATGTGCTTAGCGAAGCAAGAGATGATTTTGCAGAAGCTATGGCAGTTGCAGAGCATTCAGATGTTGTGGTTATGTGCCTAGGCTTGGATTCCACAATTGAAGGTGAAGAAGGTGACGCTGGAAATGAGTTCGGCAGCGGTGATAAAAAGGGCCTTAAGCTTCCAGGGTTACAGCAGGAATTACTGGAAAAAATAACTGCAGTAGGAAAGCCAGTAGTACTTTTACTTTTATCTGGTTCAGCACTTGATTTGTCTTGGGCAAATGAAAACGTAAATGCGATAATGCAGTGCTGGTATCCAGGAGCAAGAGGTGGTAAGGCTATTGCACAGGTACTATTTGGCCAGGATAGCCCAAGTGGAAAGCTTCCGGTCACATTCTATGCATCTGACAAGGATTTGCCTGATTTCAAAGACTATTCGATGGAGAATAGAACCTATAGATATTTTAAGGGCACTCCTCTTTATCCATTTGGATATGGACTTGGTTATTCGAAAATCAAATGTGGCAACGCAGCTATTGATAAGCTTTCAGGCAGCATGAATGAGCATTTTACAGTGAGTATCGATGTGACAAACCAAGGAAGTATGAATCAAAAAGAAGTGGTTCAGTTGTACATCAAAGATGTGGAAGCATCTACAAGAGTTCCAGTGTGGTCTTTAAGAAAAGTAAGGAGAGTCTCGCTTACACCGGGCGAGACAAAGACTGTATCATTTGAGCTTAATCCAAGGGATTTTGCAATCATTGATGAAAAAGGAAATGCCATTGTAGAGCCAGGAAAGTTTAAGATAGCTATTGGAACCAGTCAGCCTGACGCAAGAAGCGAAGAGCTTACTGGAAATAAATGTGATGTATTTGAAATAGAATTGAAAGGGGAAACTATTCAGGTGGAATACTAGGATAGTTTTATATAGGGAGAAGATAATGACAATTGCAAATAATCCAATTTTAAAGGGCTTTTATCCAGACCCATCAATATGTAGAGTTGGGGATGATTTTTACATTGCTTGCTCTAGCTTTGTATATTTTCCTGGGGTACCAATTTTTCACAGTAAGGATTTGGCTCATTGGGAGCAGATAGGACATGTGTTAGATAGAGAAAGTCAGCTTCCATTACATGGCGAAATATCTAGAGGTATTTTTGCTCCAACAATTATAGAGCACAAAGGCACATTTTACATGATTACAACAAATGTTGAGGATGGAGGAAAGTTCC
>JAEEGI010006715.1_pt1 | contig 25924 bp, 21 predicted proteins | sample 8958751 | NCBI WGS metagenome assembly JAEEGI01 (sample SAMN16246545, study PRJNA631951) | gut metagenome | biome: gut microbiome; feature: rumen; material: KS-attached | host: Bos | place: Iran: Karaj | collected 2018-10
CGAGTACGCGAACTCGCTGCCGATCGCGCCATTGAGGAGCGCTTTGGACGGGACACGTTGCGCGAAACCCTCGTCTCTCTTGAATTGCGGGGAGTAGACGCCAACCTCTCCGAAATCTTCGAGCCAATCGCCGAAACGGAAGACGCCTCTCCGGCCGCCGCGATTCGCGAGGCTCTGCGCCGAAAACTTCCCGCCGACACGATCCGCCGCCGCATTGAGCGCGCGCTTCAATCCATCAACCCGCCCATGGAGGAGCATCCACCACTCGCGGTACGTGTCGGAACGTCGGACGCCGCCGAACTCATCCCCTACGCAAGCCTCCCGCAGGATATGCTTGAAGTCATCTTTGGAGGTGCCGATGCGCTTGACGGATGTGTCAACCCCGCCCTGAAACCTGTCCTCACGGCCGTTGGGGCGGATTGGCGAAATCAGCGCATGTATGCGGACCGACATCTTGCAGAACTGCCTGAGGAAAATGCCTCGCCCGATGAGCTCATCGAGCGTTTCTTGCTGCTGCGATCCCTAAAGCGCACGGACGAGGCCGACCGCCTCTTCATTCACGCCCGCGCCCTCTATCCAGATAACGCCGCACTTGAAGCAATCAAACTCAGCGAGGCACTCGCCCACACCGCCTCTGCCGAGGCGGGCGCCCCCTTTGCAAACCGCCTTGAACAACTCATCGCCAGGGAGCCCATGTTGCGGATATGGGCTGAAGACCCGCTCTTCCAGCACTACCTCGAAACGGGAGCCTCCGACCGAATCAAACACCTCCTCGACCTGCGTCGACAAGGTGAACGAACGCTCAGCCGCCGTCTCGGCGCAAAGCTCCGGCCCACCGATGACATTCGCCCCCTGCCTCTTTCCAAAGAGGAACGCGCGAATCTCGCCAAATCATTTGAAGGCCGTTCAATTCGCGAATTCTACGCCATCCGAAGACTTTACGGCGGAACTGGAGTGGTCTCAATCTTCTATGTCGTCCTGTGGAACCGTCTCATTCTGGACGCGGGCACCGTGATAAAGAACCTTGACGACACTTTTGACGACGCCTTCGTCGTGGCCGGCACACGCGCCCTCTTCAACCGATTCGCCGAACTCGGCATAGAACCCATCCCCGTGGGTCGTGATTCGGTATAATATATTTGTGGCAATCAACCAAGATTCATCATCCTTCTTCGAATCCGCAGGCCGCATGACGACCGGTGCGTTGCATTCTCTGAGCGGCGCGCTTGAGTTTACGGGGCGTGTGGCCGCAGCCATTGCATCCAACCTCGCCCATCCTCGCTCATTCAAGCTTCCCGACTTCGGCTCGGTCTTTCTCCGGGCCGGGGCGGACGCCGTTCCCGTCACCCTCCTCGTCGGCTTCCTCCTGGGTTTCATTATCGCGTACATGTCCGCGGCCATGCTCAACAAGTTCGGCGCGGAAATCTACGTGGCGAACCTGATCGGCCTCGCCCTCATCCGCGAACTCGGCACAATCGTCGCCGCAATCGTCCTGGCCGCCCGTTCCGCATCCGCCTTCGCGGCGGAAATCGGCACGATGGTGGTGAACGACGAAGTCGCCGCCATGCGCACGATGGGCATAGACCCGGTACGCTACCTCGCCCTTCCGCGCATCGCGGCCGGCGCACTGGCCCTCCCCCTCCTCTCGCTCTTCGCCGATCTGGCCGGATTGGCCGGCGGCTATCTGACGCTGGCGATTTTCGGCTATTCGTTGAAGATATTCGTGACGAACGCCTTCGCCTTTTGCACAGTCGGCAACCTGATCACAACTCTGGCCAAGGGCGTGATCTTCGGCGTCCTCATCTCGGCGACGGGGTGCAGATGCGGCCTTGAAACGGGTGCCGGGGCCGACGCCGTCGGCAAGGCGACCACCTCGGCCGTTGTCAGCTCCCTGGTCCTCTTCATCGCGGCGGACGGCCTCATCGCCCTCGTGTCGAGCGCCATCGGAATCTAGGAGCCGCCCAAGTCCATGCCGTCCAACCCGACATACGTGATTGAAACCGAAGACCTCTCCGTGGGATACGGCGAGCGCGTCGTCCAGCGCGGCCTCAACCTCTGCATACCGCGCGGCGAGATCTTCGTGCTTCTAGGCGGATCGGGATGCGGCAAAAGCACCGTCATGCGCACCCTCATCGGACTGGTTCCGCCCCTGGCGGGTCGCGTAAAGCTGCTTGGCGAAGTTTTCGCCGAGGCCGGACGCGAGCGGGAGGAGAACCCATCGCTTCTGCGCCACCTCGGCGTCATGTTCCAGAACGGGGCGCTCTTCGGATCCAAGACGCTTCTTGAAAACTGCGCCCTCCCCCAGCAGACGCTCACGGACAGAACACCGGACGAAATCGGGCGCATCTCCCGCGAAAAGCTCCGCGACGTCGGTCTCCTCGAATTCGCCGACTTCCTCCCCGGCCAGATTTCCGGCGGCATGCAGAAACGCGCCGCCATCGCGCGGGCCCTCACCCTGGACCCAGACGTCCTCTTCCTTGACGAACCTTCAGCCGGACTTGACCCCGTGACTTCGGCCGAGCTTGACGAACTCATCCTCCGCATCCGTGACGAACGCGGCACCACCATCGTGCTCGTCTCGCACGAACTCGCCTCAATCTACGCCATCGCCGACCGCTCCGTCTTCCTGGACCGCAAGACGCGGACGGTCCTCGACGCCGGCGCCCCCGCCTTCCTGCGCGACAACAGCCCGCATCCCGCCGTCCGCGCCTTCTTCAACAGAACCCCCGAAAGAAAGCCACAAGCCAATGCGTAAATCCTCTTATGCCAAAATTGGCGCATTCGTCTGCGCCGCAATCGTCCTGGCCGTCGCGGCGGCCCTTATCATGGGAGCAGGTTCGATGCGCAAGCGCGAACTGATGCTTGAGACTTACGTAGAGGAGACAGTGCAGGGCGTTTCCGAAGGATCGGCCGTCAAATTCCGCGGCATTCCCGTCGGTTCCGTGAAGACCGTTTCCTTCGCCATGGCCGCCTACATGCCCGACCCGCAAAGCCCCGACGCCGAACGGGCGCGCCGCTACGCCCGCGTCGTCTTCTCCATCGACATCTCGAAGATTTCCGACCCCGATTCCTTTGAAAAGCTAGTCAAGGAGCAAATCGACCACGGCCTCCGCGCGCACATGAAGAGCCAGGGCGTGACCGGCCTGGTCTATGTGGACCTCGACTTCGAAGACCCTTCCAAGCCGACGCTGCCTGTGCCGTGGGAGCCCGAACATCTGTATATCCCGACGGCACCCAGCTTCGTCAAGACGCTCACGGACGTCGTCCAGAACGTCGCCCATGAGATCCACGGCTTGTCAGACTTGAAGTCCGAGGTCACCAACCTTTCGTCCAAAATTTCGGTGCTTCTAGACAAGGCAGGCGCGACCTTGGAAACGGCCGACGCCTCCCTTGCCGATATCCCGGGCCTGATCGCAGGCGCCTCAAACGCCGTCGCGGACGCCTCGGCATTCCTGCGCGCCGCGAAGGACGACGCCGCTCCCCTTCCCTACCTTCTGACCGAGGCATCGAACCTCGTCGCGGACGCATCCGCCTTCATCGCCTCCGCAAGAAACGAGGTCGCGGACGTGACGGCCTCATCGACGAACTTCCTCTCCGGTGCGGACTCGACCATATCGGGCTTGCGCGTCCCGCTTCAAAACACACTTGAAGACCTCTCCCGCGCCTCAAAGAACCTGGCGGACATTCTCGATGCCATCCGTGACGATCCGGGCCGTCTTTTCCGTCGTCCTTCAGAGGAGGAAATGCCATGAACACCGTCAAAAACATTATTCCCATCACTGCCGCCCTCCTGCTTGCAGGATGCATCTCCGTTCTCCCAGAGCAAAAGCATGCAGTGCCGCGATACGAGGTCTCCCTTCCTGACGCACACACCGCATCAGCAGCGGTGTCAAACAAAGCGACATCGACGACAATATTCGTCTCTGGCCGTGTGCGCGCCACGGACGAGGCCTCAGGACGTTTCCTTCGTACCGCAGATTTGGAAACTGGCAAGACCGGCATCCTCACGGACGGCGAGCTTTCACGCACCCCGGAGGCGATTGTCGGCTCCTTCCTGCGCAACCGCCTCTCCGCACGGCATCCCGGCGCAATTGTCTGCGATGCCTCCATCGCGCCGCGTTCCGGTGCAAAGACGACAACCGAGGCCTGGATAGAGCGCTTCCGCCTCGAGAAAAAGGACGGGACCTGGTCCTTTGTCGCCCACATCCGCTTCTTCACCGAATCGCCAGATGGCACGATGACGGTGCTGGACGCCACGCCAGCCATCCCCATCCCAACGGAGAACGGAGCCCGTCCAACAGCCGCCGACACCGTCCTCGCCATCTCCAAGGCCCTCGCATCAATCGAACTCTAGCCTCTTCCCCGTTCCCCATTCCCTATTCCCCTTCCCCATTCCCTATTCCCCTTCCCCGTTCCCCATTCCCCATGAAAAGTCTAGACTGCAACGTGCTGATAACAGGCGCCTCAAGTGGCATAGGCGAGGCGCTCGCGCTTGAATGCGCGGCGCGCGGCGCGCAGCATCTTTTCCTTTGCGGACGAAACCGCGAACGACTGGACGGCGTCGCCGCAAAGTGCCGCGAACGCGGCGCAAAGGTGCGGGCGGACATAGTCGACGTCACGGACGAAGAGACTACGCGCCACTGGCTTGAGTCATGCGAGGCCGAGGCCCCGCTCGAACTCGTCTTTTCAAACGCTGGCGTGGCCACCGGGCGGGAGACACAGGAAAACGTACGCCGCACATTCGCCATCAACGTTGGGGGCGGGCTGAACGTCGTGCTGCCCGTGATCGACCTCTTCCGAGCAAAGTCGGACCGTCGTCGGCGGCAGATAGTCATTACTGCCTCGATTGCCGGCTACGCGCCGCTTCCCGCATGCCCGGCGTACGCCGGGACGAAGGCCGCGATGAAGAACTGGGGACTCTCGCTGCGCGGAATGCTCCGTCCGGAAGGCATTCGCGTAAACGTCGTATGCCCCGGTTTCGTGCGCTCCCGCCTCACGGACAAGAACACCTGCCCGATGCCGTTCTTCATGGAGGCGGACAAGGCGGCGCGCATCATCGTAAACCAAGTCGAGCGCAATGTCGGCCTCATAACCTTCCCCTGGCCGATGCGCCTCGGCGTCTGGTTCCTTTCGTCGCTGCCCTGGCGGCTGGCGGAATTCGTCGCGCGCATCCTCCCCGACAAGAACGGCGACAACGCGATGCCGTTCTAGTTTTTTACAAAAAAACTCACGCACCGGCGGCGATGCGGCGTACCAGCTCGGGGATGGCCTGCTCGAAGCAGACGCCGTACCAGTGGTCGTCGGGGGTGGCCTTGATCGACTCGCAGACAATGTCGGCCGCCAGTGAGGCGGCCTCGTGCATTCCGAATCCGCGCATGAGCGCGCCGGCGAATACGGAGGCGTAGACATCGCCCGTGCCATGCGAGAGCTTCTCAAGGCGCTTGTTGAAGTAGTAGCGGACGTTGACACCGTCGAAGGTCGCGACGCCGAGCTTGTCCGGCTCGAACGAGACGCCCGTCAGAATCACATTCTTCGCGCCAATGCCGCGGAGGTCGCGGACCATCTTCTCGATGAAGGCCTGGTCGTACCCTTCTAGGACGGGCTTCTGCCCGAGAACGAAGGCGGCTTCGGTGAGGTTCGGCAGAATGTAGTCGGCCACCTCGCAGAGACGGCGCATCTTCATCGGGAAGTCGTCGGCGAAGCCCTTGTAGAGCTTGCCGCCGTCGGCCATCGCCGGGTCGACGATCTTCGCCGCCCCGGGATTGGCGCAGGACTTCATGATGCTGAGAATGGGGTCGATCTGCGATTCGCAGACATAGCCCGTGTAGAAGGCGTCGAACTTGGCGCCGTTGGCAATCCAGCTCTTCTCGATGAGCGGCATGTCGTCCGTGAGGTCGCGGAACGTGTAGCCGGTGAATCCGCCCGTATGGGTGGAGAGCACGGCAGATGGTAGAATCACGGTCTCAATGCCGCAGGCCGAGATAATCGGCAGTGCAACGGTGAGCGAGCACTGTCCGAGGCAGGAGACATCCTGGATTGTGAGTAGTCTTTTGTTCATGACGGAATTCCTTTCGAACATTAAGGAGTTAAGCGGTTAAGCGATTAAGAGGAAACCAAGAACTAAGAACCAAGAACCAAGAACTAGGAACTAGGAACCGAGAACTAGGAACCGAGAACTCGGCGATAATTGGCGCCGATCCGATCCCAGAGCTTGAGCGCGTCGGGCGCGCCGACGACGGTGCCGTAGCCGCCGCGGTATGTCCATGCCGCGATGCGGTCGACGCCGAGTTCCTGCGCGATGTCGACCCAGCGGTCGACCTGCGCGAAGTCGGCGGGCTGCTTGTAGTAGCCCATGAACCAGCGCTCGGCGAGCTTGCCGTGGCTGTGGGCCACGGCGACGGTGCGCTCGGTTATCTCGCGGAAGAATGACTCCGGAAGCGCCCAGTTCACAATCGTCGTCGAGAAGACGTCGAAGTACGGGCAGGAGGCCACGAGATCCCAGTTGTCGTAGCCGCGGTACTCGCTGACGTAGTAGCCGTTCTGCGTGGCGTGGACGCAGCAAGTGATCTCAAGTTTCGGATTGATTTCCTTGAGCGCCTTCGAAGTGTCGGAGAGAACCACGAGGGCCTCGCGCCAGCGGAACTGCTTGACGTCGTTCGTCATGTAACGCGGCATCTCGTAGCCGTAGTAGTCGAGGAAACGCTTGCGGCAGACGGGGCAGAAGCAGGTCCAGTCGTCCGCGACGCCGCCGGTGATGGAGGCGATGCCCTTGGGGAAGGCGTAGTGCGGCTCGTCCCAGAAGAAGCCGTCGGCGTCCGTCTCGCGGGCGAGCGTGGTGCAGAAGTTGCGGAAGTAGTCGCGGTAGCTGTTGGTGTTGAAGCACGCGTAGGGAAGCTTCTCGCCGGTGAGCGCGGAGACCTGGCGGTTCTCGACGTTGTCCTGCAGGAACTTCGAGACCTGCTCGCCGCCGAAGTACTTGCCGTTGCCCCACGGGTCGATCAGAACCTTGAGCCCCATGTCGTGCGCCTTCTCGACGATGCGCGGGATGTTCGGACGCCAGAAATCGAAGTCGAACTCTGTGACGGCAAGGATCACGGTCGTGCAACCGTGCTCCTTCATCTCGACGAAGTCCTCCTCCGCATGTTCCACGTAGTTCAGCCCGTAGTAGCTGATTGCCGTCTGTGTAATGGCCATTGAAATCTCCTTATGGGTGCTAGGGAGGGCCGCGACGCGGCCCTCCCAGTTGCAAGCAACAGCTTACTATTGTATCACAAACCGTCTAGATGTGAGTAGTGAATACTATTATTGGTCCCGTGGCGAAGGAGAGTGTCACTTCGTCCGCGACGGCCTCGTTGAGTGCCGCCGTCCACCAGCGCTTCAGGCACAGTTCTTCCACAGGGAACTTCAGCCCGGTTCCCGTTACCGGATCTGATGGGTCGAATCCGAAAATGGAGACCTGGGTTCCTGGCACTGTGCGGAAACGGATCATTGGCGGCAGGTAGGCACGGAAGACACCATTGTCCGTGACCATCTCGACCGAGTCGGCAAGCGGCGCGAAGTCCGCCAGCCAGGCGATGTTGCCGAGCGTGTGGTCTTCCCGCTTTCCTGTGGCCCCGAGAATCACGATGTCGCGCCAGCCTTGCGAGAGGGCGAAGCGGAAGGCCTTGGCGAGGTCATTGTCGTCCTGTTCCGCCACGTGATGCACGCGGTCGCCCAGACGTTGACGCAGCGCCAGTGGCAGGCTGTCCATGTCGCCGACGACCGCGTCCGGCTCGCGTCCGTAGGCCAGCAACCTTTCGGCGGCGCTGTCGCAGCACACGACATGCGCCGCGCCGTCCAGCGCCGCAAGCGGCACGGGATGGGTCGGGAAATCGCCTGCGGCGAGTATTGCCGTTTTCGATGCTGGGTTTTTCATGGGAAAATGATAGCACATTCTTCGTCCAGCCGTAGCAGGAGTCGCCGTTGCGGCTGGACTGTGACGGGGATGCCGACGGCAAGATCGGCGGCATCCCATGTCGCCGAGCCATTGTTCAGGATTTCAAGACCCGTTGCGGCATCGGTGAGGCGGTATCTGCCTTTTCGCCCCACGTTCCATTTCAACAACCCGGTCTGCGGCTCGGTAATGCCCATGTCAATGAGGAGTAAAAGCAGCATATTGCCGCGGTCGATTACTTGGATATCGCGGAAGGAGGACTCTGCAAAGGACATGGCCCCCGCCCCAGCGCCCCCGGATTTGTCTTTGAAGCATGAAGGCACGAAGACGGCGTCGCGCCGGGCTCCGCTGGCGTCAAGGGCCGCCAAAAGCGCCGGTACGGATTCAGGTGAATCGGCATCAAGCCGCATAATCGAGACACCGGGTGGCTTTGGAAGCGCATCGCCGCGCTCGTCGCGGAGAAAAGCGTCGCTGTCGGCAACCACAGTTCCGCCGGACGCCGCGAAGCGGGCGACGGCCTCCGCGCTCTCCGGAGTGGCGTAGCGGGCGCAAGGCACGACAATGGCGCGGACATCGGAGAGTTGGTTTCCGGTCTGCGGCGATGACGATTTGACGTCCGCACTCCTTAAATCGCCCAATGTGGCTAGAGTGGCTAGATCTTCTTCGAAAACAACCTGCACCGGGTATTGCGCGCCGAGAATCGCACCATACCATCGGAAAAGCTTCGCCTTGTAGTTGACTTTGTCGATGTCGAGCATCCGCAGCGTGGGATACGAGAAGAAGAGCGCGACGCTGGCGGGCTTGGTACGCGGCAACGGCGCGGCGGCGTCCAGCACCGGTTCCAGTTCGGCGCGGAACTGGGCAAAGCCGCTAAGAGTTTCAGGAGGATAGTTCCAGGGATTCAGGAGCGAAGCCGATTTGTATGACGGTTTCTCGACAATGCGACGGGCGTCATCCAGGGTCTTCCATTCCCACGAACGCTTGTCCCAGCAGTATGTGTAGGTCCCGGCGCTGCCATGGAAGAACTCCGCCCAGAGAGAGGTCACGATGTCCTCTTTGAGACTTGGGACCCGTTTGCCGTCTTCGATGCGCATACAGTAGTGCTCGTGGTTCACGATAGGCTTCGAACTGCGGGCCAGGACGCGATAGAAATCCATGGCGAAAAGATGCTCTACGGTCTGCGAGAAGGCGGCCTGCTCCACATCAGTTGCATTCTTTTTCGCGGAGCCGTGTCCAAACCTGATGCCGCCCTCGTATGCAAGGACGTCGAGTTCATCGGCTACTAGACGGTAGTCCATGCCCGCACCACGCACGTCGGTGAGATTAAAGGTGCTGCTCTGCTCGGCGAAAAGGACGCCGGGGCGCTTGTCGATTTCCCGGACGAACCCCTTGCAGACGCGGAGAAACGCCGCGTATCGTCCGGCCATGAATTTCATGTAGTCTGGCCAGAGGCGGGGAAACTGGCGGAACTCGGTCTGCCGGGCGACGTCGGGGAAATCGTCAAAAAACGTGTGCCAAATGTCGTTGGCGCGGTCGATTGTCCCGAAAACACGCTCCGACTCCGCCGCGAACGCTGCGGCGTTGTGGCGGCACTGGCACTTGTAGACAGATTCGTTGAAGAGTTCCCAGACAAGGACATTGACTCCGCGTTTCAGGACGGCTGCGGCACCACCTTTCAGATAGGCCTCGTAGTAGCGGAGACCGTCCGGTGACTCGGGACAGAACGGGACGAACTGGTGCCACGCTCCGTTCTGTTGCGCGATTTCACGGGCGAGAACGGGATTGGCCTTTTTGAGTTCCTCGGAAAAGCCGAACGCGAAATCGACAACCATTGGCTGGTTTTCGAAACGGGCGAAAAAGGAATCGAGGCGCTCTTCGGCCTTTTGCGAATCGCGGGGGAGCGGAAGATTATACAGCTCCTGCCCTTGAAGCACGGGCGCAGATGAAAGCTGCGAGGCGTTGAAACCCATCGATTCAAATATTTCGCGCCCCGGTGCCTTGATATATGCGCGGTGGCCTATGCCTTGCCGGTCGGGGTTGCCGTCCGGCCAGTCGATGTGTGAGCGCTGGTAAATCCACGGCCCCATGAAAAAGACTGGGCGACCATCCCGCCAGAAGACTCCTCTGGACGGCACAGTGCCATTTTGCGCCGTTTCCGCTTGGTGAAAGACCGACTCCCGAGCCGTATTCGCATTCCGGAAGCCCGCGCGCCCGGAATCTGCGCCACAAGAGCCAAAACGGGGTGCTGGCCCGGCGATTGTCAGTTCGGCGTCATCGAAAAACGCCTCGCCAGTCTCGCCCCAGCCAGAGGCGCAGTGTAGCTGTGCGATGAGCAGATCCGCGTTTTCCGGCACCACGACCGTCGCTTTGAGCCGCATCCAGTCGCCGGGCAGGGTAGTGCCGGTCCAGTCGCACGCCGAAAACCGCCCGCCGTCCGAGGTCCTGCCCCATAGTCCGATGCCGACGACCTTGTGCGATGACGCCCCGGCCTGCTTTACCCAAACAGAGTATTCGACGCGCATTCCGCGCATTTTGTCGATTTCGTTCCTTGAAACGACGTGGCCGAGCGTCTGGTTGACGTGTGCCGTGCTGCCGTCCTTGAGATGCAACGAAGATTCGCCGCTGCGCTTCTGTTCCTGCGAAAGGCCGATTTCCGTGAACGGATCGTCCGGCAGAGCCCATCGCCAGGACGTGGCCGTCGGCTTGCCGGAGTCGCCGTCGAACGACTCAAACGCGCCGCCCTCGTAGTAGTTCCTTGAAGCCCCGGCGGCGAAAGCGGCTGCCGTTGCGGAAAAAAACAACGTCAACGTCAATGGTCGCATCGTTCTGTATCGTGTCAAAAACATTGCCGTTTGGAATGGAGGTTTCCTGATTTACTGCTCCGCGGTAATCGCGACCACGACGGGGACGGCGGGGGATTTTGCGGAAACCGGCGTGACGCCCTTGATTTCAACGCCGGGACGGGGATTAATCCAGCGGGCGCACTGGATGTTCACTTTGCCGAGCGTGGTATTGTCGGCTTTGATCGCCAACTTGGCATCCGTCGCGACTTGCGCGCCATGCCAAGGGCCAATCTCCTTCCTGGCCCGGCAAACGAAGTCTTCGGTTTCGCCGTCGGCGTAGCGGATGCGGTACGTCAGCACGGGCATGCCTTCGGCCGCATCCCAGCCGTAGGCGTGGAGGAAGTAAACCGATTTCGCCTTGAGGCCGACTGCTATTTCGGGCGCTTCCGTGGGGAAGAAATCGCGGTTGGTTCCGTAGAGAACGACAGCGGCGCGGCCATCGTTGGAGGCAGGGTCGGCGATGTCGAACGGAACGCCGGAAAGGACATGGCGGCCGAGAGGCATCGGAGCGAAGTCGTTGGAGGAACCTTGGTCGAACCAGCCGCCGCGCTTGTCCCCCGCCACATCATCGGCAAAGGCCATGTTGGCGCTTGCCGCAATCGGGACCGGTACGCAACGCGCGGCATCGACGTCGCGCCAGAGTCGCGCCTCCTCTTGCGCTTTGTCGGCCTCTTTGGCGCGTCGGCGGTATTCGGCCAGTTCAGGTGCTTCGCGGGCCTGCGCGTCCGTGACGAGTGCCCGCATGGCGGTTTCGCCGATGCAGGCGTAGTTATCGCCAGGGGCTTCGCGGGAGAGGACGTAAAGAACGCGCTCCTGCGGTGGCACGGCCACGAAGACGCCGTTGGAGAGTGCGGCGGCGTCCCATTGCCCGCTGGCACCGTTGAGGAGAAGACGCTTGCCCAGCGGATCTGAGAGGAAGAAAGAGCCGCTGTCATTGATGTTCCAGCGCAGAACGCCGCCGCGTGTGGAGTCTTCGCCCATGGCAACGAAGTAGAGGAACTTGAAATCGCCACGGTCAATCACCTGGATGTCGCTGGAGCGGGGAGGGCGGGGGTGTGTCAAATCCCCGTTCTCGGATACCAACGAAAGCGTTGCGTCGCGGCGGGCACCGCTGGCGGCGACAGCTGTGAGGAGCGCCGGAATCGAGGCGTTGGAATCGGCGTCGAGGCGGATTATCCGTGGCGACGGCTCCGGTAGCGGGTCGCCGCGCTCGTCCTTGAAGAAGGCGTCGCGGTCCGCGATAACGGCGACACCGCTTTCGGCGATGCGGCTCACGGCCGCAGCGCCTTCGGGCGTGGAGTAGCGCGCCGAAGGCACCAGGAGGGCGCGAACTCCGGGCTTGAGGCCGTTTGCGAGGTCTTCCTCAAAAACGACACCGACGGGGTAGTGCGCTCCGAGAACCGCGCCGTGCCAGCGCACGAGCCTTTTGCGGTAGTCCATGCGCTCGTGGCCGAGCATCCGCACCGTGGGATACGAGAACACAATCGCCACGCTTGGCTCGGACGCGCTCTTCGCGCGCGGGAAAACGAGGATTTTGTCGCGGAAAGGCTCGAGCTCGTCCATGAACTGCTTGAAGCCCGAGAGCGCTTCCGGTGGCCAGGCGTAGGGATTCAAGAGGTGGGCCGACTTGTAGGAGGGCCTTTCGACCATGTTGCGGGCGCCTTCCATGTCATTCCACTCCCAGCCGCGCTTGGCCCAGCAGTAGGAGAACGCGCCGCTGGAGCCGTGGAAAAGCTCGGCCCAGTGCGAGGTCGCGAGATCTTCGCGCCGGCTGGGGACGCGCAGTCCGAATTCTATCCGCTGGCAGTAGAGCTCGTCGTTGAGCATCGGCTTTTCGCCCCGCGTCAGCGCCTGGTAGAAATCGAGATCGAAGAAATGCTCGAGCGCGTTGCCGAAAACGACCTCTTCCATTTCGCTGGCGCCTTCGACTTTGGAACCCTTGCGTCCGTAGGTGATGCCGCCCTCGTAGGCGAGGATGTCCAGTGCGTCGGCGACGAGCCGGTAGTCCATGCAGGAATCGCGGGCCTTGTCGATTGTGCCAACGGACGACTGCTCAGTGAAATAGACGTTGCCGCGCCGGTCGATTGAGCGGATGAAATCCGAGTATCCGCGCAGGATTGCCGCATAGCGGCGCGCAAGGAACTTCGCGTAGTCCGGCCACAGGCGTCTGCGCGAGAAGAAATCCGTTTCGGAGGCGACCGCCGCGAAATCGGCGTAGTCCGTGCCCCAGACCCGGTTGGCCTCGCCGATGGTGCCGAACCGCGACTCCATCTCATTGGCGAAGGCGGCTGCGTTTCCGGGGCACTGGCACATGTAGGAAGATTCGTTGAAAAGCTCCCAGAGGAACACGTTGGCGCCGCCTTCGAGCGCGGAGCGAACCCCGCCCTCGATGTATGCGCGGTAGTAGCGGTCGCCGTCTGGCGCTTCCGGGCAGAACGGAACGAACTGGTGCCAGTGCGGATTCTTCTGGTCGATCGCGCGCCAGAGTTCCGGACGCTGCCGCTTCAGTGCCTTGTCAAACCCGAAGGCGAAATCGACGACCATGGGCTGGTCGCCGAATCGGCGGAAGAACGCGGCCTGCTCCTCTTCCCTGCGCGGGTAGTCGGCGGGGATGTCGAGGCCATAGAGCTTCTGGCCGGGAAGCGCCCACGCGGAGGAGAGCTGCGAGGCGTTGAAGCCCATGCGCTCGAAGACGCTTTTGCCAGGTCTCTCGCGGTATGCGAAGTGCCCTACGCCCTGCCGGTCGGGATTGTTCTTGGGCCAGTCTTCCTCGTCGTGGTTGTAAATCCACGGACCGAGAAAAAACACGGGACGGCCGTCAAGGTGGAACGTGCCGTTCGCGATTGACGGACGCAGCCCCGAACTGTCCGCAAAGCGCCCGTCGCAAGCGGAAGAAACAGGCGACGGAGACGCAGCCGAAGCGAAAGCGGCGAAAATGGAAATAAAAACCGCGGACGAGACCGGAATCCCCTGCATCTTTTCAGCGCATGATAATTGTGGTCGGAAACTTGACGTCCACGACGACGTAGAGCCCGGTGTCATCGCCAGAGAGGCTTATCTGGCAGTGGCGCAAGAGGGAGTCTTCCGCCTCCAAACTCCAGTTTGCCAACGCGGCGGCGCCGGAAACGCCGGTGATGACCGGATAGCGGCCGGCAACGGGCCTCGCGGCCTCCGCGCCTTCCGCACGGAAAACCACGATTGTGCCGGAGGACGGGACATCAAGTTTTGCATCGGTCATGCAGCGGGCGATCGACACGGCGTCCCCCTCCTCGCGGAAATCGAGCGGGACGCGCCACAGGGTGTCGGAGACGGTAATGACGGTCGGATGCTGGAGTGTCACCCTCGGGCACTTGATGGTGCGCGGCAGATTCCACGGGCTGTAGCCGACGACTTTCACGTTCGGATCCTTGACGCCGTTCCATCGGTAGGAATCGCTCCCGGACATGTCCAGAGTGCCGCAGTTCACGACATTCGATTCCGCCGTGTAATTGAAAACCTGCTGGTTGTATGACCCGACGAACCGACCGGTGAATTTCAGGTTGACGTTCGGGGACGGATAGAACGTGGCGCTCACTGTCGCCACCTCGTGGCTGCCGGCTAAAGTGTAGCCGAAATTCACGAATTCGAAATTGCCGAAACCTTCGTTGAAAGCGGGTTCGTGGCCGAAGGTGTATGCGCCGTTGGACGCTGCGACCACGTGAATCGCGCCGCCGTAAACAACGTCTTCGACCTTGATTGTGTTGTTGGAGCACGTGGAAAGCAAGGTTCCCCAACGTCGATAATTGGAAATGCTTGATGGCACGGCCAAACCACCATAACCGCGATGGTTGAAGTTCGACACCACCAACGTGTGGGCTCCATCGCCCGCCGGCCGGTAAATAAGTTGCGGAGGCTCCCGGGAAGCGAATGTTCCAGACCGGGAGTTGTCATAGTCGCTCGCCTCAAACCTCCCCAACCGCGGCTCGGAGTCAGGAGATTTCACGATGACCTTTGAAGCCCTTTGGGATGGGTTTATCTGCACCAAACCGGGAAAATCGAGCGACCCGTTGAAGGTGACCGTTCTGTCCCATCCATTCATGAAGATGTGGCCGGTTTCGGACCCGGCCACCGCAGCGTTGAAAACGGCATTGGCCTTCCGGCCGACGAGCACCTTGCCCCCGATGTCCAGAGGCGACGAAACAGTGTATGTCGAGCTACCGCTAGCGAATGTCGCGACGCCGTTGTCAACTGTCACCGTGACGGGTTGCAAAAGCAGATTGACTCCTGCCGGCACGGTCATTCCGGATCCGAGAGCGGCGGGATTGGCGGCGAGGACATGGGTCGCGCCGGAGAAATCGAAGGTGCAATCCGGGGGAAGCGAAGAAAGCGCTATGCCACCCACGAATTTCACGGTGGAACCGGACGGAACGTTGATTTCGTTCCAAACCGGATAGTGAAGCCCGTCGCTGAATCCGCCGGAGTCATTGGTGTCGAAATTCGGACTGGTGTATGATACGTTGCCGAAGACGTATGCGCCGCTTTCGTCAGGAGTCGGCAGCGCGGTAATCGCCGTGCCTGTCGCCGCTCCGGCTGAAGCGGAGAGTAAAATTACACTAAATCCCCCAAACAATATTTTAGAGATATTCATAGTTACTAATGCTACAATTATTCAAAGGAGAAAGTCAAGTTTTTCATTTGGATTTCCCGTTTCCACTAACGGGGGTGAAATAGTTGGACTTTTCCATGTGATGGTGATATAATGATAGCGTTTCGTTACCACATTGAGGTGAAAACATGAGTTCGCTGCTTGTAAAAGAACCTTCCAGACAGTTGCACGACTGGCTTCGCGACGAGGCCCGTTTCAACGGCCGCAGTATCAACAGCCAGGTAATCGTATGCCTTGAATGGTGCATGAGAACGTACGGCGAGGCACGTCCGCGGCCGCCATTCGGGGAACCGGCGCCGGTCGTGCGCCAGATACCACAACCATCACTTCGAGGTGCTTTGGCCCACCTGCGCCCTGTTGGAAATGGCATAACGGAAAAGAACGCCTGGAGAAAGGCCGCGGTGACGAAGCATGCGGACGCTCATTGACGCAAATGTCGCCATACGCTATTTGGTGGCCGACAACGAGGAGCTTACTGCTAAGGCGGAGGCAATCATCGCTTCGCGGCCATACCTGCTCACGGAAGTACTCTGCGAAATGGTGTATGTTCTGGAAGGCGTTTACAACGCGACGAGATCCGAGTTGCAAGATTCGTTGACCAAGTTTCTTGACCTCGTCGAATGCGACAATCCAACGCTACTTCGCGAAACTCTCGCCCTTTATGCCGATCACACGAGACTCGATTTTGTCGATTGCATTCTCCTTGCGCGGCACAGGCTTGATGGTGACAGTGTCGCGACATTCGACAAGCCGCTCTCAGCGAAACTGCAACCACGGTCATGATAAAAGGCATGCAACATCTTCATGGCGCAAATGTTGCGTTATGCGTCGGTGGAGAGTTTGAACTCGAAATCATAGATGTCGCATACCGCGGGAGCGGCATAGCGCGGCAAGAGGGCGTCGTCGTCTTCATTCCCGGCACATTGCCGGGAGAGGTCGCAAAAGTACGGATAACCGGCTCGGGCAAGCGCTTCTTCACGGGAGAGGTAGTGGAAATTCTCAAGCCGTCACCGGACAGGATCGCTTCATGCTGCCGCCTCGCGGACGGCACCCGCGTCCCCGGATGCGTCTACGACCACGCGGCCTACAATGCCGAGGTGTCGCTCAAGGACGCCCAGCTCCGCAACTTCCTCCGCAAGCTCGTCACGGACAACGAAGGCGTTTTCCTGCTGCCGGTCCCTTCACCTCTCCCGCTCCACTACCGCAACAAGGCCGTCTTTCACGTGCAGAAAGGTTCGGACGGTGTGCTGCGCGCAGGCTACCTCGGCGACGACAACCGCACGGTGATCGACATTCCCTCCTGCCCGCTGGCGGACGAAGCCATCAACGCCGCATGGGCGCAATTGCGCGCAGAAGGCAAACTGCGCGACGGCGACAGCGTCACTTTCCGCCACACAAAGGCAGACGGAGTGGTGAGTTGGATAGGGCGTCCGGGGGAAAAGACGCGTTGGCTGACCGAGGACAGCGCCGCCGGCCCCGTCCTCGTGCCGCCAGACGGCTTCTTCCAGGTGAATCCGCAAGTCGCGGACCTCCTCGTGACTGATGTGCGCACATGGATAACCGAGGCCGCACGGGATACGGGCGCGACGTGGCTTCTCGACCTTTACTGCGGTGTCGGCGTCTTCGGTCTTGCGGCGGCGATGGATGGAATTGCGGAGGTCGTTGGCGTCGAAAGCGGACGCAACGCCGTCGCGGCGGCGAGGCGCAACGCGCGCAATCTCGGCACGACTCACGCGACCTTCCACTGCGAAACGGCTGCCGAGGCCGCGCGCAAGGACTTTCATTGTGCTGATTTGTCACGGACAATCGCCGTCGTCGACCCGCCGCGTTCCGGCATGGAACGGGCCGCGGCCGAGGCACTTGCGAAAGCCGGACCGCCCGCCATCGTCTACGTCTCATGCGATCCTGCAACGCTCACGCGCGACCTTGGCATTTTCACCGCGCATGGCTATGCCGTGCGTCGCGCCCGCGTCTTCGACATGTTCCCGCGCACCCTGCACTTTGAGTCGGCGGTGCTGCTCTGCCGCTGATGGGAGCAGGAGTTGCTTGCGCGTCCGGGAGTGTGGAGATTGGGAGCAACCAACCAAAAAGTCGTCAGCCCACCGTTCCCTCTCCGGCTGGCATCTCGCAGCCGACGAGGCTTGACGCCGCGTCGTCTTCGTATGGCTGGATCCAGCCGTTCTCGAAGCCGAGGCGCTCGGCTTCGTCCGTGACCATTTCGTATTCCTCACGGGTCACGCGGCGGCCGAACTCGCCGTTCTCCGCCGCGCGATGGACGGGCGTGTACTGCGACATGACGCTGATGTCGAGCTCCGTCCCGATGTTCTCCGCAATCCAGCGGAGGTTGGCGATGGCCTCCTCGGGGTGACCCGGAAGGACAAGCAACCGGCAAATCACGCCCTTCCGCGCGATGCCCTCGTCATCGACGTCGAGCGGGCCGAGTCGTCCGCAGAACCAGAGAAGCGCGCGACGCGAAACCTCGACGTAGTCGGCGGCCGCACTGCCGCGGCGCGCCAGGTCAGGCGTTGCGTAGCGGAGGTCGGTGAGGGCGATGTCGATGAGGTCCGCATACTCCTCAAGCGTCTCAAGTCGCTCGTAGCCGCTCGTGTTGTAGACGAACGGCAACCGGTTGCCAGAGGCGATGAGCGGCGCGGCGGCCTCGCGGACAAGCGGAAGCCATTGGGTGGCCGTGACGAGATTCCAGTTGTGGCATCCCTTGTCGCGCAGTTCCGCCATGATTTCCGTAAGGCGCGTGACGGTAATGTCCTCGCCCTGCCCCTGCTGGCTCCACGGATAGTTCTGGCAGTAAAGGCACTTGAGCGGGCAGTGCGAGAAGAAGAGGGTGCCGGAGCCGCGTTCGCCGGAAATCGGCGGCTCTTCACCATGGTGCGGCCCGTAGCGGAAGAGGCGCAGCGTCGCCCCGGCGCCGCAGACGCCAGTATGTCCGCTTGCGCGGTCCGCGCCGCACATTCGGGGGCAGAGAGTACACGACTTGAACACATCAGCGACCATCGCGAAGTCTCCCTTCAAAGACGGACTTCGCCTCTGCCGCGTCCCGCGCGATTTGCGCGAAGAGCGCATCGGCGTCAGTAAAGGCGCGCTCGTCGCGCAGATGCGCAAGGAAGGCGATGTCAAGCGTTTGGCCGTAGAGGTCGCCGCTGAAGCCGAGCAGATGGATTTCGAGGACGGGGCGGTCCGGGCGGGCGCCGGGGAAGGTCGGGCGGAAGCCAAGGCTGCCGACGCCGCCGAACCGATGGCCATCTACCATCGTCTCAACCGCATAGACCCCGATAGGCGGGAGAAGGTCCGAAACTGGCGCGAAGTTCGCAGTCGGGAAGCCATGGGCGCGCGCAAGTTCGCGGCCGTGCACGACTGTCTCGCGGACGAAGTGGGGACGGCCGAGCATGGCCTCCGCATCGGCGAGGTGTCCGTCACGGACGGCGGCGCGGATCCGGGTGCTGGAGACCGGCTCGCCGCCATGGGAGACTGGCTCCGCGACAACGACGCGAGCGCCGTGCTCGCGCCCCACTGCGGCGAGGAGGTCCGGTGTTCCGCGCGCTCCCGCGCCAAACCGCCAGTTCGCGCCGCAGTGAACTTCGGCGATCTTGCCGGAGGAGAAGAGCGAATGGGCGAAGGCGTCTGCGGAAATTGCGGCGAAATCCGTCGTGAACGTCCGTAGGCATGTCCCCTCAAGTCCGCTTTTGCCAATCAGCTCGAGTCGCACGGGAAGCGGCGTGATGAGCGGAGGGGCGTGTGGAGGATCTAGGACTGCGCGGGGATGGCGGTCGAAGGTCAGCGCCCAGGGATGGCCGCCGAGTTCACGCGCGCGGCGGACAGTCTCCTCGAACACGCGGCGGTGGCCGAGGTGGACTCCGTCGAAGAAGCCCGCCGCGAGTATTATCGGCCCGTCCTGCGAATCAAGGGCGTTAGGGGTGTCAATTATGCGCATATGCTTTCACATCGTGCCAGAAGAAACGATCAGCCCGTTCTTCTTGGCGACGATGTAGGTGCAGACGTTGTCGCCCGTCACGTTGCAGCAGGTCTCGAACATGTCGAGAATCGGGTTGATGCCGAGGGCGAGCGCCACGATCATGGCCACCTGGTCGCTCTGGAGCCCCATGTTCTCAAGGACCATGAAAAGCAGGAACACCGAGCCGCCCGGAACGCCACCCGCCCCGATGGAGGCGAACATGATGGAGATGACGAGGAAGAGGAGCTGCCCTGCGCCAAGGTGCAGGTCGAACATGTTGGCCGCGAGAATCACGAAGACGGGCAGATGGACGCACACGCCGTCCATGTTGACGGTCGCCCCAAGCGGAAGCGAGAAGCTGGAGAGCGACTTGGCGACGCCGATCTCGTTCATCGCGTTAAAGGAGACGGGCAGCGTCGCCGCGCTTGAACGTGTGACGAACGCCGTCAGAATCGGCTGGCGGATGCGGGCGAGGAAAGCATACGGATTCTCGCGGCAGAAGAGGAAGACCGCCAGCGGGTAGACGACCAGGATCATCGCCAGCACACCGACCATTACGCACACCACGATGCGGACGTACGGTCCGAAAAGGAGCGTGCCGTGCTCGGCGAAGTTCGTGAACGTGAGCGCGAAGACGCCTATCGGGAAGTAGAGCATGACCCAGTCGATGAGCTTGAAGGCGACCTTCTGCGCGCCGTCGCAGACCTTGACCAGCGTCCCGATGGCGGAGTTCTCCTGCTCCGCCTCGGGCATCGCGTCGAGCAGGTAGCGGGCCGCGAATCCGAAGAGAATCGAGAAGATGATGATTGGCAGAAAGTGGCCGTTGGCAAGCGACGCGAAGGGGTTCTGGAAAAGGCCGATGACGAACTCCCCGAAGGTGGCCGCACCCGAATTGCCGGCCATCGCGTTGGCGCTGTCGAGGTACTTGCTGGCGGTCTCGCTTGCGGCGCGGATCGAGGGATTGAGGGCGAAGGCCATCACAACGCCGAAGACGGTCGCGAAGAGGGAAGTCACGAAATACCAGACGATGACGCTGCCTCCGACACGTCCCGACTTCTTGAGAGGCAGGCTCGCGGCGCCGAGGATGAGCGAGAAGAAGATAATCGGGTAGACGACCATCTTCAGCATCGACACTAGCACCGAGCCGAATGGCGCAACGATGGAGAGCGTCGTCTTCATCGCCTCCGCGCCAAGAACCTTTGGCAGGCCGAGGCCGAATGCGATGCCAAGAATGAATCCAATTAGAATCCGCCAGACCAGCGGGACTTTGCAGCACTTACAGCTCATTGTTCGCTCCTTATTCTCCGTTCGCGAAAGACGTTTTCCATTGTACCACTTTTATCGCTCGACCGTTCATGGATTGTCACTACGGCTGAAAGGGCTTCACGTTAAGTCCCGGAACGACCTTGTAGTGCTTCTCGTTCCCACTGCAAAGGGGAATGTCGAGGTCGAGCGCGGTGGAGAAAATAAACGCGTCCGCTATGTCGAGGCCATTTGAGAGCGCGAAGGTCTCAATTAGGGAGACAGCCTTGGCGGAAACGGATTCTGTCACGGGAAGGATGTGAAATCCGTAATTTCTGAGTGTTTTTTGAATCAGACGAGCTTCTCGTGCGTCATGTGCCCCACGTAGCATTTCCATGTAGGAAACAGCGGACAGTGCGCACGGCTGCCCTGCGTCAATCATGGCGGCGGCTTTTGCCATCCCCCGTATAGCCCAAATGATGACATCGGTGTCGAAGAGCGTCATTGGAACAACCTCTTCATACGTTCGCTTCTCATCTTTTCTATCCACTCGCGCGGATTAGCCATGTCCTCGCGGTCGGCCCACATGCCAAACAGGGGAGTATCCTCAAAGCGCAACTTCTTGGTTTCAGGCTTCTCCGATGTCTTTTCCGGCGTAAATTTCGACACAATGAGGCAGGGGACCCCGTGTCGGGAGATGATGACCGAATCCCCGCTCTCAAAAATGTCATCTGCAAGGGAGCAGAAGTCCCTCCTGGCTTGAGCAATGCTGAGTGTTTTCATAGCGCCTCCTTTTGAGCAATTATTTTTGCACATATTGAATGGTCTGTCAAGGAAAAATCCTGATGAAAGGAGATTCCGGAGATTCCCAATATGCGGCGCGCATGGTCTTTTGGTATAATGATAGGTAATTTAATTGGGATTGCCAAGGAGGACTACTATGATTTTCAGGGGAACATACACGGCCATGGTCACACCGTTCAACGCAAGCGGCTCGGTCGACTACGGAAAGCTCCGCGAACTTGTCGAGGAGCAGGTCGCCGCTGGCGTCGAGGGCCTCGTCCCCGTCGGAACTAGCGGCGAGTCCCCCACCCTCTCCATGGAGGAGCACAGCCGCGTCGTCGAGTTCGTGGCCGAAACCGCGAACCGCCGCGTCCAGGTCGTCGCCGGCACCGGCGCGAACTCCACGGCCGAGGCGCTGCGCCTCACGCGCGAGGCCCTCGAAATGGGCGTCGACGCCTCCCTCCAGGTCTGCCCGTACTACAACAAGCCCAACCAGGAGGGCCTCTACCGCCACTTCAGCACCATCGCCGACCTCGGCCTCCCGATCATCCTCTACAACGTGCCGAGCCGCACCGGCAGGGACATCTCCCTCGAAACCGTCGTCCGCCTCTCCAAGCACCCGAACGTCGCCGCCGTCAAGGAGGCCTCGGGCAGCGTCGCCCGCGTCTCGGCGACCGTCGACGCCTGCGACCTCTCCGTCCTCAGCGGCGACGACATGCTCGCCTTCCCGATGATCGCCGTCGGCGCGCAGGGCGTCATCAGCGTGGCCTCAAACGTCGCCCCCGGTCTCGTTTCCAAGATGATTAACGCCGCCCTCGCGGGCGACATGGCGAACGCCGCGGCGCTCCACAAGCGCCTCTACCGCCTCTTCCGCGACCTCTTCATCGACACCAACCCGATTCCCGTCAAGTGCGCCCTCGCCCTCATGGGCCGCATCGAGGAGGTCTACCGCCTCCCGCTCTGCGAGACCTCCGACGCCTGCCGCGCGCAAATCCGCGCCACGCTGGCCGAGCTAAAGCTCGTCTAGTCGTTGCATCGTTGCGTCGTTGCATCGTTTGATCGTTTAGTCATTGCATCGTTTGGTCGTTCAACCTTTCAACGAACCACCTTCCGACGGCATTTCAACTCCTTAACTCTTAACCGCTTAACTTCTCAACCGCTAAAAAATGAACACCACTCTCTGCATCATTGGCGCGGGCGGGCGCATGGGGCGCATGCTCACGGCTGCGGCATTCGCGACACCTGGCCTAGACGTGGTCGCCGCGACTGAGATTCCTGGCAGTCCCCTCATCGGGCAGGACGCCGGAGAACTCGCCGGCGTCGGCAAGATCGGCGTCCCCGTCTCCGATCCCGACGCCGCGCCGGGAGCCGACATCGCCATTGACTTCACCTTCCACTCCGCCGTCCCCGGCAACCTCTCCCGCGCCATCTCGGCGGGAGCCAAGGGCTACATCCTCGGCACCACCGGCCTCACGGACGAGGAACGTGCCGCCGTGCAGGAAGCCGCCAAGCGCATCCCGATCGTGTGGGCGCCGAACTTCAGCCTCGGCGTGAACATCCTCCTCGACCTCGTGAAGCGGACGGCCGCCCTCCTCGACGAGTCATACGACATCGAAATCGTCGAAATGCACCACCGCCACAAGAAGGACGCCCCCAGCGGCACCGCGCTCGGACTCGCCGAAGCGGCCGCCGCAGGACGCGGAACCGCGCTGCGCGACACGGCCATCTACGGCCGGCAGGGCGTCACCGGCGAAAGGCCGCACGGGCAGATCGCCATCCACGCGCTCCGCGGCGGCGATGTCGTCGGCGACCACACGGTGATCTTCGCGGCCGACGGCGAACGAGTAGAGCTTACGCACAAGGCCTCGAGCCGCAGCGCCTTCGCCTTCGGCGCGATGCGCGCGGCGCTCTGGCTCCCGGGACGCAAGGCCGGTCTCTACTCGATGCGCGACGTCCTCGGACTCGCATAAGGCATAATTTGAAACACCTTGATTTCCATCGCGTTTCATTCGCCGACAAGGCGTGGATAGACGAATGTCTCGCCGCAGACCCGCAGGAACTCGCCAATCTCTCCTTTGCAACGAACTACATCTGGGGCGACAGCGCGTTCAGCCCCGAGGTTGCGCGGCTGAACGGCTGCGGCGTCTACCGCTGCCAACGCGCGGACGGATCGCCGGCGGACGCGCAGGAGCGCGTCCCTCCCGCAGGCGGGCCGTTCACGCAATACTTCACCTTCCCCTTCGGCGCGGGCGACAAAAAGGCCGTGGTCGACGCCATCCGCGAGTATTGCCGGGTGTCTGACACCAAATGCCAGTTCGCGATGCTCTCCGAAGAGCAGGCCGCAATGCTGCAGTCATTCCACCCGGGCGAATATCTTCTCACATACGACCGCGACAACTCCGACTACGTCTACTCCGTGAAGGACCTCGCCACGCTTGCGGGGAGCCGCTACCAGCCGAAGCGCAACCATGTCCGCCGCTTCAAGTCGGCCGCCCCATGGAGTTTCGAGCCGCTCACGGCCGATAACGTGGGCGAATGCGAGGCGATTCTCTCAGCCTGGATGGATGAAAAATCCGCCGAGGGCTTCACCGAAATGGACGCCGTCCGCGACGAGGCAAAGGCCATCCGTCTCGCGCTCGCGGACATGGAGCGCCTCGGATGCTTCGGCGGACTGCTCAGGCGCGAAGGACGCGCCGTGGCCTTCACGCTTGGCGAGAGGCTCACGGACACCATGGCCGTGGCGCACTTCGAGAAGGCGCTTGTAGAAGTCGAGGGCGCATACCAGACCATCAACCAGGAATTCGCGAAGTGGCTTCTGGCAAACGGCTTCAAGTTCGTCAACCGCGAGGAGGACACGGGCCTTCCCAACCTGCGCAAGGCGAAGATGTCATACCATCCGTGCCGCCTTGTCCGCAAGTACACCGCCTGCATAAGCGAAGTCGTCAGCGTCGCGGAAGCCGACAAGGACACCATAGCCAACCTCTGGGCCGAGGTTTTCCATGACTCCGACGCCTACATCCGGCTCTTCCTCGAAAAGCGTTTCTCACCCGAATCCTTCCTTCTTATTCGCGAAGGCGGAAAACTGGCCTCAATGTGCGCCTTTCTTCCGGCCGAGTTCCGCACGGAAACTGGCGAATTGGTTCCAATCCGCTACGTCTACGCCCTGGCTACGGAACCGGGACACAGGAGGCACGGACTCGCCAGGAAGCTGCTCGACTTCGCATCGGCGCACTACGGCGTACCGCTCGTGCTTGTCCCGGCCGAAACGGGACTTGAGGCATTCTACGTCAAGCTCGGCTTCGAGCGCGGCTTCAAGGCCGAGGAATGGAGTGTCGGCCCGAATCCGTCGTTGCCGAAAGTCTCCTTCCGCCCCACGGACGCTAAAACCGTCATGCACCGCCACGATGAGACTTTTGTCGGCGGTCACGTGAAGTGGGACGAGGAGGCCGTCGCCTTTGCAATCGAAAACTCGACGCTTGAGGGCGGCGGGGCGCTGGAAACCGAGCATGGCGAAATCGTGCTGCACGAGCGGCGGCCAGACGGCGACATCCGCATCGTCGAGACAACCGCCTCCCCGGAACGACGCGAAGCCGTCGTCGCGTCGCTGCTCGCCCGCGTCGGCGCGGGCCGCGCCTTCTACCGCAATTCCGGCGGACTCGTCCGCTACCCCGCCAACTACTCCGGACCGCGCTTTGCCGACGCCTATCTCAACCTGGCGCTTGATTGACTTAAGAATTCCGTGTGACAACTGCGTAAATCAGTGTGCCGAAATTATAGAGGCCGTGGAGAACCATGGCCGCGACGACAAAGCCGGCGGCGCGCGAAATCTCCGCCATGGAACGTCTCTCGCTGGCAGTGCGCCAGACACGGCCGAGACCGACCCCTGAAATAGAAGCGCACGAAACATGCAGCAACGTGCAGACGGAAAGACGCCACAGGAGAAGGCCGATTGTCAGCTGGTCCTTTGGAATATAGACGAAGAAGTAGAGAAGATTCTCAACCGTTGCGAAAATCAGACCAGAAAACGCGCACACAACCAGCAGCTCGGCAGCGGAGGAAAAGCGCCATGGACGTTTTTCAAGAACCATGGCCGGGACAATGATTTTTGAGGTTTCCTCAACGACCGGTGCAAGCACGGCGGTGGCCAACGCCATGGAACCGCCGCCACCCTTCATTAGCGCGCATACTATTGCCGCGAATCCAGACACCACCATCAAGAGGGGAAGCAGATACCACTCCCTGGTGGATGGGGCGGCGCGCCACTGGGCCTCCAGCCACTCCAAGCGGTTTCGTCTCTCCTCCTCTGCGGCGGCCGCGCTGGAAAGGGCGGGCTCGTCCCCAATGCCTCCGCTGTCGGAGACATCAGGCCGGGAAACGTCGCCAAAGACGGCTTCGCGGTTCACGGAATCACCCGTCTCGCCGCTTGTTCCACGCAGGGCCGGCTCGTTGAAAATGTCGCTTTTGCCCACTGCGTTACGCGCCGCGCACATAGGCCCTTCCAAAAGCCT
>JAEEGI010006719.1_pt1 | contig 25921 bp, 14 predicted proteins | sample 8958751 | NCBI WGS metagenome assembly JAEEGI01 (sample SAMN16246545, study PRJNA631951) | gut metagenome | biome: gut microbiome; feature: rumen; material: KS-attached | host: Bos | place: Iran: Karaj | collected 2018-10
TCCGTTTCTATCCCTGAACTTACATCAACTGCGTATGGCCCCACCGCCTTAATGGCATCTGCCACATTCTCCGGTCCAAGTCCTCCTGCTAAAAAGAACGGCCTGTCAAACTCTGCATCCTTTATCAGCTCCCAGTTAAATGTCCGTCCCGTGCCCTTTCCTGAATCCAAAAGCAGGTAATCTGCACTGCACCTCTGGGCCGCCTCAATATCGCTACTACCGTTTATCACAAACGCCTTAATAATCGGCTTATCTCCTGCCAGCTCCCGGAGTCTTACGATATACTCCTCATCCTCACTGCCATGGAGCTGCGCTATATCAATAACGCCATCAGTTAAAAGAGCTGCAACCTTCTCCGGAGCTTCATCCACAAACACGCCAACTGCCTTTATTTCTGGTAAAAGAGCTTTTCGCATCTCCAAAGCCTGCTGCCGTAAAACATTTCTCTTACTCTTTTCCCAAAACACAAAGCCCACATAATCAGGCCTAAGAGCGTTTGCAGCTTCAATGTCCTTAAGGCTGGTCATTCCGCAGAACTTAACGCATGTATTTAATTTTCCGCATCCGTTATCTGTCAAATCAAAACCTCCGGATCATCAGCTATTCTTAAGTACATCAAGCTTAGCCTTTTTATCAGCCGCTCTCATAAGGGTCTCCCCGACAAGAACCGCATCGGCTCCCATCTCTCTGATGGCCTTTACATCTGAAGCATCTTTCACTCCGCTCTCTGATACAAACAGAATATCCTGCGGTATCAGAGCCCTGAGCCTTCCGCTGTTTCCTGTATCAACGCTAAAGTCCTTGAGGTTCCTGTTGTTGACACCGATGATCCTTGCTCCTGCATCCAGCGCCATCTTAACTTCCGCCTCATCATGGGCTTCAACAAGAGCGGATAATCCCAGCTCATCGCAAATGCCGATGTACTCCCGGATCTGCTCTGTACTGAGTATCGAGCAGATAAGAAGAACCGCCGATGCCCCAAGAAGCCTTGCCTCGTAGATCATATATTCATCTACCACAAAGTCCTTGCGGATGCAGGGAATGCTGACCTCCTCAGCAATCTCCTGCAAGTACTCATCCTTTCCCAGAAACCACTTGGGCTCAGTCAGAACCGATATACAATCAGCACCGGCCTTCTCATATTCCTTTGCAATCTCCAGATAAGGAAAGTCCTCAGCAATCACACCCTTTGAAGGTGATGCCTTCTTACACTCGCAGATAAAAGAGATCCCGGGCGCCGAAAGAGCTTTCTCAAAGGAAAAGTCTTTCTTAGGGAGGGCAAGCGCCCGCTGTTTTACTTCACTAAGGGGCTTGATCTCTTTTGCTCTGTTAACTCTAAGAACTGCGTACTGCGCAATCTCATCCAAAATTGTCATCTGTTGCTAACCTCAATGATCTTCTCAAGTGTCTGTGTTGCCTTACCGGAATCTATAAGCTCAGCTGCCAGCTTTACACCATCTGCAAAGCTCTCAGCCTTACCACCGATGTAAAGAGATGCACCAGCGTTCAACAGAACTGCCTCTCTCTTAGGTCCCTTTGCTCCTGCAAGAATATCCCTTGTGATCTTGGCGTTCTCTTCCGGTGTTCCGCCCACAAGCTCCTGCTTGCTGCAGCGTGTGAATCCGAAGTCCTCAGGCTTGATCACATATGTCTTGTACCATCCGTCCTTTATCTCGCAGATCTTGGTGTCGCAGCTCATGGAAATCTCATCCAGCTTGTCCATTCCGTAAACTACCATTCCGCGCTTAACTCCAAGGCTTACAAGAACCTGTGCCAGTGGCTCAACCAGGTACTCATCATAAACGCCAAGAAGCTGCATTGAAGGTGATCCCGGGTTTGTAAGAGGTCCAAGAATGTTGAACACTGTCCTGAAGCCCAGTTCCTTTCTGATAGCTCCAACATACTTCATTGATGAGTGGTACTTCTGAGCGAAGAAGAAGCACATTCCTGCCTCATTCAAAAGTTCTATGCACTTCTCAGGATCCTGCTGGATATTAACTCCAAGAGCCTCCAGACAGTCAGCTGTTCCGCACTTGCTGGATGCTGCCCTGTTACCGTGCTTTGCAACCTTCATTCCGCCTGCTGCTGCAACGATGGCAGATGTGGTTGAAATATTGAAGCTCTGGGCATTGTCTCCGCCGGTTCCAACTATCTCAAATATATCCATTCCAGTATCAACCTTGGTTGCATGGTCTCTCATAGCAGCCGCACAGCCTGCAATCTCATCTGTGGTCTCAGCTCTTGCGCTCTTGGTTGAAAGAGCAGCCAGGAAAGCGGCGTTCTGAGTCTGGCTTGTCTCACCGCTCATGATCTCATTCATTACCTGATAGGCCTCATCATAAGTAAGGTCTTCCTTGTTTACGATTTTTACGATAGCTTCTTTGATCATTTTCTCTTCCTCCTTTTTAGGCCTGTCAGAAGTTTCTTTGTAAAAGAAAACGCCCCTGACAGAAATTATCTTATTCTGTCAAGGACGAATATATACTATCCGCGGTGCCACCTTGATTTCCGGGTTAACCCGACTCTTTAAGGTACTAACATACCTCCGGCAACTGACGTATGCCTTCACGTCGCAATATACTCTGTCAAAAGACATTTACCCTGCGCCCTCTGTGGTCCATTTGATAAACTGTATCCTGCCCTGTTCTCAGCAACCAGAGCTCTCTGTGAGGTCATGAATTACCTTTATCTCCACTTCATCGGTTTGACGTATTAAATTATTGAAATGATACCACCGGGCAAAAGAGATGTCAACCACCTTTTTACATTCTCATGGCAACCTCGTAAGCTCTCCAGATAACTGAACGCAGGTTACCGATCTTCTGGCAGTCGCCCACGTAGTCCATGTTGCTGGTCCTGTCATTTTCCTTGGTTACAGGATCGGGGATGTAGCCCGCTGAGCTGATGACGCTGTCGCACTCAATCGAGATCTCTTTTCCCTCTTTATCAGTGCAGGTGATGTGATCGTCAAAGACCTCCTTGAGTTTGGTCTCAAGATAAACAGGTACCTTGTGGAGTGCAAACCACTCACGAAGGTATGAGCTGTTGGCAAGGCATACGCCGGTCTGGGAAATTAGATCGTCCTTCATCTCGACGATTATTGGAGCTTTACCCATAAGTGCCAGCTCGTATGCGATCTCTGAGCCGGTAAGTCCGCCGCCGATAACTGCTACTCTCTGTCCCACTTCTTTGCCGCGAAGGAACTCGCAGGCCTCTATCATCTTCTCATGACCAGGGACGTTTTTAAGTATCCTTGGTCTTGAGCCTGTTGCGATAATGATGTCGCTCTTTCTGCCAAAGGTTCTGGGGTCCTCAATCTCAGTGTTAAGATGCACTTCAACTCCGAGGAGTTCCATCTGTCTCCTGTACCAGGTAAGAAGGTCGCGGAGCTTGCCCTTGTAGGACTCAGCGCTGGCTGCTATGAATGTTCCACCAAGCTCACTGCTCTTCTCATAAATGATCGGGTTGTGGCCCCTCAGCTTAAGGACTCTTGCAGTCTCCATTCCGCCGATTCCGCCGCCGATGATGTGGATGGTCTTGGCGTGCTTTGCAGGTTTTATATAATGTTTATCCGTCTGCATGGTCTCGGCGTTAACCGCACATCTTGCCAGATGCAGGGAATCAGAAAGTGCCTGATCATTGGGAACGCCCTTGTAATGGCACATGTTAAAGCATCCGTTGTGACAGAGTATGCATGGCCTGATATCTGCCTCCTGATCATTCATGAGTTTGGTAACCCACTCGGTATCAGCCAGGAACGGCCTTGCAAAGCCTGCTCCATCAAGTTCTCCCTTAGCTATCGCATCGGCAGCAACTCTTGGATCCATTCTGCCTGCGCATACTACAGGAATATCGATAAATTTGCGCAGGTTAACTACATCCTGAAGATTGCAGTTCTCCGGCATGTAAATCGGTGGATGAGCCCAGTACCAGGCATCATATGTGCCGTTGTCGCAGTTGAGCATATCGTAGCCTGCATCCTGCAGATACTTGGCAGCTTTCTTAGACTCCTCAAAGTCACGGCCAACCTCTGTATATTCCTCTCCGGGAAGAGCTCCCTGGCGCATTCCTTTTGTCTTACTGATTACGCTGTAGCGCAGGGATACCGGGAAGTCTTTTCCGCACTGCTTCTTTATCTCCTGAACTATCTCAACTGCAAAGCGGTATCTGTTCTCAAAAGATCCGCCGTATTCATCATCTCTTTTGTTGACGTATCCAAGGGTAAACTGATCCAGCAGATATCCCTCATGGACTGCGTGAACCTCGACGCCGTCTACTCCGGCATCCTTAAGGAGCTTGGAGGTCTTTCCAAAGGCCACCACAAACTCTTTTATCTCCTCTTTGGTCATGGCTCTTGAAGGGAGCTTGTCCGACCATCTGTTGGGAGCAGGTGACGCGGAGGCTGTGATCTTATCAAGGTCCATAAAAGGCTTACTAAGGACTCTCAGAGCGCCGTTATTGTAGAGCTTCTCCATCATAGGGCTCACGGTAAAAGACCTGCCGAAGCCCGCAGTAAGCTGGACAAACAGCTTTGCTCCCGTCTTGTGGAACTCAGGCATCCAGTGAGCCAGCTCCTTGTACATCCCCTTGTTCTTGTGAAGCCACTGTCCAAACATGGGATTGTAGACAGGCTGGCATCCGGGAAGCACAAGGCCAACGTTGTTGCGGGCTACCTTCATGATGAATTTGGAGCCCTCTATATCAAAATGATTATTCTCCATCCAGCCGAAAAGATCTGTTCCACCCATGGAGGTCATGACTATTCTGTTCTTGATCTCACAGTTACCAATCTTCCAGGGTGTAAACAGCGGGTTTAATCTCTCATCCATTATTTCATACCTCGAAGTATTTCTTTATTTCTGAAAGCTTTTCAAGTCCTGCCTCTCTTCCAAGGTTGTAAACTCGGTCAAGCTCTTTTTCGTCCTTTTCTATAGGACTGATGTTAAGAGGTTCCAAAGGTCTAATAACAAGGACTTCTCCGGATTTCTCCCGGTCTCTGATATAGCTCTTTTCCGCATTATACATAAGGTGGCGGGTCTCCATGGCGTGTACCATGTCAGGATACTTTCCGTACACTTTCTTTATGAGGCCCATGAATTTCTGGGGGCCCTTCATATAGTCTCCGGGCTGGGTCTCAATGACAAGGATCCTGTCATACCCTTTATCTTCCATGAACTTCAGCGGTATTGAATCTGAGGTGCCGCCATCTAAATAAATTCCACCATCAATTTGTACAGGTCTTGAAACCAGCGGCATTGAAGCTGAGGCCTGGATCCAGGTGATGTCATACTTCTCTCCGTCTGTACATTTGTGATAGACAGGAGCACCTGTGTTTACGTCGGTTGCCACGCAGTAGAACTCCATGGGATTCTTCTGGAAGGTCTCAATATCCCACTTATCAAGTTTATAGGGAAGTTCATCGTAGCAAAATGGAACGTTGTAGATATCTCCTGTCGTTATCAGCGACCAGAAGCTGTGATACCGCTTATCTTTGCAGTACTTTTTGTTATATCGAAGTGGTCTACCTATCTGCTTTGACTTTATATTGATGCCAAAAGTAGCGCCGGCAGAGACACCCACTGCGCCGTCAAAATCAATTCCATTCTCCATCAGGACGTCAATGACACCGCAGGTAAACATCCCGCGCATTGCGCCGCCCTCCATTACAAGTCCTTTTTTCATACGCCTTTTTTCCTCTCAAAACATCACCTTTAATTATATATCAAATAACCCCATCCCGCAAAAGTATGCTGGATGGGGCTCTTAAAATTCACACATTTTTCAAGTTTTGAGATTAAAGATCCTCTGTGATTGAGTGGTTGCTTACTGAAGTATAAGTAAGAATAATGTTGTCGTAGTCACCTGCTGTTACGCCGATCACCTGTGAATTGGTGCTTCCGCCGTGGAAGGTGATACCTGCGTCTGCGATGTTAACTGTATCAAATGCAACTGCTCTGCCATCCTTCATGAATACGCTGCGAACGCCTACGCTCTGAATATCGAACTCGGAATAATTGGTTGCACTTACTTCTACGTACTCGCCTTCATCCTTGGTTGCTACTTCTACTGATGAGTATGCGCATTTGTCTGTAGTATTTACTGTATATGTGTACTCAAAGCTCTTAGCATTAGCAATATCTTTATCATTAAACTGTCCGTAAAGGATGAACTGCTGATCCTTCTTGACTGCGTCTGAGTAGTCGTTAACCTTCTTGATAACATTTCCTGAAGAATCCTTTGCAACGAAATCAGCACTTATTGAAATATCACAACCGGTATTGTTTGTTGCAACCAGTACATAATATGTGCACCATCCGATGCTGTCAGGAATAACATACTCATCGTCAATTGTGATTCCATCAGCAAGTTCAGCTGCGTATACGGTTGTGGCGGGAGTTTTTGCAGAACAAAGACCAGATAAAAGAATTATCATCATCCCAACAGCTAAAACATTACCTAAAACTTTTTTCATCATGGCCTCACCCTCCGAATTACTAGTTTTTATACAGCATCTCTCTTGCTGTAAAAACATTATCGGTTAAAAAAGTTTCAAATGCTATAGCTCCAGGTGTTATTTAATTCTATTTTTAGAAAGGTCTTATTCTGTTTAGAAACTAGCGATACACTACGAAGTACCCGCCAAAATCATCCACGTTTAAGGCGCTTAAATCCCGGAAAAATTCCAGTTCGCTGCTGGCCACAACAAAGACGTCGCCGGCGTATTTTTCATCATTAACATCCTCAGGAAGTTCAAAGACAAAGTTGCCAAAGCTCTTTGCAATTCTAAATTCCGCTTTGTCGTCCTTGTACTCAACTGTGGTATAGAACTTGTAGGGATCATACTCGGTGTAATAGAGCGCCAGCATAAACGGCGATGACAGCCCCTCATAGGTGGAGTGGATCTGCCTCTCATCTCCTGCCACTTCGTACGCCCTGGCAATTGCTTCGCCGTATCCGGGCATGTATATCGAAATGGAATAGTTGTTGAAATCTGTCAGGTAATCCTTCTCGAAGCTAAGACCACCTATCAGCAAAAGAGCTGCTACCGCCACCGCAAACTTTCCAAGGTGATCAAGTATAAATCCCGCACCTACCACAAAGAAAAAGATGCAGGGAATATACAGCATGACAAATCTGTTGATGTCAGGAAGGATCATGATTGCAAGCACCAGTGTTCCAATAACTGCTGAAATAAACAGCATTGCCCCCATTCTGTATTCGAGGCTGAGTTCTCCGTTGCTGTCTTTTCCCAGGATCACGTGACGCAAACACAGGAAAAGACCTATGAAAGTAATGGGGAATGTGAACTCAAATAAAGATGCATACCCCGGATAGAAATGAGCCAGTGTGTGGGTTGAATCTCCCACGGATACTGCAAGAAACAGTGACCACAGATTATGCGCAGCTGTAGCAAAGAAGTTGCTGTCAAAAGAGATAAAGGCTTCCCCTGTCCTTGCTGCAGTAAACTTGTTAACACAGAAATAATCTGAAACCAGCTCAGGAAGTCCCAGGTAATTCACGCCGTAGAAAATCAGAAGCGGCATGAACACGATGAGGAATGTGATTACTGAAGCGTATATCTGTCCCCAGGTCAGAGCTTTAACCTTAAGGCCATAGGCGCAGATAACGATAAGCAGGATCGGCACAACGATAGTCGCAGCACCATAGCTGTACATGCACACTGCAAAAGCCGCTGAGCTAAGGGCATAGAGTACGCCACTCTTTTTCTTAACGCCAAGCATGAAGAGCCAGAAGGCAAACATCATATTGAAGGGCATGATGTTGCAGTCGAGGCTCCATCTGGAGAGAATCACGTGCCAGGGGCAGATTGCAAGAAAGCCTGCGCCCAGAAGTGAGAGTTCATTTCTGTACTCTCTTCCCTCCATGATGATCCTGATGACAGCATAGAAAAGAGCTACCGTAAGGATTCCGCACACTGCAGGAATGAGCCTTAGCTTAATTATTCCGGTGCCAAACAGTGAGATTGAAATGACATTTAAATAGATCAGAAGCGGGCTCCCGCCACCGCACCCCCAGGTAATCGGGTAGATCGGCCAGTGGTATCCATTTCTGTCGATGCCAAAATTAGCCAGGGTGTAAGCATCATACCCGATTGAAGCTTCGTCCTGCTGAAGTCCGTAGGGCACTGCTCCCAGCTTGTAGAGTCTGACGAAAGCCGCTACAGCCATGATCACAAGAAAGATGATGGTGGTCACCTTATCGCTTATGGGCTTGTAGGAGCTCTTTTTCCCTCTGAAATAAAAAACTAAGGCTGCCACACCCATAAGGATGTAAGCAGCCGTTGCTATATAGTTGTAGTAATCAATAATACGCATTGGTAATTGTCCTTTATCTGGCGTGCATTGCAGCGCTCCAGTCAGCGATACCTAGTGTTGCTGCCGCTTTCTGAATATAGGCACCGGCATTACCGCCATTCATCTGCTGATAATACTCAAATGAAGCCTTATGGGAACCGTCCGTTCTGGTAAGACCAAAGGCCAATCCCTGCTTCACCTCGGCAGGCGCATCGGTCTGCCTGCTGAAGGTAATGAGCTTGATGTGCTGGTTCGTAGCGGCTCTCTGGTATGCATATACGATAGATGCCGCCTGAACATCCTCGCCCTGGCTGGATGTATAACCAACCTCGGTAAGAAGTACCGGTCTTACTCCGCCCTTTGTATTTCTAAAAGCAGGCTGGCTAAGGAAATCTGTAAGCTGCTCAATGTTTTCCATTGTGAGATATGGTGTATCAATGCTGTGTGTGACCAAGGCTGCGTTGCTTGGAGCCATTACGTTTGCATTTTTCAGCGTGAAGTTGTATGGATGCTCAGCAACACACCAGTCAATATTTCCCTGAGCTGAGATGCAGGCATTTATGGCCTCTACCATACTCCTTGCTGAATAGTAGGATGAATTGTGTGTATGGGTCCAGTTCTGGTCAATGCTTATGCACACATATGCATTGGCGTTTCTGCTTTTAATGGCATTATAGCACACTCTGAGAGAGTCGGAATAGAGCTGGGCATAGGTCATCTCATCTGAAACGCTGCTGTAGTTCCAAAGGTTCTTGGCGTTGACCTCGTTGGCGATTACCCAGTTATCTACCTGACCAAAGCCATTTCTGCCGTTGTATCTGTTGGCCAGGAAGGAAACTACTGCTGCAAGATAATTAAGGCCCTTATCGTCGGAGGTGTTCATGAGATAGTAATTGCATCTTCCGCCTCTTGCTGTGGGTGAGATCATGAACTCTTTGCCGCCGGCACGTGGGTTTAAAAGTACCATAGTCATGCCAAGACCCTGATTGGTGCTGGTTCTTACGCAGTGGTCGTACTGGCTAAGGTACCCGGAATCAAAGTAGTAGGTCTGGCCGTTGTAGCCGTATTCTACACCCTTGTCTCCGCCGATGATGTCGGTGAGGTTGATGTTGTAGGCGCCCTGCTGTACTCCAAGCTGGCTAGATTCGGTGTTGCCGTTGCCGATCTTGGCGCCGTCAAGGATAAGGCCCTTTTTGCCGTTGTTCTTTCTGGCTGGTGAGCTGCCTGCGAGGGCTTCCGGATTGGTGATGTATTTGGCACCGGCTACTGCAACAAAGGAACCGCCCTGTTTAACAGCAACCTGGAATTTGTCGTAAAGTCTGCAGTTTGCAGTCTGATATCCCAGTGGAACGCTGAAAACCGGATCACCTGATATTGGAAGCGATGCTATTGGTGCTCCCTGTGGTGATCCCTGATATGGTTTTTCGGCGAACAGGTAGAAAGTGCCATCGTCACTTGCGGGAAGATCTGATGCAGATACTTTGACTACGACGTTCTCGCCGGCGATTGAAACTGAGTTGATGGAAACGGCACCGAGACCTTCGGCGTTGGCCTTCAGTGTTGTGAATGAAAAGACACTTAGAAAGATGGCTGCTACGAGGGCGGCCTTAGAAAGTGATGAAAAGATTTTCTTTTTCATATAACCCCTTTTATACCCCTTTTTCTATAGTTTTTCTCCGCAAACTGCGGTATTTCCATCATATAGGAAAGGAGCTGTTTTTTCAAGGGAGTCATTGGGGGCGGTTCCAATGTCATTTAGATAAGAAAATGCAGTAAATGCGAAACAGGCACGCTACGTTCTTCAGATTATACAGTCCCCAGGGGTCATCTAATGGGACATCAAATTCCATAATTCCATATCTGTCAAATGCTCTTTGAGTCTTAGTATCAGGTGAATTCTGTCACCACCAGCACCGCTCTGGAACTTGCGCTGCCATCGGTAAAAATGTGGTCCATCGCCAAGAACTCTAAGGTATGACATGAGTCCTTCCATAAGAATTGCAGACTGGCGAATATCAGCCTCGCAGTCGTTCTTGTAGAACCCACGCCAAATCCCTGTCTCATGACCTCTCATTTTGTCATAGCCATCGTGAAAGGCCTTCGCAGAAAGACCTGCCTCATAAAAAGCAGAAAGAAAATCAGCACTTCCTGCTTCACGAGTTTCATCAGGCGTATCAAATAAGCTCTTTGTTTCATTACTATCCAGGCAGTACAGAATCGACTTGCAGGCATGCAGCGCTCCGAGATTACTGTAATATAAATATTCGATCTGCATGATCAGATTATTGTCCAAAGCTCTCACAGATGCTTTGACCATATCATCACCGGAATTTGCCAGGACAGAGTTTATCTCATCCCTGCACTTATCTAAATACTCCCTGTAGTTATCAGTGCCCTCTTCGAATTTCGCCATATAAAACTTTACCTGCGAAAGAAGCTTATCTGAAGGACATATCCAGTCAAGGGAGGTATCTGCCTTGGTATTTATGGGATCAAACCTGTCAAAATTCGATATAAATGCACTTACCAGCATTCTGCTCCCGTGATTACTAAGCTGCTCTCCCGCATGGTCATCCTCATGGGGGCCATAAGATACGGCATACATCGGCCACAGCTTATAGAGTTTTTCTGCAACTTCTGCGACACTTTCCTCGTAGTACTCATTGCAAAAAGAGCTGTTATGCGAGTTTACCATTTCGACAGGATCACTTTTTTCGTTGATCCCATTCCACATTCTGGCGATAATGTCCAGATAATAAGTATGCATCTTTACATTGGAGCAGTTGATCATCCAGAAATCATCTACGTTTTTTGAGAGGACAGCTGATAGTTCTTTTACCACAAAGTCTGTGGAATTAGGAAGCATTGTCATCTGGGCTGCTGCCTGGAGGTCATAGAAGGACGCATGATAATAAATTCCATGTGCACCATTATCACCATCTAAAGGAAGAGCATATACTCTTGGATTGTGATTGTTCTGCCTTCTTGAAACCATCTTTCCAAAACCGTTATCGGCCCAGATTTTGATCACATCTTCAGGCAATTTAAGGAAGCCATCCCTATACAGCTCCATGGTCTCACCGTACAGATTGGTACAACATATAGCCTTGGGGTCAGCCTCTTTTACCAGGTTGTACTGCTCCATGATAAGATCACTCATGAGCTTCCCCCTTGCTTCCTGGGTGTCGTAGCTCGGGTCATCAGCCCAAAACGGCCTGTCACCCTGGCCTCTAAAACCCAGATTCCATACGACTTTGCAGTCCTTCTGATTCTCGATGGCCTTCTTCCATAGGTCCCTGAACAGATCAGGATACTTGTCAAAAGAGGCATCGAGATCAGGATAGGCTCTCGCAAACATCTCTGCTCCAAGAGGCTCTGCATGGTGGTGAGTTATCCAAAGTCCATAATCCCTTGCCAGATTCTTGTACTTATGGGAATTGTGATCAGTCCCGGGAATAGTCATGTTGCCGCCACAGCGCAGCAGCGCTTCAAAAGCCATCTCCCAGGGAAAACTCTCTTTTCCCTCGGGATTCCATTCATCAAATAAAACCTCATCGTTGATAAACCATCCCCTTAGGGCAACAGCTCTTTTACCTGATTCATAGAAATAGTCATCCGGAACCTTGTAGCTTTCCCGCCTAAAAAAAGTCTGTTCATTCCAAAACCAGAAAGGCTGAACACCAAGAAACTTTCTGCTTATATGATATATTCCGTAGATAAAGCCAAGATCTCCTGATGCCTCTATCCGAAGAATATCTTTCCCTTCTTTTTTCTGCGCTCTTACATTAAAGTATTCCTCATCATTTTCGGGACAATCAGCCATATCAAGTACTATATCAAGGGCAGTTTTCCCGGTATCAAGGCAGGTGTTCAGAATATCTCTTTTAAGCGCCTCCACTGCCTTTAAAACCGGTGTGCGCTCAAATTCATAGATAACTTTTGTGTTTTTGTTGATTTCCATCACACTATCCCCTTCAGAATTTAACTACCAAAACACCATAGGGAGGAAGCTCCGCATCGCCATTAATCGGCATCCCGGATATCATATCAAAGCATTCCTCTTTTACTGAGATTTTTTCAGTTTTGTTCCTGTAATTCAGAATGAATGCGTATCTCTTTTCATTCTTAACACGTACTGCCAGCTCCATACTCTCAGGAAGCTCAAACGCATCGCCAAACGGGTTTATTACTCCCAGCTTTTCAAAAAATACTTTTGCAGATTCCTCATTAAAAGAGCTGCCGAAGTAGTAAACCTCTCCTTTTCCTATCTTATTGACGCTCAGCGCCCCTTCGCCTTTGTAGTAGTCATCTTCATATGTTGCAATGATTTTAGAATTCTCATTTTCCTCTTTTAACTGATCCGCAAAGATGGCTCCACTGAAAACCGTGTCATCCCATCTTATCCTGAGATTGCCGGCATCGGGAGCGATATAGGTGTACTCAGGAATATCACAGCCCGTGAGTACCTTTAGCTTACCGGGAAGTTTTTCTGTGGTACACTTTCCGGTGATCTCCTTGTAACCGCTTCTGCAGCCTATAAGGAGTTTACCGCCTCTTTTAACATACTCTGTAAGCACAGGAATAAACCGCTCGTCCACAATTGTCATATGAGGGTAGATCACAAGATCATAGTCTGTCAGCTTTTTGGAAAGATCGTCTGTAAAATAGACATAATCAATAGGTGTGTGAGTCTTCTGCGCCGCTGTAAATAAGGCGTTCTGGCTCTGCTCATCAACACTTTTATGCCACACGTCTAGCTCTGCATCAAAAATATTGTCATAGTCCCTAAGAATTGCCACCCTGGCGTTATACTGGCTCCCTGCGATCTCCGATATCTTTTCCAGCTTGGAACTTATTTCTGATATTTCCTTAAGCCGCCTGTTGTCTCTACCTGAATAATCAAGAATCCCATGCCAGTACATCTCAGTTCCGAAGGTCGCTGTGCGCCATCTGAAATAACTTATAAAGTCAGCTCCATGGGCTATTGACTGCATGGTCCAAAGAGTTATCTGCCCCGGCCTTGGAGTCGGTGCGGCCATACCTGTATTCCAGCCGTTTGCTCCGGACTGCTGCTCCATGATGCCAAATATGGGCGAGATGGCTCTGGTCTCAGACAGATTCTTACTCCACCATCTATCCCTAAGAGCATTTTCATCCCCGTCATATCCATCGATAATGTATGCGAAATTAGGATAAGAATCGTATGTAATAAAATCAAGACTCTCATCCCTCATACGCTGATAATCAAGATGTCCAAATATCCCATTAGTGGTTATAAAATCATCATCTTTTTTATACTTCCTTATTATATCCGCCTGCATCTTTGCCCACTTGCAGGCACTGTCTGACACAAACCTGTAATAATCAAGGGTCTGATGGGGATTAACCGTGCCCTGAATCGTGGTTCTTGGAAGATGAACCTGACTCCAGTCAGTGTAGGTCTGATTCCAGAAAACAGTTCCCCAGGCATCGTTAAGATTGTCAAGGCTTTCATATTTCTCCTGTAAAAAAAGTCTGAAAGCCTTGTCATCACTGTCAGAATAAAACTCTGCTATCTCGCAGTTTATCTCATTATCAATCTGCCAGCCGATAACACTTTTTCTCTTTCCATAGTGCTGTGCAAACTTTTCAACGATTGCAGAAGACAGTCTTTTATAATTATCCGAGTTGTAGTTATAGTGCCTTCTCATACCATGTCTGAAAAGTACACCGTCCTTTCTGGCATTGAGCACGTCCGGGTACTTTTCCGTAAGCCAGGCGGGAGGCGTTGCAGTGGGCGTTCCCAAAATCACCTGCATTCCCTTTTCGTCTGTCAGATCAAGAAACTCATCAAAGAATTCATAGGTAAAAGAGCCTTCTTCCGGCTCCACCTTGCTCCAGGCAAATTCAGCTATCCTTATGGTCCTTATTCCTATCCCCAGCATCCTGTCAATATCCTCTTCCCACATGGATTTATCCCAGTGCTCAGGATAGTAGCAAGTCCCCATATCTATCTTGTTTCCATTTAGTATTTTACTCATAAACATTTCTCCATCATGGTACACTTATGGTCCCCAGGGACCATTAATTTGGTTGATTTTTATAAGATTTCTGACATGAATGAACTATAAATATACCAATTATTGCTTTAGACTATATGATAAATATACATTATTTGGAAATAATTCATAAGTTTAAAAGAGAAAAAACATGAAAGACATGACTAAAGGCAACATTATTGGTGCCATTATTTCTTTTGCAATTCCAATGCTCATCTCAAGTATCTTCCAGCAGCTCTATGCACTGGTGGATACGTACATTGTATCAAGGTACCTTGGACCTGATGCTCTTGCGGGAGTTGGCGCAACAGGGCTGCTCACATTTCTGATGCTCTGCATCGCGCTTGGAATGGGTGCAGGTGGAGGTCTGATAATTGCGCAGTGCTATGGCAGCAAGAATTATGACAAGCTTCGCAGCACCATTATTTCCATGAGCTATATCATGATGCTTCTGGCTGCCGTTATGTCTTTTATCGGATTCACTTATTCGGAAAAGTTTCTGTTGTTCCTGAAGATCCCTGAAAATGTCCTTTACTACTCCGTCACATACATCAGGATCATCTTTGTCTTTTCAATTGGAACGGTTCTGTACAATCTCACTTCGTCAATACTCAGAAGCGCCGGCGATTCCAAGACGCCGCTCTATGCCCTTATTGCAGCATCCTTTATCAACATCGGTCTGGATCTTTTCTTTATCCTAAAGCTCAATATGGGCGTTTCAGGAGCCGCCTACGCGACAGTCATTTCCCAGTTCATCTCAGGTCTCATCTGCCTTGTTGTCATCTTCGGGAAAAGAGCTGAACTGGGCTTTAACGGTACCGGAAGCCTTTTGCCGGATGCAAATATCTCATTGCTAATTATTAAAACATCACTGCCCTCAACCCTGCAGTCCAGTCTTATCGCTCTCGGCGGAATCTCAGTCCAACGGCTGATCAACTCCTTCGGAAGTGATGTCATGGCAGGTTATGTGGCAGCCAACAAAGTTGACTCTCTGGCAATTCAGGTCATACTCTCAGTGGGAAATGCACTTTGCGTCTTTACCGGCCAGAATATCGGAGTCGGCAATTTTGACAGAATAGAAAAGGCACTGAAGAAGTCACGAATAATCATGTTCCTCAGTGCCGTTGTCATTGCTATATGTGCTTATACCTTCAGATTCTTTATTGTCGGCATTTTCCTGGATGCAGATGCAAATCCCATCGCACTCAATACCGGAGCCCAGTACCTTTCAGTCGTAGGTATCGCATACCTTATCTGCGCCATTATGCAGAGCTATCAGAATGTCATAAAAGGAGCCGGTGACGTTAACACCTGCATGGTTGCCGGATTCACAGAGCTTGCAGGAAAAATCATCTTTGCATACGCAGCTGCGCCATTCCTAGGTCCTCTGGGAATCTGGATCTCCACTCCATTTTCCTGGGCATGCGGATGCGTCATCCCGGTTGTCAGATACTATTCAGGTAAGTGGAAGTTCAAGAGTCTGGCATGAGACTCTTCCGAAATGGTCCCCTAACTCCGTCCCAATGACTCCCTTTTGCTCGGCAGAAGTGCTCTCCAAATGGCATATTTTATAGCGATTTAGTAAGAGCCTTTTAGCAACAGCCTTAGTGTGACGAAGTTCATTGCAAGTATTTCTATTAGTAGTCCACCTTCATCATACATAGCCCCTCTGGTCTGGCAGTAGGGCCGGCTTTTTGTCTGTCGCAGGCTTCCAGGATGGTTTTGACTTCTTCGGGGGAGATGTTACCATAGCCGACTTCTAAGAGTGTTCCGGTAAGGATTCGGACCATGTTCTGGAGAAATCCGTTGCCGTGGAAGTAGAATCTTATGTAGTTACCGCTCTCTTCGATGTTGATGGTGTCGACGCATCTGACGGTGGATTTTTTCATGCGGGTGTTGCCACAGAAGCTTTTAAAATCATGAGTTCCGACAAGGTAATTGGCGGCTTCTCGCATTTTGTCGCAGTCAGGACGTTGGTCTAATATGGTGACGTACTTGCGGTCGAAGACGGGTTTGCTTGCACTGTACCAGCAGGTGTAACGATAGGTTTTGCCGAGGGCATTGTATCGGGCGTGGAAGCGATCGGAACAGGCTTTTACCTCGTTGACGCTGATGTCCTCAGGGAGGTACTCGTTCATGTAGCGCTGGATTTCGTCTTCAGTCATGTCGGTATCCAGGATAGCATTGGCGGTCATTGCGCGGGCATGGACTCCGGCGTCGGTTCTGCCGGCACCGATAAGGTTGACGGGATTTTCAGCCGGAGCTCCTGTCATCTTATTAAGTACAGCCTCCAGTTTTCCCTGAATGGTCATATCCTTACCAGGCTGTCTCTCCCATCCATGATATCTGGTTCCGTCGTAGCTTATGATAAATTTGTAATTTCGTCTCATGAAATGATATCCTCCAGACATTACTCCCTTACATATTGGTCTATTATCATAACAGATACAAAAGCCTATATCAACTGATGCTCTTCATCCTTATTGTATCCCTATAAATCATTTTTCACATCAATGTTGAATTTTCTTGTGACTTGGTAGGAAACGTTTTATCGTTTCCCACTATTTTTGAATTCCAGGGGTGGTTGGAGTGCAGTTAAACTCATTGTCCTCGCCGCATTGATCAGTTTATGGCAAAAGACATGCCTCCTTTTACTTAATTTCCACAAAAATATAGTAATAGCTGCTGCGATATATCTTCTCGTCTCGCTTCACCTATTTTTCATTTCCCCCCAAGTCATATTCATTTTCAATTTTGGAGTGAACTCAAAAAGACCACAAAAAAGCCCTCCCTCACCCACACAAAACCGGCACCGGGAAGGCTTTCCATTATTAGTATTAAATTGAATCAGCTCATCACACTATCTGCGACCATTCTTAGCCACATCAGAATCCACTTCTCTAATCACTAAATAAGAATCAGCACTCTTATACATCGTAATAGTCTGAAACTAATGCATTGGTGAATGTCAGCTGATGCTTACTGTAAGGCTCTTAAAGCCACCATCTCTCAAAAGTTCAGCATCTTTTCCGGAGATAACGCCGTCTTCAAAGATCTTCTTGCTGCCATCAGTAGCCTCGGCTTCAATTTTGGTGATCTTGTAGTTGCCTGGATAGTAATCTTTCTTCTCAGCAAACTCGTAGGTAACAACCGTATTACCAAGGAGTGTTGCGCCAACCTCATGCTTTCCGTCGTTATCAGCAATTAAGTAAGCAGGGATAGCGGGTGTAGGCTCAAATACAAGCTCACCGTTCTTGAGAGTAAATACGTTCTTACCAAAGAACATGAGCTTCCACATGCTGATAAACTCGATGGTTGAACCTGAGAGTCTTGCAACGAAGCCCTTGCCGTGGATGGACTTGTTAGGGTTCATGCTGCTGGCAATGAAGGAGGAATTCTCCAGGGTGCTTCTGCCGTAAACTTCCTTGTCGAGGAATGGAATGGCCTGGTTCTTGAAGTCCTCAAAGAACTCTTTGTACAGGCCGCTTCTGATGAGTTCAAGGAGATACTTGTACTCCATGTGCAGCCAAATGGATTCATTCTCGAGCCATCCGGGTGTGAAGGACTTGCAGCGTCCAAGCTCGAAGCTGGCGTTTTCAAGGGAAGCATTGACCTTGTACATATTAAGGGTCTTATCGTAGAGGTCGCTTCCTTTGACTCTGTCGTAGAGCTTCTTTTTCTCGTCGTATGTGTTCTCCAGCTTGAGGAATCTTACTGGTCCCTCAAGGAAGTAAGGTATCATCTGAACTTTGAAGTTCTTAGGTGTGATGCCGTCATCGCTCTTGTCGTACTCGGCTGCTTCAAAAGTGAAGTAAGCAGGTGAAATGCCCTCTCCCAGCTCGAAAGCCTTAGATACACCCTCTTCAAGTCTCTTGGCCATAAGTCCGAGGATCTCTGAAGCTTCGGCTGCACTGATTGTAACCTCAGTTCCTTCAAGCTTGTCGTAGACTTTGCCGCGGTAAGCCTCCTTGGCATCGTTTCTCTTATTCCATGCATCCATGTCACCTGCAAAAGACATCTCGATGTCCTTAAGCTCTTTTGCAAAATCAGCGGACTCCTTAGGGAGAACGATGTCTGCGCCGAAGTCATCGATGGCTTTCTTTGCAAATCTGATCATGCGAAGAAGCTCGTAGCTCTCATTCATTGATGAGCCGAACATACCTGGCATACCGTTAAGGGCATCATACCAGCCGGGCTTTCCGCCCTCCATCTCAACGCCCAGGCCATAGCTGTCGATGGCTGCAAATTTGCATGCGCTCATAAGGAAAAGCTTGGAGATGAGATTCATCTCGATGTCTTTTCCATTCTTGTATGTCTCGAAGCTTCCGGCTTTAGCTGCGTTTTCTCGCTTTACGAGATAGTTGTACTGACGAAGTCCGTTCTCGGTCTCCTCGTATCTCTTCTTTCTTGGAAGGATCTGAACCTTGGCCTCAAAGGATTTAACCTTTGTATCAAGCAAAAGCTCTTTTTCCTTATCAGGATAAACCTCGAGGAAGTCCTCAACGAGATCTAAGTTGTAGGTCCAGTGATCTGACCAGTAGCCCTCGCCGAAGTCGCCATTTATGGTCTCGGTGGCCTTTTCCATAACCTTGGAAAAGAGCTCTTCCTGCTCCTTTTCTGTAGAAGCCTTTCCGGAGTCCTTGATGGCTGAAACCAGCTCGCCGGGTGTAAATGGCTGCTTGAGGGCAATGCCGCCAAGAACAGCTTCATCTACGTTAAAGGTGAGCTGCTCGATCTTCAACGGGTTATAGCCGTCCATCTGGATCAGGCTGTAGAATCTCTTTATGTTCTCATTGCCAACAATGCTGCTAAAGAATGTGTCGCATCTTCTGTTCTGGTTTACGTCTCTGAAGTTTCCGTTGCCCTGGGAGTAGAACTCAGGTGACATTGAGAAGTAGTTGTAGTCCCTCTCCAGATCGCCGTGCTTTCTGGAATATACATAGAAGGTGTGGTCTCCTGGCAGAGAAATAGGTGTTCCGCCACGAAGAACGTTGTCCATGTAGTTGTATCTTGTGTAGTCGTCGAAGGCCTTATTTGCTGTAGATGTTGCAACTGCTCCTGTAAGCTCGTCAGTAAGGCGCTCAGCCTCTGCAAACTTATCCTCGAAGTAAGAAGGTGTGATGTCCTTCTTAAGGAATGCATCCAGAATATCCTTATTTCTTACCTGTCCAATGAGTTCGTACATAGTCTGGCTCTCGCCGGCCTTAAGAGTCATCTTCTTGGCAAAGAAGCATGAAGGGAATTCGTTGGAGGTGTGCTGCTCCATTTTGATCAGCTCATCAAGAGGTGTTCCAGCAAAGCCAACTGCCTCTGAAAGTGAAAGGTCATAACCAAAGACAAGTCCGGGATCAACTACTGTATCCAGTACCATTCCATCGCCGTCAAGGGCTACGCCGAAGTTTCCACCGGCAACCTTCTTAACTACTGCAGAGTCTTCCATTGAGAAACGTACTCTGAAGTACGGTCTCTTCTTGTTTGCGTCCTCCACCTGCATGTAAGCCTTGGTGGTCTGGACCATGTTTTTCATAACGTCCATTACGCAGCCGTATGGGATAAGAGCCGGCATACCATCGAGAACCTCAAGCTCTTTTACCTCATCTCCTGTGTTGGTGATGGTGACGATCCTCATAAGGGCGCCGATTTCCTCACCGGGAAGAGTTGCGTATCTTACCTTGACATCAAAGCCGTGCTCTCTGTCATCATCCTCGATGAAAAGAGCGTTCATGTGGATCTCCATATCAGGGTCGCTGGTGTTTTTGATGAAGGGCTCGTAGATCAGGCCACCTGTCTTGATGAAAGTCCTGAAGCCTGTTCTTGAGACGTTCTGATATGCTGTGTGGGCAGGATAAAACTCCATGATGCTGTGGTCCTTGTCCTGTACGCCAAAGCTCACAACTGCCTGGCCTCTGTTGACATAGTAGCACCAGATGGGAGTTCCCTTGATGCCTGCGATTCCGGGAAGGAAGCTGGCGAAGGGGGTCTTCTTGCCGTAGTCTCTTATTGTGTCCTTAACTGTGTCTGACTTTTTCATAAAATCCTCCTAGATCAAAGAAAAACTTCAATAACGTGAACTGTATCATCAAGCTGATCGATAAGGTCAGCTGCGATGGTTGCGCTCTGCTTGCCGGCTTCTATAGCCTTGTTTCCGTCAAGAGTTACCTTGGAGATCTCGTACTCTCCGCAGGTCTTGCCCTGAGGATTTACGAATATCACTTCAAATTTCTTTCCCCTGAAGGTCAGGCTAATGCTGGCCTTGTGGTCTGTACCAAACTGCTCTGCAACAAGAGCGGGCTCGATAAAGAGATCTCCCGCATTTCCTCTTACGCCGAAGCTCTGGGTAACCATTGTCAGGAGATACCAGCTTGCTGCGCCTGTGAGATAGTTGTACAACCCTCTTCCCTCTCCGTTAAAGTATTCAGGAATTCCGGGATAGATGCGGCTCACTTCGAAGTTTGCAGCAGCGTCGTATAGTGTTGAGAGCGCCTTGTAGCCTTCTTTTCCGAAGCCTCTCTTGTAGAGGGCATTGCCGTACATAACTGCCATATGGGAAAAGACAGCGCCGTTCTCCTTATCTCCGTAGGAGAATCCAAACATTCTGCCCAGGTCTGTGCGGAGCTCTTTAAAGTCTGTGTTGAGGCGATATCCACCGATCTCTTTGCTGTAGAGGTACTTGTCAGCACTCTTTACTATTTCAGATATCTTGTCCTCTTTAGCGGTTCCTGACATGATGGAGAATACGCAGCCGGTGAGCATCATGCGGATGTTCTTGCCCTCAGGAGTATCGAACTCGCCTTCAACTCTTCTGCCAAGGTCGTCGTAGTAACCGTTGTACCAGCCGTTTCCCTCACTGTCTGTTACCCACTCGTTATTTCTGATCTGCTCCATCATAAGCTCTGCCTTGTTTTCAAGGGCTGCTGCGATGTCAGATATCTTGATAGTCTCTTTGTTTCCGCTTACTGTGTGGGAAACCTTCATCATGTAGTCGCTGAGGAACTGAACTTTACGGCTGCCTGATGCAAAGAGGTCCTTATCGTCGTTTGTGATGAGATCCTTGAACTCGGCCAGCACGCTTACGCTGTCCTTGCCTGTTCTGTCTGCATACTTTCTAAGGAATGCTGCGATGTCCTTAAGGTTTCCTGCATAGCCACAGGTAAAGGCCACGCTCTCACCCTTGTGGGATGCCATATCAAGAGCATCGTTCCAGTCGGCTCCGCGAAGTCTGATCTCTCCGTTTTCGCCAACGTCATAGATTGCTGTGAGAGTCTGGATAAGGATGTGCTCAAGAACGCTTCCCTCATACTCAGAGCCGTTCTCCATCTTCTGGATAACGCCCTGATCCTCACTGTACTTATCATCTCTCTTCTCAGCTCTGTGGCACAGCGCGTCTTTGAAGTAAGGAACATTCTCATCAAGGATCTCAAGATCGCCTGTCTGATCCATGTAAAGCTTAAGTGTAAGGAATGGCCAAAAGCCGTGATCCATCCATACTCTCGGGATTCCGTTTCTGTCTGCCTTGAACTCACCGGGCTTATCTCCGATGATGGTGGCATTTGTGCCGTCCATTCTAACGCCCCTGAAGTTATCAAGGATCATCTTGCGAACGCCGTCAGGGTCAGTAAGAAGAAGGGCAAGGCAGTCCTGCCACAGGTCTCTCCAGCCTCTTCCGCCGCGGCCGTAGTCGTGGTGAGGAAGGAAGGAGCAGCCATAGATTCTGCGGAGCTGTGGCTGGAATGCAATCCATTCCATGAAGTTGTCAAAGCCAGCATCACCGGTCTTAACGTGTATATTTGTGAGGCCGTCCCAGTATGCCTTTGTCTCGTCAAAGATTCTGGATACCTCTTCGTTTTTGCCAATAACCTTAAGGGCTGCCGCCATGTCTTTTTCCGGCTCGGTTGTTGCGCCGATGGCGAGCTTGAACGTAGCGCTCTCCCCGGTTTTTAGGGTTACAGCCTCAAACTTAAGGGCGCCTATCATCTCTTTTCCTGCAACCTCAAAAGGTGCCTTCTTGAAGGACTTGCAGTTCTTGTCAGTGAGAGTTCTTGGACGAAGGAAGGTTCCGCCCTCACCAAGGTAGAGGTCTGCATCTGCGATGAACTCTGCCGGTGCACTTCCTTTGTCATCTGTTCCTATAACGAAGTAGCTGGTGTCGTTGATCTGATGTCCTCTCTCATCAAATGAAAGAGTTGGCTTAACCAGCACGCCGTTTTCAAGGACCTTAGCCCTGTTAAGGAGCGATGTAACGTGTCTGTGATCTCTTAAATTATCTGCGCTTCTTGCATAGATTGGCACTGCGGCCACAGGGGTAAAAGAGATATCGGCGCTGGCGTTATTTGTTATCTTCACTGTCATTATCTCCGCAGGAGTATCAAGAAGTGAAAAGATGGTAACCTCTGCCGTTACGTCTTTTGTCTTGGAGGTGCGAAGTGTCTTTTGCCACATGCGTCCTCCTGTGAGTGTTACGCATTCCTCATCATCAGTAAAGCGTGCTGCCTCCTGAGATGCGGAAGCACCCGTAGCAGACCACAGTTCATCCTCGAATACACAGAAGAAGTTTCTGGTATCTCTGTCTGAATGGAGGTTTGAAATACTCTTTGGCGCGATCAGGAAGTGGTTCTGGTCAAGCTTGCTGTCTCCTCCAAAGTCAGGTGAAACGGCGCTTCTAAGGCCGGTATTTCCGGCAACGGGGAGATACAGACCGCTGCTGTGCATTGGGTTGTCAATAGTGAAATCTCCGTTGGTGCCGGTATATTGATATCCTTCCATAAAACAAGTCCTCTCAAATTTTATAATCAATCAAATTTTAAGATAGTATTCAATATGTGTTCAGCGCATGGCTCAAGATCGGATCTCTTAAGGGCTCCCATGTCCATGGCTTTCTTAACTCTGTCAGGGAAGCCGCAGGCCATCTTCAGGTCGTTTCCAGCCAGGATCTCCTTGTAGTGCTCGCCTCTTGTCCACCAGTCTGAGGTTACCATTCCCTTGTAGCCCCACTCATCACGCAGGATTCCGGTCAACAGGTCTTTTGACTCTGATGCTCTCTCTCCGTTGATGGCGTTGTAGGAGGACATGATGGTGTATGGGTCTGCCTCATCAACTATAATCTCAAAGGCCTTAAGGTAGATCTCACGAAGAGCTCTCTCTGAAAGTCTTGAGTCGCTGTGCTTTCTGTTGGTCTCCTTGTTGTTGCAGGCGAAGTGCTTGACGCTGGCGCCTACCTTGTTCTTCTGGATACCGTTTACCATAGCTGCGGCCATCTTGCCTGTGAGGTATGGATCTTCTGAGTAGTACTCGAAGTTTCTGCCACACATAGGATTTCTGTGAATATTGATGGCAGGGGTGAGCCATACTGCAAGGTTATTCTCCTTGAGTTCTTCTCCTCCAGCAAAGCCTACTTCCTCTGCGATCTCAGGATTCCATGTGCAGGCAATCAGGGTTGCACATGGGAACGCTGTGGTAAGGATTCCTGTATCAGGGTTGATACGTACTCCTGCAGGTCCGTCACTGGTTACTGCATTGGGCACGCCGTACTCAGGAAGGTTGCCCATTCCAAATACGTTACCAACACCGGTGTTGGGCTGTCCGCCAACCAGATGGATGAGTTCTTCGTCAGAGAGCTGTGCCATGAATTCTTTGAGTGTGCACCTGCCCTCTGCCACATCAAATAAGGTCTTGGCATTTTCCTTGAAGGGATATGGGAAGTAGCGCATGGGCTTTTCCTTCTCCAGAGGAGTAAGGGCCTCTTCGGTTCCGGGCTCCATCTTCTCAAAAATGCACTCATTGATATCCTTGGCAGGTCCTGTCGGCAGTTCCTCAAAGGTTCCGTCTGAGAGCATTCTCTTTTTAAGAGATACAGGGGCAAGCTTATGAGTAAGCTGAAGTGTAACAATATCCCCTTCATTCTCCCATGTGAGATCAGTCTTAACTGCATCCCTGACATTGTTTCCAATGAAGAATTCGTATGTTCCCTTCTCAAGGACGTAAGCAGCATCCTGCACCTTGCCGGTATCGTCATAGGATGCCATGTTGTTTTTATTTACAGAAAGGATGAGCGCCTGGCTCTCTCCGGGTACAAGCTCCCCGGTCTTTGCAAAGTCAGCCAAAGATCTTGCACTCTTTCCAAGCTTTCCTTCAGGTGCTTTGAAATAGAGCTGTGCTACTTCTTTACCTGCGCATGCTCCGGTATTTGTTACCTTTACATAGAACTCAAAGGAGTCCTCAAGCTCTTTTGCCCCGGTAACTGAAATGTCAAAAGTGGTGTAAGAAAGACCGAAGCCAAATGGATAGATTACCTTGTCCTTTGCGCCTGGAATGGTCTCAAAATATCTGTAGCCCACATAAATATCTTCTGTATATTCAACGTAATCGAAGGATTCGTGGAAATTCTCGGTTGATGGATAGTCGCTTAGCTTGCCTGCAAAGGTATCCGCCAGCTTTCCGGAAGGATTCACATCACCAAAGAGCACCTGTGCTGCGGCGTCTCCGCCTTCCATTCCACCCTGTCCCATGTAGAGGGCAGCATTTATCTTATCGTCCTGAGCAATGAAGCTGCAGTCGATGATTCCGCCTACGTTGAGCACGGCAACAACCTTGGAGAAGTTGTTTCTTGCCACATCGATCATCTGCTTTTCTTCGTCTGTCAGGTAATAATCGCCCTGAGGGAATACCTTTGAAGAGATTGATGGCATACTCTCGCTCTTTGGCCATGGGTTATACTCCCAGTTGGTTTCGATGCTGCTGCGATCCCAGCCTTCGCCTGAAAATCTGCTTATTACCACGAGGGCTGTGTCTGAAAAAGCTGCCGCTTCCTTAACCATGGCATCTGAAAGTGCAGGCTCTGCAGTCATACCGGGAACTCTTCCCATGTCGTACTGAGACTGCATCTCTTCTTTATAAAAAGAAATAAGTGGCTCAAATACTTCTACTCCCTTGTTCTTAAGTCCGTCGTAAAGACTGTGTATGTATGCGCAGTGAACGTCGCCTGATCCGCCGCCGCCCTTTACGTAATCCACACTGGCCTTGCCAAGAAGCACGAGCTTTTTATCAGGTGAAAGAGGAAGTGCGCCGTCGTTCTTAAGAAGAACCATTCCTTCCAGAGCTGCTTTTCTGGAAACTTCTATATGATTAGCGCTTCCTGTTACTCTTGTGTCGCCGTAAAGAGGCAGACCCGGTTGATAGTTAAACCTTGCCCATTTCTGCATAAGTAATCCTCCGATTTTTTTAAATAAAAAAGTCCTGTTTACTCGACTTAGAAAACGTTTAAGTTAAGTATAACAGAACTTTCCATTTATAAATATTAAATTTTAATATAGATGAGCAGAACTATAAGCCGGGTTATGTCGTGAATGATCATCTATCTAGGACTGCTGTCGCCAACAGCCTCAAGCGACCCACCTGAGGACGAACCGGGCCGGCTCATGGTCCTCTATTCGGTCTTGCTTCGGATGGGGTTTACATGGCTACTGATGTTACCACCAGCACGGTAGTCTCTTACACTGCCTTTCCACCCTTACGCAGCCGGGCGGTCACTCGGAGGGCATGCCTTCCTCGTTACGCGGCATTCGCCGCATG
>JAEEGI010006724.1_pt1 | contig 25917 bp, 25 predicted proteins | sample 8958751 | NCBI WGS metagenome assembly JAEEGI01 (sample SAMN16246545, study PRJNA631951) | gut metagenome | biome: gut microbiome; feature: rumen; material: KS-attached | host: Bos | place: Iran: Karaj | collected 2018-10
GCGAGTACTTCCTCGTCACCGGCTCGGGCAAGTATTTCCGCAACGTGACGATCAGGCCCGAGGACAGCTTCTGTATCATCGAGCTCGACGGCAAGGGCGAGAACTACCGCGTCTGCTGGGGCCTCGTGAACGGCGGCCGCCCGACGAGCGAGCTGCCCAGCCACCTGATGAACCACGAGGTCAAAATGCTCGCCACGAACGGCAGACACCGCGTCATCTATCACGCGCACCCGGCCAACATCATCGCGCTGACCTTCGTCCTGCCCCTGACGGACGAGGCCTTTACCCGCGAGCTCTGGGAGATGGCGACCGAGTGCCCGGTGGTCTTTCCCGACGGCGTCGGCGTGGTGCCCTGGATGGTGCCCGGCGGCCGCGATATCGCCGTGGCGACGAGCGAGCTGATGAAGAAGTACGACGTGGCCATCTGGGCCCATCACGGCATGTTCTGCTCCGGCGAGGACTTCGACCTGACCTTCGGGTTGATGCACACGGTCGAAAAGAGCGCCGAGATCCTGGTCAAGGTCCGCTCCATGACGCCGCAGAAGCGCCAGACCATCACGCCCGACGAGTTCCGCCGCCTCGCAAAGGACTTCGGTGTGACTCTGCCCGAGAAGTTCCTCTTTGAAAAAGACTGACAGGCGCCCCGCCTGACGGCAAAATCCCCGAAGCCCGGGTCTCACGGACTTCGGGGATTTTATCATGCGCAAAAAAACAGTGCCGCAGACCGCGAAGACAATTGCCGCCCGGTCCGGATCGTGATATAATACCATATCATTGTTTTTATCCCGGGCCGCGGGCTGTTCGGAGGCCCCGACCGCAGGATAACGAGACATAAAATGCGCTCCGTCGCAGGAGGGAAGGACCATGGCAGGAAGCAAATCGCTTTTTGATGAATACCTGGCGCAGGAAGTGGAGAACAGCAAGGGCGTCCGTTTCCCGGTCAAGACCGGGATCCTGAGCCGCCTGCTGATCCGCGAGGCGCGCTGCGACGATCTTCATCCCAACCCGGAGGATGAGTTCTGCTCCCCGCAGATCGGCCCGAATTACAAGATCATCTCCGCGTATCAGCAGCAGTATGTGGACGCGCTGAAGATGTCCCAGCATTATTACGAGGGCGAGCCGATCATCGTCGAGCGGACGCATCCGGACGGATATCGGATCATCAACGGGCATCACCGCTGGGCTGCCGCGCTGCGGACCGGACAGGCGAAGATCCCGATCCGGGTCGTCAACCTCACGCACGAGGAGGACGTAAAAAAGATCCTCGAGAATTCCCGGCATACGAAGCGCGCGGCGATCGATCTCGACGAGGTGATCTTCCGCAGGGAGGGCGAAGCGCCGCTGGAACGGCCGCTGCCCTTCCCGTGGAGCCGGCTGTATAAAGAACGGATCCGTCTGGGCGTGCCGGCGCTGTTCCATCTCCTCGCCAAAAACGGCTATGATATCTGGCTGTACTCGGCGCAGTACTATTCCACAGACTATGTTCAGAACCTGTTTCGCAGATACCACGTCCGGGTCGACGGCGTCATCACGGCGATCGGCAAGCGGGCTCACGCGGCCGGCGACGCGGGGAAAAAGCTCGAAAAGCAGATCACGGACAAGTATCAGTACACGCTCCACATCGACAACGAAACGGTCCTGCAGATCTTCAGCGGCTCGAAGGAATTCCGAGACTTTCCCCTCGGCAGCGAGAGCGCCGACTGGTCAAAAGAGGTCATGGACGCGGTGGAGACGATCGAAAAGGGCGAGGGAGAAAACGAGCGGCCATGAGAGTTTCCTTCGATCTGGACGAGGTGCTTTTCGTCTCGCCCCAAACGCACAAGACCGAGCCGCCGCTGCCTTTCCCGCTGAACCGCATTTTCCGGGAGCGGCTGCGCCTGGGAACGCCGGAGCTGATCCGCTCGCTGCAGGAGCTCGGCTATGAGGTATGGATCTACACCTCGTCCTTCCGCACGGAGAAATATATCCGGCGGCTGTTCCGCTGCTACGGCGTGCGCCTCGACGGGATCGTGAACGGCGAGCGGCACCTGCGCGAGGTCCAGCGCGGCAACAGCTCCCCGCTGCCCCAGAAGCTGCCCAACCGTTACCGGATCTCCCTGCATGTGGACGACGAAAGCGTCGTCTGCTCCTGGGGCAGAGAGTATGGCTACGAGACCTATCAGCTCAACGCGCAGGACGACGACTGGAAAGAAAAGATCCTGCAGAGGGCGAAAGCGGTACAGGAAAAAGAACGCCGCATCAGAGAACAGGCGCCGTCGTTCTGACACGGCGGAGCCGTCTTCCGCATCTGCAGAAAGAAAGGAATTCATGCCATGAAACCGCGCAGACGCATCGTCGCGCTCGGGCTGCTCCTGCTTATGCTGGCGGCAGCAGGCTGCGCCTCGGCAAAAACAGACGTTCAGACGGAGTTCGACATTCGGGCGGACAACGAATATATGCAGGTCGCGATCGACGAGGCGCTCGACGGGATCAGCCGTCAGCACGGAGGCCCCTTCGGCTGCGTGATCGTCAAGGACGGCAGGATCGTCGGACAGGGCCACAACCGGGTGCTGAAGAACAACGACCCGACCTGCCACGGCGAGGTCTCCGCGATCCGGGATGCCGGGCAGAAGCTCGGCACCTTCGATCTGAACGGCTGCGAGCTGTACACGACGGGCGAGCCCTGCCCGATGTGTCTGTGCGCCTGCCTGTGGGCGAACATCGACAGGGTGTATTACGGCTGTACGATCGAGGACAACGAGCTCATCGGCTTCCGCGACGAGGATTTCGACGAGCTCTTCGGCGGACGCGAGGCCTTCTCGGACTATCTCGTCTGCATCGACCGGGAGGCCTGCCTGCAGCTCTTCGACGCTTATATGCATATGGATCGGACAAATTACTGAGGAGACAGGGATGAAAAGATCTATCTTCACACGCGTCTTCGCGCTTATTCCGGCGCTTTCCCTGCTCGTCCTGTGTACGGGCTGCGGAAAGCAGGAGGAAAAGGAGAAGAGGCTCCCCGGGACGATCATCGAGGAGATGGTCGTGGATTACGGCAGCTACGGCGACGAGGCGAACGCGCACATCGAAGCGCTGCTGGAAGAGCTGGGAGCCGTCGACGCGGACGCCGCCGCGCGCTGGGCGCGCATCATGCCGCTGTGGAAAGCCGCCAATGCGGATCTGAAGCTCAACTACGACGTCCTCCCGGACGGTCTTCCGGACACCGACGAGCTTTGTCTCGTCGTGCTGGGCTTTCAGCTCGCGCCGGACGGCAGCATGCGCGACGAGCTGATCGAGCGGCTCAAGGTCGCGCGGCGCAGCGCGGAGAAGTATCCCAACGCGCTGATCGTCTGCACCGGCGGAGGCACGGCCGCCGAAAACGAATCCGCCGCGGAAGCCCGGGAAATGTCGAAATGGCTGATCGAAAACGGCATCGCTCCCGCGCGCGTGATCGTGGAGGACCGCTCCCTCACGACCGCGCAGAACGCGATCTACACCTTTGATATCCTCGCCGAGCGGTATCCGCAGGTCAGCAAGCTGGCCATCGTGTCCAGCGACTATCATATCGCCACCGGCGCGCTGCTCTTCGGCGCGGAGGCGATCCTGCGCGCGGAAAAGGCGGGAGAGGACCGTGTGACGGTGGTATCCAACGCCGCGTGGAAGGCGCCCTCCGGCAGCCTCTCGACCATGTTCCAGGCGGGCGCGCTGATCGAGCTCTCCGGAGACTTGGACACGGCCTATGAGATCTACTTCGACACCTATGACATCCACGAGCTCCCGCCGCTGCGGGAAGGAGACAAGGCATGAGAACGGAATACAGGAACGATCCGACCATGGATCCCTCGGGCTTTGTGCTGCTCGCGGACTATGTGCCGCAGATCGTGCAGGAGATCCGCTATTACTCCACCTACAACTTCATCGGCGAGCGCATCGACGGCTATGAGGAGCCCTGCGCGCTGCTGACCATCGAGGCGGCGCGTGCGCTCAAGGCCGTGAGCAGCGAGCTGATCGTGCAGGGCTATCGGCTGAAGGTCTTCGACGCTTACCGCCCGGCCTGCGCGGTCAGGCACTTCGTCCTTTGGGGCATCGAGGATCAGGACATCCGAATGAAGCCCTATTTCTACCCGGAGCTGGAAAAGCAGGCGCTCTTCTCCGAGGGCTATATCGCCAAACAGTCCAGCCACAGCCGCGGCAGCGCGATCGACCTGACGCTGCTGGACATGAAGACCGGCAGGGAGCTGGACATGGGCAGCCCCTTCGATCTGTTCAGCAGGGTCTCGCACCCGGATTACCGCGGGATCACGGACGAGCAGTACGAAAACCGCATGATGCTCCAAAGGGTGATGCTGCGCAACGGCTTCCGCCCCCTCGACTGCGAGTGGTGGCATTTCTGCCTGGAGAACGAGCCGTATCCGGACACCTATTTTGCCTTTCCCGTCTCGTCGGAGTATTTGAAAAGATAGGACCGATCCGCGCGCCGGAAGGAATATAGCGCCGCGCGGAAAGGCTCGCAAAAACTTTTTTGAAAAAGCGAAGACTGTGTGACATTTGTGTGCGTGTTGATGTGTTATCTTACAGGTGCAGACAAAAAGCAAAGCAAAAAAACAAAAATTAAAAAACAAAAAAACAGGAGGAAAACACAATGAGCATGGATAAGGTTATCGAGAAGATCAACGACGAGGCCCTCGGCACGATCGCCGGCGGCATGAGCCGCAACATGAAGGCCGCCTACGACGTGTACGACGGCAAGTACGGCAACGGCGCCGAGCGCAAGGCGAAGCTGGAAGCGGCCGGTTACGACTACGAGACCGTGCAGCGCCTGGTCAACGGCCTGGTCAAGGGCTACGACAAGGTCGCGAAGGACGTGATCAACGGCAAGTACGGCAACGGCACCGCCCGTGTCAACGCGCTGAAGGCCGCCGGCTTCGACGCCCAGCTGGTGCAGGACATCGTCAACGGCATGCTGGCCTGAGCGATCGGCTCAAGAAAAACAAGAGAAACAGCGGGCCCGCTTCAATGGGCGGGCGCCGTAAAACGGATTAAAGAAGACGAGAAACACAAAAGCTGTGCTTTCTCGTCTTCTTTTTGCCCAAGCCCGCCGCCCGGAGGTCCGGATCGGGTTTTCCTTCAAAACGGTCCGATGATTATCCGGATGAAGAAACGGGGCCGTTTGTGCCCAAAGCGGTCTCAAAAAGGGGTTTTTCGTCTTGCGCCGGAGCTTTGTTCTGTTATATAATAAAATATCATGTTGTGCGCAAAAAACAGGGAAACCGCCGAAAAACAGGATGCGCGGTCCGCCCGACGATCAAGTGAGGACATATCATGGACGAATCGATATTCAGAAAAAAGAGCATTGACAGGATCACGTCGCCGGAGGCGCTCAACGACTATCTGCGCGTGACGACCCCCACGGTCTGGCTGATCCTGGCGGCAATCATCCTGCTGCTCGTCGGCTTCCTGGCCTGGAGCACGGTCGCCAACATCGACAGCTTCGCCACCGGGACCGCGCAGGTGGAAAGCGGCGCCATGACGATCCGCTTCGACGACGAGCAGATCGCACAGAACGTCCAAAGCGGTATGACCGTCGTCGTCGGCGAGACGGAAAGCAGGATCAGCGGCGTCGGGACGGATGAAAACGGCAGCCTTTTTGCCGTCGCGCCCACGACGCTCGCGGACGGAAGCTATCCCGTCAAGGTCGTCTTCCGCCGGACACAGGTGCTGAGTCTGCTGTTCAACTGAGGAAAAGCGTATGCCGAAGAAGAAGTATCGCAGCCCCGTGACAAAGGGCCGCGCGCATGTGCCGGTCATCATGCAGATGGAGGCGCTGGAATGCGGCGCCGCCTCGCTTGCCATGGTGATGGCCTATTACGGAAAATGGGTGCCGCTCGAGCAGGTCCGCCTCGACTGCGGCGTATCCCGCGACGGCTCGAACGCGCGAAACATGCTCGTCGCCGCGAGAAGCTACGGCTTCGAGGCGCAGGGCTTCCGCTGTGAGACCGCCGCGCTCAGGGACGGCATCGAGCTGCCCTGCATCATCCATTGGAATTTCAACCACTTTGTGGTCCTCGACGGATTTCGGGGCAACTACGCCTGGATCAACGATCCGGCGCGGGGCGAGGTCAAGGTCCCCCTTGAGGAATTCGACCGCGCCTTTACGGGCGTCTGCCTGCAGATCGTTCCGGGCGAGGACTTCGAGCCCTCCGGGAAGCGCAAGAGCACGCTCGCCTTTGCCAGAAGCCGCCTCAAAGGCGCGGGCGCGGCGGTCGCCTTCGTGCTGCTCTCCACGGTGATCGGCTATCTCTTCGGGATCATCAATCCCGCCTTCTCCCGCTTCTTTATGGACCGCCTTCTCACGGGCGAAAACCGCGAGCTGCTCTATCCCTTCCTCCTGCTGATGATCGCGATGGGGCTCGCGCAGGTGATCGTGTCCTGGGTGCAGGCCGTCTATTCCCTGAAGATCAACGGCAAGATGGCGATCGTCGGCAGCAGCGAGTACATGTGGAAGGTCCTGCGCATGCCGACGGAGTTCTTCTCCCAGCGTCTTGCGGGCGATATCCTGCAGCGCCAGGGAACGAACGCCTCCATCGCCTCGACCCTGGTCAACACGCTCACGCCGCTGCTGCTCAACACGCTGATGATGATCGTGTACCTCGTGGTGATGCTGCGCTGCAGCGTGCTGCTGACGGTGGTCGGCCTGGTCACGATCGTGCTGAACCTGCTGGTCTCGCAGCTGATCTCCGCCAAGCGCGTGAACATCACCCGCGTGCAGCTGCGCGACGCCGGCAAGCTTTCCGCCGCGACGGTCTCCGGTATCCAGATGGTCGAGACCATCAAATCCAGCGGCGCGGAAAACGGATATTTCCAGAAGTGGGCGGGCTACCAGGCCTCCGTCAACGCGCAGAGCGTGCGCTTTGCCCGGCTCAATCAGATCCTGGGCATGATCCCCTCCGCGCTCTCCGCGATCGCGGACGCGCTGGTGCTGATCCTGGGCGTGCTGCTTGCCATGCAGGGGAAATTCACGCTCGGTATGATCATGCTCTTCCAGGGCTTTCTGAACTCCTTTATGTCGCCCGCGATGATGATCATCTCCGCCGGACAGAGCCTGCAGGAGATGCGCACCGAGATGGAGCGCGTGGAGGACGTCATGCAGTACCCCACGGACCCGCACTTCTCCGACGCGCCCCTGTCCGAGGATGAGGACTACTCCAAGCTCTCCGGAGAGGTGGAGATCAAAAATATCTCCTTCGGCTACTCCCGGCTGGGGCAGCCGCTGATCCGGGATTTCTCCATGCACATCCGGCCCGGCAGCCGGGTCGCCTTCGTCGGCCCCTCGGGCTGCGGAAAGTCCACGCTCTCCAAGCTGATCTCCGGGCTCTATCAGCCCTGGAGCGGCGAGATCCTCTTCGACGGCAAGCCGATCGAGAGCATTGACCGCAGCGTTTTCACCGGCTCGGTCGCGGTCGTCGATCAGGACATCGTGCTCTTTGAGGATACGATCGCCGGCAACATCAAAATGTGGGACGAGTCGATCGAGGACTTTGAAATGATCCTCGCGGCTCGCGACGCCCAGATCTACGACGATATCATGGCCCGCGACGGCGGCTTTTACGGCACGCTCACCGAGGGCGGCAAGGACCTCTCCGGCGGTCAGCGTCAGCGCCTGGAGATCGCGCGCGTCCTGGCGCAGGATCCTTCGATCATCATCATGGACGAGGCTACCAGCGCGCTCGACGCCAAGACGGAATTTGAGCTCGTCAAGGCCGTAAAGGACCGCGGCATCACCTGCATCGTCATCGCGCACCGCCTCTCCACGATCCGGGACTGCGACGAGATCATCGTGCTCGATCACGGCGAGGTCGTGGAGCGGGGGACCCACGAGGAGCTCATGGCCCGCGGCGGAGCCTATACCGAGCTCATCGCCAGCGACTGAGGAGGTGTGGAAAATGGGTTGGTTTGACGAACAGATCCGTCAGCGCAAGCTCTCGGATCAGGAGATATTCGAAGACTCGCTTTTCCGCATGGCCTCGGCGGTGCTGGGCAAACAGCGCGCCGGCGTGCTGGACGATGAACGCATCATCGCCAAGGCGGCCATCGACGAAATACTCAAATACTATCACTGCAAGGGCGCCGAGATCCCCGACGAGATCCGGGACCTGGACGAACAGCTGGAATACTGCCTGCGCCCGCACGGACTGATGCGGCGCAGCGTAAAGCTCGAAAAGGGCTGGTATAAGGACGCCTTCGGCCCGATGCTCGCCTTCCGCAGGGAGGACGGCACGGCGGTCGCCCTGCTGCCCAAGGCCTTCCCGGGCTACTACTACCGCGACCCCGTCAGCGGAGAGCGCGTCGAGCTCAACCGCAAAACGGCGGAGCAGTTTGAGGAAGAGGCGATCTGCTTCTACCGGCCGCTGCCGCTCAAAAAGCTCGGCATCCCCGATCTGATCGCCTACATGAAGGACTGCCTGAACACGGGCGATTATATCCTGATCATCGCGCTGACGCTCGCGACGACGCTGCTGGGTCTGCTGCTGACGAAGATCACGCGCGCGCTCACGGGCTACGTCCTCGAGAGCACGAACGTGCCCCTGCTGTGGGGAACGGCCGTGTTCATGATCTCCGCGATCCTCGCCTCGCAGCTCATCGACGCCTCCAAACAGCTGATGATGAACCGCATCGAGATCAAGACCTCGCTGGCGGTCGAGGCCGCGATGATGATGCGCCTGCTGAACCTGCCCGCGAATTTCTTCCGGAAATACTCCTCCGGCGAGCTCTCCAGCCGCTACGGAGCGGTCAACCAGCTCTGCGAGCTGATTTTGGGGAACGTCTTCTCCGCGGGCTTGGGTGCGGTGATGTCGCTGCTGTACATCACGCAGATCTTCCATTACGCCCCCGCGCTGGTCGGTCCGGCTCTGCTGATCCTGCTGGCAAGTATCGTCGTGAGCGTGATCACCGCGCTGACACAGGTGCGGGTCAGCCGCCAGATCATGGAAAAGAGCGCGCAGGAAAACGGCCTGAGCTTCGCGCTGATCTCGGGCGTGCAGAAGATCAAGCTCGCGGGGGCGGAAAAGCGCGCCTTCGCCAAATGGGGCCGCCGCTATGCCGAGGTCTCGGAGCTGATATATCATCCGCCCGTGATCCTGCGTGCGAACGGGGCCGTCACCACCGCGATCTCGCTCATCGGCACGATCGTGATGTATTATCTGGCGGTACAGACAAGGGTGTCGCCCTCGGAGTACATCGCGTTCAACACGGCCTTCGGCGCCGTGTCGGCCGCCTTCGCTTCGCTCACGGGCGTGGCGCTGTCCGTCGCGCGCATCAAGCCCATCCTCGAGATGGCCGAGCCCATCCTCAAAGCCAAGCCCGAATCATCCGAAAACAAGAGCATGGTCACGAAGCTGAACGGGAACATCGAGCTGTCCAACGTCTACTTCCGCTATGACCAGAACATGCCCTGGGTCGTCAACGGCATGAGCCTGAAGATCCGCGCGGGCGAGTATGTCGCGATCGTCGGAAGGACCGGATGCGGCAAGAGCACGCTGGTGCGTCTGCTGCTCGGCTTCGAAACGCCGGAGAAGGGCGCGATCTATTACGACGGCAAGGACCTCGCGGGGCTGGACCTGCGCTCGCTGCGCCGCCGGATCGGCACGGTCACGCAGAACGGAAGCCTCTTCCAGGGCGATATTTATTCCAACATCGTCATTTCCGCCCCGCAGCTGGGGCTCGACGACGCCTGGAAGGCGGCGGAGCTGGCCGGGATCGCGGACGATATCCGCGCCATGCCCATGGGCATGCAGACCATGATCGCCGAGGGCCAGGGCGGCATCTCCGGCGGACAGAAGCAGCGCCTGATGATCGCGCGCGCGGTCGCGGCCAGACCGAAGATCCTGATCTTCGACGAGGCGACCTCGGCGCTGGACAACAAGACGCAGAAGCAGGTCTCCGACGCGCTCGACGGCCTCAAGTGCACCCGCATCGTCATCGCGCACCGCCTCTCCACGATCCGGAACTGCGATCGCATCCTGGTGCTCGAGGGCGGCAGGATCCTCGAGGAGGGCAGCTATGACGAGCTGATCGCCCGGGGCGGTTTCTTCGCCGAGCTGGTGGAACGACAGAGACTGGACGTGTGACGCTTCTGTGCCGGATAGGAGCGTATCCTCCGGAACAGACCTCAGCTGACATATCGACAGACCGAAAAGGAGAAGCATTATGTCGCATCCGCTGATAGACAAGACCTTTTATGACGCGATCCTCCGCTTTGAGGAGAGCGACGAGGCACAGGAGACCTATTACCGGGTCATGGCCTCGACCGTGGAACGCAACGGCAAGAGCTATTCCGTACGCGATCAGATCCTGCGCGCCTACGCGATGCTCTTCTGCGACGACATCGGCGCGGTGGCGGGGCAGCTCGCCACGGTCGAGGACGTCGAGGCGACCGCCGACCGTCTGTACGTCGGGCAGGCGAGCTTCGATCCGCGGCACTGGTATCGCATGCAGCACCACTTCCCCGTGATCGACGAGGACAACTACGAGCGCTTTGCGGCGCTGGTGATCGCGGACCTGAGCGCGGGGCCCCTGCACGAGGCCGCCTCGGACGGCGAAAAGATGCTCCTCGTCGGCGAGCTCAATCCTCTGACGATGAGTGCCGAGGAGAGACGGCATCAGAAGCTGCGGACGGTCTTCGCAGAGGAGCTGCCCGCCGAAGGAGGAGAGAAATGACCGTCCTGATCGTACTCAAAGACGAGCGGGAGATCCCCGCTCTCACGCAGACGCTGACAAAGCTCCTGCCCGAGGCGGAACTGCTCTGCTTCTCCGGCCCGCTGCCCGCGCTGGCCGAGGCCAGAAAGACGGAGATCGATATCGCGCTGCTGGACGTCGACCTGCCGGAACTGGGCGGGATCGACCTCGGACAGTATCTGCGGGAGCTGTATCCCTTCGTCAATCTGATCTATCTCTCGGAGGGCCCGGAGCGGGCCTTCGAGGCGATCTCCCAGCACGCCAGCGGCTATCTTCTCAAGCCCGCGGCGGCGGAGAGCGTGCGCCGGGAGATGGACGATCTGCGCCATCCCGCTTCCGAGAAAAAGCAGAAGCGGCTCTTCGCGCAGACCTTCGGGAACTTTGAACTTTTTGTCGACGGCAAGCCGGTCATGTTCAAGTATACCCGCACCAAGGAGATCGTCGCGCTGCTGATCAACAACCGCGGCGCGCAGACCACCAACGGCGAGATCATCGCGACCCTCTGGGAGGACGACGGAGACCCGGAAAAGAAGGCCTCGTACCTGTCCAACCTCCGCCAGGATCTGCAGAACACCTTTTCCCGCCTCAAGCTCAACGGGATCATCCTCAAGCAGCGCGGGAGCCTGGCGATCGCGACCGACCGCATCGAATGCGATCTTTTCGACTGGCTGGAGAAAAAGCAGGAGTCCCGCTACCATTACCTCGGCGATTACATGAACCAGTACAGCTGGCCCGAAGTGATGCACGCGGAGCTCGACGAGATCAGCTGGTCTTTTGATGAAGAATGAAACTGCCTTCGGGCAAGGAGAAAAACCGATGGAAAAAGAAGTACTTGCCATAAACGACGGGGAACTGGAAAGCGTCGCGGGCGGCCGTTATGTAGGGCCGACCTTCGTGTACGTGGTCCAGCCGGGCGACCGTCTGCCCAGGCTGGCGCAGCGCTTCGGGACGACGGTGCGCGTTCTGACCGAGCTCAACGGCCTGCACGATCCGCGCCAGCTCCTGCCCGGGACGCGGCTGCTGATCCCGCAGAGATAAGATGCGCCGTACCTGGGTCCGGCTCCTGGCGGCCTTTGTGCTGTGGGCCGGGATATTTCTGCTGTGCCTGCTTCCGGTGCGCGGCGGACTGACGCTGTATTTCGAGATCCCGCCGGAGGCGGAAGGCTATTCCTTCCGTTTCGCGCCGGAGGGGATCGTCGGCGTCTCCGACAGCAGGCTCTCCGCCGACGGCAGCGAGCTTGCCGTGCGCTTCGAAGCGCTCGGCCGAGGCTCGACTGAGGCCTCCGTTTGTTGGGAAGGCGTCGGGGAGGACAGCTTTTACGACAGCGAGATCCGCATGGAGCTCAGGGCGCTCCGCCTCGGGATCCTCAGCGACAGCGTCACGGGCAACTTTACTGGCTGGGGCTACCTCACGGCCTGCCTGTGCCTGTTCCTGCTGAGCGCGGCCTGCATCATCCTCGCGGACGCGCGGCGTGAGAGAAAACGCCTCTACTTTTCCTACCGGGCCACGGGAGAACTCGGCCTTGCGATCTTTCTGATGCTCAGCGCCATCTTCCACCTCGGCACGGTGCTGCCCTTCCTGCGCGGCGAGAACGCGGGAACGGTCTGGTCGCTGCTCGTCGGCGTCATCGTTTCGGCGCAGACCTTCATGCGCTGGACGGCGGTGGCGCTCGGCGTCTTCTCGCTGATCCTCGCCGTCAGCAACCTGGTGCTGATCCGGCACGAGGGCTTCCGCGCCTCCAACCTGCTCGGCGTCGCCGTCGCCCTGCTGATCGTGGGCGGCGCGGCCTTCGGCATCTGGATGTCCTATTCGCTTCTGACCTTTCCGCTGCGGAATATGCTGCTGAACGTCTACGCGGGTATTTTCACATATCTTGAATGTATGCTCGCCGCGACGGTGATCCACGCGCTGCTCGCCGGGCGGCACGAGCCGGCCTATGACCGCGACTACGTGATCGTTCTCGGCTGCAGGATCCGGCCGGACGGCTCGCTCTATCCGCTGATCCGCGCGCGCGTTGACCGGGCGATCGCCTTTGCGCGCGCTCAGGAGGCCGCCACGGGAAAACAGGCCGTGCTCGTCCCCAGCGGCGGGCGCGGCGCGGACGAGCCGGAGAGCGAGGCCGGCGCGATGGCGCGCTATATGCTCGCGCAGGGCGTCGCTCCGGAGCGGATCCTCACGGAGGAAAACTCGAAGACCACGCTTGAGAATCTGCGTTTCTCCCGCAGTCTCATCGAAGAGAAAACGGAAAACGCGAAGGTCGCCTTTTCCACCTCGAGTTATCATGTGTATCGCGGCGGCATCCTCGCCGCGAATTCCGGCTGGCATATCGACGGCATGGGGAGCCCCACGATCTGGTATTTCTGGCCGAACGCATTCCTGCGTGAATTCATCGGGCTTCTGGTCTCTTCACGGCTCCAGCAGATCACGGCCATGGCGGTCATCGCGCTTGTGAGCGCCGCGCTGACCGCGCTGGTGATGTGATACGGAGCGTCCGCAGCGATCAAAATTCTTCGTTTCGCCATGATTTAGTGGAAAAAACTGTTTATTTGTCGTCCCGCACGTGTTATTATCGTCATGTGATGCTTGTGTGATATTTCATATGATACAGTAAGCACGTAAACAACAGACGCGCCCCGGAAACACGGACAGCTCTCTCAAAAAAAGAAAAAAACAATTTATAAAAACAGGAGGAAACTAAAATGGCAAACATCATCAAGGACAGCGATCTCGAGAAGGTCTCCGGCGGCTGGCAGTACGCCAACGGCCCCTACATCAACCACGGCAGCTACATCATCTACACGGTCGTTCCCGGCGACGTGCTCGGCGGCATCGCCCAGCGCTTCGGCGTGACGGTCGAGGATATCGCCAAGTGGAACAAGCTCACCAACGTGACCATCATCCACGCCGGCGACCAGTACGTCATCTACCCCAAAGTCATTCGCTGAAAAAGGAACGCCGCCTCCGCTCCGCCCCGGGCGGGTCGGAGGACTACAGAGGAAAGAAGGAAGAAAAAATGAAGAATCATAGATTCATCGCAATGCTTCTCGCGCTCGTCATGGCGCTGAGCCTCGCCGCCTGCGGCACCGCCGCTCCGGCCGCCGAACAGCAGAGCGCCGAGCCCGCGCAGCCCGCCGAGGCCGCTCAGCCCGCAGAAGCTTACCAGGCCGAGCAGCCCGCGCTGTCCGATATCGACACGCAGCTCACGCTGATCTATTCGCAGGTCACCGCGCTGCTTCAGGCGGAGGGCGACCAGCCCTGGTACTACACCGTCACCGATCTCAACCACGACGGCAACCTTGAATTCATCGCGGCCTCGCAGCATCCGCAGGACCGCTCCACCAACCTGAGAATCTGGGAAGTCGGCAGCGACCGCAAGACCCTGGTCGAGCGCAGTGTCGAAAAGGACCCCGAGGAGTCCTTCCCCGACATCATGACCGACAGCGCCGACACCTTCTTTGACGCCGCGACGGGCACCTGGTCGTACATGTTCTACGATCACGTCATCATCTCCGACTCCGACGTCTACACCAGCAAGAGCGCCTTCAACCTCAAGGACGGCGTGGTTAGCTACCAGGCCTTTGCCGTTGAGCATACGCTCGTCGACAACGGCGCCCGCAGCGTCTCCTACACCGACGCCGAGGGCAACGACATCATCGCCGAGCTTTATCTTGAGTCCGGCAACGCCGCCTTCAAGGATGCCGAGAAAAGCAACACCAGCTTTGAGTGGCTCACCCTCAGCGAGGCGAAGGACTTCACCCGCCTGGTAGAGAGCTACAAGGTCTTCATGGGCGAGAGAAAGGCCTCCGAGACCTTCCCGGTCCCCGCCCCGGCCGCTTTCGGCTATCCCGAGGCCACCCCCGCTCCGAGCGCCACTCCGGCCCCGAGCGCGACCCCGGCCCCGACTCCCACGCCGGATCCCGGTCCCAAGTATCTTGAGATCACCAAGAACCCGACCAACGAAGACAGAAAGATCGGCAGCACGGCCAGATTCGTCGCCTGCGCGAACGCCTTCGAGTCCCTTGAATGGGTGCTTGTCGCCCCGAACGGCGACCGCTTCACCCCCGAGAACTTCGCCGCCAAGTTCAGCGGCTGCAAAGTGCTCGGCTACTACACCACGACGCTGGCCATTGAAAATGTGAGCGCCGACATGAACGGCTGGGGTGCCTTCTGCATCTTCCGTTACAAGGGCCAGGTCGCGAGCACCAGCACCGCGTACATCCTGATCAAGGACGCGCCCGCTCCCGTCACGCCCACGCCCGCTCCGCAGGGCGGCAGCTACGTCGGCTACGTCTCCGACTACGGCTATGACTATGTGACGGTCCACGTCCAGGGCGTCGACTACTTCACGATCGGCATGAGTGACTGCCGCTTCGCTCCCGGCTCCGGCACCGAAATCTACGTCGGCGCGTCTGCCACGGTCTACTATGAGTCCATGGGCGCCAGAGGACCGATCGGCCTGAGCTGCATCATCGAAGGCAGAGATCCCGAGCCCGCGCCGGTGGAAGCCTGCCGCAACGGCCGTGCCTTCCGCGAGCCTGACGGCCGCATCTTCGTCGGCTTCGACGACGCCAGCATCTACCTCGCTTCGCCCGTCACCGGCACCTACGGCATCAAGACCTACGGCGGCAACATCACCGAACTCCCGATGGCCGGCGCCGGTGCCCGCTGCACCGTGTACTACCGCGGTGAACTGAAGGCGGAGAACGTCTACCTGATCGAGGTCTACATCGAGCTCGCTCCCGATCCCGATCCCGAGCCCGCTCCCGAACCCGCTCCGGCTCCCGAGCCCGAACCCGAGCCCGCTCCCGAACCCGCTCCGGAGCCTGAACCCGAACCCGCTCCCGAGCCCGAACCCGAGCCCGCTCCCGAGCCCGAACCCGAACCCGACCCCGGCGAAGGCAACGGCTGAGTGATCCCCGATCGCGGCGCCGAGGCGCGAGAGATCGCCCTCCCCGCCGCGGGGGGAACGGCTGCAGGCGCGCTGTGAAGCGCCCCGACGCGATCCGGCTGCGCGTTTTTGAAAAAAGAAAACTGCGTGTGACGGATTTGTGACAGATGCTATGTTATACTGCAGCCGTAACCTGAAAAAAACAAACGGAGGTAATGAAAATGGCTAACGAAAAAATCATCATGAACGAAGAGATGCTCGACGATGTCACCGGCGGCACGATTCTTCCCTACCGCGTCAAGAAGGGCGAGAACCTCGCTGACGTCGCGAAGAAGTACAACGTGACGGTGGAGCAGCTGATGAAATGGAACAACATCGAGGAAGGCGGCGTCCTGACGGTCGGCCAGCTTCTGAAGGTCAAGTTCTGATTTCTCAAAGAGCAAAGGGCGTGAAGACTGCGGAGATCCTCTCCCGGGCTTCACGCCCTCTCTCTTTTCCGCCGCATCCGGCGCGGAAGCGACCGGACGGGCAGGATCTCACTTGTCGCCTTTCCATAAAAGATTTTTTGCAAAATCCCCCGGCTTCGGAACGCGCAGACGATTGCCGTTCCGCCGGAAATATGATATAATATATTAATTCATACGCGGCCCGGACACAGAAAGCGGATCCGGAGCGCGGGAGACCGTCAAGGGACGCAAAGCACACGACAAAGGAGTATTCGCCATGCTGACCATCAACAAGACCATCGAAGACGGGAAAGCCGTATTCACCCTGGAAGGACGGCTTGACACGACGACCGCGCCCATGCTGGAGAAGGTGCTGAAGGAAGCCCTTCCCGGCGTGAGCGATCTGACGCTGGATTTCGCCGACCTGGAGTATATCTCCTCGGCGGGTCTTCGCGTCCTGCTTGCAGCGCAGAAGACCATGAACAGGCAGGGAAGCATGAAGATCGTCCATGTATGCGACACCATTAAGGAGATTTTTGAGGTCACGGGCTTTCTGGATATCCTGACCATCGAATGACGAAATGAAGAAAAAGACAGAAAGGCTTCGCGCCAATCTCTCCTTCAACATCATCGGGGCCATTGTGCTCGTGCTCGTGCTCTTTGGCGTCCTCGTCAGCATTCTCGGCTTTGCCAGTTTTACCGAGGCCTTCAAAAGAGAGTATGAAACCACCACCTACCACATGGCGGACACGGCGACGACGCTCGTGAACGGCGACCATCTCAAGGCCTATCTCGCCGGGGAAGAGACGGAGGAGTACCAGCGCTCAAAGCAAAACCTGGACCTCTACTGCAAGAAGATCAACGTTTCGCTGGTCTATGTCATCGACGTGGATACGAGCGACTACGGCAGCTTCGTCTCCGTTTTCAATTCGGTGAACAACGAGGTGGACGACAGCTCCTATACGGAGTGGGAGCTCGGGCACAAGCGGAGCACGACCAACGACGAGTATCGGCGGAAATACCGGGCCATCTACGAGCAGGGCTCGGCGTGCGAGACGGTCTACCGCCTCAAACCGGGCGACGGCGCACACCCGCATATCACGACCATGGTGCCGGTGAAGGACTCCGCGGGCGAAGTGAGAGCCATCCTCTGCATACAGCGCCCCGCCCGTGAGATCCGCGAGGCAAGGAGGCCTTATCTGCGCAACATCGCCCTGTCGACGATCCTGCTGGCGCTCGTCTCTTCGACGGTTGCCGCGCTGTTTATCCGCAAGCAGTTCGTCGTCCCCATCCAGAAGGTCTCCGACGAAGCGACGCGCTTTGCAAAGGAGAACACCAAGGGAGAGCCGCTCGGCGAGATCAGCAAATTCAAAGAGTTTGCCAGGCTCGCGCACTCCATCGACACGATGGAGACGGACATGGTCAGCTATGTCGAAAACCTGACCACGTTCACGGCGGACAGAGAAAGGATCGTCACCGAGCTGTCGCTTGCCGGCAAGATCCAGGAGGCCTCGATCCCGAACGAGTTTCCGGCCTTCCCGGATCGTGAGGAGTTCGATATCTTCTGCACCATGGATCCGGCCAGAGAGGTCGGAGGCGACTTTTACAATTTCTATTTCGTCGACGACGATCATCTGGCCCTGGTGATCGGGGACGTATCCGGCAAGGGGATCCCCGCCGCCCTGTTCATGATGGTCACCAACATCCTTATCAGCGACCGGACGCGCATGGGAGGAAACCCGGCGGAGATCCTGCGCTTCGTCAACGAGGAGATCTGCGCTCACAACGAGGTCGAGATGTTCGTCACGGTCTGGCTGGGGATCCTGGAGCTTTCCACGGGAAAGCTCGTCGCCGCCAACGCGGGGCACGAATATCCGGCCATCCGGCACGCGGACGGCGCCTTTGAACTGCTCCGGGACAAGCACGGCTTCGTCATCGGCGGCATGGAGGGCGTGACCTACCGGGAATACGAGCTGCAGCTTGCTCCCGGCGACAGGATCTTCGTTTACACCGACGGCGTCCCGGAGGCGACGGCTCCCGACAACACCATGTTCGGAACGGAACGGATGCTCGCCGCGCTCAACGAAGTGCCGACGGGCTCGCCCGAGCAGATCCTGAAAAAGGTCCGAAGCGCGGTGGACGATTTCGTAAAGGGCGCGGAGCAGTTCGACGATCTGACCATGCTCTGCCTGGAATACAAGGGCGCAAAAGCGCAGGAAGAAACCCTTATGTCTGAAACGAACAAAACCGAACTGACGCTCGCAGCCGCGCTCGAAAACCTCGACACGGTACAGAGCTTTGTCGCCGAAGCGCTGGAGAGGGCGGGCTGCCCTCTTCGCACGCAGATGCAGATCGAGGTCGCCGTAGAGGAGATCTTCGTCAACATCGCGCAGTATGCCTACGCTCCCGAAACGGGCGACGTCACCGTCTTCGCGGAGGTCTCCGGAGATCCCGCCGTCCTGACGCTGCGCTTTTCGGACGGAGGCATTCCCTACGATCCCCTTGCGCGGCAGGACCCGGATATCGGCCTCCCGGCGGAAAAGCGGGACATCGGCGGCCTGGGCGTCTATATGACGAAGCAGTTCATGGATGAGCTTCACTACGAATACCGGGACGGCCGGAACGTCCTGACCATGAAAAAAACGCTCTGAAAAAAACGTTGCGTCCGGCTCCGGACTCCCGGAAAAAGAGGAGCTTCAGGCTCCTCTTTTTCCCGTGTACTGCTCATGGAGACCCGGGAGTCGTCCCGCATGACGGGCAAACGGAACGCCGCGGCAAAGAAAACGCGTTTTCTGTGACATTACTGTGATCGAGCGCGTGGTATCCTGTGTTCAGAAAACACGGGAAAAACGGAGCAGCTCTGCTGCACGCTTGAAAAGGAGAAACGATCATGGGTATTTTTTCGGACATCCAGAGATTCCACGGCGCGGGCGAGCGCCCGAACGAGAACGTCCTTGAGCGCTTCGGCGCTCCGGCCCGTTCGCTCTATACCGAGCTCGATCCCGGCGATCTGCATCAGAAGATCTCCGTCAGGGACGAGCAGGGACAGCTCCTGTACTGGACGAAATCCTCGGTGTTTACCCTGCGCGGGAAGACCGATCTGTTCGACGCGGGCGGCGCGCAGGTGGCGCACCTCGAGAAAAAGCCGATCAGTCTGCACGAAGAGCACTACATCACCCTGGACGACGGGCGGCAGATCACGCTCTCGAACGAGCTGTTCCATATCTTCCGCGACGTCACCAACATCAAGGGCCTGGACTGGCAGCTTCGGGGCAACGTCATCGGGCTGAACTTCACGCTCTATGACCAGAACGGCGAGCCGATCGCCGCGATCGGGCAGAAGATGCTCTCGATCCATGATCGCTACAGCATCGACCTCTATCAGCCGCAGTACGAAAAGACCGTGGCGGCGATCGTGATCTCACTGCAGAAGATGCTCATCGCCCGACGCAGTCGGGACAACGGCAGCAACTGACAGCTGCACATTTAAGGGAGGAAAAAGTCATGAAAAAAATCATTGCCATCGTATTACTGCTCGCCGCCCTGTTCAGCCTCGCCGCCTGCGGAGACGCTGTTTCGATCGGGTCTTTCTCGTCCGTCTATTTCAACTGGGACGACTATGACGCAGCGGTCCAAGAGGTCATGACCGCTTTCGAGGAGTATGAGGGCTGCACGCTCAAGGAGATCGGCTATGCCGGCGACAAGGCCGTCAAGGCGGAGGCGGAGAGCCGCGGACTCGCGCCCGAGCAGATCATCGTGCTCAAGTCCACCTTCACCACCGACGACAAGGACCACGGTCTCGTGTTCGAGCCCAACCAGACCTATAAGGATTATCTTTGGATCCTGACCCGCAGCACCTCGGCCGATCCCTTCTGGACCGTCGCGGACCGCGGCTACAACTGAGAAAAGAGGAGAACGACATGAAAAAACTGCTCAGCCTGCTGCTGGCCCTGTGCATGATCTTTTCGCTGGCGGCCTGCGGCGAAAAACAGGAGAAACTCGAAGAGGCTTCCGCCGAATGGACCCGACAGGGCTTCTATATGGATGAAAACGGGAACATGCTCTCGGTCACCCGGATGGACGACGTCGACGAGCCCGGCTGGTACGTCGGCTTCATGAACGGCGAGGACCTGACGGAGGATTCCTACGGCGGGATGCTGCCGCAGGAGGGCGGCGCCCTGCGCGGCGAGCTCCCCAACGGCGGCAGCCGGGCGGCGATCAAGGTCACGGTCTCCGAAGAGGGCGAGGACGGCCTGCAGCTCGTCGTCGAGGGCGGCGAGACCTACCATTTCAGCCCCCTCGAAACCGAGACGCCCGTCGCGACCCTGTGGGTCAACACGGAGGGCTACGGCTTCTTCACCTGCAGCGAGCAGGGACAGGAGAGCGACGACACCCTCTGGACCTCGACGCAGCACGGCCTTGCCGAGCCGACGAGCTTCGTGCTCACCGCAAAGCCGGGCGAGGACTGGTTTTTCGTGAAGTGGACGCTCAACGGCGAGGACTACTCCACGGATGAGCAGATCACCCTGGAGGTCGCGGAGGATGCGGACCTCGTTGCCGTGTTCGACTTCGCGGGCGGCGACGTACAGAATCCCGTGATGAACTTCATCGGCGACTATCAGTGCGACCGGGCGAGCGCGCATGTCGAGTGCATCGGCGACGACGGCGCTCAGATCACGATCAAATGGGGCGGCAGCGCCTGGGAGCTGGCGCGCTGGGAGATCGTCGGCGCGCTCGACCTTGACACGCTCACGGTCGATTACAGCGGATGCACGAAGTCGATCCTCGTCTACGGCGACGACGGCGAGCTCAAGAGCGAGGACGTGGAATATGAAGACGGCACCGGCAAGATCGTTTTTCACGACGACGGGACCTTCACCTGGCACGACGACAAGTCCGAGTACGGTGAGGACATGCTCTTCGAGTGGCTGCCTGTGGGAGAGTGACCACGCGGCTTTGAGGACCGCCGGGACGAGGAGATCGCGGGCCGCTGTCAGATCGCCAGTGCCTGCCCCGTTCCGAAAGATTGAAAAAAATCCGGGCCATCCCTTTTGGGATGGCCCGGATGCTTTTTTGCGCCGGGGGAAAAGCCGCGCGATCAGTGATGGCCGTGCAGCGGATAGTGGATGTGCAGCAGCTCGTGGGCGCGGCCCTTGAGCAGCTCGTCGTAGACGTAGCCGAGAGCCGGGTTCTGCTGCGGGATCTTGAGTTCGCATTGCTCGTCCGCCTTGAAGATGGCTTCGCAGCGCTCGGCCTTGCGGGCGTTGGAGGCGGGCGGCTGTCCGCCGCCGCCGATGCAGCCCTTGGGGCAGGCCATGACTTCGATGAAGTCGAAGTATTCCTCGCCGCTCTCGACCTTCGCGATGAGCTTGTCGGCGTTGCCCAGGCCGTTGGCCACGGCGATCTTGATCTTCAGATCGCCCGCGGTGACCTCAAAGGCCTTGATGCCCTCGAGACCGCGCACGCCGCATTCGGCGATGGTCTTGAGCGTGTCGGGGGAGGCGTCGTCGAGCACGCGGCGGATAACGGCCTCGGTCACGCCGCCCGTGACCCCGAAGATGACGCCCGCGCCGGTGTAGTCGCCCAGCGGGCTGTCCGGCTCGGAGTCGGGCAGGTTCTTGAAGTCGATGCCGGCGGCCTTGATGAGCTTGGCCAGCTCGTCGGTCGTGAGGACCAGGTCGATCAGACGCTTGCCGTCCTTTTCCAGCTCGGGGCGCTGCGCCTCGAACTTCTTGGCGGTGCAGGGCATGATGGCGACGGAGTAGACGTCCTCGTCCTTGAACTGCTGGCGGATCAGCGCGCCGAACATCTCCATCGGGCTGCCGCAGGTGGAGACCTGGGGCATCAGATGCGGGTGCGCCTTCTCCACATGCTGGATCCAGCCGGGGCAGCAGGAGGTGAACATCGGCAGCTTCGCGCCGGTCTTGACCTTTTCGAGGAACTCGGCGCTCTCCTCCATGATCGTCAGGTCGGCGGTGAGGTTCGTGTCGTATACCACGTCCACGCCGAGACGTCTCAGGGCGGTGACCAGCTTGCCGGTGACGGGCTCCGTGGCGGGCAGGCCGAACTCCTCGGCCAGGCCGACGCGGACGCTCGGCGCGTACTGGACGACCACGCGCTTGTTCGGGTCGTTGAGCATCTTCCACATCTCCGGGAGCTGGCGGTTGATCGTGATCGCGCCGGTCGGGCAGACGGCCGCGCACTGGCCGCAGCCGACGCAGCCGGTGTCGAGGAGCATCTTGCCGAAGCCCGGGGCCACGACGGCCCGCTTGCCGCGCTTGGTGAAGTCGATCGCGCCGATGTTCTGCACCTCCGCGCACATACGCACGCACAGGCCGCAGAGGATGCACTTGGAGGGATCGCGGGTGATGCAGGGGGAGGAGACGTCCAGCGGCAGACGCGCGTAGGTGTTCTCCTCAAAGCGCGGCTCGGAGACGTTGTAGCGGTGCGCGTACTCCTGCAGCTTGCAGCGGCCGCTCTCCTCGCAGGTCAGGCAGTCGGCGCGGTGGCTGCTCATCAGGAGCTGCAGCGTGGTGCGGCGGCTCTCGAGCACCTTCTTGGTGTGGGTGTTGACGACCAGACCGTTTTTCGGCTTCATGGAGCAGGCGGCGTCCATGGCGCCCTTTTCGTTCTCCACCAGGCACAGGCGGCAGCCGCCGTAGATGGAGAGATTCTCGCAGTAGCAGAGCGAGGGGATATCGATGCCGTTTTTCCGGGCGACCTCGAGGACGTTGCGCTCGTCGGTAAAGGGACATTCGATACCGTCGATGATCATTTTCTTTTCTACCATGGCTTATCCCTCCTTGATGGCGCCGACCGGGCAGTTGGCCTTGCAGGTGCCGCACTTGATGCACTTGCCCGTGTCGATGACGTGCTGGTGGCGCGGCGAGCCGGTAATGGCGCCGACCGGGCAGTTGCGCGCGCACTTCGTGCAGCCGATGCACTTGTCGGTGATCACATACTGCGAAAGAGCCTTGCAGGTGCCGCAGTGGCAGCGCTTGTCGCGGATGTGCTCGATATACTCGTCTTCAAAGTTCTGCAGCGTGGAGAGGACGGGGTTCGGCGCCGTCTTGCCCAGACCGCAGAGCGAGGAGGTCTGGATCATCTTGGCGAGGCTCCTCAGCTCGTCGATGTCGCTCATCTTGCCCTTGCCCTGGGTGATGCGCTTGAGGATCTCGTTCATGCGGGTCGTGCCCTCGCGGCAGGGCGTGCACTTGCCGCAGGATTCCTCGCAGATGAAGTTCATGAAGAACTGCGCGATGTTGACCATGCAGCTGTCCTCGTCCATGACGACCAGACCGCCGGAGCCGATGATCGCGCCGACCTTCTTGAGCGAGTCGAAGTCCATCGGCAGATCCAGGTGCGCCTCCGTGAGACAGCCGCCGGACGGACCGCCGATCTGGACGGCCTTGAACTTCTTGCCGTTCTTGATGCCGCCGCCGATGTCGTAAACGACCTCGCGCAGCGTGGTGCCCATCGGGACCTCGATAAGGCCGGTGTTGACGACGTTGCCGGTCAGGGCGAAGGCCTTCGTGCCGGGGCTGCCCTCGGTGCCGACGGAGCGGAACCAGGCGGCGCCCTTCTTGATGATGTCGGGGACGTTGGCAAAGGTCTCGACGTTGTTCAGGCAGGTGGGACGGCCGAAGAGGCCCTTGTCGACGCTGCGCGGGGGCTTGGTGCGCGGCATGCCGCGGTTGCCCTCGATCGAGGCGGTCATGGCCGAGCCCTCGCCGCAGACGAAGGCGCCCGCGCCCTTGTTGATGTGCATGTGGAAGCTCTTGCCGCTGCCGAGGATGTCGTCGCCGATGATGCCGTACTCCTCGGCCTGGGCGATGGCGATCGACAGACGCGAGACGGCCAGCGGGTACTCCGCGCGCACGTAGATGTAGCCCTCGGTCGAGCCGGTGGCCACGCCCGCGATGATCATGCCCTCAAGGATCTTGTGGGGGTCGCCCTCCATGCAGGAGCGGTCCATGAAGGCGCCGGGGTCGCCCTCGTCGCCGTTGCAGACGATGTACTTGATCGGCTCCTCGGTGTGCGCGGCGACCTGCGCCCATTTCTTGCCGGTGGGGAAGCCCGCGCCGCCGCGGCCGCGCAGACCGGAGTCGGTGACCTCGGCGATGACCTCTTCCCCGCTCATCTCGAACAGGGCCTTGGTCAGAGCCGTATAGCCGCCGATGGAGAAGTATTCCTCGATGCTCTCGGCGTCGATGTGGCCGCAGTGCTCGAGCACGCGGCGGGTCTGCTTCTTGTAGAAGGGGATGTCCTCCTGGCGCTTGTAGAGCTGGCCGTTCTGGTGATAGCCCAGACGCTCGATGAACTCGCCGCCGAGGAGGGTCTTTTCCACGATCTCTTCCACGTCGCCGGCGTGGACCTTGGTGTAGAGCCATCCCTCCGGCTCGATGCGGACCAGCGGGCCCATCTCGCAGAAGCCGTGGCAGCCGGATTTCTTGATGCCGGTGGCCTCGGTGCCGCAGCCCTCCGTGAGGGAGAGCTCATAGGCGGCGCCGTGCGCGGCCATCTGCTTTTTCAGCTCCTCGTAGACGGCCAGGTTGCCGCCGGCCGTGCAGCCGGTGCCGCAGCAGACGAGGACCTTGCGCTTCTCAAGGCTGCGCGCCTTGATGTATTTTTCCTGCAGTACGCGGAATTCTTCGAGGTTTTTGATCTTTTCACGCATGGTTCAGGCCTCCTCTCTGAGCTGCTCGACCAGGGCCCGGGCTTTCTCCGGCGTCATGGCCGCGTGGACCGTGTCGTTGACCATGACCACGGGGCTCAGGCCGCAGGCGCCCAGACACGAGACGATCTCCAAAGTGAACAGCCCGTCGTCGGAGGTGGGCTTGTGCTCGTTCGTCCCGGTCGCGTCGTAGAGTGCCTGCAGGATATTGCTGCTCTTGCGTACGTGGCACGCCGTCCCGCGGCATACCTTCATCACGTACTTGCCCTTGGCGTCCAGCGAGAAGTTCCCGTAGAAGGTCGCCACGCCGTAGAGCTTGGATTCGCTCATCCCGAGCTTTTTGGCGATGTATTCCAGGGCGTCCTGCGGAAGGTAGCGGTACTCCTCCTGCACATCCTGCATGATGGCAATGATCTTCGCCTTGTCGCCGCCGTGTTTCTCCAATACGGAATCGATGAATTTGAGATCAACGGTTTCCAAAGTGATCGCATCCTTTCGTTGAGTAGTCGAAGTGAGTGAAAAAGGCTTTGTTAAATGAATAACACTCCTCTTATATACTAACTGAAATTAGAAATAAAGCAAGCTTTTTTACACATATTTTCTGATTTGTCTAAACTTTCTCCGCTTTGACAAAAAAGCGGCTTGACTTTTTGTAACAATCCGATAGAATAAAAAATGCCCGAACCGTGAGCGGAGCTTGCGGCGAGGTCAAATAACTGTATGATCTGACGCCGAAATCTGGATTGAGGCGGAAGGCCGGGTACAGCGCAGGAGATCTGCGGTCGTTTTGCCATGCCTTCCGGCATGGTTTCTTTTTTTCGGCGGAAAGGAGCCGTATGGAAAACCGCATCGCCGCCGTCTCCATCCTGGTGGAAGGCCCGGACTCCGTGGAGACGCTCAACGCCATCCTGCACGACTACGCCCCCTACGTCCTCGGCCGTCTCGGCATCCCCTATCGGGAAAAAGGTCTGAGCGTGATCTGCCTTGTGCTGGACGCGCCGATGGACGTCATCAACGCCCTGACCGGCAAGCTCGGCCGGCTGCCGGGCGTCAGCGCGAAGGCCGTCACGCCCCGCAGCGCGAAATAAAGGAGGAAAAAACCATGAACAAACGCATTGTACTGTCCGTTATCGCCCTGCTTCTGTGCGCATGCCTGCTCGCGGGCTGCGGAAGCACGGCCGCCCCCGCCGCCCCG
>JAEEGI010006725.1_pt1 | contig 25915 bp, 15 predicted proteins | sample 8958751 | NCBI WGS metagenome assembly JAEEGI01 (sample SAMN16246545, study PRJNA631951) | gut metagenome | biome: gut microbiome; feature: rumen; material: KS-attached | host: Bos | place: Iran: Karaj | collected 2018-10
GAGGTACCATCATGAGTGAAATCAAATACATTACCACGCCGTTGACGGAAGAAACCGTAAAGGATCTGCACGCCGGTGATTTTGTCCGGATCACGGGTCCCATCTATACCGCCCGGGACGCAGCCCATAAGCGCATGTATGAAGCGTTGGGCCGGGGGGAAGCGCTGCCTTTTGATGTAAAAGGCAATGTGATTTATTATGTGGGTCCTTCGCCTACCAAACCGGGGGAAGTAGTAGGCAGCGCCGGCCCGACCACCAGCGGCCGCATGGACAAATACACTCCCACCATGATCGAGCAGGGCATGAAAGGCATGATCGGCAAAGGCTTCCGTAACGATGCGGTGGTAGAAGCCTGCAAAAAGCATCATGCAGTTTATTTTGTAGCCATCGGCGGAGCGGCAGCGGTAATTTCCCAGTCCATCCGCAGCGAAGAAATGGTTGCCTTTGAAGATTTGGGACCGGAAGCGATCCGTCATTATGAAGTAGTGGACTTCCCCGCCATCGTGGGTATCGACATTGAAGGTAACGACGTGTACAAACTGGAAATTGCCAAGTACGCGGAACTCTTGAATAAATACTAAGTATGTTTTGTTCTGCTATTACTGAATAAAACAGAAAGCTAAAATGAAAGCGCCTCTGTCACGGTGAGATTTCACCATGACAGGGGCGCTGTTTTATGCTACAATAAATGCAACTTTTACAATGAGGTGATTGTGTTGCATCAGGCAGAAAAATATATAAAACAAATCGTGGAAGAGATTGGCCGGCCTTCCTACATGCAGGAATTCTTAAAGCAGGGTAAGGACAAAAAGGCCATCGAAGACGTTGCGAAAAAACTGAAGCAGTTTACGGAAAACATGTCGGTGCTGCAGCCCATCGCCATTAAAGGTTTTATGGTTCCGTCCGGTTCGCTGATGCTGTTCCAGTATCTGCAGGAAGAACTGGGCGCCATGGAAGAAATGCTGCAGGATGAGACAGACTCCATGACCTCCGAACAAAAGGAAGAAATGCGGAAGCGGGTCGGCATCGTGAAGCATCGCCTGATGGAGATGACGGAATCGCTGCTGCCCCAGCACATTGCCGACCAGATCGAGCAACGCACGGATGAAAAGGCGGCGCAGGAAGCGTTTCAGCAAAACGGTTATCTTCCGTTGTATGTGGATGAAAGAACCATGGGCATTGTGTACAATACGCTGACGATGCAGCTTCTGCTAGATCGTTTCAACCTGATCTTTGAAGGTATGTTTGCTCCCATGGACCAGGATACGGTCCAATCCATCATGGCCAACGTGCTGGCGCCCTATTGGAAGCAGCACGCGCAAAGCATTCTGTTCACGATGGAAGAAGAGAATAAGTAAATATTAAAAATGAAAAACGAGCCGTCAACATGCAGCAAACGTTGCGTGTTGGCGGCTCTGTTCATTTTTGCCCCTATGTGCATTTCTCTCATTACTATTTCGTTGTCATGGCTTGCGTCAGCTCAGCGATATAATTCTGCAGTCTGGCAATCACCTCTTCACGCGGAGCGGAAAGTTTTACAAAATGATTCAGGAATTCTCCAACTGTAGCGACGATATTCTGTTCCCGGGAGTAAGTGACCGTGGTGGGAGCCTGCACGCCGCAAAGGATGACACCGGCTTTTTCGCTGTAAATCATGGAATAGTTAGCGAGAGCCTGATTATCAAAGACAGAATACGTCATGTCAGCAGACAGCAGAACTACATTGTAGTCCGCAGCGTTTTTCAAAAGCTGCAGCGAAGCCATCAGGTGAAGACGGAATTCTTCCGCATTGTAAAAGAGGGGAGGAATTCCAAAGAAATCCGTCAGCGGTACCGGAACCTTGCCTTTAATTACAGTATCGATGCCGGGAAGGCTGATGATATCGGTCACGAAATTTGCAATACTCCGCTGGCGCATAAAAAGACGCCTTCTGTAATCTGTCATATGATGGTAAAAGCTATCACACCCGGGACGTTGCGACAGGCTCTCGGCCACCTCTTTCGGCATCGTCAGCCAGGAAGGCGTGGCATGGAATTGCAGCAAGGGGCTTTCCACATTTTTAAACTGCAACAACACAGAAGTAAAATGCCTGTGGTTTGTTGTGTTGTAGATTTTCATCAGAGGCCGGCATTTGGACAGGAAATCTTCAAAATCATCTTCCAGCGCTTTAACGGCCTGTGGATTGCGGATCAGAATATTCAACCGGTTGGCTTCACCGGATGTCTGGGCAATCATGGCCGACCTGCCCCTGGCGATGAACAGGCTGCGGCGGAAAATATTGTCCCGCAACCGGGGACAGTACCAGGCGTCGATGGAGCCGGAAGCATAAAGAGGCGACCAGCGGGCTACAGACGCCAGCATTTCGCCCAACGTGCGTTTCAATGTGTGGACGATTACGATTTTGCCGCCATTTTGCAGAATTGCCTTCAACAGCGCTGCCCATCTGTTCAGGAATTTGGCATCTTCGTATATCCAGCGCATGTCTTCTTCCGAATGCAGCAACAGAGTAACAGGTTCATTAAGATCAACCAGCTCGGTGAGAAAACGGAGGCAGCACGCCCGCTTGCCGGCATTGCCAAAGAAAAATGATTGTTCGTCCACTAGGGGGGGACATTCGGTTTCTTCTAACCAGTCGGCAATGAGGTTTGTTGCGGCAGAGATGTCTTCCGGCCAGTTTTTGCCGGGACAAATGTTGTCTGCCAGTGCTTCTTTTTGTTCGGCAGTACGGACGGCGCTGGCAAGATATGCAGCAACCGGCTGGATAAACCTGCGATGCTTTGGCATACTCCGCGTGCCTGAACGGATGCGGCTGATGTAAGACGGATCAAAGGAGATGTTTTTGCCCAACTGGTTGTTTCTTGTCTCCGTGACGCGCATCAGGAAATTGAACTTATCAATAGTATTCAATATCATGCTAATAACCCTTCCCACTCCGAAAGCAACAACGATTCTTCATTGTTACAGAAGAACATGAAAACGAAACAGCACAGAACTATACAATATCATTGTACTACAAAATTTAAAAATTGGAGCAAAAACATTCTGTAATGACAAAACTGTCATTGACTTATGCTGGCAATAAAGCAGAATTCTGTTAAGAGTATAATATAATGATATGAAAAGAATAATATTTATTTTTTCAGTTTTAACATATCTATGAAAGAGAAAAAAGTTAGAAAAAGCCGATTGGCATGCTTATCATCATGTGAAGGAGAGAGTGTCATGAATAAGATTTACAAAGTTATCTGGAGCAAAGCGAAACATTGCTACGTGGTAGTGAGCGAGCTGGCAAAAAACCATACGAAAGGCTGCGGCAGACGTTCTTTGCGCAGAACAGCGGTAAGCCTTGGCATCGTGGCGACGTTGCTGGGTGGGTTTAGTAATAGGGCGTGGGCAGCATTAGGAGAAGGAACAGCAAGCGATGGGTCAAGTGGTACAGTAAAGGTAATTACGTATGAAACTACTGGCGATGCCGCAAAGATTGTCACGACGGATAATGCTTCAACAACTTTAGCTGCTTATACGCTTAACAATGCCGCAGCAATAACCGCAGGTACAATAAGCGGAGTTACTATTAATGGGGCCACGACGATTAGTACTACTGGTAATATTACAGGCGCTACTATTACAGCTTCAACGCTTATGATAGGCGAAACAAATGTTGGAACTACAGTGACAGATATTAACACTAGATTAACAACTGCAGAAGGCAGTGTATCTAATTTAAATACTAAAACTCGATATATTTCCAGCCCCGAAGAAAACAAGACGACTATAGCTGGGACGTTAGACGTAACAGGAGCGGCAACGGTTGGTTCATTAACAATAGGCACTACATTAACAATAGGCACTGCTGAGGTTGACACAGCGGGTCTCACTGGTACCCATACGATTGCCAGCGACAGTACAGGCTATGTATCCGGTGCAACGGTAAATACAAAATTAGCAGATTACACAAAAAATAGTGCTGCAGCGATTACAGGCGGTTCAATTTCTGGCGTAACGATTAGTGCCTCGTCAGTGGACACTGCAACGTTGAAAATTGGTGGTGTTGATGTTGACGGAACGGGACTAACTGGAGATCATACAACCATCGGCACTGGCGGTACAGGTTATGTTACTGGTGCAACAGTGGGAACAGAATTAGCCAATTATGCCAAAGCAGATGGCTCAAATGTTACGGCGCCTTCAACATGGGCAACCAAATTGAGTACAGGTGTCATTAATGCTACTGGCCAAGACCATGCTGATGAACTTATCAAAGGCTCAACGGTTTATGATTATTTAAACGGAACAACGCTTACTTTAGGGGCCGATAACAGCATTACTTCAACGGGAACAAAGAATACTGCGATTGGTTATAATAATACCATTTCTGATATTGCGGGTGATTCACCCATTATTAGTATGAATTTGAATGTGTTTGGACAAAGTAACAGCATTAAAGGCAGCAAAGATTCTGTAATTATAGGGAATAATAATAAAGGAACCTATAACAATACCGTTGGGCCGATTCAAAACCATCAAAACCTTGTAGTTATTGGTAATAATAATTCAATAGCTGACAAATCCGATCAAAGCGATATAATCAATAACGCAATTGCAATTGGTGAGGGAACCACTGTAAAAGCCGGTGCATCTATTGCAATAGGAAAAAGTACAGAAGCCAATGGTCCTGGAATCGCTATTGGCGAAGGGGCCAAAGTACAGTCTGCAAATTCAATTGCTATTGGTGGACAGACTGAAGCCGGTACTACAGGCATGTCAGGTGCAACACAAGCTACTTCTGTCGGTGGTTATGCAAAAGCAACGGGATGGGGCTCTGCAGCGTTTGGTCAAAGTGCAAAAGCCGAAAATACTGCTGCCGTTGCAATAGGTTCATATGCTACTGCAAGCGGTTTCAAGTCAATTGCAATAGGCGGTGTTTTTATTGGTGATGATAAAACAACAGCAAGCGGGGATTCTTCTATTGCAATAGGAAAATCAGCTGAGGCAAAGTCTGAATACACAATTGCAATGGGGACAAATGCTAAAGTAGCATCTGGAACTGGTACAATTGCCATTGGTTATAATGCGAATGCTTCTGGAAATGATACGGCAACCGCGATAGGCAGAGCTGCAAAGGCATGGCAAGGAACTGCAATAGGATGGGACGCAAATGCGAATGGAGAAGGTGCAACAGCTTTAGGTAGCTTTACCAACGCGGATAGTAAATATGCAACTGCAGTAGGATCAGGTGCCAAAGCAACATGGAATAATGCAGTTGCATTAGGGCACGGAGCTGAAGCGAGCATTATGGTTGAAGATCAATATAATCCGGGAACACAGATTCCTGGAGAAACAGAATCAGCTACAGCTCTTGGCGCATTTTCTAAAGCGCAAAGCAATTATGCAACAGCAGTTGGAGCTAATGCCAAGGCAAGCGGATTGAATTCGATAGCAATAGGTGGAGGAACAAGACCTGACACCGGCACGATAACTGCGGCAACGGCAGTTGGAGAGGGATCTATTGCGATAGGGAAAGGTGCAAAAACTACGGCAGCACAAGCAACTGCGGTGGGAATGAATACATCTGCAGTAGATAATGGAACCGCTATAGGTTATAATGCAAGAGCAAATAAAAATACCTCGACAGCCATTGGATATGGGGCTAAAGCAGATGGAAATGGCGAAAACGCAACTGCAATAGGTTATGATAGTAGTGCAACCGGGCACACTTCAATTGCGATTGCAGGTTCGGCAAGTGCCTCATTGGCAATTGCGGTTGGCAGATCAACTTCAGCTACAGCTGAAAGAGCAATTGGCATTGGCGTGGAAACAGCAGCATCAGGAATAAGGTCAGTTGCCATTGGCAGCAATACTTCTGCGACTGTAGCTAATTCAGTTGCTTTAGGAAGCAATTCAGTAGCAAACAGGACTGATTATGCAACAACAAACTACAATGCATATCTGAATGAAGATGGCAGTAAAACTGATTCTGCTTGGAGATCAACCCATGGTGCAGTTTCTGTTGGCGATGACACTTCCGCTACTAAAGTCACCCGCCAGATTACGGGCGTGGCAGCAGGTACAAAGGACACGGATGCTGTGAACGTGGCACAGTTGAAGTCAGCGACACCTGTGATTAATAGTGCGCATAACTATTATGTTGGAACAACAACTGCAGGCGTTAAGGTTACCGATGCTGTGAATGCTGTGGATGCTGCGTTGGGAAAGGTTGCGGCAGGCAGCAATTACTTGGCTGTTTACGACGCAACCACTCCTACAGGTACTTTTGCAGAGAATCTGACGGCGTTGGATACCGCAATTGGCAAGGTAACTTCTGACGGAAATTATATCAAAGAATCTTCTACGAAGAATGTTGCAGAAAATCTGTCGCTGTTAGATGCGCAGGCGAAGACGAATGCCGACAACATCGGAACGCTGCAAACAAAAACGCAGAACATTACTGCTACTGCGGGTACGACAATAATGGAAGGAGTATTGAATGTAGTGCCCGCGGGTGGGACTACCGGCATTGCAATCAGCGGTACCGATAAAACGATTACCGGTCTTAGCAATATAACGTGGAATGCAAGCGCAATTACCAGCGGGCGTGCAGCAACGGAAGACCAGTTGCAACTGGCAACATCTTCGTTATCAACTACTTTGACAGATACTGGTTTGCAGTTTGGCGCAAATCTGAATACAGCAACTAATAATGATACTGTGGTAACAAACAAACTGGGCAGCCAGGTAAAAGTACTTGGCGGAGGTGCCCAGTCCGGTCATACATATTCCGCCGCCAACGTGACAACAGAGATCACTCAGGAGGCTGGCAATTCCACAATTATAATTAAACTGGATCATAATCCTACCTTTGGCAATATCAGCGGCGCGAGCCTTGCAGTCAGCGGAATGCTGAGCAGCGCGAGCCTTAAAGTGAATAATATTGACGTTACAACTCCGCTGACTACGCCCGGTGCAGTTGCGAGTGGCCACCCCGGTTTCGTGATTGGCGGCACAGTGTACAGTGAAGTGCGCCCAACGGCGGACGGAAATTATGTGAAGACTGCAAATACTACGGCAGCGAACCTGACGGTTCTGGATACGCAGGTAAAGACGAATGCGGACAATATTACTGCGTTGCAGTCAAGTACTACAGCAGCCGTCGGCACGCTGACTGAAGACGGTAATTACATCAAAAAGTCTTCCACCAATAATATTGTACAGAATTTATCTGCCCTGGATACACAGGTGAAGACCAATACGGACGACATTGCAACGCTGAAAAATTCCATTTCAGTTCAGGAGGATGCATCCGGTACCAAGACCACGACCATTGAAGGCAATCTGGTGATTAAAGAGGAAGATGGCACGACGAAGGATGTGACTGCGGCTCTGTCAACGGACGGCGAGGTCGCCAAGCAGGGCGATGCAGGCAGTGAAGGGTACCTGAAAGGCGAAACGGTATACGATTACCTGAACAAGGGCGACAATGGAAAAGAGGTTAAGCTTGCTACAGAAAGCCAGCAGATTTCCATGGGCAAGGGCAGCGAAGCCACCGGCGCTGAATCCATTGCGATTGGTAATGAAGTGGGTACGCAGAAGAATCAGGCGACGGGGACACAGTCGATTGCGATTGGTTTTGGCAACCAGGTTAGCGGCAATCACAGCGGGGCTATTGGCGACCCGACGTATATTGCTGCGGACAACAGCTATGCAATTGGTAACAGCAACAATATCACTGCAACCGGGACGAGGTCGTTTGCAATTGGTAACAATAATACAATCGGCGGCAGCGATACCTTTGTACTGGGCAGCAACGTGAATACGAACGCAGCTAATGCGGTGGTACTGGGTAACAATTCCACCGGTGAAGCGAATGCGGTTTCGGTTGGCTCTGTTGGTGGCGAGCGGCAGATCAAACACGTGGCGCCCGGTACAGACGCTAACGATGCGGCAACGGTTGGGCAGTTGGGTGCGCTGGCGCAGGCTGCGGATAACGGTATCAACCGTCTGGACAGCAAGGTGAATAAAGTTGGCGCAGGGGCTGCGGCTCTGGCGGCGCTGCATCCCATTGACACGGACGACAAGTTCACCATGGGCCTGGGTTATGGCAATTACCGGAATGCGCATTCGGCTGCGATAGGTCTGTTCTACCGTCCTACGGAAAAAGTCATGATTAGCGTGGGCGGCACGCTGGGCAACGGCGAGAACATGATTAACGCGGGAATTAGCTTTGCGCTGGATAAGGGCAAGGGTTTTGGTACCAGCAAGGCTATGATGGCGAGGAAGATTGCGGCGCAGGAAGAGAAAATCACGCAACAGGACGCGAAGATACAGTCGTTGGAGGAAGAAAACGCGAAACTTGCGGCGCGTCTGGCGGCCATTGAAGAAAAGCTGGCAAAGTAGTATTTATAAAGTTGCGTAACATAAAGCACGGCTTGTTGAAAAGACAGGCCGTGCTTTTTTTAAGGCTTGATTAGTAACATTTTTATAATTTTGCGGTTTAAAATACGCTGAAATAGTTAGAGTGGTCGTAAAAACGACCAACCTTGAAACGCAAACCCGCATGGATATTGGGGTTTGGTCCCACTACCTCTTAATATTTAAGGATTGATAGTTTATATATCACTACAGGCGTAGCCGAAAGCTACAGAATTCAAACTGCAGGAGTGTGGGGGCTTTGCGGTTTGCCCGCCGATTTTGGCTGAAATGGGTGGGAACGGTATTACTTTATTACTATGGCTGAAATTGTCTGGTCAGTGCAGTGGCAGCTCTCTCGAACAAAGCAATAAAATGAACGAAGGATATGCCATATGGAGACAGACAATCAGACTGTCTATTCTTATTAACAGAGAGCAGGCTCAGAAACAGCGCCATGGCTAGAGTTACGAAAAATTTTTGGTCATTGGAATGACCAAAAAGAGTAATTTGGATAATACTTATAGCCTGATTTCTGTCGGGTTATCTATTTTCATCTCATCCGGCTTAACTTTGCACGTATAGGCCAGCAGTTGTACGCCTGCGTTTTGGGCTTCACACAGCGCATCCGCAAATTGCGGGTGCGTTTTTCTGTTTGGGGTGAAGTACAGCGCGCGTTCCATTTGCACGACAAAAAGAACGCAGGTTTCAAAACCTTGTTCGTGACAATGGATCAGTTCACGAACGTGTTTCACGCCGCGTTCCGTCGGCGCATCGGGGAAGAGGACGATGCCGTTGTCTTCCAGCGTGACACCCTTGACTTCGAGGAAGATTTTGCGTGTTTCTTTTTCCAGATAAAAATCGAAACGGGAATTGCCGAATTTGCATTCCGGCTTCAGGTAATCCATTTTTCCGAAAGGCGACGCGCCGGACTGCAGCCATTCTTTTACGGCGGCATTAGGCGCCTGGGAGTCCATGTTGACGAGGAGCACATGACTTGAACCAGGATCGGTTTTGCTATTTGATGCGCCATTCGTTTCGATTGCTTCTGATGAAGTTGTAGTTGCTACAGGAATCCCTTGCTGATTTGTTCCTGTTGGATAGGCTACTCTTTTTTCCACTGCAATCAGATCAAATTTTGTTTTACGCTGCGGGTTATCGCTTACGGCACAGTAAACGGTACAGCCGGGGATTAACAGTTCGTGGCAGCGTCCGGTATTTTTCACGTGACAGATTTCTTCCTTGCTGTCGATAAGCACATGGGCGATGAAACGGTTGGGACGTTGCAGGAAAGTTCCTGACACAACCTGGTTGTATTTCATGGTACGTTCCTTTCTTTATTATAAGGGCAGAATATGATATAATATAACGATAAGGCATTTCACAAAAAATGTAAAGGGCAGAATGTGCCAAACAGTAAGAAATGTAGAGCACTGACTAGTACAGATTGACAGAAAATGTGAGGGCAACAATGCGAAACTATCCGAAGTTTTATATAACAAAAAAAGGAGAGCGTGCAGCCCGGGGCGGGCATCCCTGGGTGTACGGGGAAGAAGTGACCCGGGTGGACGGCAGTTATGCCAACGGCGACCTGGTGGACGTGGTGACGGATAAGGGAAAATATCTGGGCACCGGTTTTGTCAATGATAACAGCAAGATCCGCGTGCGCATCCTCAGCACCAATACCAATGACAGATTTGATGAAGCGTTTTGGGAACGACGGCTGCAATACGCGCTGGATTACCGCAAAACGGTGATGCCCGGGGACGATTTTAAATGCTGCCGTTTAATCTTCGGAGAAGCGGATCAGTTTCCGGGGTGGACGGTGGACCGCTACAACGATCTGCTGGTAATCCAAACTTTATCCCTGGGAATGGAACAGCGCAAACATATGCTGATCCCGCTGCTGGTTAAGCTGTTGCGAAAAGAGGGTGAAACCATTACCGGCGTGTATGAGCGGAACGATGTAAAAATACGCCTGCTGGAGGGATTGGAAGAGGGAAAAGGCTGGTTTGCTCTGGAAGGCGAAGTTGCTCCCGCATCTCCTGTGACTACGATTTGTGAAAACGGTATTGTGTACGAGGTAGATGTGGAGAACGGGCAGAAGACGGGGTTCTTTCTGGATCAGAAATATAACCGGCAAAGTGTGGCTCGTATTGCGAAAGGCAAACACGTGCTGGACTGTTTCACTCATACCGGAAGTTTTGCCCTGAATGCGGCCAAAGGCGGAGCGAATCATGTGACAGCAGTGGATGTGAGCGGCGAGGCCTGCCGGATGACAGCGCTGAACGCGGAAAAAAACGGCGTGGCGGACCGGATGGAGGTAGTGCAGACCGATGTGTTCGCACTGCTGGACAAATTGGAGGCGGAGCACAGTCGGGACTACGATTTTATCATTCTGGATCCGCCGGCCTTTACCAAGAGCCGCAAGACGGTGCGAAACGCCACTGCAGGTTACAAAGACATCAACATGAAAGCCATGAAGCTGCTGCCCCGGGGCGGATATCTGGCTACCTGCAGCTGCTCGCATTTTATGAAAGAAGAACTGTTTGTGGAAATGCTGCATGATGCGGCGGCGGAAGCCCATGTGCAGCTGCGCCAGATTGAAGCGCGGCAGCAGGCGCCAGACCATCCTGTTTTATGGAATGTGCCTGAGACGAATTACCTGAAGTTTTATATTTTTCAGGTAGTGTAGGAGTTTATGCTGTTGGGATTTGGCAAAACCGTGTTGTATGAATGATTTTGAAAATTGGGCTGTGTAATTTTATGTTGTTATAGTATGCGGAACCGGTTCTGCGTTTTAAAGTTGATGAGTTTTAAAAAGAAAGAGGAATATTTATGAAACTGATTTCCTGGAATGTGAACGGGCTGCGGGCCTGTATGACCAAAGGCTTTGCGGATTTTATGACGGCGTCGGACGCGGATATCTTCTGCGTGCAGGAGACCAAGATGCAGCGGGAACAGGCGACCTTTGATTTCCCCAACTATTTTGAATACTGGAACAGCGCGGAGAAAAAAGGTTATTCCGGTACGGCTGTGTTCACGAAGGAAGAGCCGCTTACCGTTACGTACGGTCTCGGTATCGACGAGCATGACCACGAAGGCCGTGTCATCACCTGTGAGTTCCCGGAGTTTAATCTGGTAAATGTGTACACGCCTAACTCCCAGGACGGACTGACCCGGCTGGCCTACCGGCAGGTGTGGGAGGATGCTTTCCGCAACTATTTGCTTGAACTGGACGCGAAGAAACCGGTGCTGGTCTGCGGTGATTTGAACGTGGCCCACAACAATATCGATTTGAAAAACTGGAAGACCAACCGGGGCAATGCCGGCTTCACCGATGAAGAGCGGGGCAAGTTCACGGAACTGCTGTCCGCCGGTTTCACCGACTCGTTCCGCTATCTGTATCCGGATAAAGAAGGCATTTACTCCTGGTGGTCCTACCGGTTCAAGGCCAGAGAGAAGAACGCCGGTTGGCGTATTGACTACTGGTTAGTGTCCAACCGCTGGCAGGATAAGATTGAAGACAGCCTGATTTATACGGACGTGTTCGGCAGCGACCACTGTCCGGTGGGATTGTTGTTGAAGTAAGAGGTCTCTATGGATTTTACAATCAAGGCGCCATTTGAACCTGCGGGCGACCAGCCCCAGGCCATTGAGAAACTGGCGGCAGGCATTGAGCAGGGCATGCGCTCCCAGGTGCTGCTGGGCGCGACAGGTACAGGCAAGACCTATACCATCGCCCAGGTCATCAACAAAGTGCGGAGGCCCACCCTGGTGTTGGCTCACAACAAGACATTGGCGGCCCAGCTGGCCAGCGAATTGAAAGCCTTCTTCCCAGACAACGCGGTGGAATATTTTGTTTCCTACTATGACTACTATCAGCCGGAAGCGTATATTCCCCAGACAGATACATACATAGAAAAAGATTCTTCCATCAATGACGAAATCGACAAGCTGCGTCACAGCGCCACCAGCGCGCTGTTTGAACGGCGGGACGTGATCGTGGTGGCCAGCGTCAGCTGTATTTACGGTCTGGGAGGGCCGCAGGATTATTACGATTCCGTGGTTTCGCTGCGGGTAGGGCAGGTCATTGACCGCAACGCGATCCTGCGCAAACTGGTGGAGAACCAGTACACCCGGAACGATATCGATTTCCACCGCGGCACATTCCGTGTGCGGGGCGATGTAATCGAAGTAATACCAGCCAGCTTTGGCGAAAAAGCTGTCCGCATCGAGATGTTTGACGACGAAGTGGAACAGCTGCTGGAAGTGGACGTGCTGACGGGGGAAGTGCTGGCAAAGCGGACCCACGTGGCGATTTTTCCCGCGTCCCATTATGTGACCAGCAAGGAAAACATGGAGCGGGCCATGGCGGATATCCGCGTGGAACTGAAAGAGCGGCTGGCGGAGCTGAAAGCCAATGGCAAGCTGCTGGAGGCCCAGCGTCTGGAGCAGCGTACTAATTACGATCTGGAAATGATGGAAGAGATGGGTTATTGTACCGGCATTGAGAATTATTCCCGCCATATGGACAACCGGAAAGCGGGGCAGGCCCCTTTCACGCTGGTGAATTATTTCCCAAAAGATTTTCTGCTGGTGGTGGATGAGTCCCACGTGACCATTCCCCAGGTACGGGCTATGGCACACGGCGACCGGGCAAGAAAAGAAATGCTGGTGAATTACGGCTTCCGTCTGCCTTCAGCCATCGATAACCGGCCGTTAACCTTTGAAGAATTCTATGAGAGAATCAACCAGGTGATTTATGTTTCCGCGACTCCCGCGGATTATGAACTGGGCGAAGCAGCCCAGGTGGTAGAGCAGATCATCCGGCCTACCGGCCTGCTGGATCCCCATGTGGAAGTGCGTCCCATCAAAGGACAAATCGACGACCTGATGGGCGAGATCCGCAAGACCGTTGAACGGGGTGAGCGTATGCTTGTGACCACACTGACCAAGCGGATGGCGGAGGACCTGACGGATTATCTGAAACAGAACGAAGTGCGGGTGCGCTATCTCCATTCCGATATCGCCACCATTGAACGGGCCCAGATTATTGATGCACTGCGGGAAGGCGAGTTTGACGTGCTGGTGGGTATCAATCTGCTGCGGGAAGGCCTGGACCTGCCGGAAGTGAGCTGTATTGCTATTCTGGACGCGGACAAGGAAGGTTTTCTGCGCAGCGATACGGCCATGGTGCAGACCATCGGGCGGGCGGCCCGGAACGAGCATGGTCATGTGGTAATGTACGCAGACCGGCTGACGGATTCCATGAAGCGGGCCATCGACGAAACGAACCGGCGGCGGGAGATACAGGAAGCGTTTAATAAAGAACATGGCATTACGCCGAAGACGATATACAAGGAGCAGCGCCATCTGATTAAACTGACAAAAGTGGAAGAAGACCTGGATACGAGGAAGGCTTATGATGAAAAGGCGCTGAAGAAAAGCAGCGCGGCTGCGTTGCGCAAGCTGGCGAAAACGTTGGAAAACAAAATGGCCCAGGCGGCAAAGGAACTGGACTTTGAAACGGCGGCGGAACTGCGGGACCGTCTGATTGTGGTGAAAGGTCAGCTCGGTGAAAAACTGCAGCCGGGGAAAAAGAAAAAATAGATTTTTTAATTAAATGAGCCGTTTACGGAACGATAAAAAAGCAAAACAAGTTTTGAAAAGCGGCGAAACGAGGAACATTATGCAGGAAAAGATGATTATCCGGGGTGCGCGGCAGCACAACCTGAAAAATATATCGCTGGAGATTCCGCGGGAAAAACTGGTGGTGATCACCGGCTTGTCCGGCAGCGGCAAGAGCTCTCTGGCGTTTGATACGATTTACGCGGAAGGGCAGCGCCGTTATGTGGAAAGTCTGTCTTCTTATGCCCGCCAGTTTCTGGGACAGATGGACAAACCGGATGTGGATTACATTGAAGGTCTGTCTCCGGCCATTTCCATTGACCAGAAGACTGCGGGCCGCAATCCCCGTTCCACGGTGGGGACGGTAACGGAAATTTATGATTACCTGCGTCTGTTGTTTGCCCGGGTGGGGGAGCCCCATTGTCCCAAGTGCGGGCGGCTGATTGAGCGGCAAACGGTGCAGCAGATTGTGGATCAGGTGCTGGCTCTGGAGGCAGGTACGAGGTTTATGATCATGGCGCCGCTGGTCTACGGACGCAAAGGAGAACACAAAGATATTATCGACAACATGCGGAAGTCCGGTTATGCCCGCATGCTGGTGGACGGCGAACTGCGGACGCTGGACGAGGAAATCGTGCTGGACAAAAAGAAGAAGCACCGGCTTTCCGTTGTCATTGACCGCATGAGCGTGCGGGAGGGAATTCAGCAGCGTCTCAGCGATTCCGTGGAAACGGCGCTGAAATTAGCGGACGGCGTCATGGAAGTGCAGGTCATCGGCGGGGAGACAAAGGTGTATTCTGAAAAATTCTCCTGCCCCGACTGCGGCATCAGCCTGCCGGAGATCGAACCCCGTCTCTTTTCGTTCAACGCGCCGTACGGGGCCTGTCCTACCTGTGGAGGCCTGGGCATCAACAGGGAATATGACTGGGAACTGATTCTGCCGGATAAAAATAAAAGCTTTGCGGACGGCGCCATCGCGGCCATGTCCGGCAATCCGGCTTCGTTTACCATGCGTCTCCTGACTGCGTTTTTGCAGAAATACGGTTATACGGTGGACAACTGCTGGAACGACCTGAAGCCTGCCATGCAGGAAAAACTGCAGTGGGGCGCCGGAGCGGAAACGTTCCGGTTCGTCTATACAAATCTCAACGGCGACACCAATGAATACAACCGGACCTGGGACGGTGTGATCCCCATGCTGAAGCAGCGTTACCGGGAAGCCTGGGGCGATGCCATGCGGGAAGAACTGGAAACCTTTATGAGCGGCAACATCTGCCCGGACTGTCATGGGAGCCGGCTGAAACCGGAAGTGCTGTCTATCTTGGTTGGCGGTAAGAATATCAATGATGTGACACAGATGACGGTACTTGATGCCTGCAGCTTTTTCAATTCGTTGCAGCTGACGCACCGGCAGCAGGTCATTGCGAAACAGGTTTTGAAAGAGATCAACGCCCGTCTTGATTTTCTGAATAACGTAGGACTGGATTACCTGACCCTGTCCCGGGCGGCGGCAACTTTAAGCGGCGGAGAGGCTCAGCGTATCCGGCTGGCTACCCAGATTGGAAGCGGACTTACCGGGGTGTTGTATATTCTGGATGAACCCAGCATCGGCCTGCACCAGCGGGACAACGGACGCCTGCTGCAGACCTTTTACCATCTGCGCGATCTGGGCAACAGCGTGCTGGTGGTGGAACACGACGAAGAAACCATGCGGGCCGCGGATCAGATCATCGACATCGGGCCAGGGGCGGGCGAGCATGGAGGAACTATTGTAGCCCAGGGGACTGCAGCGGAAATTATGAAAGTGGAACATTCCGTCACAGGCCAGTATCTCAGCGGGAAAAAGTTTATTCCTCTGCCGAAGCGCCGGCGAAAACCGGATGAGCGGAGTATCGAGATTATCGGTGCGGCGGGGAATAATCTGAAAGAAATCGACGTACAGATTCCTATCGGACTCTTTACCGTGGTGACCGGCGTAAGCGGCAGCGGCAAGTCTACGCTGATCAACGACATTTTATACAATGCGCTGGCTGCCAAACTGCACGGGGCACGGCTGCGCCCGTTAAAACACAAAGAGATCCGCGGGCTGGAACAGATTGATAAAATTATTAACATCGATCAGAGCCCTATCGGGCGTACGCCCCGTTCCAACCCGGTGACCTATACCGGAACGTTCAATTACATCCGCGCGTTGTTCGCGTCAACCAATGAAGCGAAAATCCGCGGTTATAAACAGGGACGTTTCAGCTTTAACGTGAAAGGCGGACGCTGTGAAGCCTGCCAGGGCGACGGCGTTAATAAAATTGAAATGAATTTCCTGCCGGATGTGTACGTACCCTGCGAAGTTTGTCACGGCGCCCGGTACAACCGGGACACGCTGGAAGTTCACTACAAAGGAAAAAATATCGCCCAGGTGCTGGATATGACCGTGACTGAAGCGCTGGACTATTTTAAGAACCAGAAGCGGATTGAAGACAAACTGCAGGTGCTGGAAGATGTGGGCCTGGGTTACATCCGCCTGGGACAGGCGGCTACCACCCTGAGCGGAGGGGAAGCCCAGCGCATCAAACTGGCGGCGGAACTGTCCAAAAAAGGAACCGGCCGTACCATGTACATTCTGGACGAGCCCACCACCGGTCTGCATACCGCGGACGTCCACAAACTCCTGCAGGTGCTGCAGCGTCTGGTAGACGGCGGCAACACCGTTGTCGTGATAGAGCACAACCTGGACGTGATCAAATCAGCGGACTGGCTGATTGATCTGGGCCCCGAAGGCGGCGACAAAGGCGGTACTATTGTAGGTATTGGCACGCCGGAGAAGCTGGCGCGGAACAAGAACTCCTATACCGGCCAGTACCTGAAGCGGGTTATTGACGACGCAAAGAAGAGCGGGAAGTATCAGTAAGTTATTGTCAGGAAAAGGCAACGCAAAACTGTTCACGATTGTTATTCTTTGGGCTTATGCGCCTGTGGCATCGAAACTCGGGGCTTCGCCCCTCAAACAGTCTCGCCACAACGGCACATTTCGCCTCAAAGAATTACACAATCGCTCTCAATGTTTTGCTTATGCCTTCCCCTGACAACAAGATTATTTATCATGATTATCAACGACAAAATCGAGAAAGCCCTGGCTGTCCTACCCCATAAGCCGGGCGTGTACCTCATGCACGACAGCACCGGCCGGGTCATCTACGTAGGCAAGGCAAAAAATCTGAATAACCGGGTCCACAGCTATTTCCGGGCGTCGGGGCGACATTCTGTTAAAGTAGAAGCGCTGGTCAGCCATGTGGAAGACATTGAAACCATCATGACCGACAGCGAGATCGAAGCTCTGATTCTGGAATGCAACCTGATCAAGAAATACCGTCCCCGTTACAATATTATGTTGCGGGACGATAAAACCTATCCCTATCTGAAAATCACCCTGCAGGAAGAGTTCCCCCGCATGTACATCACCCGCCGGGTGGTAAAAGACGGAGGGAAATATTACGGTCCCTATCCGGATGTAGGGGCGCTGCGCTCCACCATGAAACTGTTGCGTTCCCTGTTCCCCGTGCGGAACTGTCGCAACATGAATCAGGAGCGGCCCTGTCTGCAGTATCATATCAAACGCTGTCTGGCTCCCTGCGCGGGAAAAATCAGCCGGGATGCATACGGTGAACTGATCAAAGCCATTTGCCTCGTGCTGGACGGGAAGACGCAGGAACTGCGACGGAACCTGAAACAGTCCATGCAGGAGGCGGCGGAGAATTATGAGTTTGAACAGGCAGCCCGCTACCGGGACCAGCTGCAGGCAGTGAACCGGCTGGAGGAAAGCCAGAAGGCCGTGCTGGAAGGCGGCGACATGGATGTGGTGGGGTATGCCGAGGATGACTTCAACGTTTGCCTGCAGGTGTTCTTTGTCCGGGGCGGCAAGCTCATCGGCCGCAAGGATTTCATGCTGCCGGCTGAGAAGGAAGAGGAAGCGGATATCATTGCGGCATTTTTGAAACAGTACTATAATGCGGAAGACATCTTCCTGCCGAAAGAAATCCTGGTATCCTGTCTGCCGGGAGAGGAGGATCTTGCCCTGCTGCAACAATGGCTGTCGGGTAAAGCAGATCGCAAGGTAACCGTGGCAACACCCCGGCGCGGCGATAAGGCAAAGCTGATGCAGCTGGCCTGTGACAACGCCCGGAAGCTGATACAGGAAAAAGAACGCAAGGGTAAGATGCAGCAACTGACCGACGAGGAAGCGGCGGAAGAACTGCAGCGCATCGTGGGCTGCGACAGACCGCTGGCGCGCATGGACTGTTTTGATATTTCCCACAACCAGGGAAGCGAAACGGTATCCTCTATGGTGGTGTTCCGTTACGGTGCTCCCAGCAAAAAGGACTATCGCCGTTTTAAGCTCCAGTCCACGGAAGGCAAGCCGGACGATTTCAAGTCCATGCAGGAAACAGTGTACCGCCGTTATAAGGATTATGAAGACCTTCCGGACCTGATCATCATTGACGGCGGAAAGGGACAGCTGAATGCGGCGCTGCATGTGATCCGCGGTCTGGGGCTGGACATCCAGGTCATTTCCCTGGCGGAGAAGAATGAAGAAATTTTTCTGGAAGGGCAGAGCGAGAGCATTTATCTGGAACGGGAATCTCCGGCGCTGCATGTGATCCAGCATATCCGGGATGAAGCCCACCGTTTTGCCATCACCTATCACAGGAAACGGCTGCAAAAGAAAAATCTGGTGTCCGTTTTGGATAATATCGAAGGCATCGGGCCCACAAGGCGCAAAGCATTGTGGAAAGCTTTTTCAACACTGGAGGCCATGAAGCAGGCCACAGAGGAAGAACTGGCGGCGGTGGAGGGAATGAACAAACCGGCTGCCCATACACTGTATGAGTTTTTCCGCAGCGATATAGTGAAAAAGAACGATATGATTGGCAAGAAATAAATGATTTGTTTTTGATTAAACCTGTTACAAGAGTAAACATCATTTAAAAAATACCTTATCAGGTAAACATAATGCGGTTTAAGAATTATAAAGCTGCAAACTACAGAAAGACCGGGTGAATCGTTTTTGTATAATTTTTATACAGCATTTGTTACAATAAGCGTGCTGGTTTTTATTGCAATCTACAATACGTCATTCATAACAGTAGTGACCCTGGGCGGTACCGTGCTGGGGAGCGCGCTGATCGGGCTTTGCTCCGCGCTGCTTTCTTTCCTTTTATGCAAGGCGTTGCGCAAAAAATTGGTGCGGTGTGTATTGGGTATGATCGGCTGCGGCTGTATCATCGGGGCAACGGCTTTCTGCCTGCCGGGTTGGAAGATTAAACCGGATATAGAGACGGCGCTGTTTTTGATAGCACTTTGCTTTTTAGTTACTGAGTTTAACGAATACACATTGGATGACAGAGTTACGTAAAACCTCAGGATAAAAATCGTAACGGTTTTCAAATTAACCTGAACAAAACCGGAACAGTTTACAAAAAGATTTGAACAGTTTTAAATAAAGAAAAAGGAGAGAGTTCATTGACTGTAAAACTGATTGCAAGTGACATGGATGATACGTTGTTAAACAGCAACACGAAACTTTCAGAGCGGAATGCAGCGGCCATTCATAAAGCCATCGCTAAAGGCATTGTCTTTATGATTGCGACGGGACGCATGTATGTCTCCGTCAAACCGTACGCTGACGCACTGGGGCTGGATGTACCGCTGGTTACCTATAACGGCGCCCTGGTGAAGGGAAGCAAAAGCGGGAAGGTGTATTATGAACATCCGCTGAAGCTGGACACTGCGTTGGAGCTGCTGGCCTATTGCAAAGAAAAAGGCTATTATATCCAGTCCTATCAGGGGGACGAACTTTGGGTAAAAGAAGAAACCGTCTTTTCCGCAGAGTATGAAAGGATATCCGGAATCAAGGCAAAACCAGTGGGAGAGAAGCTGTATCACCCGGAAGTTGCGCCTTATAAATTGCTGGCCATGACAAAGCCGGAAGAGTTTCAGAAGGTGTGGCAGGATATCCAGCAGAAGTTTACGGGTAAAGTAACCGTGACCAGTTCCCGGGATAACTTTCTGGAACTGATGGAACCCGGCGTAAACAAATGGAACGCAGTCAAAGCGGTAGCGGCATCTTATGGTATCAGGACGGAAGAAGTGATGTGCATCGGCGACAGCAACAACGACCTGTGCATGATTGAAAACGCAGGCATCGGCGTGGCGGTGGCAAACGCCAAACCGGCTGTTCAGGCTGCAGCCAAAGTGGTCACGGCTTCCAATGATGAAGACGGTGTGGCAGAAGTCATTGAACGTTTTATGTTATAGGTTCTTGTGATATAATAATTAATCAGATACTATTGCAACCAGATAATATTTCTTCTGATTCCTATTACAGCAGTTTTGCTCGGATTAACAGGAGGCGCTATGGAACAAAATCGTTTTGTCATTATTACCGGGATGTCAGGAGCCGGAAAAACACAGGTGCTCCGTACTCTGGAAGACCTGAACTATTTCTGCGTGGATAATCTTCCGGTCATGCTGCTTCCGAAATTTACAGAACTGAGCCGGCAGACTCCCGGCCGCAATACGGCCATGGTGATTGACACCAGGGGCGGGGACGCGTTTTCCAGTCTGGTCGAAATCATGGATGAGATGCACGCCAACGGATTTGATTTTGAAGTGCTGTTTCTGGATGCGGATGACGCCACGCTGATCCGCCGTTACAAAGAGACACGCCGCCGCCATCCCATGGAGAAAGGGCGCTACAGCCTGGCGGAAAGTGTTTCCCTGGAACGTAACCTTATGGCTGATGTGAAGAGTCGCGCTACCAATATTATTGATACATCACGTTATTCCAATACGCTGCTGAAAGAAGAAATCGGCCGTTTGTTCGGGGATGAGAATTCGGCTCCGGGCATGCTGATTGTGGTTCAGTCTTTCGGGTTTAAATACGGTTTGCCGCTGGACAGTGACTTGGTTCTGGATGCCCGGTTCCTGCCCAATCCGTTCTATGAAGCGGACTTAAAAAAGCTGACCGGTAACGATCAGCCGGTACAGGATTTTTTAAATAAGTTTCCGCAAACCTATGAATTTATAAAAATGGAATGTGAGATGCTGAATTATCTGATTCCCAAATATGAAAAAGAAGGGAAGAGCCAGCTGGTAATCAGTATCGGCTGTACAGGCGGGCAGCACCGTTCCGTATATATTGCCAACAATATATACAACTACCTGCGGCTGAAATATCCGCAAGTGGAACTGCGGCACCGGGAATTAAATCGAAAGAGCTAAGGTTAAACGAATTAAGTGTAATAACGCAATGATCAGGAAAGGGCTTTGTCAGTTCCGGATCAGTAAGGAGTATTGTATATGGGCTGGATCAGTTGGCTTTGTCCGGGAATCCAATTAAAGCGGTGGCTGCTGCTTTTTACGGCAGGAGTTATTGTCTGCGCGTTTTCCCTAGCGCTGCTGTTTAATAACCAGGTAATGGGAATGGCGGAAGAACTGCTGTTTCGCTTAAGTTATCTGGCCACAGGGGAATACGGAAACACTGTGCCCTTGGTTTTAGGTATTGTTGGCATGCTGCTGGGAATCGGCATCATGATCTACGCGGTGCGGCGTATTGTCCGCTCCATTGTGGAAGCGGTAAGCCCGGAGAGTAGCGATTCGTTGCTGGAAACGATTTTCACCGAGCGCAAGCTGAGCAGCGGTCCCGCTATTACTGTAGTCGGAGGCGGAACGGGTCTTTCCACGCTGCTGCGCGGCATGAAATACATTACCGGCAACTGTACCGCCGTGGTTTCCGTCGGTGATGACGGCGGCTCATCCGGGCGGCTTCGCAACGAACTGGGGATTATTCCGCCGGGCGATCTGCGCAAATGCGTGGTGGCGATGGCAGACAGCGAACCGCTAATGGAACGTGTCATGCAGTACCGGTTCGAGGGGGATTCCTATCTTTCCGGGCACAGTCTGGGGAATCTTTTCCTGGCGGCCATCGCGGAAACGGAAGGCGGCATGGTAGAGGGGCTGAACGCGGCCAGCCAGATCCTGAAAGTCCGCGGTCATGTGATTCCCACCACGCTCCATAATATTCAGCTGGCGGCCGATATGACCGATGGTTCGTACGTTTTGGGGCAGGCCGAAATTGCCCAGGCGCACAAGACGGTCCGGCGGCTGCACATGGTACCGGAGAATGTTCCCGCCACGCAAAGCGCGGTAGAAGCGATCCGGCAGGCCGATATCCTGGTTCTGGGGCCGGGAAGCCTGTATACCAGTGTTATCTGTAATCTTCTGGTTCCGGAAATCCGGGAAGCGGTGCTGCAAAGCAAAGCGACCAAGATTTATGTCTGTAATGTAATGACCCAGCCCGGTGAAACAGACGGGTTTGGGGCTTTTGAACACGTGAAGACCCTGACGGAATATGCGGGGAAACCGTTTTTGGATTATGTTATCGTCAACAGCGAGGAAATTTCGGACGAACAGAAAGCGCTGTACAGGGCAAAAGGACAGGAGCCGATTTCACCGGACGTCGAGAAGATTGAGCAGATGGGGATCCATGTCATTCCGGCAAAATTAATCAGCAAGTCTGATATGGTGCGTCATGATCCGCAGAAGCTGGCCCGGGCTATTATGTCGCTGGCTTACAGGCTGCGTCTGTTCGGCAGAGGATTTATTTTCTTTGATTACTTATTTATGCGCCACAATATGCGTAAGATAAGTAAAATGTTGGGTAAAAGCTGATTAAGGAAGCACAGATTAAATGAGTTTGCGCAAAAGCTGCGAAAGCGCGCGGACGAGCTTATCAGTAGTTCCTTGTTTTTGTAAGTTGTTTGTCTGGAGGCAGTTTTGTCATATTCTTCGGATGTTAAAAACGAACTGGCCCGTCTGGAAGGCCAGAAGCCTTGTTGCGAAAAGGCAGAGCTGGTGGGTGTGTTGCGCATGAGCGGGGCGCTGGTGCTCCGGGGCAAACATATCGGGATCCATTTTTCTACGGAAAACGCAGCCCTTGCCCGCCGGGTCCTGCAGGTACTGAAGACCAATTATCAGGTGCAGACGGAAGTTGTCATTACCCGTTCGCGGCGGCTGAAAAAGAACAACCGGTATCAGGTGGAAGTCATCCCTGACAGCAGGGTGGCGGAAGCATTACGCGAGCTGCAGATCCTTCCTTCAGAAGAGGCCTCGAAAAGCAAACTGCTGGGCAGGGCCTGCTGCAGGAAAGCCTTTTTGAGGGGCGTTTTCATGGCAGGAGGCTCCGTAAGCCGGCCTTCCGGTGATTACCATATGGAAATCGTTACGGAAAATGAAGAACTTGCCAGGCTGATTTTAAAAATCATGAACGGTTTTTCTCTTTCCGCCCGCATGACAGACCGGAAAAACGATTTCATCGTGTATTTAAAGGACGGGGACCACATTATCGATTTCCTTTCCATAATCGGGGCGCATCAGTCCCTGCTTGAGTTTGAAAACGTCCGCATCGTCAAGGAGATGCGGAATAATGTGAACCGGCAGGTGAACTGCGAAACGGCAAATCTGAACAAGGTGATCCGCGCTTCGATGCTGCAGGTGGCCTGCATTCGCTTTTTACAGAGCCATGGCGGGTACGATCTCTTGCCGCAAAAACTGAAGGAAACCGCGGAGTTGCGCATGCGGCATCCGGATGTTTCACTGAACGACCTGGCTGAGTTTACAGACGGAACGGTTGGAAAATCGGGATTGAACCACCGGCTGAAAAAAATTCAGCAGATAGCAGTGGACAGAGGTATGGATATAAGTGAATACGAGCGATAAAAATCGCCGATTTGATATAATTTAATTGATATCTTCTGCGTTTAGTATTGCAATAAAAGGATGGATAAAATGAAAAAGAAAGCTTCTGGTCGCTCTGAAAATCTGAAATCAAAAATGGCGTTGTGGCCGGACCGGTTTCTGACCGCTTCCATATGTGCGGTGCTGATCATGGCTCCGGCTGCTTCCGTAGTCCGGGCGGCGCCGCCGACTCCCGGAGGGGTTACGCCTGCCGATGCAGCTATCGTCCAGCGGAACGATTCCGGCGCCCAGCTGAATCAGGCCCGGGAATATCTGGAACGGCAGGCGACTGCCCGGCAGCTGGAGGAAGACCGGAAGAAGCAGAAGGCACAGGTAGAAGCTAATATGCAGGCCCCGGAAGAAAGCGCCGCGAAGGTGACTTTTACCCTTGTAAAGGTAGAGACGGACGTTTCGGAGGTTTTGTCAGAAGCGGAACTGCAGAACGTCACGGCGCCTTATGTAGGGAATACGGTATCTCTGAGTGATCTGTATGTAATAACAGGCGCCATCAACAAGCTGTACGCGGAGAAAGGTTATATGATATGCAAGGCGTATCTGCCGCCCCAGCGGATCCACGGGGGCGTGGTGAAGATCCTGCTGGTGGAAGGAAAGACCGGTACGGTGACCCTGCAGGGTCTGAAGCATACGCGGGAAAAATATGTAACCGGCCGCATACCGCTGAAACCGGGCAGGGTTGCCAATACCGCCACCCTGAATAAACAGCTCCAGCGCTTTAACGGTACCAACGACGTGCAGCTGCGTATGCTGGTACACGCAGGGAAAGAGCAGGGGACGACGGATTATGAGATCGTGGCCTACGAACCGAAACAGAACCAGTCCTTTATGCTCTATCTGGATGACAACGGGTACGAAACATCGGGACGTTTCCGCCAGGGTCTGTTTTATAATATTCGCAGCCTGACGGGAATGCGCGACAGCTTTCGAATGAATTACCTGCGAAGCCAGGGTACGAATATGTACGGAGCCGGCTATTCCCTGCCGGTCGGCAAGCTGGGAACCCGTCTGGATATCGACTACAGTGCCAACACGACAAAGATCATAGAAGGCGAGGCAAAACCCCTGGATGTCAGAGGGAATGCCCACGCAGTGGGGCTTGCCATCCGCCATCCCCTTCGGGTAGATCAGAAGCGCAAGGACGAGATAGGCCTGCAGTTCCTGAACCAGAAATCTACCACAAAGTGGAGGAGTATCGACTATTGGACGGAAGATAAGCGGAACACATTCATACCGTACATCTCTTTCACCCATTACGGGGACAGCAGTATTCTATACCATAAGCACAGTATCCCCATTACGAGTTTTAAAAACACGGCTTCCGGTCATTGGGAAAATGATACAAACTACATGAGCTACCAGCTGAACATGCTGTATCAGAAGAAATATAAACACGGACAGATGTTCTCCGCACGGCTGGACGGGCAGATGGCGGGCGGCAAAGACCGTTCCTCTGCAGACCGCTTCTTCCTGGGCGGCGCCAACAGTGTGCGGGGCTATGAAGAAAGCTTTATCGGGGGTAACAAGGGCGTGACGCTGGGACTTACGTATCAGGTACCGGTGGACAAAAAGCAGAGCCTGCATGCCTTCACCTTCTTTGATTACGGCTGGATCTCAGACGACATAGATTTGAACGCAAGCAGTTATTCGGCTTACTCCACGGGTCTGGGGGTGACGGCGTCTTACAAGAACGTGTATGCCAGCCTGACCCTGGGAATTCCATTGAAGAGAGAGTACGAATTTACGAAGAAGAAGGTCAGCAATGCCCGTCTTGATTTTGTCTGTTCGGCAACGTTCTGATCCGGGATGTACGGCGGACAAGGGAACAGAGGACAGGATTTTATAATATTACTAAGTATGTTTAAAACAGTTTACCGTATCCTGAGTGTTTTGCTCGTGCTTGCTGCGATTTGCGGCATGGCATACAAGGGACGTATAAAAGAAGACTTTGAGAATTATAAGATGCGCGCCATACCGGCGCTGATGTATCACAGCATCAGCGAGGTGCCGGAGGGCTGGCCCGCGGATCTTTGTGTTGCCCCGGATGTTTTTGAAGAGCATCTGAAATACTTAA